>Ga0070668_100002001_pt1 | contig 14891 bp, 16 predicted proteins | sample KBSS43metaG_FD_64661 | JGI IMG/M metagenome (GOLD analysis project Ga0070668, IMG submission 64661) | Switchgrass rhizosphere microbial communities from Kellogg Biological Station, Michigan, USA - KBS S4-3 metaG | ecosystem: Host-associated > Plants > Roots > Rhizosphere > Soil ... | reverse complement strand
GCACCGAGTTCACCATGTCGCACCTGCAACTCTTCCCGATGCCGAACGTCACCGACATCCGCGGGCACCTGCTCCGGCAGGACATCATCTGGGTCGATGGCGGCAGCGTGGCCAACCTCTGCGCGGTCTGGCGGGTGCACGGGGTGGACGAGATCCTGCACGAGGCGTGGCAGTCCGGCGTGGTGCTGGCCGGCGTGTCGGCCGGGTCGATCTGCTGGCATCAGGGCGGCAGCACGGACAGCTTCGGGCTCGAACTGCGCGGCTTCACCGACGGGCTGGGCTGGCTGCCCTACAGCAACGGGGTGCATTACGACGCCGAGCCGCAGCGGCGGCCCAAGATGCACGAGCTGATCGGCGACGGCACGCTCGGCGACGGTTACGCGACCGACGAGGGCGCCGGCCTGCTCTATCGCGGCACCGTCCTGGCCGAGGTCGTGGCCGACCGGCCGGCAGCCCGGGGGTACGAGCTCAAGCGTGCCGCGGACGGCTCGGTGACCGAGACCCCGCTGCCCACCCGTCTCCTCGACTGATCAGCTCAGCGCGGCGGTGGTGAGCCCGACCAGCACCGCGGTGAGCAGCAGGGCCGCGGTCAGCAGCGCCTGCGGGCGGAACCGGGCCGGCGCCGGCCGGTCGCCGTCCGGTTCGTCGCCGGTGTCGTCCAGGAGCAGGGCGAGGTCGTGCCGCGGTCGGGAAGCCGTCGGTTTCTGCAGGTAGGCCAGCACTTGATCGCCTCGCATGGACGTCGCCGATCGAAAATGATGGAACTTCCCGTGAGCATGCACCGGCGCCCGGGGACGGGCAATGGTTACCGGCCAGTAGCCTACGCCGCGCGTCAGGCGGCGTAGTGCAGGATCACGTTGTGCACGTGGTGGGTCTTCTCCGAGCCACGGAACTCGACCTCGTAGATGTGCTGGCCGACGGTGATCGCGATGGTGCCGGTGGAGAAGAACTGGCCGGCCCAGCTCTTGTTGCTCACCACGCTGACGCTGCTCACCTTCGAGTACGGGATGCTGGTGATCGCGACGCGCTTCCCGACGAAGGATTTGTCCTGAATGATGATCCGCCGGTTGGTCAGCCCGATGAAGCCGGTGCCGGCGCCCACCGCGTCGTAGACGGCAATGATCTGTTCGCCGTCGAGCAGGCCGCTCTCGATCTGCTGAAGCTGGCCCTTGTTGTCGTAGATCACATCGCTCATGGGCCCGAGCCTAACCAGCGCGAGCTATTGCGGGCCGATCACGGTGCGATAGAAATCCTCGATTCGCGCAGCCAACGTGACCTCACCGTCCGTGATGGCCTCACCGTCTCGATCGCCTAGGCAGATCTGAGTGTGACCATTGGCCCGCCTGATACTTGGGCGAATGTGTAGTGTGTCCGCTGCCACCTTGATCCGCTCAGTCAACGCGGCATGTTGACTCTCGTCGCACACAAGCTCGCGTCGGAGCTGAACGCCGTCTCGCGTCCAACCGCTCAGCAGAGCCAGGGCGTCGGTCAGGTAGTCGGAGCGGTTAGCCCGCTGTCTTCTGGCCCGCATCGCCGCACCCCCTAGGCGTCGTTGCCGGCTTGTGGCCAAACTGTCGCCGTGTCGTCATGGTCGGTGCCCACAGTCTTGCCGTCCGGGACAATCATGTCCACGCCCACATATACGTGTTTGCGTGACGATCGGGACGCCTCGGGCAACCTGAACGGTGAAGTTTTATGGGAAGCTCTGATCTCATGCCGCCGAAACAGCACGTCAACCTCACGAGGTCACGCAAGGTAATCGTTGCTGCGGTGATCATCACAGCGGGTCGCGTGCTGGCCTGCGAGCGTTCCGCCCCGCCCGAGGTCGCCGGCCGGTGGGAGTTCCCGGGCGGCAAGGTCGAGCCCGGCGAGACCGACGAGCAGGCGCTGGCCCGCGAGTGCGCCGAGGAACTGGGCGTACGGGTGGAGGTCGGCGCCCGGGTCGGGCCGGACGTGCCGCTCGCGCACGGGCGCGCCGTGCTCCGGGTCTACGCCGCCCGGCTGCTCGACGGCGACCAACCGCAGGCCCTGGAGCACACCGCGATGCGCTGGCTGTCCGCGGACGAACTGGACACGGTGCACTGGTTGCCCGCGGACAAGCCGATCGTGGCCGAGCTGCCCGCCCTACTCTGAGAACGTCTTGCGCAGCTCCCGCTTGAGCACCTTGAAACTCGGCCCGAGCGGCAACGACTCGACGAACCGCACCTGACGCGGGTATTTGTGCTTGCCCAGTTTGTCCCTGGACCACTGGATCAGCTCCGCCGCCGTGATGCCGCCCGGGTCGGGCACGACCACCGCGCAGATCTCCTCGCCCTGCACCGGGTCGGGCACGCCGATCACCGCGACCTGCTGCACCGCGGGGTGCCGGGCCAGCGCCTCCTCGATCTCGCGTGGATAGACGTTGAAGCCGCCCCGGATGATCAGGTCCTTCTTGCGGTCGACGATGGTGATGAAGCCGTCGGCGTCGCGGGTGCCCAGGTCGCCGGTGCGGAACCAGCCGTCCACCATCGCCTCCTTGGTGGCCTCCGGATTGTTCAGGTAGCCGGCGAAGACGTTGTGCCCGCGGATCACGATCTCGCCGAGTTCCCCGGTCTCCATCAGCTCGATCCGGTCGTCGATCTCCGGGCGGGCGATCTCCACCTCGACGCCCCAGATCGGGTGGCCGACCGTGCCGGCCTTGGTCCCGAACGCCGGCTGGTTGGTGGTCGCAGTCGGCGAGGTCTCGCTCAGCCCGTACCCCTCGAAGATCTTGGCGGCGAAGAGCTCGTCGAACCTCTCCAGCACGGCGACCGGCAGCGAGGCGCCGCCGCTGACGCAGAGCCGCAGCCGGGGCAGCCGCTCCGCCTTGGGTGCGGCCTCCAGCAGGCCGATGTACATGGTCGGCACGCCGTGGAAGATGGTCACGCTTTCCCGGAGCATCAGCTCGATCGCCGCCTCGCCGGTGAAGCGGGCGAGCAGCACGATCGTGCCGCCGAGCCGGAAAGTGGCGTTCATGCCCACCGTCTGGCCGAAGGTGTGGAACAACGGCAGGCAGCCGAGCACCACGTCGTCCTCGCGCAGCTCGTGGATGTCGAAGACGTTCACCATCGTGTTCATCACGAGGTTGAGATGGGTGAGCAGGGCGCCCTTCGGCTTGCCGGTGGTGCCGCTGGTATAGAAGACGACCGCCACGTCCTCGGCCTCGCGGCTCACGTAGGTGCGCAGCGGTGGCGTGGCGGCCGCGGCGTCCTCGAGGCGGCGCACCCCCTCGACCGCCGGGCCGACCGAGACCACGTCCACCTCGGCGAGCTTGCCGGCCACGGCCGCGTTGGCCAGCTGGCTGGAGTGCGCGACCAGGAGTTTGGCGCCGCTGTCGCGCAGCACGTAGGCGTTCTCGTCGGGGGTCAGCAGCAGGTGCATCGGCACGATGGCGGCACCGACCGCGAGGGTCGCGTAGTAGACCCGGGGGAAGTCGGCGAGGTTGGGGATCTGGATCGCCACCACATCGCCCGGCCCGACCCCGAGTTCGCGCAGGCCGGCGGCGTACGCGAGGGTCTGTTGCCAGAGCTCGCGATACGGGATCCGCTCGCCGGTAATCGAATCGATCACGGCGATCTTGTCCGGATATTTCCGGGCGGCCTCGGCCAGGACAGCAGCCAGCGACAACATTGTCACGATAAATGTCCTCCGATCTTCGTGTACCCGCGGAGCAGGTCGCGGGAGATGATCAGGCGCTGCATCTCGTCGGTGCCCTCGTAGATGCGCATCAGGCGCACCTGCCGGTACCACCGCTCGATCGGCAACTCGCGGGTGTACCCCATGCCGCCGTGGATCTGCAGCACCCGGTCGACCACCCGATTGACCATGCCGGCGCCGTACAGCTTGGCCATCGACGACGAGTGCCGCGGGTCGGAGCCCTGGTCGACCGTCCACGCCGCGCGCAGGATCAGCCAGCGGGCCGCCTCCAGCTCGACCTCGGAATCGGCGATCATCCACTGGATCGCCTGATTTTCGCCGATCGGCTGGCCGAAGGTCTCCCGGGTCTTCGCATACTCGATCGCCATGCCGAGGGCCCGCTCGGCGATGCCCAGCGCGTGCGACGGGATGAGGTAGCGGCCCTTGCCGATCCACTTCATGCCGAGCTCGAAGCCCTGGCCGATCTCGCCGAGGATGTTGCGGGCCGGCACCCGTACGTCGTCGAAGATCAAGGACGCGGGACCGCCCTCGCCCATGGTCTGGATGAACTCCGACCGCCAGCCCATCTCGCGGTCGACCAGGAACGCGGTGGTGCCGCCGCCGCGCACGCCCTTGTCCCGGTCGGTGACCGCGACAACGATCGCGAAGTCGGCGTCGTTGCCGTTGGTGATGAACGTCTTTTCCCCGTTGAGGATCCAGTCGTCGCCGTCCCGGCGGGCGCTGAGCTTGATGTTTGCCGCGTCCGACCCGGCGCCCGGCTCGGTGATCGCGAAACAGGAGATCCGTTCGCCCTCGATGGTCGGGATCAGGAACTCCCGCTTCTGGTCCTCGTTGGCGTAATAGAGGATGTTGTCGGCCTCGCCGCCGAACCGGAACTGGACCCAGGTGCGGCCCACCTCGGTCCAGATCAGCGACTGGAGCAGGGCGGGCAGGTTCATCCCGCCGTACTCCTCCGGGGTGGACAGCCCCCAGAAGCCGAATTTCTTCGCCTTCAGCTGCAACTCCCGCAGTTCGTCGCGGGTGATCCCGGGCTCGTGGCGGCGTTCGCGGATCAGCGCCTCCTGCTCTAGCGGCATGACCTCGCGAGTGATGAACTGGCGTGCGGTGTCGCGAATCGCGCGTTCCTCGTCGGTGAGCGAGAAGTCCATGTCACCTAAACTAGCGGCGTAAGTTTTGACACGTCCAGTGCAGAAATACCGGATGGGGACCAACCATGAGCTCCCTCGATCGCCCGCACCTCTACCTCGACGGCGAGTGGGCCGCGCCCGCGAGCACCGAGACGATCCCGGTGGAAAACCCGGCCACCGAGGAGATCCTCGGGCACGTCCCGGCGGGCACGGCGGCGGACGTGGACCGGGCGGTCGCGGCCGCCCGGTCGGCCTTCGAGGGCTGGGCCGCGACGCCGATGGCCGAGCGCGGCGCGGTGCTCGACCGCCTGCACGCCGCGCTCGCCGCCCGGGCCGGCGACATCGCCCGGACCGTCGGGCTCGAGCTGGGTTCGCCGCTCAAGGTCGCCAAGGCGGTCCAGGCCGGCCTGCCACTCACGGTCCTGCGCAGCTACGCCGATCTGGCGGTACGCCCGGAGCCCGCCGAAACGGTCGGCAACTCGCTGATCGTGCCCGAGCCGGTCGGGGTGGTCGGCGCGATCACCCCGTGGAACTATCCGCTGCACCAGGTGGTGGCCAAGGTGGCGGCGGCCCTCGCGGCGGGCTGCACGGTGGTGCTCAAGCCCAGCGAGCTGACCCCGCTGGTCGCCTACCTGCTGTTCGACGCGGCCGACGAGGCGGGCGTCCCGGCCGGGGTGCTCAACCTGGTCACCGGCACCGGCCCGGTCGTCGGTGCGGCCATCGCCGGCCATCCCGACGTCGACATGGTGTCGTTCACCGGGTCGACCGCGACCGGCCGGGCCATCTCGCACGCGGCCGCCGACCGGATCGCCAAGGTCTCGCTGGAACTGGGCGGCAAGTCGGCGAACGTGATCCTGGCGGACGCCGACCTGACCAAGGCGGTCAAGGTCGGGGTCGGCAACGCGTTCCTCAACTCGGGGCAGACCTGCACGGCGTGGACCCGGATGCTGGTGCACCGCGACCACTACGACGAGGCGGTCTCGCTGGCCACCAAGACCGCCGCCGGCTACACCGTGGGCGACCCCTTCGACGAGGGCACCCGGCTCGGCCCGCTGGTCTCCCGGCAGCAGCGCGATCGGGTCCGCGGGTTTGTCGAGCGGGCCTCCGCCCGGCTGGTGGCCGGCGGGCTGGACGCGCCGCTGCCCGGCGCCGGGCATTTCGTGGCGCCGACCGTGTTCGCCGACGTCGACCCGGCGAGCGAGCTCGCCCAGGAGGAGATCTTCGGACCGGTGCTGTCGATCATCCCGTTCGCCGACGACGACGAGGCGGTGGCGATCGCCAACAATTCGCGGTACGGGCTGGCCGGCGGCGTCTGGGGTTCGCCGGACCGGGCGCTGGCCGTGGCCCGGCGGATGCGGACCGGCGCGGTGGACATCAACGGCGGCGCCTTCAACCCGATCGCCCCGTTCGGCGGATACAAGCAGTCCGGCATCGGACGGGAACTCGGCGGGTACGGTCTTGCTGAGTTCCGGCAAGTAAAGGCGATCCAACGATGACTGCTTACTTCTCTGGTGTGGTCGTGCGGGAGCGCGGCGCCCGGCCCGCGGTGGCCGAGCTGCGCCTGCCCCAGGTCGGCCCCGGCCAGGTGCGGGTGCGGATCCGGGCCGCGGGTGTCTGCCACTCCGACCTGTCCATGGTCAACGGCACCATCCGCCCGCCGTACCCACTGGTCCTCGGCCACGAGGCGGCCGGCGAGGTGGTCGAGATCGGCACTCGGGTGACCCGGGCCGAGGTCGGCGACCACGTGGTGCTCAACTGGCAGCCGCCGTGCCGCGCCTGCTGGTTCTGCGAGCACGGCGAGCCGTGGCTCTGCGCCACCTCGTCCGGGGTGGCCGCGCTCGACAACGGGGTCACGATCGACGGCGCGCCGGTGCACGTGGCGCTCGGCCTGGGCGCGTTCGCGCATCAGGTGGTGGCGCCGGAGCGGGCGGTCATCCGGGTGCCCCGCGAGATCGGTTTCGACCGGGCGGCGCTGCTCGGGTGCGGGGTGTTGACCGGTACGGGCGCGGTGCGCAACACCGCGCGGGTGGCGGCCGGCGAGTCGGTCGTGGTGATCGGGCTTGGCGGGGTGGGCCTCTCGGTGGTCGCCGCCGCCCGCGCCGCCGGGGCGTCGGACGTCATCGCGGTGGACGTCGCCGAGGCGAAGAAGGGGCTGGCCGAGGCGGCCGGCGCCACCGACTTCGTGGTCTCCTCGGACAACCTGTCCAAGGAGATCCGCGGGCGGACGTCCGGCCGCGGCGCCGACCACGCCTTCGAGTGCGTCGGGCGGGCGGCGACGATCCGCGCCGCGTGGCGGGCCACCCGCCGCGGTGGCCAGGTCACCGTGGTCGGGGTCGGCGCCAACGACGACATGGTCTCGCTCTCCGCACTCGACGTCTTCTCCTCGGCGCGTACGCTGCGCTCCTCGGTGTACGGCCAGGCCGACCCCGACGTGGAGGTCCCGCGACTGGCCGCGGACGTGCTGTCCGGCGCGCTGGCGCTGGACCACCTGATCACCGACCGGATCGGCCTCGCCGACGTGCCCGCGGCGTTCGACCGGATGGCCATGGGCGAGGGCGCCCGCTCGGTCGTGGTGCTGGGCTGACATGCGGCCTGCGCCGGGCGAGGTGCTGCACTTCTCCGAGGACCCGACGATCGAGCTGTTCGTGCCGCACGTGGCGGACACGGCGCAACAGCCGGAGGCGTACGTCTGGGCGGTCGGCCAGGACCGTGCGCCGGACTACTGGTTTCCGCGGCAATGCCCCCGCGCCCTGGTCTGGGCGACCGAACACACCTCCGACCGTGACCGGGAGCGCCTGATCGGGGCCGGTTGCGGGCCGCGCGTCCACGTCATCGAGTACGCCTGGTGGCGCGCGATGCGTACGACCAGGCTGTACGCCTACCGGCTGCCGGCCGACCGGTTCCGCGCCATCGGCGAACCCCCGCACGCCGTCGTCGCGACCGAACCGGTCACGCCGCTGGGCCCGCCCGAACCGGTCGGCGACCTGATCGACTGCCACGCCGCGGCCGGCATCCAGCTGCGCCTGCTCGACAACCTCTGGCCGTACTGGGACGAGGTCGTCACCAGCACGGTGGGCTTCAGCGGCATCCGGCTGCGCAACGCCCGCCCGCGCCCTCAGGATTGCGAAACGCGGAAGTAGGAGGCCTGCAGATGCGGAAGCAGATGCCTGCAAGATACGGAAAATACTGACTGCAAAATGCGGAAGACAAGCCAGCTTTAAGCCCTCTGGACGCCATCACCTGATGAGGCGCCGCCCAGCAGGGCGGTGACCGACCGGGCGAGGTTGCGGCGGGCCGCCGCGACGGACAGGCCCATCGTCTCGCGCCAGGTCGACCAGGTGGGAAACATGCTCAGCGCGGTCAGCGTGTCCAGCAGATCGTCGTCGCCGGCGATCTCGTCGGCGAACAGGGCGGCCAACTCGTCGCGGACGCGGGCCACGTGCAGCCGCCGGTATCGCCGCAGCGCCTCGGAGAACGGCTCCTTGAGCGACGCCGCCTTGGCGGTGGGGCCGATCTGCTCCAGCAGGCGGGCCCGCTGGCGGCAGTAGGCCTCGATGCGCTCGGGCAGCGGCAGCTCCGGGCGGATCGGGCGGTATGCGGCGTCGCGGATCTCCAGCACGCGCTGGCCGCTCGCCGCGAACAGCGCCTCCATGTCGGCGAAGTGGCTCCACAGGGCCCGCAGCGAGACTCCGGCCTGCTTGGCTATCCGGTCGGCGGTCGGGCGCAGGTCGCCCTCGCGGATCAGTTGCAGCTGGGCGTCGACGATCGCGTTGCGGGTGCGTTCGGAGCGGGCGGTGCGTCCGTCGACCCGCTGCGGCGGGGGAGCAGCGGTCACGGGACGCTCCGGTATCGGCTCAACTCCCGCCTGGCCAGCGAGCGCTTGTGCACCTCGTCGGGGCCGTCGGCCAGGCGCAGCGTGCGGGCACCGGCCCAGAGCGCCGCGAGCGGCGTGTCCTGGCTGACCCCGGCCGCGCCGTGCGCCTGGATCGCCTTGTCGAGGATCCACTCCACCGTGCCCGGTACGGCGATCTTGATGGCCTGGATCTCGGTGTGCGCGCCCTTGTTGCCGACCGTGTCCATCAGCCAGGCGGCCTTGAGCACGAGCAGCCGGCTCTGCTCGATGCGGACCCGGGACTCGGCGATCCAGTCCTGCACCACGCCCTGGTCGGCCAGCGGCCGGCCGAACGGCGTGCGGGCCAGTGCCCGGGTGCACATCAGCTCGAGGGCCCGCTCGGCCATCCCGATCAGTCGCATGCAGTGGTGGATGCGGCCCGGGCCGAGGCGCGCCTGCGAGATGGCGAACCCGCTGCCCTCCTCGCCGATCAGGTTGGCGGCCGGGACGCGTACGTCCGAGAAGACCAGCTCGGCGTGCCCGCCGTGATCCCCGTCGGCGTACCCGAAGACGGTCATGCCGCGCTTGACGGTCAGGCCGGGCGTGTCCCGGGGGACCAGGATCATGCTCTGCTGGACGTGCCGCGCCGCCGACGGGTCGGTCTTGCCCATCACGATGAAGATCTGGCAGTTCGGGTTCATCGCGCCGGTGATGTAGAACTTGTGCCCGTTGATGACGTAGTCATCGCCGTCCCGCTCGATCCGGGTGCCGATGTTCGTCGCGTCCGAGGAGGCGACGCCCGGCTCGGTCATCGCGAAGGCGGACCGGATCGTGCCCGCCAGCAGCGGCGCCAGCCACCGGCTCTTCTGCTCGTCCGAGCCGAACTCGGCGAGCACCTCCATGTTGCCGGTGTCCGGGGCGGCACAGTTGAGCGCGGCGGGGGCGATCGCCGGGCTGCGGCCGGTGATCTCGGCGAGCGGGGCGTACTGGAGGTTGGTGAGCCCGGCGCCGTGCTCGCCCGGCAGGAAGAGGTTCCACAGGCCGGCGGCGCGCGCGGCGGTCTTGAGGCTCTCCAGGATCGGGGGCGGCGACCAACCTTCATTGTGGAACGCGCCCTCGGCCGGATAGACGTGTTCATCCATGAAGGCGAGGAGCCGCTTGCGGTAGTCCTCGGTCTTGGCGTCGAAACCGAAGTCCATCAGTTTCCCTCCAGCGCCTCGTGGCCGCGCATGACCAGCGGGCCGACCATTTCGCCGATCGTCTCGAAGCCCGCACCCACGGTCTGGCCCTGAACGTATCGGTAGTGCACGCCCTCCAGGATCACCGCGAGCTTGAATGCGGCGAAGCCCACGTACCACTGCAGATCGCCGACGTCCCGCAAGCTGCGTTCCGCGTAGCGGGCCGCCAGCTCGGCCACCGCCGGGTGGCCGGGCACCGCGATCGGTGCGTTCGCCCGGCCGCCGGCCACCTGCAACGGCAGCTCGGCATAGATCAGCATCAGGGCCACGTCGCTGAGCGGATCGCCGAGCGTGGACATCTCCCAGTCCAGCACCGCGTTGATCTGCAGCTCCGGTCCGATCAGCACGTTGTCGAGCCGGAAGTCGCCGTGCACCACGGCGCCCGGCCCACCCGCCGGGATGTCCACGGCGAGCCGGGCGTGCAGTTCGTCGATGCCGGCCACGTCGCGGCTGCGGGACGCGTCGAGCTGCTTCTTCCACCGGCGTACCTGGCGCTCGTTGAAGCCCTCCGGCCGGCCGAAGTCGGCCAGCCCGATCGCGGCCGGATCCAGCGCGTGCAGGTCGGCGAGCGTGTCCACCAGCGAAAACGCCAGCGAGCGCATCGCCGGCGGGCCCATCGCCCGCAGGGCGGTCACCTCCCGATAAATGGTGCCGTCGACGTGTTCCATCAGGTAGAACGGGGCGCCGATGACCTCCGGGTCGGTGCACAGCAGCACCGGGCGCGGGGCCGGGAAGCCCGCCTTCGACAGCGCCTCCAGGACCCGGTGCTCGCGCACCATGTCGTGGGCGGTCGGCAGCACGTGCCCCAGCGGCGGCCGGCGCAGCACCCAGCGGTGCTCGCCGTCGGTGATCGCGTAGGTCAGGTTGGACCGGCCGCCGGCGAACATCCGGCCGGTCAGCTCGCGCTCCGAGCCGAGATGGGCGCGGAGCCGGTCGAGGTCGAGGCCCTTCATCGCGGGCCGCTCTCGAACGAGCGCTGCATCTTGTTCATCCCGGCCAGCCAGCGGTCGGTGTCGGCGGCGCGCAGCCGGTAATACTCGGCCACCTCCGGATGCGGCAGGATCAGGAAGCTGTCGCCCTGGATGGCCTTCGCCACGATCGCGGCGACCTCGGCGGGTTCCAGCGCGCCCTCGGCGAGCAGCGCGGCGGAGGCGCTGCCTTGCTCGTTGCCGCGGGCCAGCATGTCGGTGCGTACGCCCTGCGGGCAGAGCGCCTGCACGACGAGACCGCGATGGGCGTACGTCGCGCGCAACCACTCCGCGTACGCCAGCGCGGCGTGCTTGGTGACCGCGTAGGGCGCGCTGCCGAGCAGGGACAGCAGGCCGGCCGCGCTCACCGTGACGAGCAGCCGCTTCGGCGATTCCTGGTCGAGCCAGCGGGGCAGCAGCGCCCGGGTGACGTAGACGTGCGACATCACGTTGACGGTCCAGTCCCGGGTCCACACGTCGTCGGGTGCGGTCTCGTCGCCGGCCGACAGCACGCCGGCATTGGCGCAGAACAGATCGATCCCGCCGAGCTCGGCCCAGGCCACGTCGACCAGGCGGCGGGTGTCGGCCTCGTTCCCGGCGTTGCCGGGGACGGCCAGCCCGCCGATCTCGCTGGCCACGGCCTGCGCGGCGGCGGGGTCGAGGTCGTTGACGATCACTTCGGCGCCGTCCGCGGCGAACCGGCGGGCCAGGGCCGCCCCGATGCCGCCCCCGGCGCCGGTCACCACGACCCGCGCCGGGCCGGTCACTGGAACGCCCCGGTCAGCGTCACGCCGCCGTCGATCACGATGGTCTGGCCGGTTATCCAGGCCGCGTCGGGCGAGCAGAGGAACGCGACCGTGCCGGCCACATCCTCGGGCACGCCGAGCCGGCCCAGCGGGTATGCGGCCGCCACCTTTTCCTCCCGCCCCTCGTAGAGAGCGGTGGCAAACCGCGTCTTGACGATGGCGGGGGCGACCGCGTTGACCCGGACCTTCGGCGCCAGCTCGACGGCGAGCTCCTCGGTCAGATGGATCAGCGCGGCCTTGGTCACCCCGTAGAAGGCGATCCCCGGCGCCGGGCGCACGCCGGAGACCGACGAGATGTTCACGATCGACCCGCCGTCGGCGAGCCCGCCGCGCAGGGCCTCCTGCACCCAGCCGAGCGTGCCGAGGACGTTCACGTCGATCATCTTGCGGGCGGCGCTGAGGTCGAGCGTGCCGAGCGGACCGTACGCCGGGTTGATCCCGATGTTGTTGACCAGCGCGGTGACCGGCCCGAACTGGCCGAGGACGGTGTCGATCACCGCGGCCCGGTGGTCGGCGTCGTCGCCCTTGCCGGCCACGCCGATCGCCACCTCGGCGCCGCCCAGGTCCTTGGCCGCCTGGTCGAGTGCCTGCGCGTCGCGGCCGGTGATGCACACCTTGTAGCCCTCGGCCACGAAGCGTTGCGCGATGGCGAACCCGATCCCCCTGCTGGCCCCGGTCACGATCGCCACTTGGTCCGCCATCGATGCTCCCTCGCTTGCCCGTTTTTGCACTAACCGTGCGAACACTAACCAGCCTTCTGCCCGCCGCCAACCCTAGGCGGGCGGGATGCCGTTCTGCGGCGGGGCGACCGGCGCGGCCTGGTACGGCGTGACCGGCGCCTCCTTGTCGTCGGTCTGGTACGGGGTGCCGAAGTAGGTCGCCTTGCCCTTGACCAGCCGGGTGAGCTGATGGCCGCCGTACCCGGAATGGTCTTGCGCGGAGTAGCGCAGCGGGGTCATGCCCGGGCCGGTGTAGCCGCCCTTCTCCACGGCGGCGATCAGGCCGTCCCGGGTGAGGTCCTTGCCGGCGGCCTGGAGCACCTGCACGAACAGGTAGGCGACCGACATGCCGTACACGATGTTGTTGTCCATCTCGGCGTTGCCGTTGTACTGGCTGTTGACCTTTGTGTAGAGCTGCATCCACGGGCTTGAGTCGTCGGTGGCCAGCGGCAGGTAGTTGGCCGACACCACGCCCTCCAGCAGCAGCGGCGCCGCGCCGCCGAGCAGCTTGGTCAGCGTGGTCGGGTCGGCGCCCACGTTGCTCACCACGAACTGCGGCTTGAAGGCGATCTTGGCGGCGGTGCCGATGGTCAGCGCGGTGAATCCGGGCACGGTGGCGAGGATGACCACCTGGCAGCCGGCCGCCTTGAGCGCGCCGACCTGCGGGCCGACGTTGGGGTTGCTGGTGACGTACTTTTCCTTGGCCGCGACCGGGCCGAGGACCTTTTCGATCCCCGCCAGGCTGTCCCGGCCGAAGTCGTCATCCTGGCCGAGGAAGCAGACCTTCTTGCCGGCGTAGCTCTCCTTGACGTGGGTGGCGAGGATCTTGCCCTCGACCGTGTAATCCGGGTTGAAGCCGAACGTGCCCGGATACTTGTCCGGCTGGTTCCAGCTGCGGCTGCCGCTCGCCACGAAAAGGTCGGGCACCCGGTTGGTCTTGAGGAAGTCGAGCACGCCGGTGTGCGTCGGGGTGCCGAGCCCGTTCAGGATCGCGAAGACCTTGTCCTGCAGCACCAGTTGCCGGACGACCTGCTGGGTGTTGGACGGGTTGTAGCCGTCATCCATGATCTTGTAGGTGATCTTGCGGCCGTGTACGCCGCCGTTCGCGTTGACGTAGTCGAAGTAGGCCTTCGTGGCGGGAGCGATCTTGGAGTAGCCGGCCGCGGCCGGGCCGGTGAGCGGCATGTGCGTGCCGACCACGACCTCCGAATCGGTGACCCCCGGGGTGTCGCCACCGCCGCTGCTATTGCTGCCGTTTGATCCGCTGCTACAGCCGGCGGCCAGCAGCACGACGGCGAGGACGATCGCGGTGCGTCTCATCATTGGCCTTTCTGCGCGGTGGTTTCAGGGATGCGAGCCCGCCGGGCGCGGCGAGCATGACGACGACGAGAACGACGCCGAAGAAGGCGAGCGCGAGATTGCCCTCCAGCCGTTGCGAGCCGGCCGCCTCGCCGATGTCCTGGGCGACCGCGGGCAGCACCACCAGCAGCACGGCCCCGATCAGCGCACCGGTCAGCCGGCCCAGGCCGCCGATCACGATCGCCACCACCAGGAACAGCGACAGCGTCAGCGGGAAGGCGCCGGGCGACACGCTCTGCGCGAGCACGGCGAAGAGAGCGCCGGCGAGACCGGCGCAGGCCGCCGAAATCACAAAGGCCAGGACCTGGGTACGCGCGACGCTGATCCCGGCCAGCTTGGCCGCGGTCTCGTCGTCGCGCACGGCGCGCATGTCCCGCCCCAGGCGTCCCCGGGTGACGAGCGTCAGTGCCAGCACGGTGACCAGCGCACCCGCCCAGCAGAGCCAGGCCTGCCACTGCTCGACCAGGATCGTGCCGGGCGGCGGGTCCAACGCCACCGACAGGCCCTGGTCGCTGTTGAAGGTCTCGTCGAACGTGCTGGTCACCGAGGGGACGACGACCGCGACGGCGAGCGTGAGACCGGCCAGGTAGGGCCCGCGCAGCCGGGCCGCGGCCAGGCCGATCACCGCGCCGGCCACGGTGGTCACCAGAACCGCCGCGGCGATGCCGGCAACCAGCAGATTGAACCGATTTTGCAGCAGCGCCAGGGTGTAGGCGCCGGTGGCCATCAGGGCGCCGTGGCCCAGCGAAAGCTGGCCGTTGAGTCCGGTGAGGACGGTGAGGCCGGCGGTGACACACAGATACGCGCCGACCGTGGCCAATTGGTAGGTGCGGAACGGCGGCAGCACGTAGGTGAGCGCGACCACCAGCGCGGCGCCGACCACCACGACCAGATAGGGGTTGATCCGCCGGTGGGTGGCCGGCGCATCGACCCGTGCAACGATCTTTTCCCGAATGACCGTCATGCTGTGCCTGCCTTGGGCATGCCCTTCTGGCCCTCGCGTGGGACGCCGTCGTTCGGTGCGGCTGGGTGCCGCTCGGTGCAGGCGGTCATGCTGTGCCTGCCTTGGGCATGCCCTTCTGGCCCTCGCGTGGGACGCCGTCGTTCGGTGCGGCTGGGTGCCGCTCGGTGCAGGCGGTCATGCTGTGCCTGCCTTGGGCATGCCCT
>Ga0070668_100002000_pt1 | contig 14894 bp, 15 predicted proteins | sample KBSS43metaG_FD_64661 | JGI IMG/M metagenome (GOLD analysis project Ga0070668, IMG submission 64661) | Switchgrass rhizosphere microbial communities from Kellogg Biological Station, Michigan, USA - KBS S4-3 metaG | ecosystem: Host-associated > Plants > Roots > Rhizosphere > Soil ... | reverse complement strand
CTATGCGTTGCCGCAATCGCCGCAGCTGTTCAAGCAGATCCTGATGGTGGCGGGCTTCGATCGCTATTACCAGATCGCCCGTTGTTTCCGCGACGAGGCCTTGCGCGCCGACCGCCAGCTCGAGTTCACGCAGCTCGACATGGAATTCGCCTGGGTCGAGGAGCGCGACGTGCAGGACGCGACCGAGGCGCTGATCCGCGACGTGTTCCGCGAAGTGATGCAGGTCGAGCTCGCACAGCCGTTCCCGCGCATGACCTATGCCGAGGCGATGCGGCGCTACGGATCCGACAAGCCCGACCTGCGCATCGGTCTGGAGCTGGTCGACGTGGCGGAGCTGGTGAAGAACAGCGAATTCAAGGTGTTCGCCGACTGGGCGAACCACGACGATGGCCGCGTGGCCGCGTTGCGCGTGCCGGGCGGCGCGACGCTGTCGCGCAAGCAGATCGACGACTACGCCGCGCACGCGGCGAAATACGGCGCCAAGGGCCTGGCGTGGATGAAAGTGGATGACGTGGCGAAGGGCCGCGAAGGCATCAACTCGCCGATCGCGAAATTCCTCGACGACGCGACATTGTCCGCGCTCGTCGACGCCACCGGCGCGCAAGGCGGCGATCTGCTGCTGTTCGGTGCGGCACTCTACAAAACGGCTTCCGATTTCATGGGCGCCGTGCGCTTGAAGCTCGGCAAGGATCTTGGTCTGGTGGCCGACGCATGGGCGCCGTTGTGGGTGACCGATTTCCCGATGTTCGAATGGGACGACGAGGCCAATCGTTACGTGGCGCTGCACCATCCGTTCACCGCGCCGGCGGTCGACGACATCGCCGACCTGCGCGGCAACGCCAAGACCGCCGTATCGCGCGGCTACGACATGGTGCTCAACGGCAACGAGATCGGCGGCGGCTCGATCCGCATCCATCGCAGCGACATGCAGAGTGCGGTGTTCGAACTGCTCGGCATCGGTGCGGAAGAGGCGCAAGCCAAGTTCGGTTTTCTGCTCGACGCGCTCAAGTACGGCGCGCCCCCGCACGGCGGCATCGCCTTCGGCATCGACCGCATCGCCGCCCTGATGGCCGGCACCGAATCGATCCGCGACGTGATCGCCTTCCCCAAGACCACGACCGCGCAGTGCCTGATGACCGGCGCGCCGTCGCCGATTCCGGATGCGCAGCTCGCCGAAGTGCATGTCGCGGTGCGTCCGCGTCCGAAGGCGTGACGAAAGAGCCGACCATCCGCCGCGCGACGCCCGACGATGCCGCGACGGTGTCGGGCATCGCCGCGCGCTGCTTCGTCGAAACCTTCGGCCATCTCTATCCCGACGAGGATCTGCAGGCATTCCTGACCGAGAGCTACGCCGTCGAACGGCAGGCGCAGATCCTGTCGCATCCCGACTACGCGGTGTGGCTGCTGGAACTCGACGGCGAGGTCGTCGGCCACGCCGCGGCCGGGCCGAGCGGATTGCCGCACCCGGACGTCGCACCTGGCGATGGCGAGGTCAAGCGCTTGTACGTGCTGAGGCACGCGCAAAACGGTGGCGCGGGGAGCCGCCTGTTCCGCACGATGCTCGACTGGCTGGAGGGTGCCGGCCCGCGCGCGCTGTGGATCGGGGTGTGGTCGCAGAACCTCGGCGCGCAACGCTTCTATGCGCGTCACGGTTTCGAGAAGGTGGGCGAGTACGACTTTCCGGTCGGCCGGGTGCGCGATCGCGAGTTCATCCTGCGTCGCGGACCGCAATGACGCAACGCGTGCTGCTGCTGCACGGCATCTGGAACGCGAAAGCCTGGCTGACCCCGTTGGCATCGCGATTGCGTGCCGGCGGGTTCGTGCCGGACATTTTCGGTTACCCGACCGTGTTCCGCAGTCCCGAGGCCACGGTGCCGAGCCTGATCAAGCATCTGTCCGCAGGCGAGGACACCACGATCGTCGGCCACAGCCTGGGCGGCATGATGGCGCTGGAAGCGCTGCGCTGCGCGCCCGACTTGCCGGTGACGCGCGTGGTCTGCCTGGGTTCGCCGCTGCGCGGCAGCCATGCCGCGCGACAAGTCGGCGGACGCCTTTGGGCCGCGCCCATGTTGGGCCGGAGCGCGGGCTTGCTGCAGCGCGGATTCGAACGCTGGGACGGCGCCGCGCAGGTCGGGATGATCGCGGGCAACGTGCCGCATGGGGTGGGGCGCCTGTTTGCCGCGTTCGACGGCGCATCCGACGGCACGGTGAGCATCGAGGAGACCCGGCTCCCCGGCCTGTCCGACCACTGCGTCGTCGCGTCCAGCCATAGCGGGCTGGTGTTCTCGGCCGAAGCTGCACGGCAGGCCATCGCCTTTCTCCGCAACGGGGCGTTCGAGCGCCCGGAGTGAACCCAGACGCAAGGCGCGCCGGCAGCTTGCGGGCCGGGAAAGACGGGCGAATCGGGTAAAATGCGCGGTCCACCATCCGTATCCGCCGGAGTCCCATGGGTCGGGGTCCATCCATCGAAGGCCGCAAGAACGCCGAAGACGCGCGGCGCGGCAAGATTTTCACCAAACTCATCCGCGAGATCGGCGTGGCTGCGCGCGCGAGCGGCGGCGATCCCGCCGGCAATCCGCGCCTGCGCACCGCGATCGACAAGGCACTGTCGGCGAACATGTCGAAAGACGTGATCGAGCGCGCGATCAAGAAGGCGACCGGCGAACTCGACGGCGTCGACTACGAGGAAATCCGCTACGAAGGCTACGCGCCCGGCGGCGTCGCCGTCATCGTCGATTGCCTGACCGACAACAAGGTCCGCACCGTGGCCGACGTGCGTCACGCGTTCGGCAAGTTCGGCGGCAACCTGGGCACCGACGGCTCGGTGGCCTTCATGTTCCGCAAGCTCGGCGTGCTGACGTTCGCGTCCGGCACCGACGAAGAGAAAGTCACCGAAGTGGCGATCGATGCCGGCGCGGACGACGTCGTGGCGTACCCGGACGACGGCACCATCGACGTGCTGACCACGCCGGAGGGCTTCGAGACGGTGAAAACCGCGATGGAAGGCGCCGGACTGCAACCGGCGATCGCCGAAGTGACCATGCGCGCCGACAACGACATCGCGGTGACCGGCGAAACCGCGCAGCAGGTCGCCAAGCTCCTCGGCTGGCTCGAAGACCTCGACGACGTGCAGAACGTCTACTCCAACGCCGATCTCGACGAAGGCGCCTACGCGCAGGCCTGACGGCAGGCGTAAGCTGCGCACCGTGACCTGCCTGTCCATGATGTTCCGTCCATTTCCCAAGTCGGTACCGCTGCCCGCGCCGCGTGCGCGCCAAGTCGCAGGACGGGCATGACCAGGATCCTGGGGATCGATCCGGGTTCGCAGCGCACCGGGGTCGGCATCATCGATGTCGACGCCACCGGCCGGACCACGCATGTCTTCCACGCTCCATTGAATTTGCTGGGCGCGGAAGATTTTCCGAGGCGCCTGAAGATATTGCTGGACCTGCTGGCGGACGTGATCGAACAGCATCGGCCGGACGAAGTCGCGATCGAGCAGGTGTTCATGGCGCGCAATCCGGATTCCGCGCTCAAGCTCGGGCACGCGCGCGGCGCCGCGATCTGCGCGGCCGTGATGCGCGACCTTCCGGTGCACGAATACGCGGCGAAAGAGGTCAAGCTCGCCTTGGTCGGCAAGGGCGGTGCCGACAAGGTGCAGGTGCAGCACATGGTCGGCGTGATGCTCTGCCTGCAGGGCAAGCTGCAGGCCGATGCCGCCGACGCGCTGGCCGTGGCGATCACGCATGCGCACGTGAGCGCGAGCGCGCGCCGCCTCGGCGTGAACGTGCGCGAAGCCTGGAGCCGGAAGTGACGGCGGCGCTTGCCCTACGCTTTGCTCCCTCCCCTGCGGTTGCAGGGGAGGGCTGGGGAGGGGTGCCGTTGGATCATGGATTCTTTCCGCAAGCTTTCCTGTCGTGCCACGCATCGACAGACCCGACGCAACCCCCTCCCAACCTCCCCCTGCATTCACAGGGGAGGGGCCAAAGGCAAAGGCGCTGAGATGATCGGCAGACTCAAAGGCATCCTCATCCACAAGCAGCCGCCCTGGCTGGTGGTGGACGTGCACGGCGTGGGTTACGAGCTCGAAGCGCCGATGAGCACGATCTACGACCTGCCGGACGTCGGCCGCGAAGTGTCGTTGTTCACGCACCATGCGCAGAAGGAGGACAGCGTGTCGCTGTACGGCTTCCTGCGCGAAAGCGAACGGCGGTTGTTCCGCGACGTGCAGCGCGTCAGCGGCATCGGCGCGAAGATCGCGTTGGCGGTGCTGTCGGGGATCAGCGTCGACGAATTCGCGCGCCTGGTGCAGGCCGGCGATGTCACGGCGCTGACGCGCGTGCCGGGCATCGGCAAGAAGACCGCCGAACGCATGGTGGTCGAGTTGCGCGATCGCGCCGCCGGCCTGCTGGGCACCGATCCGATCGGTGGCAACGGCATTCCGGCAGATCCGCAATCCGAAGCGGTCAGTGCCTTGCAGCAACTCGGTTACAAGCCCGCCGAAGCCGTGCGCATGGCGCAGGTGGCGACCGCCGGCGGCGACGACGCCGCCGCGATCATCCGCAAGGCGCTCCAGGCCGCGCTGCGCTAGCCGCGCCGTCCTTTAGAGCCTGTCCTCACTTCCTACGCGCTAGCCTGAGCACCATGCCCGCAAAACCATCCGCGTTTCCCAAGGAAGGCCCTACAGGCCACGGTCACGGCAAGATCGGGTTGCCGGGCCTCGTCGTCGGCGCGATCGGCGTCGTGTTCGGCGACATCGGCACCAGCCCGCTGTACACGCTGAAAGAGGCGTTTTCGCCGCATTACGGACTCGTTCCCGATCACGCCACGGTGCTCGGCATCCTGTCGCTGGTGTTCTGGGCGCTGATGATCATGGTGACGTTGAAATACGTGCTGATCATCATGCGCGCCGACAACGAGGGCGAGGGCGGCATCATGGCGCTGATGGCGCTCGCCCAACGCACGTTGCCGAAGGGCTCGCGGTCGGCGTACGCGGTCGGCATCCTCGGCATTTTCGGCGCCTCGTTGTTCTTCGGCGACGGCGTCATCACGCCTGCGATCACGACGCTGTCTGCGATCGAAGGCCTCGAGATCGCCGCGCCGCAACTGCACCACTGGATCGTGCCGATGACGGTCGCGGTGCTGCTCGGCCTGTTCCTGACGCAGCGCTATGGGACCCAGAAGATCGGCAAGGCGTTCGGCCCGATCACCATCGTCTGGTTCCTGGCGATCGCCGCGCTCGGCGTCATGCACATCATGCGCAACCCGCAGGTCTTCCACGCCCTGAACCCGTGGTGGGCGGTGAAGTTCTTCGTCGACCACGGCTGGCATGGCGTCTTCATCCTGGGCGCGATCGTCCTGGCCGTGACCGGCGGCGAAGCGCTGTACGCGGACATGGGCCATTTCGGTCGCGTACCGATCCAGATCGCATGGAATTTCTTCGTGCTGCCGGCGCTCATGCTCAACTACCTGGGGCAGGGCGCGCTCCTGCTGGCCGATCCGTCCGCTGCGAAGAACCCGTTCTATGAAGGCGTTCCCGAGTGGGCGCTGTATCCGATGATCGTGCTGGCGACGATGGCCGCCGTGATCGCATCGCAGGCGGTGATCACCGGTGCGTATTCGGTAGCGCGTCAGGCGATGCAGCTGGGCTACATCCCGCGCATGGAGATCCGCCACACCTCGCGCGACACCATCGGCCAGATTTACGTGCCTTGGATCAATTGGGTGCTGATGATCGCGGTGATCGCGCTCGTGGTCGCGTTCCGCACGTCGACATCTCTGGCCTCCGCGTACGGCGTCTCGGTCGCGGGCACGATGCTGATCGACACCTTGCTGCTCGCCCTGTTCGCGCGCGCGATGTGGCCCAAGGCGCGCATCTGGGTGTTGCCGGTGTGCGCGGTGGTGCTGGTCATCGACATCGGCTTCCTGGTCGCCAACGGCGTCAAGTTCTTCCACGGCGCCTGGTTCCCCGTGGTGCTCGGCATCGTGGTGTTCACCCTGTTGCGGACCTGGCGCCGCGGGCGCGAGCTGCTGCATGCCGAAGTGCGCAAGGAAGGCATCCAGATCGACAGCTTCCTGCCCGGCCTGATGCTCGCGCCGCCGCTGCGCGTGCCGGGCACGGCGATCTTCATGACCGCCGACAAGGGCGTGGTGCCGCACGCACTGATGCACAACCTCAAGCACAACAAAGTGCTGCATGAACGCAACGTGTTCCTCACCGTGGAAACGCTGCCGGTGCCGTATGCGCCGCGGGAAAAACGGTTGAAGATCGAGCCGATCGGCGACGATTTCTACCGAGTGCTGATCCGCTACGGCTTCATGGAGACGCCGGACGTGCCGCAGGCGCTGATGGGCTCGTGCGATCGCGGCGGCATCTACTTCGATCCGATGGACACGACCTATTTCGCCAGCCGCGAGACCATCGTCGCCAGCGCCCATCGCGGCATGCCGATCTGGCGCGACAAGCTGTTCGCGGTGATGCATCGCAATGCAGCGCCGGCGACGGGGTTCTTCCGCATCCCCGGCAATCGGCTGGTGGAGCTGGGCGCGCAGGTGGAGATTTGAGCCCGGTAGCAGGTTGCGGCTAGCCTTGAACCGGAATACAGCCGCGCGCTGCACTGCGGTTCACGGCTCCCGGCTAACGGCTCTCGGCTCCCGCATAATGTCGCCATGAACGACGAGCGCATCATCGCTGCCGGCGCGACCCGCGAGGACGAGGCGCTGGAGGCCACCATCCGGCCGAAGCGGCTGGACGAATATCTCGGCCAGCAGCCGGTCCGCGACCAGATGCAGATTTTCATCGAGGCCGCCAAGCATCGCGGCGAGGCGCTCGACCACGTGCTGATCTTCGGGCCGCCCGGCCTGGGCAAGACCACCCTGAGCCATGTCATCGCCAACGAGCTCGGCGTCAACATGCGCACGACCTCCGGCCCGGTGATCGAAAAGGCCGGCGACCTCGCCGCGCTGCTCACCAACCTGCAGCCGCACGACGTGCTGTTCATCGACGAGATCCATCGTCTCTCGCCCGTGGTCGAGGAGGTGCTGTATCCGGCGATGGAGGATTTCCAGATCGACATCATGATCGGCGAAGGCCCGGCCGCGCGTTCGATCAAGCTCGACCTGCCGCCGTTCACGCTGATCGGCGCGACCACGCGCGCGGGGTTGCTCACCGCGCCGCTGCGCGACCGTTTCGGCATCGTGCAGCGCCTGGAGTTCTACAGCGCCGAGGAGCTGGCGCGGATCGTGCGGCGTTCGGCGAAGATCCTCGGCATCGATTGCGCCGCCGAGGGCGCCGGCGAGATCGCCAAGCGCGCGCGCGGCACGCCGCGCATCGCCAACCGCCTGCTGCGGCGCGTGCGCGACTACGCGCAGGTGCGCGCGGCCGGGCACATCGATCCCGAAGTCGCGCGCGCGGCGATGGCGATGCTGAAAGTCGATCCGGAAGGCTTCGACGAACTCGATCGCCGCCTTCTGCACCTGATCATCGAGAATTTCGACGGCGGCCCGGTCGGCGTCGAATCGCTGGCGGCCGCATTGAGCGAAGAACGCGGCACGCTCGAAGACGTGATCGAGCCCTATCTCATCCAGCAGGGCTTCCTGGTGCGCACCGCGCGCGGCCGCATGGCGTCGCACAAGGCCTACCGGCATCTGGGGTTGAAGCCGAAGAAGGTGCCTGTGGACCTCTTCGCCGAGACATTCGTCGATGCGCGGGAACCGGAAGCCGATAGCCGGGAGCCGGAGAGCGGCGCTTGATTTCCGGTTTCCGGCTATCGGCTCCCGGCTTTCGTCTTTGCCGCAATGTCAATGCGTGCTGAGCCCATGTTCAGCATAGCGACAAGGGTCTACTGGGAAGATACCGACGCTGGCGGCGTGGTGTATCACGCGCAGTACCTGGCGTTTCTGGAACGCGCGCGCACCGAATGGTTGCGGGCGCGCGGATACGGCCAGGAGGTCCTGCGCGGCGAGCACGACCTGGTGTTCGCGGTGCGTGCGATGCGGATCGATTTCCGCAAGCCGGCGCGCCTGGACGACGTGCTGGACATCGGCGTCGCCCTGCGCGAATGCCGGCGTGCCAGCCTGGTGGTCGCGCAGGCGATCGATCGCGACGGAATGCGGTTGCTCGACGCGCAAGTGCGCATCGCCGCGCTCGGCGCCGCTGATTTCCGTCCGCGCGCGATTCCTTCCCCGCTGTACGACACCCTGAAAGCGCTCGAAACAAGCGAAATCCATTGAAAAGAAATCCCCTGAAAACAGGGTCCTCGAAAAGAAGTTTCTTGAAACGCATCTGGAGTAACGATCGATGAGTTCATTGCTGATGGCATTGCAGGCGACGGCCGTCGAACCGCTGCCCGAAGAAGCCGCCACCACCGCGCAGGCAGCCGCAGCCGCCTTGCCGGACGCGGGCAACGACAGCCTGAACCTGCTCCAGCTGGTGCTGCACGCCAGCCTGCCGGTGCAGTTGGTGATGGTGTTGCTGCTGTTCGCGTCGGTCGCCTCGTGGGTGATCATCTTCCGCAAGAAGCGCGTGCTCGATCGCGCCGAGAAGGAAGCCGACCAGTTCGAGGAGCGCTTCTGGTCGGGCGCCGAGCTGACCAAGCTGTACGCCGGCACCACCGAGCGCAACCGCGACATCGGCGGCCTCGAGGCCATTTTCGAAGGCGGCTTCCGCGAGTTCAACCGCATCCGCCAGCGTCGCGGCGTCGACGCGCGCACGCAGCTCGAAGGCGCGCAACGCTCGATGCGTGCGACGGCATCGCGCGAGATCGACGGCCTCGAACACAATCTCGAGTTCCTCGCCAACGTCGGCTCGATCAGTCCATACGTGGGCCTGTTCGGCACGGTGTGGGGCATCATGATTTCGTTCCAGGGCCTGGCCAACGTCAAGGAAGCGACCATCGCCACCGTCGCGCCCGGCATTTCCGAGGCGCTGATCGCGACCGCGATGGGCCTGTTCGCCGCGATCCCGGCGGTGTGGGCGTACAACCGCTTCGCGACCAAGGTCGACCGGATCGGCGTGCGCTACGACGCGTTCTCCGAGGACTTCTCCTCGATCCTGCAGCGGCAGTCGCATCTCGACGAGGCTTGAGCGCGCGCGACATGCTTGTCGCCGCGCAACCCTGATGCCCGCCTCCGGGCGTTGAATCCCCAGATGTCCCGCGTTCCCGCAAGATTCCACGCGTTTCAAAGAGAGCAGCCATGGCCATGACCGCGACCGGTCGACGCATCCGCAAGCGCAAGCTCAAGGCAGAGATCAACGTCGTGCCGTACATCGACGTGATGCTGGTGTTGCTGATCATCTTCATGGTCACCGCGCCGCTGCTCAACCTCGGCGTCGACATCAACCTGCCGCAATCCAACGCCAAGTCGATCCAGGAGAAGAAGGATCCGGTGATCGTCAGCGTCGACAAGGACGGCAACCTGTTCCTGACCATCCAGGGCGCGAAGAACGAGGCGGTGACATCCGACCAACTCGTGGCGAAAGTCGGTGCTTTCGTCGAGAACAATCCCGACGTGTCGGTGCTCGTGGCCGGCGACGGGCAGGCGCCGTACCAGACCGTCTACAAAGTGCTCACCGAGCTGCAGACCAGGGCGCACGTGTCGCGCGCCGGCCTGATGAGCAGTCCCGCCGAGGCGACGCCGCGGTGAAGGAAACCCGCGCCGACACCACGCAGGCGACGATCTACGCGATCGCGCTCCACGTGGTGCTGTTCGCGTTGATGTTCATCGGCCTGTGGTGGACGCGCACGTCCGCGCCGTTATCGGCGGCGGGTCCGGTGATCGAGGCCGAGCTGATCGACCCGAACGCGCTGTCGCCCGCCATGAAACGCGCCTTGCGCCAGCGTCCCGCACCGGTGCCGCCGGAGGCGGTGCAGCCGAAACTGCGGCCCGAACCCGTCGATGAGGAAGCTGCGCTGCCGCCGCAACCGGTGCCCGAACCCAGCCCGCAGGATTCGCCCGTGCCGCAACAGCAGCAGGCGCAGGACGTGGTGCCGATTCCCGACACGATCGAGCAGGAGCGCGTGGATCGCGACGCAGTCTCGGCCGAGACCCGGGAACGCGAACAGGAAGAGAAGCGCCGCCAGGAGCAGATCGACCTGACCGAGCGCGAGCGCCAGGAAGAGGCCGAAGAGAAGCAGCGCCTGACCGAAATGGAGCAGGAGCGGCAGAAGCAGCTCGCCGACATCCGCAAGCAGCGCGCGCAGGCATCGCGCGAAGCGCAGTTGGCCGAAGAAAAACTCAAGCAGCTCGCCGACCGACGTGCGCAGCAGGCCTCCGCCGTCGCCAGCGCCAGTCCCCCGCCGGGCAACGAAGGCGTCGACCCCGACCTCAAGGGACGCTATGCCGCAGCGATACAGGAAGCGATCCTCCGCAACTGGACGCGTCCGGACAGCGTGCCGCTCGGCCAACGCTGCCAATTGCTCATCAGGCAGCTGCCCGGTGGCGAGGTGGTCGATGTCCAGGTGTCGCCGTCGTGTCCTTACGACGAATTGGGCAAGCGCTCGGTCGAGGCCGCCGTGCTCAAGGCGCAGCCCTTGCCGTACGCGGGTTTCGAGGCCGTATTCCAGCGCTCGCTGACCCTGAATTTCCAAGCCCAGGATCGTTGACAGGCGCCTGTATCGCGGCACGGGTCCGTCCCCGTTCATCTTTGAGATGATGTTCACGGCCATCCTGTAAGACTGCTCCGCTATATCTAGCCCCCCAAAGCCCGGACTGCCGATGACCCGATCCTTGCGCCTGCTCGCCTCCTTCCTCGCCTTGCTGCTCCCGTTCGCCGCCATCGCGCAGCAACAGGGGTTGGAAATCGACATCGTCGGCGGCAACGCCTCGGCCCTGCCGATCGCCGTGGTGCCGATGCCCTACCAGGGTTCCGGCGCGGCGCCGCAGACCGACGTGGCGGGAGTGATTCGCGCCGACCTGGACCGTTCCGGCCAGTTCCGCGGCCTGCCCGAGCAGAGCATCGTCGAGCGGCCCACGCGAGGCTCGGAAATCCAGTACCCGACGTGGCGCCTGTTGAAGCAGGATTTTCTGGTGGTCGGCCGCGTCGTCGATGCCGGCGCCGGCAGCTACAAGGTCGAATACGAACTGTTCGACGTCGCCAAGCAGGAGCGCATGCTCGGCTTCGCGATGACCGCGCGCGCCAACGCGATGCGCGATGTCGCCCATCAGATCGCCGATGCCGTCTACGAGAAGATCCTCGGCGTGCGCGGCGCGTTCTGGACGCGCGTGGCCTACGTCACCGCGACCGGACGCGGCGCGAACAGCCGCTATGCGCTGATGGTCGCCGACGCCGACGGCTACAACCCGCAGACGGTGGTGCGCTCGAACCTGCCCTTGCTGTCGCCATCGTGGAGCCCGGATGGTCGCAAGCTGGCCTACGTGTCGTTCGAGCACAACAGCAATTCTTCGATCTACATCCAGGACCTCGGCACCGGCGCACGCGAGCGCGTGTCGAGTTTCCGCGGCATCAACAGCGCGCCGAGCTTCTCGCCGGACGGCCGCCGGCTGGCATTGACGCTCTCGCGCAGCGGCAACCCCGAGATCTACGTGATGGACCTCGGCAGCAAGGCCCTGACGCAGGTCACCAACCAGTTCGGCATCGACACCGAGCCGACCTGGAGCGCCGACGGCAGCACGCTGTACTTCACCTCCGACCGCGGCGGCCGCCCGCAGATCTACCAGGCCTCGGCCAGCGGCGGCGGCGCGACGCGCGTGACCTTCCAGGGCAGCTACAACGCCAGCGCCACCGTGTCGTACGACGGCAAGAAGATTGCCGTGGCGCAGGGTGCTGGAAACGTTTACCGTATCGCGTTGCTGGATCGCAGCCTCGGTTCGCCGCGCTGGTCCACCTTGTCGCCGGGCTCGCTTGACGAATCGCCGAGCTTCGCCCCCAACGCCAGCATGGTGCTGTACGCAGCGCGAGAAGGAAGTCGCGGCGTGCTGTACGCGGTCTCGGCCGATGCACGGGTGCGCCAGCGCCTGGTGCTCGCCGACGGCGATGTCCGCGAACCGGCATGGGGACCCTATCGGCAGCAGCGTTGACCGGTCCAGTTTTCTAGCTTGTGCGACAACACTCTCCAAAGCGACAACGACGAGGAAACCCCATGAACAAGACCAGCCGCATCCTGTTGACCGCCCTGCTGTGTACCGCAGCCGTTGCCTGCTCCAAGAAGGTCAAGGAAGTGCCGCCCGCCGACACCGGCCCGAGCACCGGCACCGTGCCCGACACCGCCCCGGTGACGCCCGGCGCCTATGGCCCGAACGATCTCGATACCGATGCCTGCCTGCGCCAGCGCGTGGTGTACTTCGATCTCGACCAGGATGCGCTGCGTCCGGAGTTCCAGGCCGCGATGGCCTGCCACGCCAAGTACCTGCGTGATCGCCCGTCCTCGCGCATGTCGCTGGAAGGCAATGCCGACGAGCGCGGCAGCCGCGAGTACAACCTCGGCCTCGGCGAGCGCCGCGGCAATGCGGTGTCGTCGGCGTTGCAGGCCAATGGCGGCTCCGGCAGCCAGATCACCGTGACCAGCTACGGCGAAGAGCGCCCGACCTGCACCGAATCGAACGAAGATTGCTGGGCCAAGAATCGTCGCGTCGAGATCGTCTACACGGCGAAGTAAGCATCCGCATGCGACGTCAATTTGTTTCCATCGTGTTCGCGGCGGCCCTCGTGGCCGCCGCGCCCGCGTTCGCCCAGCGCGCAAGCCTGGCCGAGCGCGTCGCGGCGCTCGAGCAACAGGCCGCCAACAATCAGGGCAACGTCGACCTGCTCAATCAGGTGACGCAGCTCAAGAGCGAAGTGCAGACCCTGCGTGCGCAGCTCGAAGAGATCCAGCAGCAGAACGAGCAGCTCAAATCCACCAACCGCAGCCAGTACCTCGACCTGGACGGCCGCTTGAACCGGCTCGAGGGCGCAGGTCCTGGCACGGCTGCGCCGCCGCAAGCGGGCGTCACCGCAACGCCGCCGGCGGTTCCCGCCATCCGGGACTCCGCGCCGTCGGTGTATGGCGATGCCGGTTCGCTGTCGAAAGGCGGCGACGAACGCACGGCCTATGAAACGGCGTTCGATGCGCTCAAGGGCGGCCGGTACGCCGAATCCGCGCAGTTGTTCCAGAGCTTCCTGCAGGCGTATCCAAGCGGCACGTACGCGCCCAATGCGCTGTACTGGCTCGGCGAGAGTTATTACGTCACCCAGAACTACGCGCTCGCGCAGGAGCAATTCCAGGCGCTGCTCGATCGTTACCCGACCCACGACAAGGCGCCCGGCGCCCTGCTCAAGGTGGGCCTGGCGCAATACGGCCTGAAGCAGCTCGACGCCGCCGAGCGCACGCTGGGCGAGGTCACGTCCCGCTATCCCGGCACCGACGCCGCGCGCACCGCCGATGACCGGCTGCGTGCCATCCAGATCGGCCGCGTCCGCTAAAATCGACCGATGAACGCCGTCTCGACCGATGCGGCCGCCGCAACGGCGGACCGGCTTCGCATCACCGAAATCTTCCTGTCGCTGCAAGGCGAAGCCCGTGATGCCGGTTGGCCGACGGTGTTCGTGCGCCTGACCGGCTGTCCGCTGCGTTGCCAGTATTGCGACACGGCCTACGCGTTTCATGGCGGTCAATGGTGGGACGCCGACGCGATCCTCGCCGAAGTCGCGCGTCACGGCGTGCGCCACGTCTGCGTGACCGGCGGCGAGCCGCTGGCGCAGAAGCGCTGCATCGGCCTGCTGCAGCGCCTTTGCGATGCGGGCTACGACGTCTCGCTGGAGACGTCCGGTGCGATCGACATCGGCGATGTCGATCCGCGCGTCTCGCGCGTGCTCGACATCAAGACGCCCGGCTCGCTCGAAGTCCACCGCAACCGCTGGGACAACCTGCCGCTGCTGACCGCGCGCGACCAGATCAAGTTCGTGCTGTGCGGCCGCGCCGACTACGAATGGGCGCGCGAGGTCGTCGCCGAGCACGGACTGGCCGATCGCTGCGACGTGCTGTTCTCGCCCAGCAAGACCGAACTCGAATCGCGCGACCTCGCCGACTGGATCGTGGCCGATCGCCTGCCGGTGCGGTTCCAGATGCAGTTGCACAAGTTGTTGTGGAACGACGAGCCGGGGCGGTGACGCAAGCAGCGTATCTCCGATCCCCTCGTAGGAGCGGCTTCAGCCGCGAGCTCTTCGCGCTCTTCGCGGCGTAGCTCCCACACCATTGAAAGCTCGCGGCTGAAGCCGCTCCTACAATATCGCCGTATGGCATCGAACCTGGGTTGCGCATGAAGAACGCAGTCGTCCTCGTCTCCGGCGGAATGGATTCCGCCGTCGTCCTCGCCCTCGCGCGCGAGCAGGGCTTCGCCGTGCATGCGCTGAGCGTCTCCTACGGCCAGCGCCACACCTCGGAACTCGACGCCGCCGCGCGCGTCGCGCATGCGCTCGGCGCCGTCGCGCACAAGACGGTCGTCGTCGACTTGCGCAGCATCGGCGGTTCGGCGTTGACGGCCGACATCGACGTGCCGCTCGATTCCGACCAGCACCCCGGCGGGCCCGACATTCCAGTCACCTACGTCCCGGCCCGCAACACCATCATGCTGTCGGTCGCGCTGGGCTGGGCCGAAGTGCTCGGTTCGGCGGACCTGTTCTGCGGCGTCAATGCCGTCGACTATTCCGGCTATCCGGACTGCCGCCCGCAATTCATCGAAGCGTTCGAGCGCCTCGCCAACGTCGCCACCAAGGCCGGCGTGGAAGGCGCCGGCATCCGCGTGCAGGCCCCGCTGCTGCACATGAGCAAGGCCGACATCGTGCGCGAAGGTGTTCGCCTCGGCGTCGATTTCGCACAAACGGTTTCGTGCTACAAGGCCGACGTCCAAGGCCGCGCGTGCGGACACTGCGACGCCTGCCGCCTGCGCGCCGAAGG
>Ga0070668_100001999_pt1 | contig 14899 bp, 17 predicted proteins | sample KBSS43metaG_FD_64661 | JGI IMG/M metagenome (GOLD analysis project Ga0070668, IMG submission 64661) | Switchgrass rhizosphere microbial communities from Kellogg Biological Station, Michigan, USA - KBS S4-3 metaG | ecosystem: Host-associated > Plants > Roots > Rhizosphere > Soil ... | reverse complement strand
ATCACCAGCCCGACCGGCGCGGTGATCCGCGACATCCTGCATCGCATCAGGGACCGCTGGCCGGCCCACGTCATCGTCTGGCCGGTGGTGGTCCAGGGCGACCAGGCCGCCGCCCAGGTCGGCGCCGCCATTCAGGGGTTCAACGCCTATCATCCGCGCCCCGACATCCTGATCGTTGCGCGCGGCGGGGGCTCGGTCGAGGATCTTTGGGCGTTCAACGACGAGGGCTTGGCGCGGATCGCCGCAGCCAGCGCCATTCCGTTGATCTCCGCCGTCGGCCACGAGACCGACACCACCTTGATCGACTTCGTCTCCGATCGGCGGGCGCCGACCCCGACGGCGGCGGCCGAGATGGCGACGCCGGTTCTGGCCGAACTGCGCGCGACGATCTCCGACTACGAGCGCAGGCTGTCGCGCTGCGGCGGCCGGGCGATCGAGGATCGCCGCCAGCGGCTGGCCGGCGCGGCCCGCGGCCTGCCGCGCCCGGCCGACCTCCTGGCCATCGCCAGCCAGCGCTTCGACCATGCCGCCAGCCGCCTGGGCGCCGGACTGCAACGCAACATCGCCGTCCACGAACGGGATCTGGCCCGCATCGCTTCGCCCTTGAAGCCGGGCCTGCTGCAACGCCACGCGGGCATCGAGCGCGATCGCCTGAACCGGCTGACCGCCCGCATGGCGCCAGGCATCACCCGAACCGTGTCGCGCGCCCAAGAGCGGGTCGTGGCGCTCGGCAAGCTGTTGCGCTCCTTAAATCCCGACGCGGTGCTTGAGCGCGGGTTCGCGCGCGTCGAACGCCTGGACGGCTCGCTGGCGCGATCGGCCAAGGCGCTGGCCAGCGGCGAAGCGGTGCAACTGGTGTTCGCCGACGGCCGGCGGGGCGCCGTGATCGACGGCCGAAGCGCGGCGCGTGGCAAGGCCGCCGCGCCGGATCAGGGCGACCTCTTCTAGCGCGGACGATTGCGCGGTAGACTGCCGGCCATGAACGCCTTCGATCCCAGCCTCGGCCAGTCCGATCTCGCCCAGCTCCATTACGGCGACGCGGAATTCAGCGTCGTCCGCCCGGGCCGCTATGTCCTTTGCGCCGTCAGCGGGGTGAAGATTCCCATCGACGCTCTGCGCTACTGGAATCCGGACCTGCAGGAGGCCTACGCCGGGCCGAAGGAAGCCCTGGCGCGATTCAAAGAGCTCGAGACCCGCAAGTGACCCTCGCCACCCGACGCGGGGTGGTTACCGGACTAGCGGCCACCGCCCTGGCGGGGTGCGCCACGGCGTCGGAACGATCCGCGCTGAGGATCAAGGGCCCGCCCGTCCAGGGCGGGACCCTGATCGGGCGCACGGCGCCCCGCGCGACCATCCGCCTGGACGGAGAAGTTGTTGGCCGGGCCTCGTCGCGGGGGCTGTTCGTCGTCGCTTTCGATCGCGACGCCGCGCCCCGAGCCACCCTGCGCGTCGAGGGCGGGGGCGGCGCCGTGCAGATCCTGGACATCGCGCCCGGCGACTTCGACATTCAGAGGATCGACGGCCTGGCGGAGGACCAGGTGACGCCGCAGGCGCCGGAGCTGCTTGCCCGCATCGCCGAGGAGGCGCAACGCAAGGCCGCGGGCTTCGCCAGCAACATCGACGCCGACCATTTCCGGCGGGGCTTTGTCATGCCGGTGAAGGCGACCCGCATCTCCGCTCGGTTCGGTGGCCAGCGCATCCTGAACGGCGCGCCGTCGCGCCCGCACTACGGCGTGGATCTCGCCGCCCCGGTCGGGACGACGGTGCGGGCCCCGGCCGCCGGCGTGGTCGCCTTCGCCGAGACGGGTCTCCACTACGAAGGCGGCCTGATCATGATCGACCATGGGCGAGGACTGGTTACGGCCTACCTGCACCTATCCAAGGTTGTGGTCCGGCAAGGACAGTCTATAAGGCGTGGCCACAAGATTGGAGAGGTCGGCGCGGAGGGCCGTGCGACGGGTCCTCATCTGTGCTGGCGGATGAAGTGGCGCGGTCGAAATCTCGATCCAACCTTATTGATCGGTGTGAAGGCTCCGCGATTTTAACCGCTTATGTCGGAACGTTGCATTGATGTTGCGTTTCCGAAACGGTAGTTTGGACGAAACTAGAAGAAAGCATCTAGGCGTGGCCATCGGGACCGCTACCTCGACAAAGCTTTTCAGCATATTCACTGTTTGAGGGGCAGCCGTCTTGTCGTCTGGATTTGAGAGCCTGCGAGTCCTGCTCGCGGACGACAACGCCCATATGCGCACCATCGTGGCTGCGGTGCTGAAAAGCATTGGCGTGAAGCACATTCGCGACGCGAGTAATGGCGCCGAGGCTCTCAACATCCTGCGTGAATGGCAGGTCGACGTGGCCATGGTCGATTTCCGCATGCAGCCGATCGACGGAGTCGAGTTCACGCGTCTGGTGCGGAACGCCAAGGACAGCGCCAATCCCTTCCTGCCGATCATCATGCTGACCGGATACGCCGACCGGACCCGCGTCATCGAAGCCCGCGACGCCGGCGTGACCGAACTCATCGTCAAGCCGGTGACCGCCCAGGCGGTGATCGCCCGGTTGAATTCCGTGATCTTCCATCCGCGTCCGTTCGTGCGGACGGAGGACTATTTCGGCCCCGAGCGCCGACGGACGGCCACGCCGGACTACGGCGGGCCCGAGCGGCGCGGTACGGGAAAGCCGGCCGAGGAGGCTTAGAACTCCCCGCTCGATTGAGCCCGGAACGCCCTTGAAGCGAAGTTCGCCTCTCGCGGCATGTTGTTTGCGCGATTGCCTCCCGACTGTTCCATCCCGGGACGGATCTTTGTTTTTCGGGGCACACGCTCATGGGCAACGACATCGACCTTCATCTGGGCAAGCGCCTTCGCCGCCGCCGTCGGCTCTTGGGCCTGACCCAGCAGCAACTCGCCAGCGTTTGCGGCGTGCGCTTCCAGCAGATTCAGAAATATGAGTGCGGCGCTAACCGCATCTCGGCGGCCCGCCTGTGGCAGCTGTCCGAGGCGCTGGAAGTGCCGGTCGGCTATTTCTACGACGGCCTGACCGACATGATCCGGGCGCAGACCGCGCCCGAAGCGCAGGAAGAACGCGCCGAGGGTGGCGAAATGCTCGCGCGCAAGGAGACGCTGGATCTGATCCGCGCCTACTACCAGCTCGGCGAGCGTCCGCGCCGCCGCCTGCTCGACCTGGCCAAGTCGCTGAACGGCGAACACGAGGCGGCTTGAGGCTGGGCGGGCTTAAGTTTGGTCGCGCGTTTCGGTCCGAAAACCGGTTCCCACGTTTCGGAACGCGCTCTAAGCGGCTAAACCCTGCCGCATGGCCCTAAGCGCAACCTTGCTCTCTGAGTTCGACGCCTTCCTTGTCGAGCTGAACCAAGCCTCTTCAGGCGTGATCCTGCCCCTCTTTCGGGCGGACCACGGCCTGGAGGACAAGAACGAGGGCGGCGCCCTCGACCCCGTCACCGAGGCCGACAAGGGCGCGGAACGGGCGATCCGCCGGATGATCGCCGCCCGTTATCCCGATCACGGCGTCATCGGCGAGGAATATGGCGAGGATCGGCCGGACGCCGAGTTCGTCTGGGTGCTCGACCCGATCGACGGGACGCGGGCGTTTATCGCCGGCCTGCCGCTCTGGACCACCCTGATCGCCCTGCGTTTTCAAGGCGAACCGGTGCTCGGCTCGATCGGCCAACCCTATATCGGCGAACTCTACATCGGCTCGCAGGCCCAGGGCTCGCGGCTGATGGCCCGTGGTCGGCAGACGCCGCTCGCCGTGCGGTCTTGCCCGAAACTGACCGGCGCCGTCATTTCCACCACCGATCCCGACAATTTCAGCGGCCCGGAGCTTGGATCATGGACCCAGGTGCGGGCGGCCGCGCGCCTCGCCCGCCTTGGCTGCGACGCCTATGCCTACGCCATGCTCGCGGCCGGGACGCTCGACCTGGTGATCGAAGGCTCGGCCCTCAAACCCTGGGATGTCGAGGCCGCCGTGCCGGTCGTCGAAGGCGCCGGCGGCCTGGCCTGCGACTGGCGGGGAAACCGGGTCGGCCGCAATGGCGGTCAGCTCGCCCTTGCCGGGGACCGGGCGTGTCTGGATGAGGCCTTGGTCACGCTAAAACGCTCGGCGCTGTAGAAAGCTCTTCGGACCCCTCATCCGGCTCGCATGCGCTCGCCACCTTCCCCCGGAGGGGAGAAGGGAGCCGTTTGAGTCGGCGCTAGAGGCGCGACGAAGGCGTCGAATTCTCGCCACCAGATGGCGCGGATATCGTCGGTCTCCATCAGGATCTCGTGCCAGCTTTCGGGGATCTCGACGTAGCGGCAGTTGGGCAGGCGTGCGGCGACCTTACGGCTGTCGGCGGTGAGCACGCGGTCGTCGTCGCCCGACGCGACCATCAGCACCGGCGTTTTGATCCGCGTCGTCGCGGAGGATCGGCGCAGGAACGCCCCCGCCGAAAAGGCGAAATCGAGCCAGCCCCAGGTCAGGTTGCCGATGACGAGATCCGGACAGGCGGCCAGCTGGGCGCGGAACCGGTCCCAGCGCGCGCGGTCGTGGGCGATGCGGTCCTTTTCGAAGCTGACGGTCAGGGGATCGGAGGCGTCGCCGAACAGATAGCGCGTGGCAAGCCCCAGGTGCGAGGCGCCGAAGGTCAGGGCCCGGGCGAAGGCGTAGCCGAAGTCGTTGGTGACGATCCCCAGCATGGGGGCGGAAAGGGCGCTGCCGGCGAACCGCGTCTCGCCCTTGGCCAGGGCCAGCAAGGCGAGACAGCCGCCCATCGAGTGCGCGACCTGGATCCATGGCTTGGGCAGGCGCGGCTCGAAGTGATCGAGCAGTCGGCGATAGTCGTCGAGGAAGGGGCCTGAGCCCTTCGCGTGGCCACGAATACGATCCGGCAGGAAGCGGGCGGATAGCCCCTGCCCCCGCCAATCATGGGTCAGGACGGCGAAGCCGCGGTCCTGCAGCTCGCCGATCACCTCGAAATATTTATCCAGGGGCTCGGTGCGGCCGGGACTGAGGACCACCGAGCCTCGCGCCAGACCCTTGGCCGGGAACAGCGCCGCGCGCAGCCGGGCCCCGTCCGCGCCAAGATACCATTCCCCGACGCCGCCGTCGGGAACCGGAGCTTCGGGGATGCCGATCAGGGGGGCGCTCGTCGTCACGGCGCGCAGCTTGGCCGCCCCGCGACGGGAAGTAAATTGATCCCCCCGGCCGGCTTACCCAGGCTTGACGAACCGCAAGGTCATCCGGTCGCTCTCGCCTATGGCGTCGAACGGCGCGCGGTCGAAGGTCGGATCGGCCGGTTGGCCACGCGGCGAGGTGCGGCGCACCGGCGGCAAGGTCCAGACCCCGAACGGATGATCCTTGGTGTCCTCGAGATTGGCGTTGATCTCGCTGGCCTTGTCGAAGCGAAAACCGGCCTCGGCGGCGAGTTGCTTGACGTAGGCCTCTTGCACATAGCCGCTGGCGGCCAGCACGTCCTGAACGCCGCCCAGGTTGGCGCGGTGTTCCTCGATTCCCAGGGCGCCGCCGGGCTTCAGGGCGGCGAAGGCGTCGGCGAACGCCTTTTCGGCGATGCCGCCCGCCATCCAGTTGTGGATGTTGCGCAAGAAGAGGACGAGGTCCGCCGATCCCGCCGGCGCCACCGGGCCCGAGGTCGGGCCGAAGCTGGTGAACTGGACATCGCCGTAGAGGCGCTTGCGCGCGCCTAGCCGCCGCTTGTAGGCGGCGACCATCTGGGTCGTGGCGGCGTCGTCTTCGCTGGCCTCTTGGACCGCGGCGTAGAACCGGCCGCCGGTCTGGTCGAGATAGGGCGCCAGGATGTCGCTGTACCAACCGGCGCCGGGCCAGAACTCGACCACCGTCGTCGCCGGCTTCAGGCCCCAAAAGGCGAGGGATTCAGCAGGATGACGATAGACGTCGCGGGCCTTGTCGGCCTCGGAGCGCCAATCGCCCGCCAGGACCTTTTCCAGCGTCGCCGGCGGCTCCTTGCGCACCGGCGCCTTGGCGGCCTTCTTCGGGCCGCAGGCGGTGAGCAGGCTCGCGCCGGCTCCCGCGATGAATAAACGCCGATGCATGCGGCTGGTTACTCCGACCCTTTCGACGGGTCAAAAGGTCATCGACCGCGCCCTTCCCCGTCATCCCCGTGCTCGTCACGGGACCCATAGACACGGGCGAAAGCGGTTTGGCCCTCTGGGGCGGTCCGCGCTTATGGCCCCCGCAACAAGCGCGGCGGGTGGCGGTTCTGGAAAATCAGGCCTTCTTGAACCTCAAGGTCATGCGGTCGCTCTCGCCGATCGCCTTATAGACCGCCGGATCGAAGCCTGGCGGCAGCGGGTTTGGCGCGCGGTTGTTCGGCGGCAAGGTCCAGACCCCGCCGGGGTAGTCCTTGGTGTCCTTGGGGTTGGCGTTGACCTCCGATTGGGCGTCGAGCCTGAACCCCGCCCTGGTCGCCGCATCGATTACCGTCTTGGTGGCGACATAGCCGTCGCTGGCCACGCGCCCGCCGGCCACCGTTTCGGGACGCGGATCGGCGCGGTGCTCTTCCACCGCCAGGATGCCGCCGGGCTTCAGGACGTCGTGGAAATCCTTCATCGCCTTGTCGAGCATGCCCGGCTGCCACAACCAGTTGTGGATGTTGCGCGCGGTCAGGACGATGTCGACGCTGCCTGCGGGGGCGAGCGGTCCGGAGGTCAGGGTGAACGGGGTGAAGGTCGGTTGGCCATAGACCGGGTTGGCCAGGCGCTCGGTGAACGCCGTCGCGGCGCCGGTGGTGATGTATTTGCCCTTGGTCGCGTGAGCGTAGGGCGCGAGGATTTCCAGCCAATAGCCTGAGCCCGGGCTGATCTCGACGATCGTCATGCCCGGCTTCAAGCCCCAGAAGGTCAAGGCCGCCTCGGGCCGGCGATAGGGGTCGCGGGCCTTTTCCTTTGGCGAGCGGTGCGCGCCGTTGATCGCGGCCTTCAGGGCGTCGGCGGCCAAGGCCTTGAGCGGCAAGCCCGCCAAACCGGCGGCGGTGAAGGCGAGCAGGGTCTGACGGCGGTTCATAGGCTTCCTCATGCGTTTTTTATGGTTGCCGCGAAGCTGCGGGCAAGAGCGCCGGGACGCAAGCCACAAGACCTTGAAAGGCGGTTTTTCGATCCTAACTCAGGGCCTGAAGGCGCCGGATTGTCGGGCCTTCAGTGAACCGCAACCTTGCTTTTGAAGGAGTTTGCCATGCGTACCGTAGACTATTCCCCCCTCTACCGCTCCGCCGTGGGCTTTGATCGTCTGTTCGCCCTCCTCGACGCGGCCGCGTCGCAGGACACCGCGTCCGGCTACCCGCCGTACAACATCGAGCGGACCGACGAGAACGCCTATCGCGTCGAGATCGCCGTCGCCGGCTTCAAGCCCGAGGAACTGCAGATCGACGTCAAGGAAGGCGTCCTGACCGTTCAGGGCCGCAAGACCGCCAATGACGGCGCCGAACGCCGCTATCTCCATCGCGGATTGGCCGAGCGCAATTTCGAGCGCCGGTTCCAGCTCGCCGACCATGTCCTAGTGGACGGCGCCGACCTCGCCGATGGTCTCTTGACCATCTCGCTTCGTCGCGAGCTTCCCGAGCAGCTCAAGGCCCGGACCATCGAGATCCGCAGCGCCTCGCCGGCGCCGCAGATCGCCGACAAGGACCAGGCGGCGGCTTAGGGCTGAAAGCCGGTTTCCCCCCCCTTCGCGGGGAGGGGAAACTAGGCGAGCCCCTTGGCGTTGGAGAAATCCACGTCCTCGCGGTTAACTCGAGTCAGCACCGCGCCGGTCATGTCGGCGCCGCGCATATGCGCTCCGTCCATGATCGCGCCGGTGAAATCGCATCCTTTGGCGTTGGCGTAGCGCAAGGTCGCGCCGGTCAGATTGGCGGCGGTTTCGCGGTCGACGCTGAGCGGCAGCGGGCTGAGCACCGCGTCGCAAAGATTGGCCTTGGTCAGGTTGGCGCCGATCAGGCGCGCGCCCCGCAAGTCCGCGCCGCGAAGATTGACGCCCCTCATGTCGGCGCCTTCGAAATTGGCGCCCTGCAGTTCGCACCCCGAGAGATCGACCCCGACGAGACAGGCGCCGCGCGCCGTCATGGCCGTCAAAAGCATGCCTTTCAGGGCGTCGCCGAGGGGACGCAGATCTGCCCCGTCGAGCTGGGCGGGCTTGCCCTCCTTGCCGCCGGACTTGCGCCAAAGCTGATTGGCCTTCGCCCGATCGAGCAGCTTGCCGGCCATTTGCAGAGCCGCCTCGCTGGGCTCGCCGAGCACGCCGGACAGGTCCGCGCCGAGGGTCGTGCGGGCGCGGCGCACGTCGCAGCCGCTGAGCACGGCGCCCTTGAGTTTGGCGTTTTCGAGATTGGCGCCGGTGACCTCGGCGCCTTCGAGCATGGCGCCGGAAAGATCGGCGTCCTTGAGGTTGGCCCCGGCGAGGTTGGCGTTCTTCATCGAACAGTCGGTGAAATCGGTGGCCGACGCCGAGGCGTTGACGAGCTGCGAGCCGTCGAGCTTGGCGCCCGAGAGGTTCGCCTCGTCGAGCGTGCCCGGCCGCCGTTCGTGCTTGTGGATGGCCAAGCCTTGCGCGCGGCTCGCGACGCCGATCGTGCCTTCGCGGAAGTCGGCCTGGGTCAGGTCAGCTTGCGAAAGATTGGCCCCACGCAACGAGGCGCCGCGCAGGTCGGCGCGGGTGATGCTGGCGAAGCTCAGGTCCGCCTGGCGAAGGTCGCAACCGAACAGGTTCGCCCGATCGAGCCGCACCCGCGTCATCACCGCGCCTTCGAAGCTGCAGCCCGACAGGTCGGCGTCGGTCAGGACGCGGCCAGACAGGTCAAGGCCATTGAGGTTGGCGAACTTCAGGCTGAGCCGCCGTCCGCCCGGCCGCCCGGTGGCGAAGCGTTCGTGCGCGTCGAGCATCAGGTCGAGCTGGCTCTGGTTCATCCGGATCGGCGCGCCGGCGACTTGGGCAGTCTGCATCAGGTCGGATCTTCCATGCCGCGCACGCCTTCGCGATAGGACCCCGTGAGGTCCGCCTGCTTCATCAGAGCGTGGGCGAAGTTCGAGCGCGTCAGGTCGGCGGAGACCAGCACCGCGTGGCGCAGGTCAGCGCCGGAAAGGTCCGCGCCCTTGATGATGCTGCGCGTCAGGTCACAGGGCAAAAGCCGGTCGTGCGCGATCAACAGCGGACCAAGCTGGGCCTCACGCAAGTCAGAACCTGAGAGCTTGGCCCCGGCCAGGCGCGCGCCCCGCAGGTCGGCGCGGCGCAGGTTGCAGGCGCGCAGGTCGGCGCCTTCCAGGTGCGCGCCCTGCAACTGCACGCCTTCCATATCGAGGCCATAGAAGACCGCCTGTTTGGCCGACAGAGCGGTGAGGTTGAAGCCCTTGACCGAGCCGAGCAGACGCAGATCCGCCTCGTCGAAGGTCGAGGGTTTGCCCTCGGCGCCGGCGGTTTCACACCAAAGGGCGTGCTCGCGGATCATCTGCTCGTAGGGCATGTCGCCCAGGTCCTTGCCGGCGAGCTTGTCGGTCAGGGCGCCTGTCATGTTGGTGTCGGTGATGTTGGCCGCGTAGGTCTTGGCCCCGACCATGATGCAGTCGCGCATGTCGGCGCCGGCCAGATCCGCGCCGGTGAGGTCCGCGCCCGCCAGGTTCGCCCCCTGGAAGGTCGCCTGCTTGAGGTTGGCGCGAACCATGTTGGCTTCTTTGAGGATGGCGTCGGTGAAGTCGCAGCGAATGGCGACGACACCCGCGAGCTTGCTGCGCTCGAGGTTGGCGCCGGTGAGGTTCGCGCCCTGCGCCTGGCCGGCGCGTTTTTGCGGTTCGAGCACGCGCAGGCCGCGCTGACGGTCGGCGGTGGCGATGACGCCCTCGCGCAGGTCCGCTTCGAAAAGATCCGCGCCGGTGAGATCGGCGTTGCGCAGGCACGAGCCGCGCAGGTCGGCCCGGCGCATGGAGGCCTCGGTGAAATCGCAGTTCTGGGCGTCGGCGCCGAAGAAGATCGCATGGTCGAGCCGCGCCTTGCAGAACTTGGCGCCGTCGAGGATCGCCCCGGTGAAGTCGGCGTCGTTGAGCATGCGGCCGCGGAAATTCAGCCCCGTCAGGTCCATCCAGGCGAACACGGCCCGCGCGCCGCCGGGGCGGGCGGCCCACAGGCGGTCATGCTTGGCGCATATCTCGTCCGCTTCCCCCTGGCTGAGGTGACGGATGGCGCCGACAGTGGCGGAGCTAGGCATAAGGTCGAACCTGGGGTGCAAAACTGGCGCGACCGTACAAGAACAGGGTTAATCGCGCCTTTCCGGCAGGTGCGGCCTATAGGTCGAGTAGAGCGACCTCGCCTCGCCTTCAAGTATGCCGATCTCGACCAAAACCCCGGCCTCTTCAAGGATTTGCGCGCCGCGTCCGGAGGCGAACTTCGACGGGTCGGCGCAGGCGATCACCACTCGGGCGACTCCCGCCTCGGCAAGGCGTTGGGCGCAGGACGTCCCCCCCGCCGAACGCTCGGCGCAGGGCTCCAGCGTGACGTAGGCGGTGGCGCCCCTGGCCCGTTCGCCGGCCTTGGCGAGGACCGCTTCCTCGGCGTGAGGCCGTCCGGTCGCGCCGGTCGCTTGCGCCTCGATGACCTCGCCTCCGACCACCAGGACACACCCCACGGCGGGATTGTCGCCGGTCTGGCCGAGCCGCCCTGCCGCCAGGGCGATGGCCTGCCGCATGAAGGTCTGGTCGGCCGCCGTCACAGGGCCGGCAGCGGCTGGGCCCGAGCCTCGTCGAGATAGCGGGCCGCGGTCGGCTTCAAGTTCGCATCCAGGTCGATCAGCAACGGATTGCCGGTCGGAATCTCGACATGGACGATCTTGTCGTCGGCCACGCCGAACAGGTGCTTGACGATGGCCCGCAAGGAATTGCCGTGGGCGGCGATCAGGATGTTCTCGCCGGCCTTCAAGTGCGGCGCGATCTCGCTTTCCCAGTAGGGCAGGACGCGATCGAGGGTGGTCTTCAGGCTTTCGGTCTTGGGCAAGGTCGCGCCGGCGTAACGGCGGTCCTTGGCGAAGTCGTATTCGCCGCCGGGCTCCAGATCGGGCGGCGGAATGTCGTAGGACCGGCGCCAGACCAGGACTTGATCGTCGCCGTATTTCGCCGCGGTCTCTGCCTTGTCGAGCCCGGTCAGGCCGCCGTAGTGGCGCTCGTTCAGCCGCCAGTCCTTGATCAGGGGCACGAAACTCTGGCCCGCCTTGGAAAGGGCGATCGAGGCGGTGCGGATCGCCCGGGTCAGGACAGAGGTGTAGGCGCGGGTCAGATCGACCCCGGCCGCCTTGATCAGTTCGCCGCCTTGCCTCGCCTGGGCCTCGCCTTCGGCCGTCAGATCGACGTCGACCCAGCCGGTGAACCGGTTTTCCAGGTTCCATTGGCTCTGGCCGTGGCGAAGGAGGATGAGCTGCGACATCTGGAACTCCGATAAGAAAGAGACGGGGCGGGCTAGGACGACGTCGCCCCTCCGTCAAGTGACGGCGCCGAACACCGCTGCTATAGGCGAGGTCATGTCCGACCGGTTCTTCTTCCCCCTGGCGATCGCGGCGTACGCCGTCCTGATCGTTCTGTCCCTGTCCTGGCCGCAAGCGGGGGCCCTGTGAGCGGGACGGATGTGATCGCCGTCGGCCGCCGGGTGCTGACCCAGGAAGCCCGCGCCCTCGACGCCATGGCCAAGAGCCTGGGCGAGCCCTTCGTCCGCGCCGTCGAGACCCTGTTCGGGGCCAAGGGCCGGATCGTCCTCACCGGCGTCGGCAAGTCGGGCCACGTGGCGCGCAAGATCGCCGCCACCCTCGCCTCCACCGGCTCACCGGCGATCTTCGTCCATGCCGCCGAGGCCGCGCACGGCGACCTTGGCGTGATCACCACCGACGACGTGGTGGTGGCCCTATCGAAATCTGGGGAAGCGCGCGAACTGGCCGATATTCTGGCCTACGCCCGCCGGTTCGCCATCCCGACCATCGCCATGACGGCCGTGGCCGACAGCGCGCTTGGCAAGGCCGCCGACCAAGTCCTGCTATTGCCTGACGAACCGGAAGCCACCGCCGAGGTCAATGCGCCCACGACCTCGACCACCTTGCAGATCGCCCTCGGCGACGCCCTCGCCGTGGCCCTCCTGGAACGCCGCGGATTCACCGCCAGCGATTTTCGCATCTACCATCCGGGCGGCAAGCTCGGGGCGATGCTGCGCACCGTCGGCGACCTGATGCATGGCGGCGACGAGCTGCCCCTCGTCGCGACCGACACGCCGATGGACCAGGCCCTCCTGGTGATGACCGAAAAACGCTGGGGCATCGTCGGCATCCAGGGGCCGGACAGCGCCCTCGTCGGGGCGATCACCGACGGCGATCTTCGCCGCCACCTTGACGGCCTCTTGAGCCATACCGCCGGCGAGGTCATGACCCCCGGCCCACGCAAAACCGTGCCGCCGTCGATGCTGGCGTCCGAGGCGTTGGCGCTGATGAGTGACCCTGCGCCGGCCGTGACCGTGCTTTTCGTGGTCGATCAGGGCAAACCCGTAGGCATCCTTCACGTTCACGATCTATTACGGGTGGGTGTGATCTAGAGCGCCCCACTCAACGTCCGCGTTCAATTATTCTGGAGTATCCATGGCTTTCCCGACCCCGCGCGCCGACCTTGTCGCCAACACGCTCGCCTATGAGAACGAGCCGCTGGTCAAGGCGACCGGCTTTCGGGAATACGACGCCCGCTGGCTGTTCGGGCCGGAGATCAACCTTCTCGGCATCCAGGCCCTGGGTCTGGGGCTGGGAACCTACATCCATGAGCTTGGCCAGTCGAAGATCGTCGTCGGCCACGATTACCGGTCCTATTCCCTGTCGATCAAACAGGCCCTGACGCTGGGTTTGCTGGAGGCCGGCTGCGAGGTGGTGGACATCGGCCTGGCTTTGTCGCCGACGGCCTATTTCGCCCAGTTCGAACTTGATGCGCCCTGCGTCGCCATGGTCACCGCCAGCCACAACGAGAACGGCTGGACGGGCGTGAAGATGGGCGCCCAGCGTCCCCTGACCTTTGGGCCCGACGAGATGGGCCGCCTGCGTGAAATCGTGCTGGGCGGTCAGTTCAAGGAACGGGCCGGCGGCAAGCTGACCCGCGTCGACAACATCATCGAACGGTTCATCGCCGACGTCGCCAAGCGCGCCCAGATCAGCCGGCCCTTGAAAGTCGTCGCCGCCTGCGGCAACGGCACCGCCGGCGCCTTCGCGCCTGAGGCCCTGCGCCGGATGGGCTGCGCGGTGGTGGTCGAGATGGACTGCGAGCTCGACTACACCTTCCCGAAATACAACCCCAACCCCGAAGACCAGATCATGTTGCACAGCATGTCCGAGGCGGTGAAGCAGCACGGCGCGGATCTCGCCTTCGGCTTCGACGGCGACGGCGACCGTTGCGGCGTGGTCGACGACGAGGGCGAGGAAATCTACGCCGACAAGATCGGCCTGATGCTGGCCCGCGATCTGGCGCCCCTGCACCCCGGCGCGACCTTCGTCGTCGATGTCAAATCCACCGGGCTCTACGCCACCGACCCGATCCTCGAGGCTAACGGCTGCACCACGGTCTACTGGAAGACCGGACACAGCTACATCAAGCGCAAGAGCGCCGAGCTGAACGCCCTGGCCGGCTTTGAGAAGTCGGGCCACTTCTTCCTCAACGGCCCGCTCGGCCGCGGCTACGACTGCGGCCTGACGGCGGCGGCGGCGGTGCTGGCCATGCTCGACCGCAACCCGGGCAAGAAACTGTCGGACCTGAAGAAGGCCCTGCCGGTCGCCTATACCTCCCTGACCATGAGCCCGCATTGCGCCGACGAGGCCAAGTACGGCGTGGTCGACAGCATCGTCGCCGAATACCAGGCCATCGCCCAAGCCGGCGGCAAGATCGCCGGGCGCGGCGTCAAGGAAGTCATCACCGTCAATGGCGTTCGCGTGGCGCTGGACGACGGCTCCTGGGTCCTGGTCCGGGCGTCATCGAACAAGCCGGAAATCGTCGTTGTCGTCGAAAGCACCCAGTCCGACGCCGACATGCGCGCCCTGTTCCGCGACGAGGTCAAGCCGCGCCTGGCCAAACGGCCCGAGGTCGGGGCGTACAATCAGGAAGTCTGACGGCGCCTCCAAAACCCGTCATCCTCGTGCTTGTCACGGGGGTGACGGAAAATAACGGGGAATGCCGCCGCGCGGCTTCGCTCCGCGCCTGCGCTGGGACACACCGAAGCGTTAGGGGAAGGTCTCGTCTGCGACCAGATAGGTCGCCGTCTGGTTGGCTGGATTGCTCAAGGCGGCGCCGATCCAGAAGGCCGCACCGGTCGCGGCCACCAGCAGGGTTATGACGAAGAGAATGGCCGCCAAGCTGCCCGGTGACGCACGCCCGTCAGCCTGCGGATAGGCGGATACGAGGTGGGGGATCTCATGCATCTTTTGACTCCCATTGCGCTTCCTTTCGCGGTCTTCGCCGCGATTTGTTGCGAGGGTGTCATAAAGCGCCGGGGTTAGCCAGCCCCCGGAATCCGTGCGCTAGAGCGCCGCCTTCTTCACCGCTCCGGCGATGTCGCGGATGACCTGTCCGACCACCCGCTCGTCATCGGCTTCGGCCATGATCCGGATCAGGGGTTCGGTGCCGGAGGCGCGGACGACCAGCCGCCCCTGACCCACCAGACGCGCCTCGGCGTCGCGAATGGCGTCCTTCACCCCATCGTTTTCCAAGGGCTTGCCGCTGGAGAAGCGGATATTCTCAAGTTTCTGCGGCACCGGTTCGAACTGGCGGGCGAGGCCCGACAACGGCTTGTCTGAGCGGACCATCACTTCCAGCACCTGCAAGGCGGCCAAAAGGCCATCGCCGGTGGTCGAGAAGTCCGACAGGATCAGGTGGCCGGA
>Ga0070668_100001994_pt1 | contig 14923 bp, 14 predicted proteins | sample KBSS43metaG_FD_64661 | JGI IMG/M metagenome (GOLD analysis project Ga0070668, IMG submission 64661) | Switchgrass rhizosphere microbial communities from Kellogg Biological Station, Michigan, USA - KBS S4-3 metaG | ecosystem: Host-associated > Plants > Roots > Rhizosphere > Soil ... | reverse complement strand
TTGGTCGCCTTGGCGGCCGCGATAATCTTCTCGCCGACGAGGTAGCTGTCGCGCGCCGGGCTCGGCCCGATGTGCACCGCCTCGTCGGCCATGCGCACATGCAGCGCCTTGGCGTCCGCGTCCGAATAAACCGCGACCGTGCGGATGCCCATTGCCCGCGCCGTGCGGATCACGCGGCACGCAATCTCGCCGCGGTTGGCGATCAGCAGCGACTTCATCAATCGGGCAGGCAGCGTCCGCTCTCCTCTTGTTCCTTGGCGCTCGCGCCGTGGACCGCGCAGTAGATCGCCTCGTGCAGGTCATCGGCGCTCGGCGCGCCAGTGTCGAAATGATATTCGAGCACGGTGTGCTTATCGCTGCCGTAGATCGACGCGACATTGGCGTCGGGCGCGTTGACCAGGAACAGCTTCCCGCCCTTGGCGGCGATCAGCGGCTTGGCCTTGAACAGCCCCTCCTTGCACGCCTTGGCATAGGCCTTGTCGAAATTGGCCGTGGTCTTCGCGAGCCCGCCGGAATTGCGCGCGAACTTCGAGATGAAGGTCTTGGGGTTACCGGCGACCGACAATTCGACTGGCGCGCATTGCGCTGGCGCGGCCGCGAGCATGAGAAGAGCAGCGATCATGTTTCCTCCCCCATCATTGCGCCGGGCATCCGGTGGTCCGCGACGAGAAGGTGATGTTCATCACCTTCCACGCGCCAGCCTCACGGACCAGGTCGAAATGATCGACCCCGCAATTGCCGACCTTGCCGTCGACGCGGACGACGAACGGCGCCCAGACCATGGCGATGTCGCCGTCGATCTCGATCGCCGGATCGGAAATGCTTTCGCGGAAGCCCTGGCCGGGTTTGAGACGCGCGGCGAATTGGGTCCAGCTTTCCTGGCGGAGACCGTTGCCCGTGCGGAGCGTGCCGACCGCAGTAACGCGGCCATCGGGATAGACAACGCGCAGGACGCCACCGGAATCGCCAACTTCGAACGCCGCGAACAGAGCGTTGATTGGCACAAGCACGGCGGCTTCCTCGCTCGCCGGTGGCGGCAGCGCCTGAGCGGGCGGGAGCTTGGTGGCGTTTGCCTGGGCAGCGAGGGCGATGAGGAAATATACGATCATTTGATCTCCGGATGGCAATAGCAGTTGGAGTCCAAGAGCGCCCGTCCCTTGCTAGTCCAGTCACCCCCACGACGCTTGGGATCGACCAAACCATAATCGACGAGATGTTGAATCGCCTCCTCCCCAGGCGACATGCACTGGTGATCTAACTCACCATTCCGATCTTCAAGGTATTGCTCGCACATCAATGCGAGCGCGTAGAGCAGCTGCCCTTCTTTCTCGGATTGCACGGTTCGGAGGGATCCATCTGACATCAACCGCTACATCCTGAACACGCCGAACTGCGGCCGCTCCGGGATCGGCGCGTTCAGCGTTGCGGCGAACGCCAACCCGAGCACGTCGCGGGTTTGTGCCGGGTCGATGATCCCGTCGTCCCATAGCCGCGCGGTCGCATGCCACGGGTTGCCCTGCGCCTCGTAGTCGTCGCGGATGGGTTGCTTGAATTTCTCGGCCTGCGTCGGCGTCCATTTATCGGCGTCGCGGTGGACGGTGGCGAGGACGCTCGCGGCCTGCTCGCCGCCCATCACGCTGATGCGGCTATTGGGCCAGGTGAACAGGAAGCGGGGCGAGTACGCGCGGCCGGCCATGCCGTAATTACCGGCGCCGAAGCTGCCGCCGATGAGCACGGTGATCTTCGGCACGGACGCGGTCGCGACGGCGGTGACCAGCTTGGCGCCGTGCTTGGCGATACCCTCCGCCTCATACTTCCCGCCGACCATGAAGCCCGAGATGTTCTGCAGGAACAGCAGGGGTGTGCGGCGCTGGCAGGCGAGCTCGATGAAATGCGCGCCCTTGACCGCGCTTTCGCTGAACAGGATCCCGTTATTGGCGAGGATCGCGACCGGGATGCCCCAGATGTGGGCAAAGCCGCATACCAACGTCGATCCGTACAGCGGCTTGAATTCGTGCAGCTCAGACCCATCGACGATCCGCGCGATGACCTCGTGCACGTCATAGGGCGCGCGGACGTCCTCGGGGATGATGCCGTACAGCTCGTCGGCGTCGAACAGCGGCGGGCGCGGTTCGCGCAGCTCGATCCCCGCCCCGGCGTCCGGCTGAAGCGTCGAGACGATGTCGCGGACGATGGTCAGCGCATGTTCGTCATCCTCGGCGAGATGGTCGACCACGCCGGATTTGCGCGCGTGCAAATCGCCGCCGCCCAAATCCTCGGCGCTGATCTCCTCGCCCGTCGCCGCTTTCACCAGCGGCGGGCCGCCGAGGAAGATCGTGCCCTGGTTGCGGACGATGACGCTCTCGTCGCTCATCGCCGGGACATAGGCGCCGCCGGCGGTGCAGCTGCCCATCACGCAGGCGATCTGGGCAATGCCTTGCGACGACATCTGCGCCTGGTTGAAGAAGATCCGGCCGAAGTGATCGCGGTCGGGGAAGACCTCTGCCTGGTGCGGCAGGTTCGCGCCGCCGCTGTCGACGAGGTAGACGCACGGCAGCCGGTTCTGCCCGGCGATCTCCTGCGCGCGGAGGTGCTTCTTGACCGTCAGCGGGTAATAGGTCCCGCCCTTCACCGTGGCATCGTTGCAGACGATCATCACTTGCCGCCCCGACACCCGGCCGATCCCGGCGATGACCCCCGCGCCGGGGACTTCGCCTTCGTACATGTCGCAGGCGGTGAGCTGGCCGATCTCGAGGAACGGCGAGCCCGGGTCGAGCAAGCGCTCGACGCGGTCGCGGGGCAATAGCTTGCCGCGCGAGACATGGCGTTCGCGGCTCTTTTCGTTGCCGCCAAGCGCCGCTTGCGCGACGTCGGCGCGCAGTTTTTCCGCCAGCGCGCGATTGTGTGCGGCGCGCGCACGGAACTCTTCGCTGTCGACGGCGATTTTCGTCTCGATCCGCGGTGCGCTCATGCGTTCTATGTGCTCGTTGGTCGAAAAGCCCTGCCGCTGGCCTAGCCGCTGCCGCAGGCGTTGGCAAAGCTTGGGGAAAGGCCTTCCATGATCCGTTCGTCACTCCTGTTCGTCCTGCCCGCACTCGCGCTCGCGGCCTGCAACACGCAAAGCGGGACGCCCGCCGCCAAACCGGGCAGCGAAATCGGGATCGAGACGAGCTGGATGGACAAGTCCGCCGTCCCCGGCGACGACTTTTTCAGCTACGCCGACGGCAGCTGGGTCAAGAACACGCAAATCCCCGCCGACCGGTCGCGCATCGGCGGCTTCTGGATCGCCGACCAAGTGCGCGAGAAGAATAGCCGCGAGCTGTTCGATGCCATCCTCAAATCGAACCCGACGAGCGGCAACGACGCGCTGATCGCCAATTACTACAACGCCTATCTGAACACCGACGCGATCGACAAAGCGGGCCTCGCGCCGGCCGAGGCCGACCTCGATGCGGTCGCCACAATCGCCGACAAGAGCGCGCTCAGCGCGGCAATCGGCGGCACGCTCCGCGCCGACACCGATCCGCTGAACGCGACCAATTACAGCACCGAGAATTTGTTCGGTATTTTCGTCAGCCAGGGCCTGGCGACGCCGGGCGAGCAACTGCCGTACCTGATGCAGGGCGGGCTCGGGCTGCCCGACGCGCAATATTATCTCGGCGGCGACCCGAAGAATGCCGAGACGCTCAACAAGTACCGCAGCTACGTCCAGACGATCCTCACCGCGGCCAATTACCCCGACCCGGCCGGCGCCACGGGCCGCATCCTCGACCTTGAGACCAAGATCGCCAAGGCGCACGAGCCGCGCGAGCAGAGCGAGGACTTCTCGACCGGCGCGCAGGTGTGGACCCGCCAGCAGCTCGAGCAGAAGGCGCCCGGCATCGACTGGGGTGCGTTGCTCGGCGCGGCGCGGCTCGGCAGCGTGCAGAAGTTCGACGCCTATCACTTCGCGTCGATCCCGAAGCTCGCCGGCCTGGTCGGCTCGGAGCCGCTACAGAATTGGAAGGACTGGCTCGCCTTCCACACGCTAAACGAGCACGCCGACGTGCTGCCCAAGCCGTTCCGCGACGCCAGCTTTGCCTTCTACGGGACGACGCTGGCCGGCACCCCGCAACAGCGGCCGCGCGACATCCTCGCATTGAACGCGACCAGCAACGCGCTGCAGGATGCGGTCGGCAAGGCGTACGTCGACAAATATTTCCCAGCGTCGTCGAAGCAGCAGATCCAGGGCATGGTCGACAACATCAAGGCGGCCTTCGCCAAGCGGGTGAAGGCGATCGACTGGATGGCGCCGTCGACCAAGGCGGAAGCGTTGAAGAAGGTCGAGAATATTGTCGTCGGCGTCGGCTATCCCGACACCTGGCGCGACTATTCCGGCGTCCAGATCGTGGCCGACAATGCCTATGCCAACGACAAGGCCGCGGGCCTGGCCGAATATAAGCATCAGATCGCCAAGATCGGCCAGCCGCTCGACCGCAAGGAATGGTGGATGCCGCCGCAGCTGGTCAACGCGGTCAACCTGCCGGTGCAGAATGCGCTCAACTTCCCGGCGGCGATCCTGGTCAAGCCGTTCTTCGACCCCAACGCCGACGCGGCGTTCAACTATGGCGCGATCGGCTCGACCATCGGACATGAGATCAGCCACAGCTTCGACAATGGCGGCGCCTTGTTCGACGCCAATGGCGCGCTCCGCAACTGGTGGACCCCGGCCGACTTCAAGAAGTTCCAGGCGGCCGGCGACGCGCTCGCCAAGCAGTTCGACGCCTACGAGGCGCTGCCCGGCCTGCACGTCAACGGCAAGCTGACGCTAAGCGAGAATATCGCCGACGTCGCCGGCCTCGCCGCGACCTACGACGCCTACCGCGCCTCGCTGAACGGCAAGGAAGCGCCGGTGATCGACGGCCTGACCGGCGACCAGCGCTTCTTCATCGCCTTCGCCCAGGCGTGGTCGGTCAAGTCGCGGCCCGAGACGCTGCGCCAGATCGTGCTCACCAACGGTCACGCGCCCGAACAATTCCGCGCGGTGACGGTGCGCAACATCGACGCCTGGTACCCCGCGTTCGGCGTCAAGCCCGGGCAGAAGCTCTACCTGCCGCCCGAGCAGCGGGTGAAGATCTGGGGCTGAGCTACTCGGCCTTTTCCGCCCGCGCCTTGAGGTAGGCGTAGAGCGCGTCGCGTTCGTGCGGGGTGAAGTGGGTGAAGCGCTCGCGCGCGACGTCGCCCATCAGCGGGTTCTTGAGTTTGCGCCCGCCGGACGGGATGCCCTTGGTCATCAGCGTCTCGAAATCGGCACGGGTGTAGCTGCCGGCGACGACCAGGTTGGGCGGCTCGCCCGGCGTATGCTTGGGATCCCCTTCGAGCTTCGGCCCGTGACATTCGGCGCAAGTCACCCGCGTGATGTAGCGACCGAGCGCATAGGTCGGTCCAAGGTCGATGGGCGCCTTGTCCTTTTCGTCGAGCACCGTGGCTTTCGCCGTCTTGATTTCGCCCTTGGCGATCATCTCCTTGGCGTCGGCTTCCCACGGCTTCGGTGGCTGGGTCGGCTTGCCGCCGGGTGTCGCGGCGCGAAGATCGGCAATCAGCGCCTTCATGTCGGCGTCGCTCAAATGCTGGAAGATTTCCGATGGCATGCCCCACAGCTCGCGGCCGTCACGCGGCACGCCGGTGCGCAGCACGCGTTCGATCTCTGCGTCGCTGTATTTGGGCAGGTCGCGCGAGAGGTTCGACGCATAGCGTTCGTAGAAACTGCCACCCTCGAGCTTCTCGCGGTGACAGCCGCGGCAGCCCAGCGTCCAGCTGATCCGCTCGCCGTGTGCCTTCACCGCGGCGGCATCGGTAACCTGCGCGCCGTCAAACGTGACCTCTGCTGGCTTCTCCGGCGCTTTTGCCTTCTGCTGGCACGCGGCAAGCAGCAGCGCGGCAATCATCCAATAGCGCATAACATGAACCCCCCGCGGTGCCCTTACCACAAATGGTCAGTGGCGACTGCACAGCCGTTTCCGGCCATGCTAAGGCTGCATCAACCGAGGAGGCAGACGCATGGCCTATTGGGAATTCAAGGGACGCGAACTCGTCAACTGCACGTGCGAATATGGCTGCAATTGCCAGTTCAACGCACTTCCCGACAAAGGGCATTGCCATGCCGTTGCCGCGATCCAGATCGACCAGGGCTACCATGAGGCAACGCCGCTCGCGGGCCTAAAGATCGTCGGCATCTTCAAATGGCCGGGACCGATCCACTTGGGCCATGGCGAGGCCATGCCGATTGTCGATGAGCGCGCCACGCCCGAGCAGCGCGAGGCGTTGCTCAAGATCATGAGCGGCCAGGACACGGACCCGTTCGCGACCGTGTTCGCGGTGTTCGCCTCGACCATCGAAACGATGCACGAACCGGTCTTCGCGCCGATCGATTTCGAGGTCGACGTGACCGGGCGGCGCGGCAAGCTCACCGTCCCCGGCTATGTCGAGATGAACGGCGAGCCGATCCGCAACGCGGTAACAGGTGCAGAAACCCGGGCGCAGATCTGCCTGCCCGAGGGCTTCGAATATGAGGTCGCGGAGATCGGCAGCGCGTCGAGCCAGACACTGGGCGGGCCGATGGATATCGCGATCGCCAGCAAATACGCGCAGTTCGCCCACATCCACTTGTCGACTCATGGCGTGGTGCGAAGCTGAATAGTTCGTCCTTGGCCGGGAGCCTGCTCGAGCGCAGCAATATCGTGACCTTCGTGGCGCTGGGTGCCTTGTCCCTGCTCGGCTGGGCGTGGCTGATGACCGGTGCCGGAATGGCCGGCATGACCGCCGATTTCTTCGTCCTCGCCGGGATGTGGACGGCGATGATGATCGCCATGATGACTCCGAGCGTGGCGCCAACCGTCCTGCTTTATGCCCGTGCCGAGCAGCTGAAGGATTTCGCCGCCCGCCCGCCGACCGTCGCCTTCGTCGGCGGCTATCTGCTCGTGTGGGTCGGCTTCGCGCTCGTCGCGGCGGCGCTGCAGCTGGCATTGCAGCACGCGGCAATTGCCTCGCCGATGACCATGGCGCTGACGAGCCGCCGCGCGGCATCGGCGATCATGGTCGCGATCGGCCTCTATCAGCTGTTTCCGATCAAGGACGCCTGCCTCGGCCGCTGCCGGTCGCCGGCGCAATTCCTCTCGCGCCATTATCGGCCCGGGCCAAGGGGCGCGTTGCGGCTAGGCGCCCTCCACGGCGCTTATTGCGTTGCTTGCTGCTGGCTGCTGATGGCCTTGCTGTTCGTCGGCGGGGTCATGAACCTGCTGTGGATTGCCGGCCTGACCCTTCTGGTCGCGGCCGAGAAACTCCTCCCGCGCGGCCAGGTCATCGCCCACGTCGCGGGCGTCGTCCTGATCGGTTGGGGGATCGGGCGCTTACTCGTCTAAGCCCCGATCAGCTCGCGGCCAATCAGCATGCGGCGGATTTCGTTCGTGCCGGCGCCGATGTCGAGCAGCTTCGCGTCGCGATAGTAGCGTTCGACCGGCCAGTCCTTGGTGTAGCCGGCACCGCCCAGCGCCTGGACCGCTTCGTTGGCGACCTTCACCGCATTTTCGGATGCGAGCAGGATCGCGCCCGCCGCGTCGTAGCGGGTGGTCTTGCCCGCATCGCACGCCTTGGCGACCTGGTAGACGTAGGCGCGGGCCGAATTGAGCGCGACGTACATGTCGGCGACCTTGGCCTGCATAAGCTGGAAGGTGCCGATCGGCTTGCCGAACTGCTTGCGGTCGCGGACGTAAGGAATGACGACGTCGAGGCACGCCTGCATGATGCCGATTTGCATCCCGGCGAGCACCGTCCGCTCGTAATCGAGCCCGCTCATCAGCACTTCGACGCCCTTATTCTCCTCGCCGAGGATATTTTCCGGCGGGACGAAGCAATCGTCGAACACCAGCTCGGCGGTCGGTGAGCCGCGGATGCCCATCTTGTCGACCTTCTGGCCGATCGAGAAGCCGGTCATTTCCTTTTCGATTAGGAAAGCGGTGATGCCGCGGCTCCCCTCGCCGGTCTTGGCGTAGACGACCAGCGTCTCGGCTTCCGACCCGTTGGTGATCCAGAATTTGGTACCGTTGAGGCGGTAGCCGTTGCCACTCTTCTCGGCCTTCAATTTCATCCCGACGACGTCGCTGCCCGCCCCCGCCTCGCTCATTGCCAGCGCGCCGACGTGCTCGCCGCTGATCAGCTTGGGCAGGAATTGCTTTTTCTGCTCCGGGTTCGCCCAGCGGCGGATCTGGTTGATGCACAGGTTCGAGTGCGCCCCGTAGCTGAGGCCGACCGAGCCCGACGCCCGCGCGACTTCCTCCTGCGCCACGACATGCTCGAGATAGCCGAGGCCAAGCCCGCCATCCTCTTCCGCGACGGTAATGCCGTGGAGCCCGAGCTCGCCCATCTGGGGCCACAAATGGCGCGGGAACTCGTCCGTTTGGTCGATCTCGGCGGCAATCGGCGCGATCTTCTCGCGGGCGAAGCGCTCGGTCGTCTCGCGGATGGTGTCGGCCATCTCGCCGAGGCCGAAATCGAGCGATGCAGGCTCGGACATGGGTGCAGTCTCCTTGCGCGGAGCCGCTAGCAGGAAGACGCGCTTATTGGGAAGCGGGTGCCGGCGGGGGGACCGTCGTCGGCGCGGGTGGCGGCGGCGGCTCGGTCAGCGGCTTGGTCGAGCCGCGGTGGCAGGTGAAGCAGGTGATCTTCATCTCGCCTTGGAACTCGTCCTTGTTGAGCTTGCGCGCCATCTGCAGCATCGCCCGCGCGGTCAGTTTCTTGGCCTTGGCGTCCGAAGCGAAATCGAACGTCGACAGCGGCTTCCCCTCTTCCCCGACGTGGCAGAAGGTGCAGCGCACGCCGAGCGACTGCGAAAAGAACTTCATGTTCGACAGCAGCTGCGCCCGCTGGATGTCCTGCGGGAAGACCTTGAGGTTCTTGAACGGCGGGTTGGCGAAGGGCGGCAGCGCCGGTGGCGCCGGCGGCGCGCCGGCCTGGGCGACCGCGACCGAAACCCCGAAGGTGATGAGCCCCGCGACGAGCGCGACCCTGGCGAGAGCGTGCGTCATGGCGCCATGCTGACCGCTTCCGCGCAAAGGGCAAGCGGATAATCGACCAACGGTTTGAACAAGCGCGCGCACGGTCTTATGTGCACTGCAACAATCCGACTCCGGAGTTTCTTCAAATGGCCACCACCGCTTCCGACCCGACCGTCATCCTGTCGATCGCCCGCACCCCGATGGGTTCGATGCAGGGCGCGCTTGCCGATGCCTCCGCGACCGATCTCGGGGCGACGGCGGTGAAGGCGGCAGTCGAGCGCGCGGGCGTCAGCGGCGCCGACATCGACCGCATCTACATGGGCTGCGTCCTCCCCGCCGGGCTCGGCCAGGCGCCGGCGCGCCAGGCGGCGATCAAGGCCGGCCTGCCCAAGTCGGTCCAGGCGACGACGGTCAACAAGGTCTGCGGATCGGGCATGCAGACCGTGATCATGGGCGACGAGGCGATCCGCACCGGCAATGCCGACATGATCGTCGCCGGCGGCATGGAATCGATGACCAACGCGCCCTATTTGCTCAAGAAGCACCGCTCGGGCGCGCGCATCGGCCACGACACCGCCTATGACCACATGTTCCTCGACGGGCTCGAGGATGCCTATGAGGAAGGCCGCGCGATGGGCAGCTTCGCCCAGTGCACTGCCGATGACTATCAGCTGACCCGCCAGCAGATGGACGATTATGCGATCGAGAGCCTGCGCCGCGCCAAGGAGGCGATCGACAAGGGCGGGTTCAAGGACGAGATCGTGCCGGTCACAATCAAGAGCCGCGCCGGCGAGACCCAGGTCGACACCGACGAAGCGCCCGGCCGCGGTCGCCCCGACAAGATCCCGCAACTGAAGCCCGCTTTCTCCAAGGAAGGCACGATCACCGCCGCGACCTCCTCGTCGATCTCCGACGGCGCGGCCGCGGTCGTCCTGACCAGCGAATCCAACGCCAATGAAAAGGGCCTGAAGCCCGTCGCGCGGATCGTCGCCACCGCCGCCCATGCGCAGGAGCCGGCCGAGTTCACCATCGCCCCGATCGGCGCGATCGAGAAGGTGCTCGGGAAGGCTGGCTGGAAGGCGGCCGACGTCGACCTGTGGGAAGTGAACGAGGCATTCGCCTGCGTCGCCATGTTCGCGATGAAGGACCTCGGCATCCCGCACGACAAGATCAACGTCCACGGCGGCGCGACCGCGCTCGGTCACCCGATCGGCGCCAGCGGCACGCGCATCCTCGTGACGCTGGTCAACGCGCTCAAGCAGACCGGCGGCAAGCGCGGCGTTGCATCGCTGTGCATCGGCGGCGGCGAGGCGACGGCCGTGGCGGTGGAGCTGGTTTAGGCCGCGACTCGCGCGCGCCCGCTACGGCTGCTAAACGTCCCCGCCTCACCAGAGGGAGGGGGATCCCAATGCGCCTGACCATTTGCCTGACCGCCGCGCTCGCGCTGTGCGCGTGCCAAAAGCAAGCCGAGGCTCCGCCGGCTGCCGATAACGGCACCGCCGAAATGAACGCGCCGGCGAACGACGCCAACGCCGCCGCTCCGACCCAGGCAGCGTTCCAGCTCAACGGGACGACTTGGACGTTCACCGACAGCGACAAGGACAAGACCCAGGTCAAGGAGTCGATCGACGCGAGCGGCAATTACATCGCCAATACGCCCGACGGGAAGAAGCACCTCGATCACGGCACCAGCGTGATGAAGGGCGACAAGGCCTGCTTCACCAGCGCCATGACCAAGGACGGCGAGGAATGCTGGACGACGAAACCGGTCGCGATCGGCGAGACGATGGAGACGACGAGCGACAAGGGCAAGAAGCTGACTGTGACGCGGGTCGCCTACGAAGCGCTCACGATTCCGAAGTAAGCGACGAGCTTTGCGGGGCGGCTTCGGCCGCTCCGCTATTTCTTCCCCGCATAGGCCTGGCATTCAATCTCGACCAACGCGCCGAGCGCCAGCCCGCTGGTCCCGAACGCGCTCCGCGCCGGGCGCTTCCCTTCCGGGAAATAGGTCACGTAGACGGAGTTGAACGCCGGCCACAGTTTCATGTCGGCGAGCATCGCGGTGCAGTGGAACACGTCCGCGTAGCCGAGGCCGGCTTTCTTCAACGTCGCGCCGATATTCTCGAGCGTCTGCGTGGTTTGCGCCTCGATCCCGTCGGGCAGCTTGCCGTCCGGCCCGCGGCCAAGCTGGCCCGAGAGATAGAGGGTGTCACCGACCCTCACCGCTTCGGAGAAGGGCAGCGCCTGGCCGTTCATGGTCGGGTTGCCGATATGCTCGACCGCCGGACGCGGTGCGGCGTCGGCGGGGCTGGTCATGATCAGAAGCACAGCAGCTGCAAAGGCCTTCATCGATTCCCCCTCGTTCTCGTCTCAACCGAGCAGGACGATGTCCCACCGGTATTTGTTCGGATCGCTCGCGTCGCGAACCGCGACTGATGTCGCTGCGTCCGTTCCCAGCTGCTTGTAGAGCATATCGGCCGCATTGCCCGCCGCTTCCTCCGGGAAATAGAGCTGCGCGACATTGCGCGATTTCAGTCCGCGCATATCGAAATGAATGTGCGGCGTGCGATGGCCGATGGGCGAATCGTAACCGCCGGGCTTCACCGTCACGATCCGCCAATCGCCCTTGGCGTCCGACTTCAGGGTCGCATAGCCCTGGAAGTTGGGATCGAGCGGCGCCTTGCTGACGTCGCTGGGGTGATCGTAGCGGCCGGCGGCATTGGCTTGCCACAATTCCAGCGTCGCGCCGGGAACGGGGTTGCCGTGGACGTCGAACACGCGTCCGGACACTTCGATCACCTGTCCGAGCGCGCGCGCCGAATGGCCCTTGAGCCAGGTCAGGTCCATGTCAGCCTCGGCCGGATGACTAATGGGATAGAACGGACCCATCGGAGATTCCGCGGTCGCCGCGCGGTCTGCCAAAGCCCGCGCTCCGGACGCCCAGAGGATACCCGCGGTGGCCACACCGGCCCCCGTGAATGCACGACGCGACATGTGATGCTTGATCATCGCCAGCCCCCCTGCAGCAATGGAGGCCAAACGCTGCGCTTCGTGGGCAGCGGAGTCAAATCGGCCGTTGAGGCGGACAAAAGGAAACGGCGGCCCGCGAAGGCCGCCGTCCCTTTTCCGACAGTCGCGCCGCGCCTTAGTGGCCGCGTTCCGGCGCCGGAGCCGGTGGCGGCGGCGGTGGCGGCGGTACCGGGCAGGCGTCCGTCGCCAGGATCACTGAGCCGTCCGGGCACGTCTGGGTCGCCGGAGGCGGCGCAGGCGGCGGCGGCGGTGGCGGCGGTGGCGGCGGAGCGACTTCGGCGACGCGCGCGCCACCGAAGCGGAAGCCGAGCTTTGCGCCAAAGCCTTTGACGTCGCCCAGCTCACCCCACAGCGCCGCGATCGGCCCGGAACTGTGCGGCCGGCCATAGCCGACTTCGCCACGGAACCAGGTGCCGCGGCCTTCGGCCTCGAGGTCATCGATCTCGGCACCGCTGACCAGCGTCAGGGTATTGTGATCGCGGAACTCGTGGAACACCTTGCCGTCGACGAAGATGCCGGTGTCGGTTTCGACGCGCGCACCGAAGCGGCCGCGCAGGCTCTTCGCGCGGTCGAAATCGTAGCCGATGCCGCCGAACGCGAAGTCCTTATACTTGGTTGTCACCCAGGCCAGCCCGGCGCCGATGTCGATGACCGAACTGCCAACCGGGAGACGGTAGCCGCCTTCGGCTTCCGCGCCGAGGCTGCGGCCGGTCAGCCTGCCGAGCCCGGCGAAGGCCGGACTGTCGAGGCGCAGGCGGTTGCGGTCGTCCTTGACCAGCAGCCCGCCGTAGAGGCCGGTGGCCGACCCGAACATCGCATAACCACCAACGTTCCAGCCGGTGCCCCTGACTTCAGCGGGCGAGCCGCTGAGGTCCGATTTGACCTTCTGCCAACCGCCGGTGATGCCGATCACGCCGCCGCCGAAATTATAGTCGGCGCCGGCCTGGATCCCGCGCCGGCTGGTCCGCAGCCGCTGGTTGATCGTGAAATCGCCGCCGAATAGGGTCTGGGTGTCGCTATCGCCGTAGCGGTCGCGATCGTAATAGATCTGGCCCCAGACGCCGAACGGCTGCGCACCGGGCATCAGGTCGCTGCGTTTGAGCGCGGCGTAATTGTCGTAAATGTCGGCCGACTGGTACCACATGTCGGTGCCGACATTGACGATCGCCAGCGGGTCGAACGCATTGGCATTGGGCAGCGCGAACAGGAAGTAATCCGCGCCCTGCTGTTCCAGGCTCAGGTCGATCAGTGTCGATCCCGTCGTGCTGCCGAGCACGAACGCATTTGCCGTACTGGTGCCGGCGTCGACCACGAGCACGCCGCTGCTGTTGATCGAGACGCCGTTGAGGACGTTGACGTTAAGTGTGGTGGTGCCGCTCGCCGCCCCGGTAATGACCAGCCGATCCGCGGCGGACGGCGAGGCATCGACATTGAGGTTGGAACCGCCCGAGCCGACGAAATTGCTGTTGATCGTCAGGACATCGTCGGGCGCGCCATCGGTCATGCGGATGGTGCCGCTGTTGTTGAACGTCGTCTGCCCGGTAATCGACGACGCACCCTCGTCGGCGATGATCGTGCCGCTGTTGTTGAACGCCACTGCCGGCACCGTGAACGCGCCCGGCGCGAGGTCGATCGTGCCGGCGTTGCTGAACGACGTGAACCCGCCGAGCGTGAACGCACCCGCAGTGTCGATGGTGCCTCCCGCGGCGTTGTTGAACGCGCCGGTGCCCGCCATCGACGACCCAGCGGCGGCGTTAATCCGCAGCGAGTTGGTCGTCGCGCCAAGCCCGGTAACGGCCGATGCGGCGCCAAGGTTGATCGTGCCGGTGTTGTTCAAGGCCGTGGCGACGCCCGTGAAGGCCAAGGTGCCGGTCGTGTTCAGCGTGCCGGCGTTGGACAAGGTCTCGAGGCCACCAAACGTCGTCCCGTTGGCGGTGTTGAGAACGCCCCCTGCCTGGTTGTTCACGGCATCCACGCCACCGTTGAAGGCATTACCGCCGCTCGCATTCCAAATACCGGCATTGGTGACGCTGTCAGCATTGTCGGTGAGCAGAACGCGGCCATTGATGGTGCCGCCCGCGAGGTTGTTCACCGTTACTGCGCCATCGGTGGTGGCCACCGCGAAGATCGCCAGGCCGCTCCCGTTGTTGAGGGTGCCGGCATTGGTAATCAACGTTGTCCCGGCGCCGCCGGTGTTGATCGAGGTAACACCAGTAACGACGCTGCCGGTGCCAATGTTGATCGTCCGGTTTCCGGCGGATTGCGCCAAGATGCCGTTGCTCGAATTGCCGGTGACATCGGCGCCACCAGTGAGAACGACACTGACCGGGCCGCTGGTGCTCACCGCGGCGATACCGTCGGTCGCCCCCGTCACCGATCCACCGGTGACGTTGACGGCAGTCGCGTTGGTCGTCGCGGTGGCGGCAATGCCCTGGCCCGCGCTACTCGTCACAGTGCCCGACGAGTTGACCGTGGCCGTGCCAGTACCCGCCGTCGAGGCGTTGATTGCCGTGCCAGTCGCGGTCGCGCCGCCAGCACCAGCGGTTACGAGGATATTGCCGGTCGACAAGCCGTTGGAGTTCACGGCGTTGATGGCCGAACCTGCGGTACCGGTGACCAGCGCGCTCGTCGCCACTGTAATGCCACCCAGACCAGGTGTGGTTGCGTTGATGCCAGTGGTTCCGCTGATTGCACCTGTGGTGGTCACTGCAATCGTGCCGGCGCCCAGAGCGTCGCTCTGCTGGGCGACAATCGCCGTGTTGCCGGTCGACGTGACCGCGCCGGAATTGACGATGATATTGCCACCCGAAGTCAGCGCGAAAATGCCGTTGCCGCTGGTGGCGGCGATCGGGCCGACCGCG
>Ga0070668_100001993_pt1 | contig 14929 bp, 18 predicted proteins | sample KBSS43metaG_FD_64661 | JGI IMG/M metagenome (GOLD analysis project Ga0070668, IMG submission 64661) | Switchgrass rhizosphere microbial communities from Kellogg Biological Station, Michigan, USA - KBS S4-3 metaG | ecosystem: Host-associated > Plants > Roots > Rhizosphere > Soil ... | reverse complement strand
GCTGCGGCCGCCGCCACCCGAGTTGCAGCAGCTGCTTGGGGCGATCCACGGAAACCAGGACGCGATGGATGCCTTCGTCAGCGTCCAGGCCAGCACCCTTCCCGCCCCGGAGTTCTTCGACCCTGAGAACGTCGGCCGGCTGATGGCGGCAGCCAAAGACGCCGGCTGATCGATGGAGCTGCAGCTGGCTGCTCACCTGCCGCTGGTCCAGTTCGACTCCGCCCCGATCACCCGCGGCAGGATCCTCGAGACGGTCGCGGCGGCGGAGCGGCTCGGCTTCTGGGGGATCGCCGCCAACGACCATGTGATCTTCTCTCGACCATGGATCGACGGGCCGACGGCGCTGGCGCTGGCGATCCCCTTCTTCGGTGGGATGAAGGTCTGCACGACGATCGCCCTGCCGACGATCAGGGGGCCGATGCCGCTGGCGAAGACCCTGACCTCGCTCGACGCGCTCGCCGACGGCCGCCTGATCGCCGGCCTCGGCCCTGGCTCCTCCTCGCGCGACTACGAGTCAGTTGGGGTTCCGTTCGACGAGCGCTGGCCGCGCTTCGAGGAGGCGACGCGAATGCTGCGGCAGATCGTCGCCGGCGAGGAGCCGGTCGACGGTGCCTACTACTCCGCCGCCGGGGTCTCTGCCGAGTTGCAGCCGCGGCCCGAGCGGCCGATCCCGATCTGGATCGGAAGCTGGGGCTCGAAGGCGGGCTTGCGCCGGGTCGCCCGCCTCGCCGACGGCTGGCTGGCCTCCGGCTACAACACGACGCCGCTGGAGTTCGGTCTCGCCAGGTCGAGGCTCGAGTTCGAGCTGCAGCGGCAGGGCAAATCGCCGGCCGAGTTCAGCAACGGCCTGGCGACGATGTGGCTGTGGATCACCGAGGACCGCGGCGAGGCGGAGTCGATCCTCGCCGACCGCCTCGGCCCAGCCGTCAAGCGGGAGCCCGAGTACCTGCAGCCGCGGGTCTGCGTCGGCTCGCCCGAGCACTGCGCCGACCTCCTGCGCCGCTATGCGGAGGCGGGGTTGGAGCGGGTTTTCCTCTGGCCGCTGGGCGACGAGGTGCACCAACTCGAGCTGGTGGCGGAGAAGGTGATGCCGACGCTGCGAGGGTGATCGCAAAGCGTTATTAGGGCACCCTTAGTTAGGGTGCCCTAATGCTCAATCTGAGACGTGTCCCGATCCTGCTCGCCACGGCCATCGCGGCGCTGGTGCTCGCCGGCTGCGGCGGCTCCGACGACGGAACCACCTCGACCACTGGCACCGACGCCACGAAAGCGAGCGGTGGGGGCGGGACGTTCCCCGCCACGGTGAGCCACACGTTCGGCACCACGGTGGTGCCGGAGGACCCGCAGCGGATCGTGGTCGTCGGGCTGAACGGGTGAAGCGGGGAGTCGGGGCGCGGACCGAGGTTTCGGGGGAGGTCGAGACAGCGGGAGGAGGCATCTAATCCCGAGCATATCGTTCTGAATTAGGGCACCCTAATGCGCCTCTTCGGTCGAGGGTCAGAGGGCCGGAATCCGCGCAAATTGCGGCAAATCTGGAGCCTCGCTACAACATTAGTCCACAATTTTGGGTATCGATGCCTTTACCCCACAGCGCGAGACAGGAGCGTCATCGTCATGCGCAATCGGTGCATCGAAGCCCGCCTCTTCCTTTCGGTCCCAGCCCTGGCCTGCTGCTTTCTCCTCGCCGCCGGCTTTTCGTCTTTCTCGTCCGCCGCCGGCGCGAACCCGCTCGAAGAAGTCGTGGCGCCGGTCGAAGAAGCGACCGCGCCGCTGCAGGCAACGGTGGAAACGGTCGTTCCACCACCACCACCACCACCGGCTTCGCCAGCTGCTTCACCATCTCCCGCCCCGGTTCCGATCCCGGCTGTGGAAGTGCCACCGGTCAAGGTTCCGGACGCACCGGTGAAGGACACCCTGGAGGCGGCGAACGGCACGGTGACCGAAGCCGCCGCCGCGGTTTCGTCGCTCGGCGAAGGGGCGACCGGGACGGTTGAAAAGACCGCAGGAAAGGCTGGCGAAACGGTTGCGCAGACCGTCAGCCCGGTAACCGCGCCGGTCGAGGAGGTGCTTGGCACACTCCCCGGGGCGCGCGCCCCGGGGCCGGTCGCGAACGGCGGTTCGAGTGGAGCGACTCCAGTGCAAGCGGAGGTCCCGTCGACCGCGAGCGATTCCCCCGACCTGCTCGCCAACGCCCCGGCGAGGTTCCTGGATCCGTTCATCCACGTCTGGCCGGCGGTTGCCCTGACCGTGGAAGGACCGCTCGGCCGCCTCTTCCTCGATTGGTCGCGATCGGTGCTCGCGCGCTTCGAAGCAAGCGGCACCGCGTCGCTCCGCGGTGACCTGGAGCCCCTCGACTCCTCGGCGCCCGCCACCGCGTCGGCGTCCGATCCCTCGGACCAGCCCGCGTTCTCCTGGCTGCCCTCGCCGTCCCGTGCCCCGTTCAACTGGGCCGGCGGCGACAGCGCGTTCTTGGTCCTGGCCGTTCTGATCGCGCTCGCCACCGCGACCTTGACGATCCTCGGCCTGGCGCGGCGGGAGCTCGGGCTACCGATCTTGCGGCGCGGCAACCGCTTCCCCTGGAGGCATTAAGTTGGGCTGATGTGGAGGGTCGAGCGCTGAGCGGGCGACTGCAGGACCAGGTCGCGGTCGTCACCGGTGGCGGCCGCGGGATTGGGCGGGCGATCGCGCTCGGGCTCGCCGCCGAGGGCGCGACGGTCGCCGTCCTCGCCCGCACGCGGGCCGAGCTCGAGGCGGTCGTCGTCGCCGCCGAAGAACGGGGTGGTGACGGGCTGGCGCTGGTCGTCGACTGCATGGACGGCGCCGCGCTGAAGGCCGCGGTCGCCGAGGTGGGGGAGCGGTTCGGCCGGCTCGACGTACTCGTCAACAACGTCGGCGGATTGGTCGGCGAGCCGGCGAAGCTGTCGGCCCTGGAGCACGACGACGAGCTCTTCGAGCGCAACCTCTTCCTCAACCTCACCACCGCCTACTACGCGACCCGGGCGGCGCTGCCGCGGATGGTCGAGCGCGGCTACGGCCGCGTCATCAACATCGGCTCCGGCTACGCGACCCACGGCGGTGGCACCCTTGGCTACAGCGCCGGTAAGCACGGGCTGGTCGGCCTCACCCGGGCGCTCGCCTACCAGGTGCCGGCGGCGGTGACGGTCAACTGCCTCTGTCCCGGCTGGACCGATACCGCGCTGCTCGACTGGGGCGGGGCGGGGGGCGCCGAGGCGGCGCGGGAGAAAGCCGCCGCCCAGACCGTCCAGGGCCGGGTGCTGGCCGCGGCCGAGCTGGTGCCGATGGCGGTCCTCCTCGCCAGCCCGGAGGGCGCTGGGATCACCGGCCAGGTGATCAGCGTCGACGGCGGCTACAAGGTCTAGGAGGAACTAGCCGGGCTCAGCCCGAGCCTTCGCCGAGGACGGCGTCCATGTGGCGCCGCGCCGCCCCGTCGGCCTCCTCCGGCGTCTGCCCTTCCTCACGGGCGACGATGTAGGCGGCGTAGAAACCCGACCAGTGGTGCGGCGGCGCCTCGGCCTCGTAGGGGCCGTGGTGCTCCTCCGCCTCTTTCAGCAGCTCGGTGAGAGTCGTGACGTCCATGCCACTCAAGACCCGGCTTTCCGATCCGACGGTTTCGCGCTCTCCTCGGCGGCGGCCGCGGCGGGGACGAAGACGAGCCAGGTGAGGAGGGCCAGCACGGCGGCGAGCGCGATCGCCGCGCTGAGGTGGGCCTTGACCAGCAGGCCGCCGGCGACCGCGCCGAGCAGCATCGCGAGCACCGCGCCGCCGCGCCGCCAGCTGCCGTGACCCTTGCCGCCGGCCAGCGGCGAGTCGGCGGCGAGGGCGGTCAGGGTCATGGTCAGGACGGTGGTGGTCAGGTCGGCGACTTTGACCCGCCGCACCGTCGCGTTGCGGACGCCGAGGGCGAAGGCGAGCATCGCGATCGTGACCCCAGCCGAGACGTGCCCCGGCTCGACGTCGACGACAAGCGTCCAGACGACAGCGGCGACGAGGACGCCGATCTCGACCAGCATCGAGCGCGAGAGGTGATTGGTCTTGGCCGGGAACCGGTTCGCCATCCGCCCGCCGACCACCGCGCCGACGAGAAAGGCGGCGAGCGAGACCAGCGGCGCCAGGATCGGCAGCCCGGGGGCGCCCGAGATCCCGAAGCCGAGCAGGACGACGTTGCCGGTCATGTTGGCGGTGAAGACATTGCCGAGGCCGAGGAAGCTGGCAGCGTCGATCACCCCGGTCGCGAAGGTGAGGACCAGCAGCGCTCTCGTCAGGGGGTGCCTGATCGAGTCCGGGCTCACCGCGGCGAGCCTACACGGGCCCGAAGACCGCTATTTCAGCGCCGCGACGATCTCGCCGGCCGCCCGTTCGCCAGATTCGACGGCGCCGTTGAGGTAGCCCTGGGAGTCGATCGAGGTGTGCTCGCCGGCGAAGTGGCAGGCGCCTTCCTGCTGTCGCTCGGCGCCGGCGAACTTCGTGTACTGGCCGACCTTCCAGTAGGAGTAGGAGCCTTTGGTCCAGGGGTAGGTGGTCCAGAAGTCGATCGTCGCCCGGCCGTTCCAGTAGGACGAGATGCCCGGCAGCACCGGCTCGATCTGTTGGAGGAATTTCTGCGCCCGTTCCGTCGCGGTGCCGGTCCCGAAGCTCGCGCCGATATTGCCCCCGGTGTAGTCGACGAGGATCCCGGTGCCGCCCGGCTGGGCGCGCGTCACCTCCCAGGTGTTCTGGTAGCCGGTGTCGGCGTAGGTCTCGCCGTTGCTGCCGAGCGAGTTCCAGTAGCGGCTGCTGAACTGGACGTGAAGCTTCGAGTTCGTCCCCATTCCGAGCTGCTCGATCGCCGTTTCCTTCACTTTCGAGAAGCCGGCTTTCGAGTAGTCGATTTCGCGCAGGATCGAGAACGGCAGCGCCAGCACCACCCGGTCGGCGGTCACCGGGCCGGTGCTGAGCGAGAGCCGGTAGCTGCCGTCGGCGTTGCGCCTGATTGCCATCAACTGCGAGCCGGTGACGATCTGCCCCGGCAGCGCCGCGGCGAGGCGGCTGGCGATCTGATCGTTGCCGCCGCGCACGTGGTACTTCTCGTTCGAAGGGCCGAAGATCCGCAGTTGCCCCTGGCCTGAGTAGCCGAGCAGGTAGAGCATGTTGAGCGAGCTCTGGACATTGGTCTCGGCCCCGTACTCGATGTTGTAGGCGACGTCGAGCAGCTGCCCGAGCCTCGAAGAGAGTCCGCCGGGGACGTAGGACTGGATCCAGGCGGCGATCGACATCGCGTCGAGTTCGCGGCCGCGCTCGGTCGAGGAGTTGTAGAGGGTCGGATAGCTGGCGGCCGAAAGGTCCTTGTGCAGCTGCTGCCAGATCTGCTTGATGTCGTCGACCGCTTCCGCGTACGTATACGGCTGCCCATCGAAGAAGTAGAAGGGGTCGGTACCGTTGACCTCGGCGGCGAGAAGGTTGTCGAGTTCGAGCCCCAGTTCCTGGGCCAGCTGCCTCGTTTCGGTGTGGCCCTGGTCGATCAGTTCGCCGCCATGCTCGGCGATCTGCCCTTCGGCGAAATCGCCGCGTCGGGTCCAGCAGCGGCCGCCGAGCCGGTCCGAGGCCTCGTACAGCGTCGCCGCGTATCCCGCCTGCCGCAGCCGGTAGGCGCAGGTCAGCCCGGCCAGGCCGCCGCCGACGATCGCGATCCGCGGGGCGCTCGCGCCGAGCGCCCGCGGCAGCCGGCCGCCGAGCACCGCGGCGGCGGCGAGGGCGGCTCCGCCGGCGAGGACCTCGCGCCGCCGCAGTCCCGCCCGCTGCTCGAGCACCTCGTCGGCCGGGACGCCACGGACAGCCGCCTCGCGGGCGACCGCCGCCGCCTCAGCCAATCTCTCCGCCAGCGGACTCCGCGCCATGGGACCGATCGTCCCACCACGCTGCCCGCGATGCAACGCCCGCGGCTAGCGACCCCAGCTGGGGTGGATGTTGCTGCCGTCCTGCCCGTCGACGAGTTGTTGCGTCCCGCCGCCGCCGGCGTCCATCGTGAGGAGATCGCGGCCGCGGCGGAAGACGATCGAGTTGCCGTCCGGCGAGTAGGCCGGTTCGACGCCTTCGTCGTCGCCCTTGGTCAGCTGCTCGAGCCCCTTGCCGCCGCTGCCAATCGTCCAGATCCGGTCGCCGCCGCGGGCGGAGGCGTTGAAGAGGATGCGGTCGCCGTCGGGCGAGTAGCTCGGCGACCCGGGGCCGGTGAAGCGTTCGTCGCGGTCGGTGACCACAGTCAGGTCATCGCCGCCGACGGTAATCGTCATCAGCTGCGCGAAGGGAGAGGTGCGGACGAAGACGATCCGCTTGCCGTCGGGCGAGAAGCTCGGTTCCAGGTCGGCAGTCCTTTGCCCGCTGGTCAGCTCGCGCTCGTTCGAACCGTCGGCGTCGATCAGGTAGAGGTGTTCGCGTTCGTTCGGATCGCCGCCCGCACGGGCGCGCCCGACGAAGACGATCTGCGAGCCGTCCGGGGAGATCGCCGGTTGCGAGTTGCCCTTGGCGTCGTTGGTGATCCGCTCGACTTTGCCGTTCTCGGTGTTCAGCAGCCAGAGCTCGGCGCCGCTGCCAGAGCTCCTGACGAAGACGATCTTCTTGCCGTCGCGCGAGATCGCCGGTTGCAGCCCGGCCCCAAGGCGCTCCAGATCGGATCCGTTCGGCTTGACGGTGAACACGGCCGGGGGACCGCCGCGATTGCCCTGGAAGACGATCAGGCCGTTGTCGGCGGCGAGCGCCGCCGGCACCAGCGCCAGCAGTGCTGCGCAGAGGAAGAGGGCGGGGAGGAAGCGATGGGCGCGTCGATGCATCAACTGCGCCCCGTCTTCTACCGGCCCCAGCTGGGGCCGATGTTGCCGCCATCGTTGCCGCTCAGGTTGGTCAGCGGCTTCACGTTGCCGCCGTCGGCGTCCATCGAGTAGAGGTTGATGTTCCGCCGGTAGACGATCGAGCTGCCGTCCGGCGAGTAGGCGGGTTCCGAGCCTTCGTTGCCGCCTTTGGTGATCACGTCCAGATTGCTGCCGTCGTCAGCGTCGAAGCTGTAGATGAAGTTCCCCGGCTCTTTGCCGTTGTGGCCGATCGCGTGAAAGAGGATCCGTTTGCCGTTCGGCGAGTAGCTCGGCGAGTCCGGCGTCGAGAACGGGAAGTTGCCGGTCAGGTATTTCACGTCGCCGCCGCCCGCGGGCATCGTCACCAGCTTCGAATCGCCGGGACCGCGGACGAAGACGATCCGGTTGCCGTCGGGCGAGAAGCTCGGTTCGCTGTCGGCCGCGGTGCCGGGGGTCAGCGCCCGTTCGTTCGTGCCGTCGCTGTTCACGGCGAAGATCTGCGGGAACGACTTGCCTCGCCGGAGGCCGGAGAAGACGATCGTCTTGCCGTCGGGCGAGAGTACGGGCTCGTCGTGGTCCAGGTCGTCGTTGGTGACCTGCTCGAGGCTGTCGCCGTCGGCGTTGGTCAGATAGATCTCCCCGCCTCTGACGAAGACGATCTTCTTGCCGTCACGGCTGATCGACGGCTGCTTGCCGACCGTGATCTTGTTCACGTTGTTGCCGTTCGGCGACATCGTGTAGACGCCGCTGCTGGGATTCTCGGCGTTGCGGAAACCCTGGAAGACGATCACGCTGGGGTCGACCGCCAGCGCGCCCGGGACGCTGCAGAGCAGCGCCACGAAGATCGCGAGCGCGAGGGGCAGGTACGAGCGGAGACGAGCCAACCGCGGCATCCTCTTAAGCCGAGTGGGACCTGTCAATCCGCTTTAAGCAAATATCTGGCAAAGATCCCGTCGTTCGAGCGCTCGGCGGTGGCTCACTCTTGCCGGCCACGCTCAGCCTGCCGCGGCAAGCTCGACCAGCACCTGCTTGAGCAGCTCGTCCGGTTCGTCGGTCAGCGTCTTGGCGCCAAGCGCGGCGGCTTCCACCCGGCGCTGCTCGTCGGCGTGCCCGACGTACATCAGCACCGGCCAGCGCCGCGGTGAGGCCCGCAGTGCTTCCAGCAGGGTGCGGCCGGCGTCGGCGTCCTCGCCGCGCGCCCAGTCAGAGACGACGAGGTCGAAGCGGGCCGGGTCGCGGCGCAGCCGCTCCAGCGCTTCCTCGGTGTCGAGCGCGTTTTCGACCTCGACTCCGAGCCGGCGCAGCAGCCGCGCCTCGATCTCGTTGTTCTGCGGCTCGTCGTCGACCCAAAGCACCCGTCGCTCGCGCACCAGCGGCGCCAACTGGCCGCTGAGCCGGGCGAAGGCGCGCAGCTCGCCGCGGCCGGGCGCCCGCGCCTCGCGCTGTACGTAGGCGTGCTCGGCCTCGTCGGCGATCCCTTCGACGTCGATCCCGAGGATGCTGAAGCGCGAGATCCCAAGCTCGGCGAGGACCCGTTTCAGCGGTCGTTTGAAAAGCACCGCGAGCAACACCACCATGACCAGCAGGAAGGCGCCCCAGACTGGTGGAACGAGGACTTCGGCCCAATCGGTTGCAAGCGGCAGCATCGAGCCTACGATGCTCTCATGGCGATCCCGGATGGGAGCCGTCCCTTCATCGGCGACGGCGGTCTGGAGACGACGATGATCTTCGACGAGGGGATCGAGCTGCCGGAATTCGCTTCCTTCGTTCTGCTCGAGGACGACAACGGCCGGGTCGCGCTGCGCCGCTACTACGAGCACTTCGCGGCGATCGCCGGCGAGCACGAAGTCGGCTTCGCCCTCGACGTCCCGACCTGGCGGGCCAGCGCCAACTGGGGCGAGCGGCTCGGCTACTCGCCATCGCGGCTCGCCGACCTGAATCGCGAGGCGATCGAGATGGGGCTGCGGCTGCGCGACGAGTGGCAGAGCGAGACGACGCCGATCGCGGTCTGTGGCGTCCTCGGGCCCGAGGAAGATGCCTATCGGCCCCTGCGCCACCTCACTGCGGAGGAAGCCGAGGACTACCACTCGGCCCAGGTCGCCGCCTTCGCCGCGGCGGGCGCCGAGATGATCTCCGCGATGACGCTCTCCTACGTCGAGGAGGCGGTCGGGATGGTCCGCGCCGCGGGCGCCGCCGGGCTGCCGGTCTCGGTCGCCTTCACGGTCGAGACCGACGGGCGGCTGCCGAGCGAAGAGCCGCTGGCCGAGGCGGTCGAGCGGCTCGACGCCGAGACCGAAGCCGCCGCCGAGTACCTGATGGTCAACTGCGCCCACCCGAGCCACTTCGCCGCCGAGCTCGAGGCGGGCGGCGAGTGGGTCGGAAGAATCGCCGGCATCCGCGCCAACGCCTCGCGCCGCAGCCACGCCGAACTCGACGAAGCCGAGGACCTCGACAGCGGCGACCCCGCCGAGCTGGGGCGCGAATACGGTGCCCTGGTGCCCGCGCTCCCCGACCTGCGCGTCGTCGGCGGCTGCTGCGGCACGGACCACCGCCACGTCGCCCGCATCTGCGACGAGCTGTTTCCCGCCTAGCGGCCGGGGTAGCTCAAAAGCATGCTCATCGTCGTCATCATCGTCGTCGTCCTGCTGCTGATCGTCGCCGCTGCGCTGCTCGCTCGCCGAGCCGCGGAGCGCCGCCGCCTCGAACGCGAGCGGCTCACCGAACGGGCCAGCGCCCACCGCGACGAGGCCGAGGCCCACGCCGCCAAAGCAACCTCGCTGGAGGAGGAGCGGCGGGCCCGTGAGAGCGCGGCAGCCGAGCGCGCGGCCGAGGCCGAGCTGCTCGAGCGCCAGGCGCAGGCGCGCCGCGAGGAGGCCGACCATCTCGCCGCTGAGTCAGACCAAGCCGGCTCGCGGGTCGATCGCGAGCGCGAGCGGGCACGCGCCCATGGTGCCAAAGCCGACGAGATCGACGAGAACCTCTAGCCCGGCGCGGCGACCGGGCGGCGCTTAGGCCCAGCGGATCTCGATCTCGGAGGCGGCGATCTGCTCGAAGGAGTGGCGGCCTAGGCGGTAGGAGGCGGCGGTCATCAGCCGGAATGCCGGTGCCCAGAGGGCAACCCAGGCGATCACCACGAAGACCTGCGAGACCAGCGTGTTGAGGCTGCCTTCCTCGGTGCCGTAGTCGATCAGCCCGGAGATCGCGATCGCCACGACGAAGACCGCGATGCCGATCCGGCTCTCGCGCACCCCGAGCGCGCGGCGGACCCAGTGGCGCTTGGCGTCGACCCGCATTTCCTCCATGTCGTGGCGGATCGCGGCGAGGATCGTGTCCTCGAGCCCCTCCTCCCGCTCGGCCGCGGGCAGGGTCAGCGTCAACCCGTCGGGATGGCGCTTGCGCGAGCTTGCTTCGCTCCAGGCGTCGAGGATCCGCTGCCGCGCCTCGTCGCCGAGCGGCCGGCGCTCGAGCGGCTCGGGTGACCAGGCGTCGAACAGCGCCTCGACTGAGGGGACGCGGAGCGCGACGGCCATCCCGTACTTCTAACCGTGGCCGAGGTCGGATCGGCGAGTATGGCCCGATGCCGTCCTCACAGCGCTGCACCTGGGCCGAGTCGGACCCGCTGATGCGGGCCTACCACGACGAGGAGTGGGGCGTTCCCGAGCGCGACCCGCGGGCCCTGTGGGAGAAGCTGATGCTCGACGGCTTTCAGGCCGGCCTCGCCTGGATCACGGTCCTGCGCAAGCGCGACGCCTTCCGGGCGGCGTTCGAGGGCTTCGAGCCCGAGCGCGTCGCTGAGTACGGCGAGCCGGAGGTCGAGCGTTTGCTCGGCAACGCCGGGATCATCCGCTCGCGGGCGAAGATCGAGGCGACGATCGGCAACGCCCGGGCTTACCTGGAGATGGCGGCGGGCGGGGAAGACTTCGGCGAGTTCTGCTGGTCGTTCTCAGACGGCGCGGTACTGGTTGGCGACGGCCACGAGATCCCGGCCAAGACCGAGCTCTCCGAACTGATCTCGAAGGAACTGAAGCGGCGCGGCTTCAAGTTCGTCGGCCCGACGATCGCCTACGCCTGGATGCAGGCGGTCGGGATCGTCAACGACCACGCCGTCGGCTGCTTCCGCCGCGAGGAGCTGATCTCCTAGGTCCGCGCGGGTGCGGCGCCGTGGCGGTCGCGCCACCAACCGATCGCCGCGGCGATCAGGACGACGACGATCGCCGCGTTGATCGCCAGGTCGGCGACGTTCATGCTGCCCGAGTTGAGGGTCGGCTTGAGCCAGTCGACGACTCCGCCTTCCAGCGGTCCGGGCGCTCGCAGCAGGCGGTCGAGGCCGTTGCCGATCGCGCCGCCGAGCAGCAGGCCGACCGCCAGCGCCGCACCCGTCGTCCGCACCCGCCTAGCGACGAAGGCGAGCACCGCCACCGCGATCACCGTGAAGATCGAGATCAGCACCACATGGCCGGCGAACCGCCCGCCGGGCCCGGCGAAGTTGCGGTAGAGCTCGAGGTGGAAGAGGCCGCCGAGCACGTCGACCCGCCCCTTGCCGCTGAGCAGCTCGACCGCCAGCAACTTGGTCGCCGCGTCGAGCGCGACGACGACCGCCGCCACGGCCAGCGCCAGCTTCGTCGCCCGGTTCATCCCAGAGGATGGTAGTTGGCGCTTTCTTCCCCTACGTAGGGGACAAAGGCGCCAACGGGGACCGGCTACGGCAACGCCACGTCCGGCGTTCGCGCCACCGTCAGGGCGAGGATCACAAAGTGAACCGAGCGGGGGAAGCGACGACCGGGGGGCGGCGGACCGTCGTGCTCGTCGGCGAGGTCGAGGAGCCCGGAGATCGCTTCGCAGGCGGCGGCGTGGTCGCCTTCGAAGTCGAGGGCGAGGCGAGCAAGGGCGACCGACTCGGTCATCTCGCCCTCGGCCATCGCCCGGCCGACCGCGGTGGTGAGGTGGGAGACGACGCGGTCGAGCGCCGGGTCGAGCGGGTCGCTTGGGCCGGGCGGCGGGCCGAGGTCGGCGGGCTCCTCACCGGCCAGCAGGCGCTCGATCTGGCCACCGGCGATACCGGCCAGCGCCTCGGGGCCGAGGCCGGCGGCGAGGGCGAATCGCAGGTGGGTGGCGGCCGAGAAGGTCGGCTGGCCGTAAGGGGAATCGCTGGCCCAGAGGATCTGGCCCGGCGGCACGAAGCCGAACAGCAGCATGAAGTCGGCCGGGTTCCACCACGACGTGTCGATGAAGAGGTTGGGGTGATCGGGCATCAGCCGCCACAGCCAGGCGATGTCGCTGACCGCCGCGTGGGCGAGGATCAGGCGGGCATCGCGATAGCGCTCGGTGAGCTCGACCGTGTCGCTGCCGAGCGCCGGGATGCCGCGGCCGGCGTGGATCAGGACCGGCACCCGCCGCTCGTCGGCGAGGGCGACGAGGTCGCCGACCGCCGGCTCGTGCATCGCGAACTGCTCGGCGCGGGGGTGGAGCTTGATCCCGCGGGCGCCGGCGTCGAGGCAGCGGGTCGCTTCGGCGAGGGCGCCGTCGTGGGGGTCGACGCGGCAGAAGGGAACGAGCCGGCCGTCCGATTCGGCTGCCGCGGCGAGCGCCCGGTCGTTGGCCTCGCGGTAGCCGTCGGGCTCGTGCATCGGGAAGGTGACGGCCCGCGCGTCCGCTGCCTCCAGCACCGCCAGCAGCTCCGCCGGCTCCTGCCGGTAGCCGTCGGGGTCGTTGCGGCCGAAGTGGGTGTGGGTGTCGAAGAGCTGGAAGGGACCGGCCTGGCGGCGGATCGCCTCGAGCCAGCGCCGCGACTCGACCTCGATCGGCTCGTTCACCGACCGACCGTCCGCGCGATCCGCTCGACAGCTTCCTCGACCAGGGCCGGCGAGGTGCCGAAGTTGAGGCGGGCGAAGCCGGCGCCCTGCGGGCCGAAGGTCGGGCCCGAGTTGAGCGCCAGGCCGCCGCGCTCGAGTATCACCGCCGCCGGGTCCTCGCCGAGGCCAAGCTCGCGCAGGTCGAGCCAGGCCAGATAGCCAGCCCGCGGCGGCCGGTAGCCGACCTCGGGCAGGCGCTCGGTCAGCAGGCCGCCGAGCAGCGCGCGGTTGTGGTCGAGCACCGCCAGCACCTCGTCGAGCCAGGGGCCGCCTTCGCGGAAGGCGGCGATCGAAGCGATTGCACCGAGGTGGCCGCCGTGTTTGGCGATGAAGGAGAGGCCCTCGATCACCGCCGCCGGGCCCGGCGCCGCGGTGATCATCTGCGAGCACATCAGGCCGGCGAGGTTGAAGGTCTTCGAGGCCGAGGAGAAGGCGATGCCGCGCTCGCGCGCCGCCTCGGACACCGTGAGGAAGGGGACCTGCTCGGCGCCGGGGAGCGTCAGCGGCGCGTGGATCTCGTCGGCGAGGACCCAGGCGCCGTGGCGCTCGGCGGCGTCGGCGATCGCCACCAGCTGCTCGCGGCTCGGCACGTCGCCGCTCGGGTTGTGGGGCGAGCAGAGGATCAGCGCCGTGGCCCCGGCCGCGAACTCGCGCTCGATCCCCTCGACGTCCAGCCGGCCGTCGCGCAGCGGCACTTCGGCCAGCTCGCAGCCGACCTCCTCGACGATCGCGAAGAACGGGTGGTAGACCGGCGTGTTGATGACGACCCGGTCGCCGGGCTCGGCCAGCGCTCGCAGCACCTCGGTCAACGCCGCGACGACGTTGCTGCTCGCCGTCACCTGCGCCGGGTCGACCTGCCAGCCGAGCCGCGCCGCGGCGAACCCGGCAAAGGCATCGGCCAGGCCCAGCTCGGCCGGCGCCGCATAGCCGCAGTCGTCGAGCTCGACCGCCTCGGTCAGTGCCCGCTTGACCGGCGGCGCCAGCGGGAAGTCCATCTCCGCCACCCAGGCCGGCAGCGCCTCCGGGTACATCGCCCACTTGGCACTGCGCCGGCGGCGCAGTCGCTCCAGCGGGATCTCGGTCAACTCTTGATGCAGCGATGCCATGGCCGGCTCGAAACTCTGACAGGCGGACGTCGCCAACAGCCGCACTTGCGGGGAAATGGTCTGCTCGGCAGGCCGAGAATCGCGTAGGATCCCGCTTCTCCGCTTGCAGGCGGGGAAGGGTTCGTCCGACGCAGATGCCCAAGCTCCTCGCCACCCTTTCGCTTCTCGCCGCACTCGTCGTGCTCGTCGCCGGCTGCGGCGGCGGCGACGACAGCACCAGCGCGAGCGTCTCGATCGAAGAAGCCCACTCGACGCCCGAAAAGGAAGCCGGCGCCTGCGCTCCCGGCGAACTCGAAACGGTCAGCGACGGTGTCCTCACCGTCGCCACCGACAAGCCCGCCTACCCGCCCTACTTCGAAGACAACGACCCGACCAACGGCGAAGGCTTCGAGAGCGCCGTCGCCTACGCGATCGGCGAAGAACTCGGCTACCCGAAAGCGAAAGTGAAGTGGACGGTGGTGCCGTTCGACTCCTCCTACGCGCCCGGGCCGAAGGACTTCGACTTCGACGTCAACCAGATCTCGATCACCCCGGTGCGCGAAAAAGCGGTCGACTTCTCGGCCCCCTACTACCGGGCCAACCAGGCGGTGGTCGCGCTCGACGACTCCGAAGCGGCGAAAGCGAAATCGCTCGCCGACCTGAAGGACACCAAGATCGGCGTCCAGATCAACACCACCAGCCTCAGCACGGTCGAAGAAGAAATCGAACCGAGCAACAAACCTGAAGTCTTCAACAGCTCCAACGACGTCGTCACCGCGCTCAAGAACGGGCAGGTCGAAGCGGTCGTCGTCGACCTGCCGACGGCGCTCTACCTGACCGCGGCGCAGGTCGAAGACGCGACCGTGGTCGGCCAGTTCGGCAAGGCGAGCGGCGAAGAGTGGGGCGCACTGCTGGAAAGGGAATCGCCGCTCACCTCCTGCGTCTCGGAAGCGGTCGAATCGCTCGAAGCCTCGGGCGAGCTCGAAAAGATCACCCAGCGTTGGATGAGCCAGGCCGCCGACGCGCCGCAACTGCGCTGAGGATCAGCGCCGGCGGGTGACCGAGACCGCCGCCATCGCCGCCAGCGAGCGCCGGCTCGAACGCGAAGCCGCGAAACGGCGCCGGGCACGCCGCGGCGCGGCGATCGCCG
>Ga0070668_100001985_pt1 | contig 14953 bp, 14 predicted proteins | sample KBSS43metaG_FD_64661 | JGI IMG/M metagenome (GOLD analysis project Ga0070668, IMG submission 64661) | Switchgrass rhizosphere microbial communities from Kellogg Biological Station, Michigan, USA - KBS S4-3 metaG | ecosystem: Host-associated > Plants > Roots > Rhizosphere > Soil ... | reverse complement strand
CACGGCCTGCGGCCCGGCTTCCCCGCGGTCGAGGCGGCGGTGCGAGCGGCGGCGTCGCACGTCCTCGGGACGCTCGTGCCGCGGCCGCCGTCGACCGCCGAACTCGCGCGGCAGCGGACGTTGCTGCACACCCGCTACCGCTACCCCTCCTGGCACGCGGACGGCGCCCAGCGCGCGGCCTGACTCAGAGACGGCGCAAAGCAGGCCGCCATCAGAGCCACATGTAAAGCCCCTGTGAGGCAATGCATCTTTCATAGCGAAAGCTCTGACGTCCTGATGGCGGCCTTCGGTCTGTCTACTGTGGACCTACTCGGCCGCGGAGAACGTGACCGTGGGCACCTTGCGCGTCGACGCCCGGGTGGTCTTCTTCGGCTCCGCCGTCTTCCGGACGCGGGTGGTCTTCGCGGGCTCGGCCTTCGCCTTGGTGGTCTTCGCCGCGGCGGGCTTGGCCGCCGCTTTCGCCGTCGTGGTCTTCGTCGTGGCTGCTTTGGGCGCCGCCTTGGCGGGCGCGGCTTTGGCAGGGGCGGCTTTGGTGGTGGCCGTGCGGCGACCGGCGACCGGCTTCGCCGTCTTCGGCGCCGCCTTCGCGCGCGGCTTCTTCGCACCCGGGACGATCCGCGGCCGGTGCTTGCGGCCGCCGGTGCGGCGCCCGGCGTCGGTGTACCGCTGCAGGAGTTCGCGCAGCGCCTCGGCGTTGGCGAAGGAGAGGTCGATGTCGTAGTCGATGCCGTCCAGCGCGAATCCGACGGTCTCCGCGGCGGGTTCCCCGGTCAGATCATCCAGCAACCGCACAGCCGTGTTTCTGGCCACGACAGACCTCCCGTGCTCGAACGTGTGGTTTTCGCGGCACCGGGTCCGGCGACACCCCGGTGCCGCCGATAACTTGCAGCTTCCTGACGAGGATAGCCGTTGGCTTGCGTGATCCCGCGTAGTGGTGTGACCTGAACCCATGGCTGGACAGAGTTTTGACGTAGTGGTGGTCGGCGCGGGTCCGGTGGGGGAGGTGGCCGCCGAACGAGCGGCTCGCGGCGGCCTGAAGGTCGCCCTCGTCGAGCACGAACGCTTCGGCGGCGAGTGCTCCTACTGGGCCTGTATCCCGAGCAAGGCGTTGCTGCGGCCGGGAAATCTCCTCGCCGCGGCGAAGCGGATGCCCGGGGTGACGGTCGGCGACCGGCTCGATCCCGCCCAGGTGTTCGCCCGCCGTGACTGGTTCACCGGCAAGGGTGACGACTCGGGACAGGTCGACTGGGCCCGCGGCGCCGGCATCGAACCGGTTCGCGGGCACGGCGCGATCACCGGTGTGCGGGAAGTGACCGTCGACGGCGACCGCGTCCTCACCGCGCGGCACGCGGTGATCGTCTGCACCGGCAGCGTGCCGCACCTGCCGTCGATTCCCGGGCTCGACACGATCCGGCCGTGGGGTTCGCGGGAAGCGACGTCGGCGTCGTCGGTGCCGGCGCGGCTCGGCGTCCTCGGCGGTGGCGTGGTCGGCGTCGAGATGGCGCAGGCGTGGGCCCGGCTCGGCTCGGAGGTCCACCTGGTGATCACGGGTGAGCGCCCGCTGCCGCGCAACGCGGCGTTCGCCGGCGACCTGGTGCTGGCGGGCCTGCGCGAGGACGGCGTGACCGTGCACACGGGCTCGGGGGTCGAGCGGGTCGCGGCGGGTCCGGACGGAACCGAGCTGACCCTGAAGGGCGGCGAAACCGTCGTCGTCGACGAGTTCCTGGTGGCCACCGGACGCCGTCCCGCCACCGCCGGGCTCGGCCTGGAGACGCTCGGCCTGGACACCGGCGCCGCGCTGACCGTCGACGACACCGGCCGCGTGTCCGCAGTGGACGGTGACTGGCTGTTCGCGGCCGGCGACGTCACCGGGCGAGCACCGCTGACCCACCAGGGCAAGTACGGCGCCCGCGCGGCGGGGGACACGGTGGCCGCGCTGGCCGCGGGGCATCCGGTGTCGGCGACGCCGTGGAGCCGGTTCACCGCGACGGCCGATCACCACGCGGTGCCGCAGGTGGTGTTCACCGACCCGGAGGTCGCGGCCGTCGGGCTGGCGGACGCACGGCCGGGTTCGGCGGACCGGGTCGTCGACATCGACATCGCGGTGGCGGGCTCGTCGCTGCACGCCGACGGCTACACCGGCAAGGCCCGGATCGTCGTCGACACCGAGCGGAACGTGCTGCTCGGGGTGACGTTCGTCGGCCAGGACATCTCGGAGCTGGTGCACTCGGCGACGGTCGCGATCGTCGGCGAGGTGCCGCTGGACCGGCTGTGGCACGCGGTGCCGTCGTTCCCGACGATCAGCGAGGTGTGGCTGCGGCTGCTCGAGGCCTACGGGCTCTGAGTCACTGGGCGGGCAGGTCCAGGGCCGCCTTCGCGGCCCTGGCGAGGCCGGGGTCGTCCGAAGTGGACGGCCCCGGTGTCCAGACGGCCTGCACCAGCCGGACGGAGGTGCCGTCCACCTTGCTGGCGTAGGCGGCGTTCTCGAACTGCGGCGCGGTGGCGCCCCACTTGCCGGTCTCGGTGGCGAGGTCGAGGATCCCGCCACCGCCGGGGGTGTCGGCGACGGCCTTGAAGGCGGCCGCCTGGGCGGCGTCGGGGAACGCGACGATGCCGACGGTGACGGCACCGGCCCGGCCGTCGATGGTCGCGGCGTAGCTCGCTCGCCGGACGCCCGAGCAGCTGGTCTGCTGCAGGCTGGCCTGGGCGTCGCCGAAGGCGTGCGACGCACAGCGCTGGTCCCCGTCGGCGGCGCGCAGGGCGAACTGGAGGCTCTCGGCGGGAGCGGCACTGCCGGAAGCAGCGGGCGGCCGGCTGGGGGAAGCGGGCGGCCCGGCCGGCGCGGCGGCGGTGCCGTCCCCGGTGGTGGCGATGGCCACGGCGGCGACGACGAGGGCGACGAGAAGCCCGACGGCCCCGAGCGGAAGCCACCGCACGGTCCGCGAAACCCGGGCGGCGGGAAGAGGTGCGGGCGGGCTGGGCCGGGGGACGGGTCTGGGCGTGGGGAAGGGCCGCGCCGAACCGGCGGCCGGCTGGTGAGCGGCTCCCGTTGCCTCGGCCGGCTGCTCGGGTTCGGCCGGTTCGGGTTCGGCGGGGAGAGCGGCGGCTTGCGCGGTCTCGGTCGGCTGCGAGGTCGTTCGCTCGGCGTCCGGAAGGTCGAGCCTTTCGGTCCGCTCAGTGTCCGTGCTCGCTTGCGTGGGGCCCGGGAATCGGGGCGGCGGCGAAGTTTCGGCGCCTGGGAACAGCGGCAGCACCGCCGCTTCGACGGGACGGTCCGGCTCGGTCTCGTCCTCCGGAGCGGGTGAGGGGAGGACTTCGGTGTGTTCGGTTTCCGCTTCCGCGAGCAGATCCGGCACCTCTGCGTCGCTGTGCGGAGGCGCGGTTTCCGCAGCCGAAGGGAGACCCGGTTCGGGCGTGGCTTCGGTGGGCTGCGCTGCGGGGGAGGGCTCCGGATCCGCGCCATCCGCGGGTGCGGGCTCGGTCGGATCAGCCGCTGCGGAACTCGTGACTGCCGTATCCGCAGCCTGGGCCGTCGTCGAACCGGCTGCGATCGAATCGGGCGTGGCCGGATCAGCCGCCGCCGAACTGGCGTCCGCCGCACCCCCACCCGAGCCCGCGGCCCGGGCCGGCGCCGCCGGTGTGTCCCAAAGGGACTCCGGGGGCGAGTCGTCCGTGAAGCGGCTGAAGCCTTCGCCCAGCAGCACCTCGTCCGAAAACTCCGGTGCCTCCGGGGCCAGCCCGCGGATCAACGCCCGGACCTGGTCCACCGAGCGGGGGCGGTGGGCCGTCGCCAGGGAGACCGTGGCCGCCAGCATCGTCGTCGGGGTCGGGTGGAGGACGCGGACCGGGCCGGCCAGGTCGCCCGCCGGCTGGTCCACCGTCTCCACGTACGGTCCCACCGCGACGATCGTCCCCACCGGCGCCGTTCCGGGGACCAGTGCGGCGATCCGCTGCTCACATGCCTGGGAAATGTCCAGGGCCTCGGTCGCCGGGTTGATCGCGTCGTCGTCGGCGACCAGGGGCCAGCCGTCGGCCTTCCACTCCGCGCCCAGCGGGGCTTCCAGCCGCAGCGCCGGGTCCGGCAGGTCGACACCGATGACGATGATCACCCCGTGCGGCAGCAGGACCACCGCCTCGATCGGGCGCTCGGTCACCGAGCCGACGCCGACCAGCGCGATCCCGCCGATGACGGTGCTGCCGCGGCCCAGGGACGCCAGCGCCGCCCGGACGTCGTCGGCCACCCGGGACTGCTGCCGCTCCAGGCGCACCAGTCGCACCGAAACCCCTCCCTGCTCGTCGTTCCGGGTCATCACGCTAGCGCGCCCGGCCGTATCCACCGTGCGACACGGGGACAACGCGGCCGCGTGCCCTCCGAAAGTGGGGCAGCGGGTGACTTGTGGTGTTCATGTGGCCAAACGGCACGGTTGGGGTGCAGAATGTGCTACAACGCATCGGAGGCGGTATTCGGGAGCCGCACTGAGGCCGCGCTGCAGCTCGGAGTAGGGCGTAGGGGAAGACGTCCCTCGTCGAGCAACAAGCGGAGGTAGCAGTGAGCACCCGTGGCAGCACCCGAGGTGTGGTGTACGTCCACTCGTCGCCGTCTGCGGTGTGTCCGCACGTCGAGTGGGCCATTTCGGGCACCCTGGGTGCCCGCGTTGACCTGAAGTGGACGGCGCAGCCGGCCAGTCCGGGTCAGCTTCGCGCCGAGTGCGGCTGGCGCGCGCCTGCGGGCACCGGCGCCAAGCTGGCGGCGGCGCTCAAGGCGTGGCCGATGACTCGGTTCGAGGTGACCGAAGAGCCCAGCGCGGGCGTCGACGGCGAGCGGTTCTGCTTCGCGCCAGGCCTCGGCCTGTGGCACGGGCGGACCAGCGCCAACGGCGACATCGTGGTGGGCGAAGACCAGTTGCGTGCCCTCGTCGGTATGACTCGCGGAGGTGAGTCCCTCGCGCACAAGCTCGACGAACTCCTCGCCACGAGCTGGGACGAGGCGCTCGAGCCCTACCGCCACGCCGGCGACGGCGCCCCGGTGACCTGGCTGCACCAGGTGGGCTGACCGGCGCCACGACAAAGCGCCCCAATGTGGCGTTCGGTGCGTTGAGCGCACCGAACGCCACATTGGGTGCGTCCAGCGCACCGAACGCCACATTGGGTGCGTCCAACGCAACCAACGCCACATTGGGGCGCATCGCCGGCCCCGCGGACCTCGCTCTCGCCTCTCCCGTGGCCCGGCTGAAGCTGCCCGGAGAGCCGGGGCCGGTACGCTTTCCGGCGTGACCGCCCCCGCCCCCAGCTCCCGCCAGCGCTGGCTGGTGCCCGTCGTGGTCGTGGTGCTCTCCGTGACGGTGGGCAGCGGCCTGCTCGCGCGCGAGGTCTACCGCAGTCCCGACCGGCCCGCCGGAGACACCTCCGCCGCGGCGGTGCCGTCCCCGGCCATCAGTGGCGAGCCGGCCGCGGCGGACGCCGTCCGGATGACCGATGACGCGCGGGTGCATCCGCAGGCCGACGCCGTTCGCAAGCTGCTGGAGCGGTACTTCGAGGCAATCAACACCAAGCAGTACCCGCAGTGGGTGACCACGGTCAGCTCGAAGCGGGCGGGGCAGCAGCCGATCGACGAGTGGAAAGACGGGATCCGGACCACAAAGGACAGTGACGCGCTGGTCTACCGGATCGAGCGCGGGGCCGGGTCGTCGTGGCGCGTGCTGGTCGGGTTCCGCAGCGAGCAGGAGGTCGACGACGCTCCGCTGTTCTTCCGGGAGCGCTGCATCCGGTGGCGGCTCGTCCTGCCGGTCATCGTCGAGAAGGGCGTCCTGAAGATCGACGCCGTCGACGGCGGGCCGCCCCCCGAACACGAGAAGTGCTGAACGCGAGAAGGGGCCCGGCCGAAGCCGGGCCCCTTCTCGTGGGTCAGTGTGCTCAGACCGCCGTGAACAGCAGGGCGGTGTTGTGCCCGCCGAAGCCGAACGAGTTGCTGATCGCCGCGGTCAGCTCGACCTTGCGCGGCTCGCCCGCCACGACGTCCAGCTGCACCCGCGGGTCCAGGTCGGTCAGGTTCAGGGTCGCCGGCACGAGACCGTGGTAGAGCGACAGGATCGTGATGATCGCCTCGACCGCGCCGGCGCCACCGACGAGATGGCCGAGCGCGCCCTTCGGCGCCGTCACGACCGGGTGTTCCCCGACCGCGTTGCGGATCGCCGCCGCCTCGCCGATGTCACCGACCACAGTGGACGTCGCGTGGGCGTTCACGTGCCCGATGTCCGCGGGGGTCACCCCGGCCATCTTCATCGCCGCGCGCATCGCGGCGATCTGGCCGATGCCCTCGGGGTGGTTGCCCGTGATGTGGTAGGCGTCCGAGGTGATGCCGTGCCCGGCGATCGTCGCGTAGATCCGCGCGCCGCGGGCCTTCGCCAGGTCCGCGCGCTCCAGGATGACCACGCCGGAGCCCTCGCCGAGGACGAAGCCGTCGCGGCTCGCGTCGAACGGCCGCGACGCGCTCGCCGGGTCGTCGTTGCGCGTGGACACCGTGCGGGCCTGGGCGAACCCGGCCAGCGTGATCGGGTGGATGCACGCCTCGGCACCACCGGCGACCACGACGTCGGCGCGTCCGGAGCGGATCATCTCGACCCCGCTCGCGATGCCCTCGGCGCCCGAGGCACAGGCCGAGGCCGGGGAGTGCACCCCGGCCCGCGCCTTCAGGTCGATGCCCACGTGCGCGGCCGGGCCGTTCGGCATCAGCATCGGCACGGTCAGCGGCGACACCTTGCGGAGACCCTGCTGGTGCAACAGATCGTTCTGGGTGAGCAGGGTGACCGGGCCGCCGACGCCGGTGCCGATCGACACGCCGAGGCGGTCGGGGTCCACGTCGGTGTGCTCGTCGGTCGGCTCGGAGTACCCGGCGTCGGCCCACGCCTGGCGGGCGGCGATCAGCGCGACCTGCTCGCAGCGGTCCAGCCGGCGGGCCTGCACCCGCGGGAGGACCTCCGAGGGATCGACGGCCAGCTGACCGCCGATCTTGACCGGCAGCTGCAGCTCCTCGACCCAGTCCGCCTCGATCGCGCGAACCCCGCTCGCCCCGGCCAGCAGACCGTCCCAGGTGGACGTGACGTCCCCGCCGAGCGGTGTGGTGGCGCCGAGACCGGTGATCACGACGTCGATGTTGCTCATGGGAGTCTCCTCAAGGAGGGAAGAGGCCTTACTTGGAGTTGGCCGACACGTAGTTCACCGCGTCGCCCACGGTCTTCAGGTTGGCGAGCTCGTCGTCCGGGATCTTGACGCCGAACTTGTCCTCGGCCTGCACGGCGATCTCGACCATCGACAGCGAGTCGATGTCCAGGTCGTCCACGAACGACTTCTCGGCGGTGACGTCGTCCTGAGCCACACCGGCCACCTCTTCGACGATCTCGGCGAGGCCGGCGAGGATCTCAGCGTTGTCAGCCATGGGGTAGTTCCCTTCTCGGTGTTACTTGGGGTTGGTTGCCAGTGGGCGAGTGCCCGCCGGGAGCGTATCGGTCAGGGGCAGACGAACGCCTGCCCGGCATAGGACAGGCCCGCGCCGAACCCGACCGCCAGCACCACGTCGCCGGACTTCGCCGTCCCGGCCTTGCGCATGTGGTCCAGCGCGAGGGGGATGGACGCCGACGAGGTGTTGCCGGAGTACTTGATGTCGTCGGCGACGACCATGTCGTCGCGGGCGCCGTTGGCCCGCAGCTTCTTCCCGATCGCCTCGACGATGCGCAGGTTCGCCTGGTGCGGGATCAGCACGTCCACATCGGACGGCTTGAGCCCGGCGACTTCCAGCGCGCGCAGCGCGATCGGCGCGATCTGGGTCGTCGCCCACCGGAAGACCGACTGGCCTTCCTGGTAGATGTACTTGTCGTCGCGCATGTAGATCAGGTCGACCAGGTCGCCCGCGCTGCCCCAGGACACCGGGCCGATCTGCGGCTCGTCGGACGCGCCGACGACCGCGGCGCCCGCGCCGTCGGCGAAGATGATCGCGTTGGCCCGGTCGAGCGGGTCGACGGAATCGGTGAGCTTCTCCGCGCCGATGACCAGGACCTTCTTCGCCGAGCCGGCCCGGACCAGGTCGGAGGCGACGCCGAGGCCGTAGCAGAACCCGGCGCACGCGGCGTTGAGGTCGAACGCGCCGGGGCTCGGGATGCCGATCCGCGCGGCCACCTGGGCGGCGGCGTTCGGGATCAGCGTCGGCATGGTGCAGTTCGGCAGGATCACCGTGTCCACTTCGGACGGGTCGACCCCGGCGTCTTCCAGCGCGGCCTTGCCGGCGGCGACGGCGAAGTCGGTCAGCGACTCGTCCTTCTCGGCGAACCGCCGCTCGATGATCCCGACGCGATCGCGGATCCACTGGTCGTTGGTGTCCATGATCTTCGAGAGGTCGTCGTTGGTGACGATCTTCTCGGGCTGCGCGCTGCCGATGCCCAGCACGCGGCTTCCGCGGGAGCCGGGGTTGAGGCTCAGGGCGGGTCGGTCGGTCACGAGGCGTCCTCCTGGCGCAGCGCCGCCAGTTCGGCAGGCGTCTTCAGCGCGGTGGTAGTGGTGACGACGCCCTTGAGCTGCCGCTTGACCAGGCCGGTCAGGGTGCCCGCGGGCGCCAGTTCGACGGTGCGGGTGACGCCGAGCGAGACCAGGCCGTCCATCGTCAGGTCCCAGCGGACCGACCGGGTCACCTGCGAGACCAGCCGGCCCAGGTACTCCGCTCCGCTGGTGACGACGGCGCCGTCCGCGTTGGACAGCAGCGGGCGGACCGGGTCGGCCGGGGTCAGCTCGGCGGCGTGGGCGCGCAACGCCTCTTCGGCGGGCGCCATGTACTGCGTGTGGAACGCGCCGGCGACCTTGAGGGCGCGGATCTTCGTGCCTTCCAGGGGCTCGTCGACGATCTTCGCGATGGCGTCGGCGGCGCCGGAGGCGACGATCTGCCCCGCTCCGTTGCGGTTCGCCGCGGTCAGGCCCTGGCCCTCGAGCCACGCGACGACCTGCTCGGGGTCCCCGAGCATGACCGCGGCCATCGACGTCGGTTCCAGCGCGCACGCCTTCGCCATCTCGGCGCCCCGGACGGCGGCGAGCGCGACGGCTTCTTCGGGCTTCAGCACCCCGGCGATCGCGGCGGCGGCGAGCTCGCCGACGGAGTGCCCGGCGACGGGCGCGTCCGCGGGCACCGGCGCGGTGGCCTGGAGGTGCTCGAAGGTGAGCAGCGACAGCGCGACGATCAGCGGCTGCGCGACGGCGGTGTCCTGGATCTCGTCGGCGTCGGCCTCGGTGCCGAGGCGGAGCAGGTCGAGCCCCGCGCGGTCGGACCATTGGGCGACGCGCTCGCGCGCGCCGTCGAGGTCGAGCCAGGGCGTGAACATACCGGGGGCCTGGGCCCCCTGGCCGGGAGCGAGGACTGCTGCTGTCACCCTTCCAGCCAACACGGCGAGGGGTGTTTCCCGGGATGCCGACGCTGACAGTGTCTGCCCGGCGTCTTTGTCGGAAACCTCCAAAGACGCGCCGGAGAAGCTCGCGCGTAACCCGGAAGCCTTGTCGGGTTCAATCACCTTTCGCTGTTAAGTCCATCACGTGACGCGGGTCTCGGGAAGGGTCAGTCCTGCGGGGTGAGCAGGACGATCGGGATCACGCGATCGGTCTTCCGCGCGTACTCGTCGTAGAGCGGGAAGATGGCCGCCATCAGGGCCCACAGGGGCCCGCGTTCGTCCGGGGCCGCGACACGGGCGCGGGCGGTGAACCGGCGGGTGCCGGCCTGGACCCCGACGCTCGGCTCCGCCAGGAGGTTCTTGAACCACTCAGGGTCCTCGTCGGCACCGCCCTTGGACGCGACGACGACGAAGTCGTCCCCCGCCCTGCCGTAGATCAGGCAGGTGCGCCGGGGCACGCCGGTCCGGCGTCCGGTCGTGGCCAGGATCAGGGTGTAGAGGCCGTTCGATTCGTGTCCCTCGGTGCCGCCCGAGTCCAGGTACGTGCGGGTTTGCTCGGCGACCCAGTCCCACTGCGAGTCGGTGGCGCGGTCGAGGTCATCGGCGACGGCCATGGTGGCGTTCCTTCCGGTACGGGTGCGGAGAACCGTTTCGCGCGGCTTTCGTGCCGCTCGTGTTCCTGGGACGGAGCCGGTGCCCCGTTCTCGACATCCGTCACCGAAAGTCCGTCACCAAAGTCCGCGGGAGCGGGCCAGCCGGCCCACGGTCAGCGCGATCCGGAGCACCAGGGCGTCCCGCGGGTCCGTCGGCTGGCAGCCCGTCAGGTCCGCCGCCTTCCGGAGCCGGTACCGGACCGTGTTCGGGTGCACGAACAGCGTCTTCGCGCACGTCTCCAGCACCCCGCCGCTCTCGAGGTACGCCTCCACCGTGCGCTGCAGGGTGGGGCCGGCCTCTTCCAGGGGGCGGGCGATCGTGTCCACCAGCAGGCGCTCCGCCTCCGCGTCCCCCGACAGCGCGCGCTCGGGCAGCAGGTCCGCCGACCGGACTGGCCGGGGCGCGCCCGGCCAGCCGACCACCGCGCGCAACCCCGAGAGCGCCTCCGTCGCGCTGTGGTGGGCCTCGGCCAGCGACGGCACCGTCGGACCGGCGACCACCGGGCCCTCGGCGAACGCCACCGACATCCGGGCGAGGATCTCCCGCTCCTTCACCCCGCCGTCGGTCGGCCCGCCCACCACGACGACCAGCCGGGAGCCCTGCACCGACAGCAGCACCGGGCGGCCGACGCGGGCCGCGCGGCTGCGGACCTCGAACACCACCGTCGGCGGGTCCTCCGAGGGCGGGTTGCCGACCAGCACGGTCGCCGCCGCCGTGGGCTCCCAGCCCAGCGCCGTGGCGCGCGAGAGCACCGACTCCTCGGCGTCGCCGCGGACGATGCCGTCGACGACCAGCGCCTCCAGCCGGGCGTCCCACGCGCCGCGCGCCTCCGCCGCGGCGGCGTACGAGTTGGCCGCCGCGAACGCGATTTCCCGGCCGTAGCGCAGGATTCCCTCGATCAGGGCCGCCCGTTCCGCCTCGTTCGCGGCGAATTCGGGCAGCTGCTCCTCGAACACCTCGATGGCGAGCCGCACCATGCCGACCGCCTGGCGCAGGCTGACCCAGCGCGAGAGCTCGGCCGGCGCGTCGCGGAACGCCTCCGTCGTCAGCTTCAGGGCCTCCTTCGAGTCCCGCAGCCAGTCGACGAAGCCCGCGGCCCCCGCCTGCGTGATCAGCAGGACGCTCGCGCGCTGGTCGGCGGGCAGCCGGGCGAACCAGGTCAGCCGCCGCTCCATCACCGCGATGCTGGCGCTCGCCAGGCTGCCGGACGCGCGCTCCAGCCGCCGGAGTGTCTTCACGGACAGTCCGTGGTGCTTCGGCACCCGGCGTGGGGCGGTCGTTCCATCCATGGCGGAAGTGATCCTACGTGTCCGAGAATTTCGGAAGCTGCCGATGGCAACGCCGCGTGGTGGGCGTGCGTGTACCCACTACCTAGGATCGGGGTCACACAGGAACGGGGGATTGGTGATGACCGGTTTAGAGATCGACGGGATCTCCAAACGCTACGGCGACGTGGTCGCTTTGCGCGAAATGACGTTCGACGTCCGGCCGGGCGAATTGTTCGGGTTCGTCGGCAGCAACGGTGCCGGCAAGACCACGACCATGCGGATCGCGCTCGGCGTGCTCTCCGCGGACGCCGGTGAAGTGCGCTACGCCGGCGAGCCGGTCACGCACGAAACGCGCCGCCACATCGGGTACATGCCCGAAGAGCGCGGCCTCTACCCGAAGATGAAGGTCGCCGAGCAGCTGACCTACCTCGCCCGGCTGCACGGCATGTCCGCGGCCGACGCGCGGGCGTCGGCCGGGCGGTGGACCGAGCGGCTCGGCGTCGCCGCGCGCCGCGAAGACGAGGTCCAGAAGCTCAGCCTCGGCAACCAGCAGCGCGTCCAGCTGGCCGCCGCGCTGGTGCACGAGCCACGGATCCTGGTGCTCGACGAGCCGTTTTCCGGCCTCGACCCGGTCGCGGTCGACGTGATGAGCCAGGTGCTCAAGGAGAAGGCCGCCGATGGCGTGCCGGTCGTGTTCTCCAGCCACCAGCTCGACCTGGTGGAGCGGCTGTGCGACCGGGTCGGGATCGTCCGGAATGGACAGATGGTCGCCGTCGGCACGGTCGGCGAGCTGCGCTCCGGCGGCGCCGTGCGGCTGCGGGTCGACGCGCCGGAGGCCGGCGACGGCTGGGCCGACGGCCTGCCCGGGGTGAAGGTGCTCGGCCGGACGGGCCCGGTGACCGAGCTCGAGCTCGGCGACGGCGCCGACGACCAGGCGGTGCTCAAGGCCGCGCTGGCCACCGGGCCGGTGCGCGAGTTCGCCCGCGAGCAGCCGTCGCTGACCGACCTGTTCCGTTCCGTCGTGACGACCGAGGAGGTCGCAGCATGAGTGCCCCTGTCCCGGATGTCCGGATGAGCCCGGCGTCGGCGGTGGGTCTGGTGGCCTCCCGCGAAATCGGTACTCGCGTGAAGTCGAAGGCCTACCGCGTGAGCACCGTGATCATGCTGCTGCTGATCGTGGTCGGCATCGTGCTGATCAAGCTGATCTCGGGCGGGAACGACGCCGACTCGACGGTCGGCTACACCTCGGCCACCGCCCCGCTCGCCGCGCCGCTGAAGGCCGGCGGCCAGGCGGTCGGCGAGAAGATCGACACGATGCAGGTCGCCGACGAGGCCGCCGGGCGCGCCAAGCTGGCCGACGGCTCGATCGACGCGCTGCTCACCGGCGACGGCAAGAGCGTGCACGTCCAGGTGAAGAAGGACCTCGACGGCAAGTTCGCGAACGTCCTGCGGCTGCTGTCCCAGCAGGTGGCGGTGACCGAGCAAGTCACCGCGCTGGGCGGGGACCCGGCCCGGTTCCAGGCGGCGATCGCGTCGGCGAAGTTCGTCGAGGACCCGCCGCTGGAGGAGCCGTACGACTACAACGGCCAGCAGCTCGTGCTGGGCATCGTCGCCGGGATCCTGATCTACATGTCGCTGCTGCTCAACGGCCAGAGCGTCGCGCAGGGCGTCGTCGAGGAAAAGACGTCCCGGGTCGTCGAACTGCTGCTCTCGACGATCAAGCCGTGGCAGCTGATGGCCGGGAAGGTGCTCGGCATCGGGTTGGTCGGGCTGATCCAGATGGTCGTGATCGGCGCCGGTGGTGTCATCGCCGGACTGGCCACGGGGGTGCTCACCATTTCCGTTTCGGCGGCCGTCGGCACGGTCGTCTGGCTGATCGTTTGGTATCTGCTGGGGTTCTTCATGTACTCGATCGTGTTCGCCGCGCTGGGGGCGTTGGTTTCGCGCCAGGAAGACGTCGGCGGCGCGACGATGCCGGCCCTGATGTTGGTGATGGTCGGATACATCGTCGGCATTTCCGTGCTGCCGTCGGATCCGGGCAACACGTTCGCCGAAGTGCTTTCCGTGATTCCGGTGTTCTCGCCGACGCTGATGCCGATGCGGCTCGCCATGGGCGGGGTGCCCGTGTGGGAAGCGGTGGTGTCGGTGGGGCTGGTGGTGCTGATGATTCCGGTGTTGATCTGGTTCGCCGCCCGGATCTACCGGAATGCGGTGATGCGCACCGGGGCGAAGGTGAAACTCCGCGACGCCCTGCGCGCCGCCTGACGTTCTCCCGCTGTTCACCGGCCCTCGGAAGCTCCGGCTCCCGGGGGCCGGTTCTCTTGCGCGGTAAGTGTCCGGTAAATGCTCGAGGCCGCCCGGCGCTTGCGGTTTACGCTGCGCCGGACGGCCTCGTCTCCCCGGTCCCCACCGGTAGAACCAGTATGGCCACCGGTGATCTTCGCGCGCCAGTCGTCTCACTCGATCGTGGGGCGCACGAGTTGCCGCCGCGGGGTACCTGATCAACGATCCGGTGCAACACAGCGGCACCACCCCGAATCGGCGGGTGGCGATTCGGGTGCAAAAACCCGCGGAGGGAGTCGGTATGGGCGAGCAACTGAAGGACGGGCTCGGGCAGGCGTGGGCGATGGTGGCCACGTTCGTCCCGAAACTCGTCGGATTCCTGATCATCCTGTTGATCGGCTGGCTGATCGCGAAGGCCGTCTCGAAAGGGCTGGGGCTCGTCCTCGGGAAAGCCGGTTTCGGGAAACTCGTCGAGAAGACCGGCCTGAGCGGAAAGATCGGCCAGCAGAAGATCGACGCGGCCGGGATCCTCGTGAAACTGGTCTACTACTTCATTCTGCTGATCGCGCTGCAGCTGGCGTTCGGGGTGTTCGGGCCGACCAACCCGGTGAGCCAGCTGCTCAACGACATCATCGCGTTCCTGCCGCGGATCGTGGTCGCGCTGGTGCTCGTCGTGGTGGCCGCGGCCATCGCCAAGGTCGTGCGCGACGTCGTCGCGTCCGCGTTGTCCGGCCGCGGGGCGGCGCGCCCGCTTTCGCTGGCGGCTTACTGGCTGATCATGGCCTTCGGCATCATTGCGGCGCTCGGCCAGGTGAACATCGCGACGGCGATCACCGGCCCGGTGCTGATCGCGGTGCTCGCGACGATCGGCGGCGTGATCGTGGTCGGCTTCGGCGGCGGCCTGATCAAGCCGGCGCAGGACCGCTGGCGCGGCTGGATGGCGAACATGGAGCACCAGCTGGAGACGCCGGCGCAGCGCACCGGCGAGATGAGGACACCTCCCCGCGCGACGGTCGGCGCGGACAACACCCCGACCCCGCCGGCGGGAATGCCTCGCCCGCAGGGCTGAGCGGAGTGACTTCGGGGCGGGCCCGGCGGGCGAGGAAGCCGCCGGGCCCGCCCGCTTCCGTCCCATGCGCCCCAATGTGGCGTTCGGTGCGTCCCAACGCACCGAACGCCACATTGGGTGCGCTGGACGCAACCAACGCCACATTGGGTGCGCTGGACGCAACCAACGCCACATTGGGTGCGCTGGACGCAACCAACGCCACATTGGGTGCGCTGGACGCAACCAACGCCACATTGGGTGCGCTGGACGCAACC
>Ga0070668_100001981_pt1 | contig 14965 bp, 10 predicted proteins | sample KBSS43metaG_FD_64661 | JGI IMG/M metagenome (GOLD analysis project Ga0070668, IMG submission 64661) | Switchgrass rhizosphere microbial communities from Kellogg Biological Station, Michigan, USA - KBS S4-3 metaG | ecosystem: Host-associated > Plants > Roots > Rhizosphere > Soil ... | reverse complement strand
CGCACCAAGCGCGACGGCGCATCATGCGCCGTGCAGGAAGAATGATAGCAACCGGTCCGGCAGCCAACCTAGCGTACCGGGTAGCGGGCCGGTGACGAACCCCGCGTGACCACCCTCTGCCGGCTGCTCGAGCACGACCGAAGCGGCGACGTCCCGCACCGGCGGTAGCGATGCAGCGGGAATGAACGGATCGTTGGCCGCGTTGAGCACCAGCGTCGGCACCGAGATCGAGCGCAGCCACGGTTTCGACGAGCCGCGCGTCCAGTAGTCGGCGGTACCCGCGAACCCGTGCAGCGGTGCGGTCACCACGTCGTCGAAATCCCACATCGTGCGCACGGCACGCACACGCGCGCCATCGAGCATGCCCGGAAATCGCTGCGCCATCGCCAGCGCCTTCGGTTTCAGATCACGCAGGAAATAGCGCGTGTAGATGACGTTCAACCCCTCGGCGATCGCACGGCCTGCCGCCATCAGGTCGAGCGGCGCGGAAACCGCGGCGGCCGCGTCCAAGGTCCGGCTTGCTTCCCCTTCGACGCGCCCCAGCCAGTTGAGCAATGCACTGCCGCCGAGCGAGACGCCGATCGCATATACGATGACTTCGGGCTCGATGCGCGCACGAATCGCAGCCAACATCGCACCGACTTCTTCGTAGTCTCCCGAGTGGTATGCCCGCGGCAGGCGGTTGGGCTCGCCGCCGCAACCGCGAAAGTGCGGGACGACACCTCGGTAGCCGAGCTCGGCCAGCCGCGCGAACAACGCTGCCGAGTAGTGCGACTGCGCGCTGCCTTCCAGTCCGTGGAACAACACGATCAGCGGCGCACCGGGCGTCGCGGGCGTGTTCAACCAGTCGAAGTCCCAGAAGTCGCCGTCGCCTATCTCGACCCGCTCCCGTCGCAGCGCAACGACCGGCCGACGCAGAAAGGCGGGCCAGATCGTTTGCGCGTGTCCGCCGGGAAGCCACGCCGGGGCCGTATACGGGCGGGGTGCGATGGCGACCGGCGCGTCCATCGTCAATCCAGTCCCTTCGACAGACGCGTGGCGATCGTCTTCAGGATCTTCACCCGCGCGAAGCGCTTGTCCTCGGCCTCGACCAGCGTCCACGGCGCGATTTCGGTCGATGTGCGGTCGATCATGTCGGCGACCGCATGCTCGTAGTCATTCCATCGCTTGCGGTTGCGCCAGTCCTCCGGTGTGATCTTGAAGCGCTTGAAAGATGTCTTCTCGCGTTCCTTGAACCGGCGCAACTGTTCCGCTTTGCTGATCTGCAGCCAGAACTTGCAGACGATCGCGCCGCCACCGACCAACTGCTCCTCGAACTGGTTGATCTCGTCGTACGCGCGCCGCCAGTCATAGGCGGACGCGAGGCCCTCGACGCGCTCGACCAGCACGCGGCCATACCAGCTGCGGTCGAAGATCGTGATGCCCCCGTGGCCCGGAGCATTGCGCCAGAAGCGCCACAGGTAGGGGTAGAGTTTTTCCTCGTCGGTTGGCGCGGCAATCGGCACGATGACGTACTGCCGCGCATCGAGCGCGCCGGTGACGCGGCGGATGGCGCCGCCCTTGCCGGCGGCGTCGGCGCCTTCGAACACGAGCACCAGCGAGTGCTTGCCAAAACGCCTGGTTCGGGTCAGCCGCGCAAGCTTGCCTTCCCACTTTGGCATCGCCTTGTCGTACTCCGCTTCGGACAGTTTCCTTGACAAGTCGAGGCTGCGGACCAGCAGTACATTGTCGATCGCGGGCGGGGCAGGGGCCGGACTGTGGCTCATGCGAAGTGGAGCAGCGCGCGCGGCGTTGGTGCGATTGAGAGTTTCGAGGACGATATTGCCGACCGTCAGGTTCCGATAGCGAGGATCCTCGCCTTCGACCACGTACCAGGGTGCCTCGCTAGTCGAACTCTCGCGCAGTACCTCTTCGCAGACATCGCGGAACTTGTAGTAGCTCTTGGTCCGTTCGAGCACGTCGGGTGTCAGTTCCCACCGACGGTCCTTCTGCCTGGCGAGTTCCTTCAGCCGCTGTCTGGCGGCGTCGCGCGACAGATGGATCCAGAACTTGAGAATCGAGAATCCTTCGTCGACGAACATCCGTTCGGAATGCCGGATGCTGGTCAACTGGAACTCCAGTGCATCGCGGTCGATCCGCCCCTTGAAGTGCGCGACGATCGCCTCGTTGTACCAGGCGTTCAGGAATATGCCGGTCCGTCCGCGGGGCGGCAGTGCGCGCCAGTAGCGCCAGGCGTTGGGCCGCGCAAGCTCCTCGCAGTCGCGCGGGCCGAAGGCGACCGTGCGGATGTGCCGCGGGTCCATCCATTCGTTGAGCGTGTTGGCCGTTTCGCTGCGACCACCGCCCTCGATTCCGGCGAACAGGATCAGCAGCGGGCCACGTCGTTTTTGCGCGAGGTCGTACTGTGCGTTGAGCAACGCCTCGCGCAGCTTGGGCAGCTGACGGACGTAGGCGGCCTTGGAAACCCGATGGCCGATTTCCGCGGATTCGAGCATCGTCGAAAGCTTAGTCGCGGCTCCAGAACACCGAAGCGCGGACGAATGACTTCCAGGCGGCGCCGAGCTCGGGCGCGAGCATCGCCATTTCCGCAGCGGCCCAGCCTTCGAACGCTGCGGCCGACGTCACCTCGGGCCCCGCCAGCTCGCGGGCCAGTGTCGCGGCCACGGCCGCGTCGTTCAGGCGGCCGAGGACGTCCTGCACCCGAGCCAGTGCCTTTCGATACGTGCGGCTGCGCTTGGCCGGGTACAGCGGAGCAAAGAATTCAGCCGCATAGCGGAGTTTCTTCGCCGCGATACGCGTGACGTGCCGTTGCGCGGGAGACGCGGTGTCCAACCCGTCGCCCGCGGCCACCAGCTTGCGATGGCGGCGCTTGAGCACGTTGCGCGCGTAGTCGCGCGCCGGGGCGTCAAGCGCGTTGGCGCCCGCGCTCCCCGGCAGCGCGCCGAGCGAGGGATCCGATGCCAGCGCGCCGGCGGCGAGCACGAATCGCGCGAAGCGCGACGACGCGACGGCGTCGCGCGCGGCCTGTCGCGCGCCGCGGCGGCGCAGCGCCGTGCGCCGCGCCAGCGCCGCGAGCGCCGATGCAAGGGGCGACCCGGTGGTTGCCTTGCGCAGCGCAGGCAACGTTTCAAGCGCGAACACGTCGAGGTCGCGCGCCAGTCCGAGCGTGCGCGCAAGCCACTTGACCTCGGCGACGACGGGCGCGAGCGCCGCAGCCGGCGCGCGCCCACGCGCGAGTGCGAGCGCCGAACGCAGCCGGCGCGCGCCGATGCGCATCTGGTGCACCCACTCGGGATCGGTGCCGACGACCAGGCCGTCGGCATTGTCCTCGATCTGCCGTACGCAGTTGCGCAGGATCGCCGCCAGCGCGACGCCCGTCGACGCGCGGCGCGGGAGTTCGACGTCCGCCGCCCGCACGGGGTTCGGTTTCGACGGAGTCGCGAGCGCGTGACCACGATCGGCCTTGCTTTGCGTCTCGATCGCCAACGGCACGTCGGCGGCGAGCGCCTGTGCCAGCTCGAACAAGCGGCTTGCGACGCCGGCCTCGAGCTCGATCTCGAGCTCGCAGAGCCGCTCCTGCCGGTCGCCACTCCGGATCTTGCCGGCATCAATGCACACCGTTGCGAGCGTGCTGTCGGCAAACGCGACGGGTATCGTCGTCCGGCGAAAGTCAGTCGTGAATACGGGCTCGAGCCCGCCCTTGCGCACCGCCTTCGCGAACAACCGCCGCCACGGTGTCTTGGCCAGCGGCCGCGGGTCGGGCCGGTTCGACCGCACCGGCCACTCGTATTCGCTGCGCGCCGACAATCCGCCGCCGCTGATGTCGCTGGCCGGACCTTTCACCGTCTGCACGAAGCGCCTTCCCTCGCGCCGCACGCGCAGCGCGACACCGGCACGGGCGAGGCGGCGATCAGCAGAGTCGTAATAGGTGCTGACCAGCTGGGCGGTTCGTGCGCGGCCGCGCTTGATCGCGAGCAACGCCGGGTGACGACTGATCCGCGGCAGCGCAACGGGATCGAGCCGAAGCTTGAGCTCGGTCTCGATCGGCGCTGCGGCGTCCTTCATTCGCCGGCCAGTCGACGCTTTCGAACCGCTTCGGCGAGCCCCTGCAACACGCCGACGGTCGCTTCCCAGCCTATGCACGCGTCGGTGATCGATACACCGTAGTCGAGCGGCCGGTCGCGCACGAGGTCCTGCCGTCCGGGGTTGAGATGGCTCTCGATCATCAGGCCGACGATTCGCGTGTCGCCGCGCGCAACCTGGTCGGCGACGTCGGCCGCGACCGCGATCTGGCGCTCGTGCTGCTTCTGGCTGTTGGCGTGCGAGCAGTCGACCATCACGCGCGCGGCAAGACCCGCGGCCGCCAGCTCCCTGCAGGTCGTGTCCACGCTGGCGGCGTCGTAGTTGGTCGTCTTGCCGCCGCGCAGGATGATGTGGCAATCCTCGTTGCCGGCGGTATGCACGATCGCCGAATGGCCGCCCTTGGTCACCGACAGGAAGTGATGTGGCGCCGACGCCGCCTTGATCGCGTCGACGGCGATCCTGACATCGCCGTTGGTACCATTCTTGAAGCCGACCGGGCACGAAAGCCCCGAGGCAAGCTCGCGGTGAACCTGGCTCTCCGTGGTTCGCGCGCCGATCGCACCCCACGCGATCAGGTCGGCCAGGTACTGCGGCGTAATCATGTCCAGGTACTCGGTGCCGGCCGGCAGGTCGAGCTCGTTGATCTCGAGCAGGATTCTGCGTGCGAGGCGCAGGCCTTCGTTGATGCGGAAGCTGTCATCGAGTCGCGGGTCGTTGATCAGGCCCTTCCACCCAACGGTCGTCCGCGGCTTTTCGAAATACACGCGCATCACGATCAGCAGGTCGTGCGCGAGCTGCCCGCGCACGGCGGCGAGGCGCGTCGCGTAGTCGAGCGCCGCATCGTAGTCGTGAATCGAGCACGGCCCGACGACGACGACCAGCCGGTCGTCGGCGCCGTGCAGGATGCGGTGGATCGCCTGCCGCGCCTCGAACGTCGTGATCGCGGCGCGTTCCGAGACCGGAAATTCGCGCAGCAGGTGCGACGGCGGCGCAAGCTCGGTGATCTCGGTGATCCGGGTGTCGTCGACCGGGCGCGCGGCCCCGCCATAGGCGGCGGCCGGTCGGTTGCGTTGGACGGTGGATGTGGTCACGGGCGGCCTCCAGGAAAGACGATTGTTACAAAAAACAAGAGCTTACCTGCATTCAGGCGGGCACGCACCATTTTGCCACGGACCATGCTGCAGCGCACGATGCAGGCCAGCAACAGTCGACCTGAGTCAAGTCGGCAATTTCGTTGCTTCGCGCGTTAGGGGTACCGTAGACTGGATTCACACCGGCCGCATGCCCGTCCCGGGTGCGGTCCCAGAATCAGGCAGCTACGGACGACGTCCAATGCAACTTTCGCAGGAGTTCCCGATGAAAAAATCCCTCGCGCTGGCGATGCTCGCGGCGTTCACGCTGGCAAGCCCGGCGTTCGCCGCCGATACCCAGCCGGCCACCACCAAGGCCGCCGCTGCGCCTGCCACCGCGCCCGCCACCGCGCCTGCCACCACCAACTCGCAGCAGGACAAGATGAAGGTCTGCAACGAGAAAGCCGGCGCCATGAAGGGCGACGAGCGCAAGGCGTTCATGAGCAACTGTCTGTCCGCCAAGCCCGCGCCGACCGAAAACAAGATGGCGATGTGCAACAAGAAGACCGCCGGCCTGAGCAAGGACGAGCGCTCCAAGGCGCAGAGCGAGTGCATGAAGGCAACGTAACGAGTTCCTGAACACGGCCGGGCGACCTCCTGTCCGCCCGGTCGAGACTACAAGGCCGCACGGGGCTTGCCCTTTGCGGCCTTGTTTTTTCCTGCGCTCAACCGCTCTCGAGCACTGCCGCCGAGCCAACCGTCGCGGCGGCTAGTTCGGCTTTTCGACGCCGTTGTCGAACTGCATGTCGCGCGTGTCGCCGTTGGCGAAATGGTAGACACCTTTGCCGTTGCGAACCCCGTTGGCGAACTGCCCGACGTACTTGTCGCCGTTGCGGTAATAGTGGGTTCCGTTGCCGTTTTGAACGCCACCGGCGAACTGACCCTCGTAGCGCTCGCCGCTCGCGAAGTAATGGATGCCCAGGCCCGACTTGACGTTGCCGCGGAATTCGCCTTCGTAGCGGTCGCCGTCGGCGAGGATCAATACACCCTTGCCGCTGAACAGGTTGTCGACGAACTCGCCCTCGTAGCGGTCGCCGTTCGCATAGCGGAACACGCCGCGGCCGTGCTTGACGCCGGCCAGGAACTCGCCGTCGTAAGTGTCGCCACTGACCAATGTCTGAACACCCCTGCCGTTGAAGCGGTTGTCGGCGAAGCCGCCCTCATAGCGATCGCCGTTGACGAACACGTACAGGCCGTATCCCGACCGCACGTCACCCTTGACCTCGCCTTCGTAGCGATCGCCGTTGGGGAGGGTCACCCCGGTGCGACCCGGCGTCGACGCCGGTGCTGAGACCGGGACGGGCACCGTACCGGGCGTGACCGGGCGCTGCGATCCGGCATCGACCGGCATCGTCGCCGGCGGTCTCGCTGCGGACGATGGCGGCGAGGGCACCGGCGCCGGCGCTGCCGGTGCCACCACAATATCTGTGGCGGAAGCGGTCGCGGGCGCGTTCGGGGTCGCCGGACGCGCGACGGGACCTGATCCGGCAGGCGTCGTTACCGAGGCCACGGCAATTGCGGCCGATGAGAGGCGGGCGAGGTTGGCGCGCGCCAGGCTGGCGTACCGTCCCTTCGGATAGGCGTCCAGGTACGCCTCGAAGCCTTCGCGGTTGCCGGCGAACTTGGCGTCGTCCCAGAACCGGTCCTCGCGCACCGCCTCGTCGCTGGTGTTCGGCGTCTGCGAAAGTGGCGTGGTCACCGCCGCATTGGGGCTGAAGAAATAGAAACTGCCGCTCGATTCGTTGGCGATGTAAGGCCGCTGCTGGTGGCCAACGCTGGCAGCGAGCAACTCCACCGACGAGCGCAACTCGAGACCCAGCGCATCGATACTGAGGCCCGGGCGCCGGATGCGGGCCACCAGCTCCCGGGTGAACACGCCGTTGGGATTCGCATCGCGCTCGTTCAGGCTGTCGAGCGCCTGCTGGCCGCGCCCGGCGGAGAACATCACCACCTGGCCCTTGGCGACCTCCGGCGGCGTGAGTCCGCGGGTGGCGCCGATCGTGCGGCCCCTCGAACGCAGCGGATTGTCGCGGCACGCATCGATGATGACCAGCGTGAACTGCGGCTTCGCCTTGTCCAGTTCCTCGAGGATGTCGTTGACTGCGTACGACGTCTTCTCGACCTGCGATTCCGTTTCGCCGTCGATGTCGATGGGCAGCAGATAACTGCCGGTGCGCGTCTGCACGCCATGGCCGGCGTAGAACACGGCGACCTCGTCACCGCCGTGGATGCGGTCGTAGAAGCCCTCGAACGCCTTGACCATCGTCTTGTATTCGAGGTCGCGGTAGCGCGCCACCTCGAATCCGGCCGCTTGCAATTCGCGTGCGACAGCGTCGGCGTCGTTACCGGCCTTTTGCAGCCGCGAGACCTGCTGGTAGTTGTCGTTGCCGATGACCAGCGCCAGGCGTTTGGCGTGCAGCGGCCACGCCGCGACGCACGTCAGAACGCATAGCATTCCCGCCCATCGCAACCGTTGCCCCATCGTCCTTCGCCCCCGGGCGTAATCATGCCACCGCCCGACGCAGCGGGGCGACGATCCGCGTAGAGCGGCAGATCGGCGGTATCCCGGGCAAGGATGCGCGGACGACGACCGGGTCGATTGCGGCGATAATCGTGCTGCCGATGGCATCACCGATGATCTCCCAGCGATAGACTGTTCAGATGAGTGGTCCGATCACCGCGGGCTATGTGTGCGTGCACGGCACGCTGATGCTGATCGCACGCGCGCTGCAGGAGGCGCGGGCGATGAAACGCGAGTACGCCGAGGTGCTCGCCGAGCTGGAAGCTCGCGAGCGCGCGCTTGCGGCTGCGCGAGCGGGTCAGTGCGCGGCCCGGCTTGAGCGAATCGCCGCCGTGCGCAACGAAGCGGCGCGCCAGCACGCGCGTCTTGGGCGTCTGCGCGCGCTCGCGCAGTCGGCAGCCGAGGAGGCGCCGGACATCGCTGTCCCCGTGCCACCGGCGATCGCTACGAGCCCGGCCGGCGACGACGACGCGGCGTGGGCCGAACATCTGGCCGCGCTCGATGGCGCAGTGCGCGAAATGGAGCGCGTGCTGGCCCGGATGGGTGGCACGTCCGGCGAGCGAGTCCGCCAATCGCTGGCAGCGGCCGGCAGCGCGCCTTCGATCGACGACGTGCTGGCTGCGTACGTTTTGGAGCGGCAGTTGAGACCGGGACTGGATTCCGCGCAGAGCGAGCGTTTCCGGCAGACGGCGGCGCGCGTCCTCGCCCGGCTGGATGTGGCGCCGGGTGCGCCATTGCCGTCAGAGCTCGAAACGCTTGCTCGCGCGATCGTCCTCGCGCCGTCGGTCGAACGCGCGGAGGCGCTGGCCTCGGAGCTGCGTCGCGCCGTCCAGCAGCAGCGCGACGCATACGCCGCGCAGGCGGCCGATGCGGTTGACGCGAAGCGACTGCTCGATTCGCTGCCGGAAGCAACTCCGGAACCCTTGCTGCGCGCGCTCGAACAGGTGGCCGCCGGCGCCGAGCGGATGGACGCGGCATTGCGGCGCTCGGCCAGCGACGTGCTCGACAGTGCAGCTGCCGATCGTCAGCAGGCCGAGCAGGAAGCGGCTGCCTACGTGCTCGAGCAGTCGTTGCGCGACCTTGGCTATGAAGTGGAGGACATTGGCGCCACCTTGTTTGTGGGCGGCGGCGCCGTGCATTTCCGCCGTGCCGGCTGGGAGAACTACTTCGTGCGCCTGCGCGTTGATCCGGACGAGCACACGGTCAATTTCAACGTCGTCCGTGCCCGCGGTGACGAGGATACGGCCGAGCGAAGGCGGCAGGACGCGCTGGCCGAGGACCGCTGGTGCGCCGAGTTTCCACGGCTGATGGCGACGCTGGCCGCGCGCGGACTGGTGCTCGACGTTCGACGACGTCTGGCCGCGGGTGAGGTCCCGGTGCAGGTCGTCGACGGCGCGAGTTTGCCGCGCGTCCACGCGGACGACGACGCGGCCCGGCCGCGCGCCGCGCCGCTGGCCCGCAAGCATCCATGACCGGCATCGCGACGTCGGCGGAGGCCACGCCGCGGTGGATTCGCGATCTCCTGCGGCTCCTGCCGATCCGCTCGCAGTACGTCGTCGCCGGCAACATCCGCGACAGCTTCCTTACGCCGTTCAACGATGGAGCGACGCTGGCGCCGCTGCTGCGCTGCCTGTGGGTGCACTTGGCGGCACTCGACTACCGGTTCCTGCTCGTCTACGACCCCGTCGACGGCCTGCGGCCGTATCCGAACGAGCCGGCGATCGTCGAGCTGGCGACTCGGCTGTTCGACCTGAAGCTCGTCGAGGGCGCAATGCCGGTCAGTCTCGAGAACCTGATCGCGGTGATGAAGAAAGTCGCGGGCCTTCGCGACGCGCGCTGCGCGATGGTCGTCGATTTCGCCTCCCGGCTCGCGCGCTCGCCCGACCATCTCGACGCCAACGAGCACCGGTTCTTCGTGGCGGCCGAGCGCTTGTCGCTGATGGCGAATCCGATCGTGCCGAAGGGCGCCGACATCGCCACCGCGAACGGCAAGGCACGCTTCAATCCGGTGTTGTGGCTCGCCAACCGGCCGCAGGACCTGCCCGGGTGGCTGAGCTTCGACTCCACGCGTGTCAGCATCCTGCCGATCGGATTGCCGGACTTCGAGACGCGGGAGCGAGCGGCCCGGCACCTCGGCAGCGTATTCGACGACTACCCCGGGGGAAGCCCCGACGAGCAGCGCAAGTTCAGTGCGACGTTCGCGCAGCTCACCGACGGTCTCCCGCTGGTGGCGATGGCCGATATCGCACAGTTGGCCGATCGCCAGGGGATCGGGTTTCGCGATGTCGACGACGCCGTCCAGTGCTTCAAGGTCGGCGCCAGTGAAAACCCGTGGAAGAAGAATTACCTGCGCGAGCGGATCGCGGGCGCGCTGCCGTTCATCGAGGAGCGCGTGCGCGGCCAGCGGCCGGCCGTGACCAAGACGATCGACATCCTGATGCGCTCGGTGATGGGGCTCACCGGCGCCCAGGCGCGCACGTCCGGCAACCGGCCGCGCGGCGTGCTGTTCTTCGCCGGTCCGACCGGCGTCGGGAAGACCGAGCTGGCGAAGACGCTCACGCAGCTGATCTTCGGTGACGAGCGTGCGTACATTCGGTTCGACATGAGCGAGTTCGCCGACGAGCACACCGGCGCGCGGCTGCTCGGTGCGCCACCCGGCTACATCGGCTACGACGCCGGCGGCGAGCTCACCAACGCGGTCCGCGAAAAGCCGTTCTCCGTCGTGCTGTTCGACGAGATCGAGAAGGCGCATCCACGGATCCTCGACAAGTTCCTGCAGATTCTCGAGGATGGGCGACTGACCGACGGCCGCGGCGAAACTGCGTATTTTTCCGAGGCGATCCTGGTGTTCACGTCGAACCTCGGGATCTTCGTCGAGGACGAGCACGGCCGGCGCGTGCAGAACGTGCAAGCTGGCGACCCGCACGACGTCGTCGAGTCGCGCGTGCGGGGTGCGATCGGCGACTACTTCAAGTACCGGCTGTCGCGGCCCGAGATCCTGAATCGCATCGGCGACAACATCGTGGTATTCGGCTTCATCACCCCCGAAATCGGCGGGCAGATCTTCGACGGCATGCTGCGCAACATCGCGAGCCGTGTGCGCGACGAGCACAAGATCGCGTTGACCGTCGCACCCGACGTGCAGCGCAAGCTCCGCGACTTGTGCGTGCGCGATCTTTCCAACGGCGGACGCGGCATCGGCAACCAGCTCGAGTCGCTGTTCGTCAACCCGTTGTCGCGCGCGCTGTTCGCCTTCCCGCTCGAAGGCCGCGAGGCGGTGACCGTCACCGCGCTCGACGCCGACGAGAATCGGATCATGACGGTGAGGCTCGAATGAGCGCGGCGGCCGAAGGCAAGACCCGGAGGGTGCGGCGCCGCGCGATTGAGATCGGCCGAAACGCGCCGTGTCGTACACCTCGCCGGACCAAGGAGGCCAAATGAGGGGTGCCACGCTGCAGCTCAACAAGGCCCACTGGCCGGTCACCGTACTCGGCCCGGGCCGGCGCATCGGCCTGTGGGTGCAGGGCTGCACGATCCATTGCCGCGGCTGCGTGTCACAGGACACGTGGGCGAAAGACTCCACAAAGGCGATCGCCGTTGCAGATCTGCTTGCGTGGTGTCGCAACGTGGCCAAGGACGAGCTCGACGGCGTGACGATCAGCGGCGGCGAGCCGTTCGAGCAGCCGGCGGGCTTGCGCGCACTGCTCGATGGACTCGATGCGTGGCGGCGGCAGGCGAGGCTCGAATTCGACATCCTCTGCTACAGCGGGTTTCCTCTGAAGACGCTCATGGAGCGTCACTCGAACCTGCTCGCGCGGCTCGATGCGATCGTGCCCGAGCCGTACGTCGAACGCTTGCCGCTTCGCAACATCTGGCGCGGTTCGAGCAACCAGCCGCTGGTGCCATTGTCGGACCGCGGCCGCTTGCGTTACGCCGCCCATGTCGACGCGACGGTGGATCCTGACGACAAGCACATCCAGGCGGCGGTCGACGGCAAGCGCGTGTGGATGATCGGCATTCCGGGCCGCGGGGATATGGCGCGCGTCGAGGCGCTGTGCGCCGCGCGCGGGCTCGCGCTGGAGAAAGTGTCGTGGCGACGGTAAAGTGCAGCAAGTGGCCCAACAGCACGTCCGCGTCTGTCCCGTCTGCGAAACGGAGAATCCGCCCGAGCGTGCGCGCTGCGTTTGCGGCGCTTCGCTGGCCGGCGTCGATTTCGCGCTGAAGCGACCGCCGGCGGACCCGTCCGCGGAGACCGTCGAGGCGGAGCAAATCGCGCCCGCGAGCGCGTCGCCGGACGGCGTGCCGACGTCGACCGCGACGATCGTCTGTCCGCATGCCGATTGCGGTCAGCCGAATGCACCGGACGCGCAGCGCTGCATCTATTGCAACCGGCCCATGCATGCGGACGCTGCGCCGATCGCGGTTGCCGGGGCCCGCCCGTTGCCATCGGCGTTGCGTGACGACTATCGCGTCGTCGACGTCTTTCCGGCGTCGGGCAGCGAAGCGGACATCCTGCTGGTCGCGCACGTTCCGTCCGGCGAGAAGCGTGTCGTCAAGCTTTATCGAAAGGGTGTGGCGCCGGATTTCCGGCTGTTGTCGATCCTGTCGCAGTCGATCGGGGACACGGTCGTAAAGGTGCTTGCGCACGGCACGTCCGACGGCGTCGCCTACGAGCTGCTCGAGTACATCCCCGGCGGCACGTTGCAGCAGTGGATGCAGCAGGGTCCGCTTCCGCGTGCGGACGTACAGCGCATCGTCACCGAGATTGCCGACGCGCTGAACGGCATCCATGCCCATCGCATCCTGCATCGCGACCTCAAGCCGGAAAACGTCCTCGTGCGGCAAACGCAGCCGCTCGAGCTGGCGCTGACCGATTTCGGCATCGCGTCGCTGTCCGAGGCGACGCAGCACTTCACCGGTGGTGCGCGCACGACGCGCTATGCCGCCCCGGAAGCGCTGACCGGCGTGCTCGACGTCAAGTCCGACTGGTGGTCGCTCGGGATGATCGCGCTCGAGGCCGCGACCGGTCGCCACCCGTTCGAAGGGCTCACGGAGCAGGTGATGAACCATCACCTGGCCACGCGGCCCATCGACGTGCGCGCGGTCTACGATGACCGGTTGCGCCAGTTGTGCCGGGGCCTGCTGCTGCGCGACCCGAAGAAGCGCTGGGGCAGCGCCGAGGTCGCCCGCTGGCTCGACGGCGACGCAACGCTCGACGTCGCGGACGACGCCGACGGAACGGCATTGTCGGTCCGTCCGTACCGGATCGGCACCACCGAATGCACGACCGCTGCCGAACTCGCGCTCGCGCTCGCGCGGCATTGGGACGAGGCGCGCAAGGACCTCGCGCGCGGCCAGATCGCACGCTGGGTCGAGCAGGAGCTTCACGACTACAACCTCGTGCGCAAGCTCCGCGACGTCGAGGATCACCGTGACCTTTCGGCGGATGCGCGGCTGTTGCGGTTCATCGTCGCGGCGGCGCCCGACCTGCCGCCGGTGTGGCGCGGTGCGCCGCTTGGCCACGACGCGCTGCTCGACGCGGCGCGTCGCGCCACGGCCGGCGACGACGCGGCCGCCGACTGGCTCGATTCGCTCTATCGCGACGGTGTGCTCGCGCAGTATTCGGCCGCCGGTCGCGAGACGCTGCGCGAGATCGACCGCTACTGGCGCGACGGCTGGGCACTGTTTCTGGATCTGTGGCAGCGCGCGCGCGCCGCCGAAGAGCAATGGCGCGCCGAGCCGCGTGCCGTCGCCGGTGCGCCGGGTGCGGCCGTCGTCAGCTTCGACGACCTGGCGTTCCAGCCTACCGGGCGGCTGGCGCCGCCCCCGCAGCGCGCCGCCAACGGCGCGATCATCGTGGCCTGCAACGACGCCGGATACGTCGAAGCACTGCGCGGTGAAGTGTTGGGACGGCTGGCGTCGATCGCCGGTTATTGCCCGTGGTTCGAATCGCTGTGGGACAGCGCGCAGCGTACGCCGATCGGCGTTGTCGTCGCGCACCGGCTGCTGTCGTTCGCAGACGACGACGCGCGTATCGAGGCGCGTCGGCAGTCGGCGACGGACAGCGCCCGTGCCGATATCGTCGCTCGAGCGCGCGAGGAACTGCGCTCGCGTCTCGCGCATGTCGTCGACATCGCGCCCGACGACAACGCGGACCCCGACACCGAAGCGATGGCGCAGATGCAGGCCGCGCTGGATCCGCTGCAGCAGGCTTGTCAGCAGGCGATTGCGCTGCCGTACGCGGACGCGGACTGCGAAGCGCTGCGCCGGCACGCCGACAAGTTCGCGACGATGGGCATGGCCGTGCAGCGCGCGCTGGCCGGCGCGCAGGAAGCGAAGGGCGTCAACGCGATTTTCCTGCGTCCGGACCGTCTGGCCATCGGCGGTGCCGTGGTGTTCGGATCGCTGGTCTTCCGCATGCCGTGGGTGACGGCGTTTCTACTGTTGGCGGCCGCGATCGTGGCCGGCTGGCGCTGGTACGCCGGCTTTCGCGCCACCGAAGCGGTGCTGGCCAAGTTTCGACTGCTGCGCGTGCACGCGAAGTCGTTCCTGCGCGCGCCGGCGGCCGGCGGCGACACCAACGGAGCGCGGTGATGCTCCGGGTCAGCCGGGGCTGCGCGGGGTCTTCAGCGCTTCGCGAGCCGCGGCGGCGAGCGGATCGCGCGGGTTGTTGGCGATTCTCGCGAGCAGCGCGCGCGAGCGCGCGTCGCCGAGCACGCCGAGCGCCGCGACCGCATTCGACCGGTAGCCCAGCACGTAGCGCCGCACCTGGTCGTTGACGAAGTCGTCGCGTGACACGCCGCGAAAGCGGGCGAGGGCGTCGGCGTTGACGCCGCTCACGTCGTAGTCGGGCAGCGGGAACTTGGCCCGGGCATCGAAGCGCTGCTCGGCCGCCGCGCGTACGGCGCCAATCTCCGCCGCCGGCGGACCGTCGGTGATCGCTCGCGGGAATGCGCGCGAGAGTTCGGCGGCGTGGAGGCGCAGCTGCGTCACCAATGCGCGCGCCTCGTCACCGACACACGTCGCCGCGAGCCAGCGTTCGTAGACGGCGAACGCCTCCGGCGACAATCCGTAGCGCGGCTGTGCGGTCACGGAAGCGCTCACCAGCGCCAAGGCGATCAGCGCCAACACCCGTACCCCCGCCCACCGGCGGTGACCGACGAAGCGAAGTGCGGGCGCGTTCATCATCCTAGTTCGCCGGCTGGACACCGTCAGCCCAGATTCGTTTGTG
>Ga0070668_100001976_pt1 | contig 14976 bp, 18 predicted proteins | sample KBSS43metaG_FD_64661 | JGI IMG/M metagenome (GOLD analysis project Ga0070668, IMG submission 64661) | Switchgrass rhizosphere microbial communities from Kellogg Biological Station, Michigan, USA - KBS S4-3 metaG | ecosystem: Host-associated > Plants > Roots > Rhizosphere > Soil ... | reverse complement strand
GCGCCTCCGGAGGTCTTACGAGAACAGCAGCGTCGACAGCCGGCGGCGGCCCTGCTTGGCCACGTCGCTGGTCGGGCCGGCGGCGTCGAACACCGTCAGCAGCTGCTTGCGCGCCGCGTCGTCGTTCCAGGTGCGGTCGCGCTCGATGATGCGCAGCAGGTGGTCGGCGGCGCCGGCCAGGTCGCTGCGCCCGGCCAGCGCCTTGGCCAGTTCGAAGCGCGCCTCGTGGTCGTCGGCGTCGGCCGCCAGCCGCTGCTCGAACTCGGCGAGGTCGGACGGCGCTTCCCCCGCCAGCGCCAGGGCCGCGCGCACGCTGTCCAGCTCCGCGCCCTTGGCCTCGGGAGGCGCCAGGTCGAGGATCTCCTGCGCCCGCTCGGCGTCGCCGCCGTTGAGATACACCCGCGCCAGGCCGGCGATGGCGGTCACATTCTGCGGATCTTCGCGCAGCACCTGGGCGTAGGCCTGGGCCGCGCCGGCGGCATCGCCGACGTCCAGGGATTCCTTCGCCATGGCCAGCAGCTCGGCGGTCGCCTCGCCGCCGGGCGGGCCGGCCAGGCGGGCGATGAAGGCCTTGATCTCGCTCTCGGGCAGGGCGCCCATGAAGCCGTCCACCGGCCGGCCGTCGACGAAGGCGAACACGGCGGGAATCGACTGCACGCGAAGCTGGCCGGCGAACACCGGGTTCTTGTCGATGTCGATCTTGACCAGCTTCACAGCGCCCTTGGCGCCGGTGACGGCGCGCTCCAGGGCCGGGCCGAGCTGACGGCAGGGGCCGCACCAGGGCGCCCAGAAGTCGACGATCACCGGTTGCTGACGCGAGGCCTCGATGACGTCCGCGGCGAAGGTGGCGTCGGCGCCTTCCTTGATCAGGTCGGCTTTGGCGGTGGTTTCGCCGATCAGGCTCATGGTCTTCCTCTCAGGTCAGGCGGTTCGGCGGATAGATGGTCGACCACCTGCGCCGGTTCAACGCGCCATGGCCCCATGGATAACCTGCAGGACCTCGAAGTCCACCACCAGAGGCGAAACCCCGATGGCGTCGAGGAACCGCGCGAACCCTTGCCGGCCGAGCGTGGTGGTGGCGGTGTTGGTCAGCGGATGGAAGTTCACCCGCTCGGCCTCGGCCAGGACGCGATCGAGGACGAAACGCACCTGATGGCCGGGATCGTTGACCAGGGCCAGCGCCGTGACCGAGCCGGGCGTCACCCCCAGGGCCGCCTGCAGCCGCTCGGCGCTGCCGAACGACAGCCGCGCCGCGCCGATCACCGGCGGCAGCGACTTCAGGTCGATCCGCGTGCGATCGGCGGCCGAGATCAGCCACAGCTGGCCCTTGGCGTCCTTCAGGAACAGGTTCTTGGTGTGGGCGCCCGGCAGCTGCGCCTTGACCGCGTCGCCCTCGCCCACCCGGAACACCGCCTCGTGGTCGAGCGTCGTATGCTGAACGCCGAGGGAGTCCAGCAGGGCGAAGAGGTCGGCGCGGGTTTTCATCGCCTCTCCCATAGCGGAACTGGACGAGATGGCGACCGCCTCGCTAGAGATTGGCGGTCGCCCATCGTCGAGCCCGCCATGAACCTCGAGTGCTACCCCGTCACCGAGCGCCCGCCGGAGATCGTCGCCGGCCGCCCGCAGCGCGCCTGGATGGACCGCTTCGCCGCCCGCCACCCCTACCGCTGCCTGCCGCTGGCCATGGCCAACTCCACGGGCTGGGAGATTCTCTGCCCCATGGGCTTCACGATGGAGTGGAACGGCGGGATCCGGCAGGAAGACATCACCCTCAAGCCCGACTACCCAAACCCAGACTTCCACCGGTTCGCCCAGTCGCACTTCAGCCATGGGGTGGTGACCTTCCACGCCGGCTACCTGTTCCGGACCCCGCCCGGCTGGTCCATGTGGGCCATGGGGCCGCCCAACCACATCAAGGACGGCATCCAGCCGCTGGCGGGCCTGGTGGAGACCGACTGGCTGCCCTTCCCCTTCACCATGAACTGGCTGTTCACCCGGCCCGGGCGCGTGCGCTTCGAGAAGAGCGAGCCGTTCTGCTTCATCACGCTCACCCAGGACAAGGCCATGGCGGAGATCCAGCCGGTGATCCGCTCCATGAGCTCCAACCCCGAGCTGCGCGACCAGTACGACGTGTGGGAGAAGCACCGCAGCGAGTTCAACCAGCGCATCTTCCGCCAGGAGCCGGAGGCCGTGCGCGAGGCCTGGCAGCGGTACTACTTCAAGGGCGAGTTCCCGGAAGAGGTCGCCCCCGCCGCCCCGAGCCACGTCAACAAGCGCCGCATGAAGAGCCCGAAGTTCGCCCGCTAGGGGCGCGACGCGGCGCTGGCGCGGTTAACCATCCGGCCCAATCCCGCGCTTGCCAAGCCGAATCCGGTCTGCGATAAGCCGCCTTCCGAAATTTCGGGGCGGCGCCTGACGCAGGACCTCGAGGAGCGCGGGCGTAGCTCAGTGGTAGAGCACAACCTTGCCAAGGTTGGGGTCGAGAGTTCGAATCTCTTCGCCCGCTCCAAAAATTTCGAGGTCAGACGTCTTCCGGAGTTGGGAAGTACGGGCTTTCCCCAGGGATTCCGTAAAGCTTAAGCAGACCTGGCGCGGCCGGGCCGCGCGAACAGGGCCTGGTGTTTCAGGGCTCGGCGCCGGTTGATGACGCCTGCTTAATCGAAGCGGTATTGCAACAAACGTTAACGCCGAAGTGTTGTGCTGGTGGAAACGGGATCAGCGCATGCCCCATCGCCCAGCCGAACTTGCCCACACCGGCCTACGCGCGCCGCCTGGATTGGAAGACTTGCGGCCGGCGCCGCGCCTGATCCGCCGCGCCGGCCCCGCTTCGGCCCAGCCACGCGCCGGCCGGCTTTGCGAACTGGACAAGGCGCTGCGGCGCATGCTGGAAACCTGCCCGCCGTCCGAGCGCCTGCTGGCGACCGCCCGCCGCCTGGCGGACGACGACGGGACCGGGACCTAGATCCGGCCCGACGGCCGGCTCACCGATGGGTGGGCGGCGCGAGCGACGAGGCGTCCGGTTCGGCGCGGCGCGGCGCGTAGGGGTTGCGATAGCTGCGCCCCCGCCTGAGCCGCCGACGCAGCCGCCGCAGGGTGCGCAGGACCCTTCCTTCGAACGCGGGCCAGGCGAGCAGTCCCACAAACATCAGAACGACGAGATAGGCCCAAGACGGCACGGCGAACTCCCGGAGCCACTAACCATATCCAGAGATAATCCCTGGCCGCGGTTTGGGTTCAAGGCGGTCATACTACTCCGAACGCGAACCCGTCGCATCCGCTGAAACGCCGTGGCGCCGGCGCTCAAGGCGCCGGGCGCTGGATCCTCGGCCCCAGGTTCTCCACCACGCCGCGGGCGTCGAAGGCGCGCGGATCGCCGGCGGGCTTGGGTCCGTCGTGCATCACGATCTCGGCGCTGGCCTCGAAGCGGTCGACGGTGCGCACGTCCACCCGGTCGGCCCAGAAAGGGTCGCCCCAGAACGGGTCCCAGCTGCGCCAGCCAAACCCGCCGCCATAGTACCGCCAGGACGGCCGCCAGTAGCCGAAGCCGGGGCCATACCACGGCCGGTAAAGCGGATCCGGATCCACATAGGTGCGCGAATGGCGCTCGGTGTTGCGGTCGACGATGGTGAACCAGTCGTGCCGCTGCTGCAGGGTGAGTTCGGCCGCGCGGAACAGCAGATAGGCCTCCACCGTCTCGCGCGAGGTGAGGCTGTTGCCGGCGAAGGTGACGCGCCAGCGATCGGCCTCGATCCGCTGCTCGCTGTAGCCGCCGGCGGACGCCCTGCCGGGGACGCTGGGCTGGTAGGGAGTCGGCGTCGCGCAGGCCGAAAGCCCGGCGGCGAGAGCCAGGGCGACTATGGCGCTGTTCTTGACCATCTTGGGTCTTACTCCTCGACGTCCCTCGACGGATGTCCACATGGCGAAACACGCGGGTCGGGACGCGGTTGCGACCTGGCCAAGCTAGCACCAGATGGCGCCGGCGGCCGACGAGCGCAACCGTCGGCCTTCAGGCGCCGACGATTGCGAGACTCCAGACGGCCCGGCCCAGGGCGCCGAACAGCAGGACGGCGGCGGCCAGCGCCTGAATCAGGAAGCCCGCGGCCCGTTTCGACGGATCGGCCACGTAGCCGAAGGCGTAGATGATGCGGCCGACGATCCAGACGACGCCCAGGGCGGCGGCGACGCGGTCGTTCCAGTAGAGGGCGAACAGCCACATGGAGACCAGGAAGATCGGCAGCCATTCCAGGGTGTTGGCCTGCACCCGGATGTGCCGCTCGAGGATCGGATCGCCGGTCATCGCCGGCGCGCGGACCCCGCACTTGGCGCGGGCCCCGCCGACGCGAATCCCCATCCACAGATAGACCAGCAGGGCGAGCAGGCTGACGATGGCGACAAGGCTGTGCGGCGACATGATGTTTCCCCCAGGATCTCGCGGCTTGCCGCCGCGCTGAGGCGAAGCCTGCCACGCCGCCCGCCTGGCGCGAAACGAATCGCGTCAGGAATGCGTTCTACGGCCAACGACTTTGGGAAGAGCCGCAATGCACGTCGTCTCCGAGGCCATCCGCGACATCAGCTATGACGCCGAGCGCGCCAAGCTCTTCGTGCGCTTTCGAGACGGCGACCGATACGTCTACGTGGGCGTGCCGGGCGAGGTGCATCGCTCGTTCGTCGACGCCGAATCCAAGGGCGCCTTCTTCGCCCACGAGATCCGCGACCGCTATCCGTACAACAAGCTGGAAGCCTGAGGCCTCCGCCCGTCGCCCCGCTTGCGCAAGAGAATGGGCCGAGCGGCGGTGGGCGGCGGCATACCCCTCTGAACTTTGCTGAAACGCCTTTCTAATCAGCCAGTTACCGGGCGGATGACGCAGTGGGGGCGTATACCGGAAGGGGTATACCGGCGCACCCCCCGCGCCACTTTAGCGCGCCACCCGCTCGCGCGGCCCGCCCGCAAACCTAGCTGAAGCGGCGCGCCGGGGCAAGAACATATCAGGAACATCCGGCCGACCCTCCTAACCCTGGACTGCTTGCGGGCGGCCAGCAGAGCGGATGGGGGTCGCGTTCCAGCCCGACGCTCAAGTTGACCCATGGCGGTCAAACATCCGATGCTGTGGTCACGTGGACGGAGCAACAGGGCGGTTAGCGGCCGATCGGCTCCGTGCCTAACATGAGCTTTTCTTTTGCGAGGATTCATGCGCGCCAGGATCTGGGTTCCGGCAGTCACTGTCCTGATCGGCCTGACGGCATGCCAGAAGGAGACAGGGCGATCTTCGAGCGCTCCTGCCGAGCCCGCCGCGGCCGCCGCCGCGCCTGTCGAGGCGACCAAGGCTGGCGGGCCGAAGCGCGCCGACGGCTACTGGCAGGAAACTTGGGGCGACGCCAAGGGCCCCTACTACTGTGTCGGCGACGGCTCGGAAGACAAATACTCGCTCGTCGACGATCTCTCGGTGATGGGTGAGTGCAGCAAGCGGGATTTCAAGAGAGCGCTTGGCGGATGGGCGTTTGAAACCGTGTGCGCCGCGGATGGCGTGACCACCGTGCAAAGAGGCACGATCACGGGCGACTTCCGCACCAGCTACACGATCGACCAGACGGTTACGCAGACGCCCGGCAATTCGGTCAAGGGACGGATCGTCGCCCAGCGCGTCGGGGACTGTCCGGCGGGGGTCAAGCCCGGCGACAAGGTCAAGGACACCCTCACCATCAACATGCTGCGCTAGACGCCTCATCGATTGGTGACGGCGCCGGCCGCCAACTCCCCGTCAATCGCGCTGCGCGCTGGGGGAGGATCTGATGATCGACGCGGCGGGCGCCGGGGGAGGACTGATCAGCCCGCCCGCGCGTCCCGCCGGGCCTTCACGCGCAGGCGCAGGGCGTTGAGCTTGATGAAGCCCGCCGCGTCGCGGTGGTCGTAGGCGACCTTGCCCTCCTCGAAGGTGACCAGGTCCTGGTCGTAGAGCGAATAGGGGCTGGTGCGGCCGATGACGGTGACGTTGCCCTTGTAGAGCTTGATCCGCACCTGGCCGCTGACCATCGCCTGGGAGTGGTCGATGGCGGCCTGCAGCATCTCGCGCTCCGGCGCGAACCAGAAGCCGTTGTAGATCAGGCTCGCGTACCGCGGCATCAGCTCGTCCTTAAGGTGCATGGACCCGCGGTCGAGGGTGATGGATTCGACGCCCCGGTGGGCGGCCAGCAGGATCGTGCCGCCGGGCGTCTCATAGACGCCGCGCGATTTCATGCCGACGAAGCGGTTCTCCACCAGGTCCAGCCGGCCGACGCCGTTGTCGTGGCCCAGTTCGTTCAGGCGCGTGAGCAGGGCGGCCGGCGACAGCGGCTCGCCGTCGATGGCGACGGGATCGCCGCGCTCGAAGTCCATGGTGAAGACGGTGGGCGTGTCCGGGGCGTCTTCGGGCGAGATCGTGCGCATGTGCACGTACTCCGGCGCCTCCACCGCCGGGTCCTCCAGCACCTTGCCCTCCGAGGAGGAGTGCAGCAGGTTGGCGTCGACGCTGAACGGGCTCTCGCCGCGCTTGTCCTTGGCGATCTGGATCTGGTGGGCCTCGGCGAAGGCCAGCAGCGCCTCGCGGCTCTTGAACGCCCACTCCCGCCAGGGCGCGATCACCCGGATGTCGGGCTCCAGGGCGTAGTAGCCGAGCTCGAAGCGGACCTGGTCGTTGCCCTTGCCGGTGGCCCCGTGGCAGACCGCGTCGGCGCCCACCTGGCGGGCGATCTCGATCTGCCGCTTGGCGATCAGCGGCCGGGCGATCGAGGTGCCCAGGAGGTACTGGCCCTCATAGACCGTGTTGGCCCGGAACATCGGGAACACGAAGTCGCGGACGAACTCCTCGCGCAGGTCGTCGATGAAGATGTTCTCCGGCTTCACCCCGGCGTTCAGCGCCTTGGCGCGGGCCGGCTCCAGTTCCTCGCCCTGGCCGAGGTCGGCGGTGAAGGTGATCACCTCAGCGCCGTACTCGGTCTGCAGCCACTTCAGGATGATCGACGTGTCCAGCCCGCCGGAATAGGCGAGCACGACTTTCTTGATCGGCGGTTCGGCGGCCATGGGCGGCGTCCTGAGCGGGCTAGAGCACGATGAGACCAGGCGGAATCGCCTGGTCTCATCGTGCTCGAGATTCAAAAGTTAGAGCGCGTTCTGATCGCAAAACCGGTATCCACTCTTGCGGAACGCGCTCTGCGCGGGAGGGTCGCCGCCTATAAGGGCGAACCCGCGCCGGGTTCAAGGCTTAAGCGCGCCCTCCCGGGCGAGCTGCGCGAGGGCGCGCGTCAGCCAGGTCAGGTGCGCCAGGGCGAACAGGGCCGCGCCGGTGGCGCGCAGGCCGAACAGCAGCCAGGCCTGGTCGCTCCAGGGCGCGGCGTTGCGGCTCAGCAGCAACAGCACGGCGCCCACGGCGAAGGCGACGCCGGGGATCAGGCACAGGGCCACGGCGCGGGGGGCGCGCAGGCCGAGGGCCAGCGGCGTCGCGGTTCCCGGCGGGATGCGCCCCCAGGCCGCGCGGGAGGCGGCGGCCTGGATCGACAGCGAAAGGATCCACAGGGCGTCGCCGACGATACCGAGGACGTTCATCTACACCGTGACCTGGGTGCCCAGCTCCACCACGCGGCCGGGCGGGATCTTGTAGAAGTCGGTGGGGTTGGCGGCGTTCTTCATCAGGAAGATGAACAGCTTGTCCTGCCACAGTGGCATTCCCGACTGGGCCGACGGCACCACCGAGCGCCGTCCCAGGAAGAAGCTGGTGGCCATGATGTCGAACTTCAGGCCCTGGCGGCGGCACAGACCCAGCGCCTTGGGGATGTTCGGGCTCTCCATGAAGCCATAGGTGATGATCACCTTGGTGAAGTCGTCGTTGATCGGCTCGATGGTGATGCGGTCTTCGTCCTTGACCCGCGGGGTCTCGGCGACGCGCACGGTCAGCACCACGTTCTTCTGGTGCAGCACCTTGTTGTGCTTGAGGTTGTGCATCAGCGCCACCGGGGCGACGTCCGGCTCCGAGGTCAGGAAGACGGCGGTGCCGGGGGCGCGGTGCGGGCTGCGGGCCCGCAGGATCTCGGTGAGCTCGTCGAGGGGGACGCTGTCGCGGCGGCTCTTCTCGGTGAGGATCTGCGCGCCGCGGGTCCAGGTCCACATGACCACCACCAGGCCGGCGCCCAGCACCAGCGGCAGCCACGCGCCCTGCGGGATCTTCAGCAGGTTGGAGCTGATGAACACCACGTCCAGCGCCCCGAAGCCGCCGGCGGCCAGCGCCGCCTGCCAGATCGGCCGCTTCCACATGTAGCGGACGATCACGAAGAACAGCAGGGTGTCGACGAACATCGCCCCGGTCACCGCGATGCCGTAGGCCGCGGCCAGGTGGCTGGAGCTGCGGAAAGTGAACAGCAGCACCAGCACGCCCACCATCAGCATGCTGTTCACATAGGGCACGAAGATCTGCCCGGCCTGGGTCTCGCTGGTGCGGCGGATGTCGATCCGCGGGAACAGGCCGAGCTGCACGGCCTGCTGGGTCATGGAGAAGGCGCCGGTGATCACCGCCTGGCTGGCGACGATGGCGGCGATGGTCGCCAGGATCAGCACCGGCCAGTAGGCGAAGGCCGGGATCATGGCGAAGAACGGGTTGGCGCGGGCGTGCGGATCGTTGAGCACGACGGCGCCCTGGCCGAGGTAGTTCAGCAGCAGGCAGGGCAGCACCAGGGCGAACCAGGCGGTCTGGATCGGGCGCTTGCCGAAGTGGCCCATGTCCGCATAGAGCGCCTCGGCCCCGGTCACCGCCAGGAACACGCTGCCCAGGATGGCGAAGCCGAGCAGGCCGTTCTGGATCAGGAAGACCACGCCGTAATAGGGCGACAGCCCGCGCAGGATCGACGGCGCATCGCTGATGTGGATCAGGCCCAGCCAGGCGATGGTCACGAACCACACCGCGGTGATCGGACCGAAGAACCGCGCCACCTTGGCCGTGCCGCGCGACTGCACCAGGAACAGCGCCACCAGGATGATCGCGGCCACCGGCAGCACCAGATGGTCGAGCCGGTGGCCGATGCCCGGGGCCACCGTCAGCCCCTCCAGCGCGCCCATCACCGAGACCGCCGGCGTGATGATCCCGTCGCCGTAGAACAGCGCGGCGCCGATGACGCCCAGGTAGAAGACCACGCCGGACCGCCGGGGCAGGACCCGCTGGGCGAGCGCCATCAGGGCCAGGGTGCCGCCCTCGCCCTTGTTGTCGGCCCGCATCAGGAAGAAGACGTACTTGACGGTGACGATCAGGATCAGCGCCCAGGTGATCAGCGAGACGACCCCAAGCACCGCCAGCTCGGTGGAGCCTTCCGGCCGGGCGTGCGCCAGGGCCTCGCGCATGGCGTAGAGCGGGCTCGTGCCGATGTCGCCGAATACGACGCCGACCGAACCCAGGGCGAGGGCCCAGAGGCTGTCCTTGCGGGAGCCATGCGGCTCCTCCGCCGCCTCTGCGGCGGCGCCGGCCGGATCAGCCATCCACTATCTCCGGGAACTCACCAACAGATGTTCCCTTGGGCGGCCCCATGCCGTCGCGGCGGGCGCGATACACCCTTTCCACAGACCGTTCAATGCTGGCCGCCCCGGCGTCAAGCCGCGCGACTTGACGCCGCCGGCCGATTCGCCACCCTCCCGGGGCCACGGGCGCGGAAGGGCTGGCATGGATCGCAGACTGGCCCTGGTCACCGGCGCGTCGGCCGGCATCGGCGCGGCTTTCGCCCAGGTCTACGCCAGCCGGGGCTGGGACGTGGCGCTGACCGCACGCCGCGCCGACCGGCTTGGGGAGCTGGCCCAGGACATCCGCCGGCGCCACGGCGTAGCCGTGCTGCCGGTGGCCGCCGATCTCGCCGATCCGGCCGCCCCGCAGGCGATCCTGGTCCGGCTGGCCGACCAGGGCCGCGCCGTGGACGCGCTGGTCAACAACGCCGGCTATGGCGTCCCCGGCCACTATGCGGACACCGCCTGGGCGGACCAGGGCGCCTTCCTGCAGGTGATGGTGACGGCCCCCTGCGAGCTCGCCCACCGGCTGGTCCCGGGCATGGCGGCGCGGGGCTTCGGGCGAATCGTCAACGTCGCCTCCCTGGCCGGCCTGGCGCCCGGCGGACCGGGGGCGACGCTTTATGCGGCCAGCAAGGCCTTCCTGGTGCGCTTCTCCGAGAGCCTGCACCTGGAGACGCGCGGGAAGGGGGTCCACGTCACCGCGCTCTGCCCCGGCTTCACCTACTCGGAGTTCCACGACGTCACCGGTTCGCGCGCCCAGGTCGCCCGCGCCGTCCCGCGCTGGGCGTGGATGAGCTCGGAGGACGTGGCTGCGGCCGGCTACGACGCGGTGGAGGCCAACCGCGCGGTCTGCGTCCCGGGCGCCGCCAACAAGGCCGCCGCCCTCCTGGCCCGGCTGCTGCCGCAGAGCTGGGGCCTGGCGGTGATGGGCGCGCAGGGTCCGCGGATGCGCGGCGCCGGTCTATCTTCAGGAGCGTAGAGCGTGACGGGCGCTTCAACCGGTATCCACTTGAAGCTGTCACGCTCTAGGGGGCGTAGGGCGTCGCCGCCTCCGGCCGGATCAGGCCGATGGTGGAATCGCCCAGGCCGGCCAGGATGAACTGCACGGCCATGGCGCAGAGGATCAGGCCCAGCACCCGCACCACGATGGTCAGGCCGACCCGGCCGAGCAGGCGGGTGATCAGCGGCGTGGCCAGGAACGACAGGAAGGTGGCGATCGACATCGCCGTGATCACGCCCACCCCGATGGCCGCTCCGGCCAGGCCGAACACGCGCGCCGAGTTGGCGTAGATCACCACCGTGGAGATCGCCCCGGGCCCGATCAGCAGCGGCATGGCGAAGGGCACGATCATCAGCTCGAATCGCCGGCGGGCGTAGGCGCGCCCCGCCGCGGCGGTGGTGCGCGCCTCCTCGTCGATGGCCACGTCGCCCGTGAAGTCGCCGCGGGTCATCTGCAGCCCCAGCATGAACAGGATGATCCCGCCCGCGATCCGGAACGCCGGCAGCGAGATGCCGAAGAAGGCCAGCAGCGACAGGCCGCTGAAATAGAAGAAGGTCATGAAACCCAGCGCGAAGAGCGCGATGTAGGCGGCGATCAGCGCCCGCTCGCGCGGCTTCGAGCCCGCCGTCGCCGCGGCGAACAGCGGCACATTGCCCACCGGGTCGATCAGGGCGAACAGGGCCACGAAGAAGTTGACCGCGAAGTCCGTCTGGCTCATTCCAGGCTCTTAGCCCAATTCGACGCTGCGCCGAACGCCTCCGGACGTCCGCGCCCGCCTGCCCGGAGACCCGCCATGGCCGCCGCCGCGCTCGCCCGCCCGCAGGACGTCCTCTGCGATCCGCGCCTGATCGTGCCGCTGGACCTGCCCACCGCCGACCAGGCCCGGGCCATGGTCGAGGCGGTGGGCGATGCGGTGAGCTTCTACAAGGTCGGGCTGGAGCTGTTCGCCACCGACGGCATGACCCTCGCGCGCGAGCTCAAGGCCGCGGGCAAGCAGGTGTTCCTGGACTGGAAGCTGCACGACATCCCCACCACGGTGCAGCGCGCCGCCGCGGTGCTGGCCGGGTCCGGCGGCGACCTCCTGACCGTGCACGGCGAGCCGCAGGTGATGGCCGCCGCCGTGCGCGGCCGCGGCGGCTCGGGCCTGAAGATCCTCGCCGTCACCGTGCTCACCAGCCTGTCGGACGCCGACCTGCAGGAAATGGGCTACGCCGAGACGGCCCGCGCCCTGGTGGAGCGCCGCATCCGCCAGGCGATCGCCGCCGGCTGCGACGGCGTGGTCGCCAGCCCGCACGAGGCGGCGCTGGCCCGCGGGATCGGCGGCGCAGGCTTCCTGGTGGTGACGCCCGGCGTGCGGCCCGACTGGGCGGCGAAGAACGACCAGGCCCGTGCGGCCACGCCCGCCGAGGCGCTGGCCGCCGGCGCCTCGCACATCGTCTGCGGCCGGCCGATCACCGCCGCCGACGACCCGCGCGAGGCGGCCCGGCGCGTCGTGGCGGAGATGGCGGGGGGCTAGTGTTTGCCGCCGTGGCCGCCCTTGTGGCCGCCGCCCCGGAAGCCGCCGCGGAAGCGGACGCTCACATGGGCGCTGGAGCTGGCCGAGGCGCTGGAGAAGGCGCGCGCGGATGACCCGGCGAATCCCGAGCCGCCGTTGGCGATGAAGAACCCGCCGCCGCCGTAGCCGCCGTCCACGGGGATCGGGCCCACGCCGCCGGCGTCGTAGAAGAAGCTGTTGGGCAGCCGCAGCCCGTCGCAGTCGCAGATCGGCGCCGGATGGCGGCCGTCGCGGTACCAGGGGCTCGCGCCATAGATCGGAAAGTCCTCGTCCAGGCCGTAACCGATACGCCCGCCCCGGTCGTCGAAGCCCTGGTCGTCCGGCTGGTCATACCGCGCGTCCGGCGGGCCCGCAGTGCGGTCGTCGCCGAACCAGTCGCCGCCTTCGCCGCGGTCATACCGGCGGGCGTCGAACACCTCGCGCTCGCCAACGTCGGCCTCGCCGTACCGCTGCGTCCACGCGTCGTACTGGCGCCGCCAGTCGGCGTAGTCGCGATCATAGTCGACCGCGTCCCGGTGAAGCGAGCCGTGCCCGTGCGGGCATCCCGCCGACGCCGCGCCGGCCGCAAGGCTCAGGCCCAAGGCCAGGAAAAGTCCGGTCGCCCACCGCATCATCACGCACTCCGCCGCCAAACAGCCGGCACCCTAGCGCGAGACCCGGGCGGACTCGACCGGATGCAAGCCTCGGGCGAGCGGGCGCTCAGAAGTCGACGGCGATGCCCTTGCGCTCCCAGTCGCCGTAGCGCGTGGGCTCGGGGCCGCGCGGGCCGCCGTCTTCGGGCGGGGCCGCCTGCGCCTCGGCGGCGCGCCGGCGGGCCAGGGCCTCCTCCAGCGCACGCCGCGCCGCGGGGGTCAGCGCCTTGCCGGGGGCGGCGTTTTCAGGCGGGGCGTCGTCCATATTCCGCATCTAGGCGAGCGCGGGGCGGAGCGCCAGCCCCTTGCCTCGCGGCTCCGGAGCGCGCAACGGAGCGCGGTGACAGACCAGGACGCCCTCTCCGCGCGCGCCGCGGCCCTCGACCTCCTCACCGCGGCCCTCAGCGGCCGCAGCGGCCTCGACGAGGGGCTCTCGCGACCGGCGCTGGCCGCGCTCAGCCCCCGCGACCGCGCCTTCGCCCGGGCCCTGGTGCTGGCCACCCTGCGCCGCCTGGGACCGATCGACCGGGCCCTGGACGCCCGCCTCAGCCGGCCGCCGCCGCCGGCCGTGCGCAACATCCTGCGGCTGGGCGCGGCCCAGGCGCTGGTCCTGCGGACCCCGCCTCACGCCGCCGTGGGCGCCAGCGTCGACCTCGCGGCGTCCCAGACCGCCACCCGCGGCTTCAAGGGCCTGGTCAACGCGATCCTGCGCACCCTGCTGCGCGAGCCGCCGGACCTGGACGACGCCGAGGCGCTGGCCCCGCCCTGGCTCTTCGCCCGCTGGCGCGCCGCCCTGGGCGAGGCGCAGGCGCGTGCGGTCGCAGCCCAGATCGCCGAGGAGCCGGCCACGGACCTGACGCTCAGGGACCCTGCCGACGCCGAAGCGCTCGCCGCCGAGCTGGAGGCGGAGATCCTGCCCGGCGGGACCCTGCGCACGCCGCGCCGCGGCGACCTCTCCGCCTGGCCGGGCTTCAGCGACGGGCGCTGGTGGGTGCAGGACGCCTCGGCCGCGGTCCCCGCCCGGCTGCTGGAGGTCCGCCCCGGCGAGACGGCGCTCGACCTCTGCGCCGCGCCCGGGGGCAAGACCCTGCAGCTCGCCGCCGCCGGCGCGACCGTCACCGCCCTCGACCGCGCCGCGGCCCGCCTGGCCCGGGTGGGCGAGAACCTCGCCCGCATGGGTCTTGCCGCCGAGACCGTCGCGGCCGACGCCGCCGACTGGCCCGACCCGCGCACGTTCGACGCCGTCCTGCTCGACGCGCCCTGCAGCGCCACCGGCACCTTCCGCCGCCACCCCGACGTCCTGTGGGCCGCCCGTCCCAGCGACATCGCCAGCCTGGCGGGCGTCCAGTCGCGCCTGCTCGACGGCGCGGCCCGCCGGGTGAAGCCGGGCGGCCGCCTGGTTTATTGCGTCTGCTCCCTGGAGCCGGAGGAGGGTGAAGCCCAGGTCGCGGGCTTCCTGGCCCGCCAGCCGGATTTCGCCCTGGCGCCGATTCGGGCGGGGGAGGGCGGCGCGCCAGAGGCGAGCTTGCGCCCCGACGGGACGCTCCGCATCCTGCCGCATCATCGGGCAGGCGGGACCGACGGCTTCTTCATCGCCCGGTTTGTCCGGCGCGCTTGAGGCGGCTCCCTTGTGGCCGCCACAGCCTTTGGTTAAGTCCAGTCGATGAGCCGCAAGACCATCATCGCGCCCTCGATCCTGGCGTCCGACTTCGCGAGGCTCGGCGAGGAGGCGCGCGCGGTGGAGGCGGCCGGCGCCGACTGGCTGCACGTGGACGTGATGGACGGCCACTTCGTGCCGAACATCACCATCGGCCCCGACGTGGTGAAGGCGCTGCGGCCGCTGGTCTCGATCCCCTTCGACGTCCACCTGATGATCGCGCCGGTCGACCCGTTCCTGGAGGCGTTCCGCGCGGCGGGCGCCGACCTGATCAGCGTCCATCCGGAGTCCGGGCCGCACCTCAACCGCACCCTCAAGCGGATCCGCGAGCTGGGGGCCAAGGCCGGCGTGGTGTTCAACCCGTCCACGCCCCCCGAGGTGATCGAGTGGATGATGGACGAGATCGACCTGATCCTGGTGATGTCCATCAACCCCGGCTTCGGCGGCCAGAGCTTCATGCGCACGCAGCTGGCCAAGATCGAGCGGCTGCGCGCGATGATCGACGCCACCGGCCGCGACATCCCGCTGGAGGTCGACGGCGGCGTCACGCCGGAGACGGCGCCCCTGTGCATCGCCGCCGGGGCCACCGCGCTGGTGGCCGGCACGGCGGTCTTC
>Ga0070668_100001974_pt1 | contig 14981 bp, 14 predicted proteins | sample KBSS43metaG_FD_64661 | JGI IMG/M metagenome (GOLD analysis project Ga0070668, IMG submission 64661) | Switchgrass rhizosphere microbial communities from Kellogg Biological Station, Michigan, USA - KBS S4-3 metaG | ecosystem: Host-associated > Plants > Roots > Rhizosphere > Soil ... | reverse complement strand
CATGATCCTGTTTAACGCGCTTCGCGCGGGCTACCAGGGACAGGTTGTGACCCCGGCTATTACCGGCCAGCTCGCAGCCGGCTCGATGACCGCGCTGGTCGGCGCGAACGGTAGCGGCAAATCAACCCTGTTAAAAACCATTGCTGGCTTACTGCCACCGATAGCCGGGCGCTGCGAGCTGCAGGTTGCACGCCGGGATATCGGCTGGTTGCCGCAGCGCACCGAACTTGAGACCCGCTTTCCCCTGACGGTATTTGAACTGGTCTCTATTGGCTGCTGGCCACGCTGCGGCTGGTTCGGCGGCATTAACCGGATACTGCGTCGGGAGATCTGGCAGTCGCTGGAAGCGGTTCAGATGAGTGATTATGCGGATGCGCAGCCCGCGACGTTATCCGGCGGACAACTGCAGCGGGTATTGTTTGCGCGGCTGATGCTGCAGCGCAGCCAGCTCTGGCTTCTGGATGAGCCTTTTAACGGCATTGACAGCCAGACGGTGACGCTACTGATGTCGATCCTTGAGCAGCAACAGCAGGCCGGAACAACCCTGCTGGTGGTGCTGCACGATCGTCCGCTGGTGGCGCGCTACTTCAGTAACGTGATGTCGATGGATGAACGTGAGGTTAACTGCACCTGCCTGCCTGCTTCCTCTCTGGGGAGTCGTGCGCCGTGACCCTGATTCAACCCTTTATTGAGTTTGGTTTTATGCGACGCGCGCTGGTGGCCTGTCTGGCGCTGGCCGTCAGCGCCACGCCGCTCGGGGTATTCCTCTCCCTGCGACGTATGAGCCTGATTGGCGATGCCTTATCACACGCGGTGCTGCCCGGTGCCGCCATTGGCTATCTGATCTCCGGATTGTCACTGGTCGCGATGGGTGTTGGCGGCCTGATCGCCGGTTTAGCCGTGGCGCTACTCTCTGGCGCGGTCAGTCGCTACACGCCGCTGAAAGAGGATGCCAGTTTTGCCGGGTTCTATCTGGGTTCACTGGCGCTGGGCGTCACGCTGGTTTCATTACGCGGCTCAAGTGTGGATCTGCTGCACGTTCTGTTTGGCTCGCTGCTGGCGGTAGACAACGCAGCGCTGTTGCTGGTGGGCGGCATCGCTGCCTTTACGCTGATTCTGCTGGCGGTGATCTATCGTCCGCTGGTCATCGATGCATTTGACGGCGACTTCCTGCGTTCGCAGGGAAAATGGAGCGCGCCGCTGGTGCATGGTCTGTTTTTAATGCTGGTGGTGCTGAATCTGGTGGCGGGTTTTCAGGTGCTGGGCACCCTGATGTCGGTGGGTTTAATGATGTTGCCCGCCGCCAGCGCCCGCTTCTGGAGTCGCCATCTCGCCGCGATGCTGGTTATCGCCATTTTCATGGCAATGATTTCGTCGCTGGCCGGGCTGATGCTCTCCTGGCACTTCTCATTGCCGGCGGGTCCCGCTGTAGTGCTGAGCGCCGCCATGCTGTTTTTTTTCTCCATTCTTACAGGGCCGTGCGGCGGAATTTTACGCCGCCATTAATCTTAAGGGGTATCTATGAAAAAATTACCGGTTAGCCTGGCGCTCGCTGCGCTGTTTGCCACGCCTCTGGCGATGGCCAAAACGGTGGATGTCGTGGCCAGCTTTACCGTGCTGGCTGACATCGTTAAGCAGGTCGGCGGCGATCATGTAAAGGTTAAAAGCCTGGTGGGGCCGAATGGCGATCCTCATACTTTTGAACCGACACCGCAGGACAGTCAGGCGCTGGCGAAGGCCGATCTGGTGTTTGTCAGCGGACTGGGACTGGAAGGGTGGATGGATCGGCTGGTCAGCGCCTCAGGGTATCGCGGTCAGCCGGTTGTCGCCTCAACCGGTGTCACCACCCGCAGCATGGAGGAGGAGGGTAAAACCGTTACCGATCCTCACGCCTGGAACAGCATGCAGAACGGCGTTATCTACGCGACCAACGTGATGAATGCGCTGGTCAAAGCCGATCCTGAAGATGCTCCGGCCATTCGTCAGCGTGGACAGAATTACATTCAGCAACTGCAGGTGCTGGATCGCTGGGCAAAAACCGCCTTTGACGCTGTGCCAGCCGATAAGCGTAAAGTGCTGACCAGTCACGATGCGTTTGGTTATTTTGGACAGCGATATGGCGTGACTTTCCTTGCGCCGGTAGGGTTCTCTACTGAGGCGGAAGCGAGTGCCAGCAACGTGGGTAATTTAATCACCCAGCTGAAGCAGCAGCACATCAACCGCTATTTCATCGAGAACCAGACCGACCCGCGTCTGGTAAAACAGATTGCCAGCGCCACCGGGGCTGAGCCGGGTGGTGAGCTCTACCCGGAAGCGTTATCCACGGCCTCTGGCCCGGCAGCCACCTATCAGGCGGCTTTTAAACACAACGTGAATGCGATGCTGAAGAGCATGCACTAAGCATAAAAAAGGCCGGGCAAGCCCGGCCAGTCATCACGACACAAACTAGCGTTTTTTCTTTCTTCCCTGTACTGCTTTAAACCGCGGGTTCGATTTACAGATCACGTAAATACGGCCTTTGCGGCGGACCACTTTACAATCCCGATGGCGATTTTTTGCTGAACGCAGCGAGCTTAATACCTGCATGATCCTCTCCTCTATTTCTTTCCAAGAAAGCGCCCGAAACGCTGGTTAAAGCGCGCGGTGCTGCCCTCTTTGGCAAAATCTTTCTGTTTGCCGGTGTAGAACACATGTGAGGCAGACGACACATCCAGGGTGACGTAGGGCAGCGTTTCGCCTTCGAACTCCACGGTGCGATCGGTTTTGATGGTTGATCCGATTTTGAACCAGACATCAGCCGATGTGTCATGGAAAACCACATGACGATAGTGAGGATGGATATTCGCTTTCATAATGCACACCTATGTAATGTTATACTATAACATTATTATGCGATGCACAGGGCAGGATTGCAACTGTCCGTGAGACAGGAAAAGCAAAGGGTCAGGAAGTGAGAAGGGCTGAATCGCAGGCATAAAAAAAGGCCGCTTGCGCGGCCTCAGATGATTTACAGCTTAGTGAGTCTGGTTATGCTCAACCGGATGACTGTTCGCTGATTCTTCTTTTTTCTTGCCAAAGCGGCGGCGTACCACCACAAAGAACACAGGAACGAAGAAGATCGCCAGTATGGTCGCGGTGACCATACCACCGATAACACCGGTACCTACGGCGTTTTGCGAACCGGAACCGGCACCGGTACTGATCGCCAGCGGCAGTACCCCGAGAATAAACGCCAGTGACGTCATCAGGATAGGACGCAGACGCATACGGCACGCTTCCAGCGCAGCTTCAATCAGCCCTTTACCCTCTTTATCCATCAAATCTTTAGCAAATTCGACGATAAGGATGGCGTTCTTGGTGGAGAGGCCGATGGTTGTCAGTAACCCCACTACGAAGTAGACGTCATTACTCAGGCCACGCAGGGTGGTAAAGATCAGTGCACCAATGACCCCGAGCGGGACAACCAGCATAACCGAGAATGGAATCGACCAGCTCTCGTACAGTGCGGCGAGACACAGGAAGACCACAATCAGCGAGATGGCATAGAGCGCAGGGGCCTGGTTACCTGACAAGCGTTCCTGATAGGACATACCGGTCCAGTCATAGCCGATACCGGCAGGCAGTTTCGCCGCCAGCTCTTCCATCAGGTTCATTGCCGCACCCGAGCTTTTGCCTGGCGCAGCCTGTCCCAGGATTTCCATCGCAGGCAGACCGTTGTAACGCTCAAGGCGCGGTGAACCATATTGCCATTTCGCTGACGAGAAGGCAGAGAAGGGCACCATGGTTCCGCTGCTGTTGCGCACGTACCATTTACCAATGTCGTCCGGCAGCATACGGGCGTCCGCTTTACCCATGACGTAAACTTTCTTCACGCGACCGCGGTCAATGAAGTCATTGACGTAAGAGCCGCCCCAGGAAGCCGCCAGCGTGGTGTTGATATCACTCAGTGATACGCCCAGCGCCTGTGCTTTCTCCTGATCGATCGTCAGCTTGTACTGTGGCGTATCTTCCATCCCGTTGGGACGGACGCCAACCAACGTATCAGGATGTTGCGCAATCATGCCGAACAGCTGATTACGCGCTTCCGTCAGCTTATCGTGGCCAAGGTTATTCTGGTCGATCAGCTCAAAGTCGAAGCCGGTCGCGTTACCCAGTTCAATAATGGCTGGCAGGTTGAAAGGAATGACCATTGCATCTTTGATCGCGCCCAGCGCCTGCATGGCACGGCCAGCAATCGCCGGTACTTTCATGTCGCTGCCGGTACGCTCATCCCACGGCTTGAGACTGACGAAGGCGATACCGGTGTTCTGTCCACGACCGGCAAAGCCGAAGCCGTTAACGGTAAACACCGATTTAACCGTGTCTTTCTCCTGGGTCAGGAAGTAATCCGTCACCTGATCCAGCACTTTCTGCGTACGCTCCTGGGTTGCACCAGCAGGCAGCTGCGCCTGAGCCAGCAGCAGACCCTGATCCTCTTCCGGTAAGAATGAAGAGGGCAGGCGCACAAACAGAAACGCCATACCGACCACGATCACCAGATAGATCACCATATAGCGACCCGTACTGCGAACCATGTGACCCACACCATCCACATAGTGGTTAGTGCTTTTGTCGAACATGCGGTTGAACCAGCCGAAGAAACCGGTGGTTTTACCGTGCTCGCCTTTTTTAATCGGTTTCAGCATGGTGGCACAGAGTGCCGGCGTCAGAATAAAGGCGACCAGCACCGACAGCGCCATTGCCGAAACGATAGTGATGGAGAACTGACGGTAGATAACACCGGTCGAACCACCAAAGAACGCCATCGGAATAAATACGGCAGCCAGCACCAGCGCGATACCGACCAGTGCGCCCTGGATCTGCTCCATAGAACGCTTAGTCGCTTCTTTTGGCGGTAATCCCTCTTCCGCCATTACGCGCTCAACGTTCTCGACCACCACGATGGCGTCATCGACCAGCAAGCCGATGGCCAGCACCATCCCGAACATCGTCAGGGTGTTTATCGAATAGCCAAAAGCGCTGATAACGGCAATCGTACCCAGCAATACCACGGGGACCGCAATGGTAGGAATGAGCGTGGCGCGGAAGTTCTGCAGAAACAGATACATGACCAGGAACACCAGCACGATCGCTTCGATCAGCGTTTTCACCACTTCGAAAATCGAGATTTTAACGAAAGGCGTGGTGTCATACGGATAGACCACTTTCAAACCGGCCGGGAACGTCGGCTGCAATTTGGCCAGTTCTTCTTTCACCGCATTGGCGGTATCCAGCGCATTCGCACCGGTGGCCAGCTTGATACCGATACCGGACGCAGGCTTGCCGTTATAACGGGCAACGATCTCGTAGTTTTCCGCGCCAAGTTCAATCCTTGCCACATCACGCAGACGAACCTGAGAACCATCTTCATTCACTTTCAGCAGGATTTTGCCGAATTCATCGGTAGAGGTGAGACGGGTTTGCGCAATGATAGAGGCGTTAAGCTGCTGTCCCGGAACCGGAGGCGTACCGCCCAACTGACCGGCAGCAACCTGGGTGTTCTGCGTATTCAGCGCGCTGATAACATCAACCGGTGTCAGGTTGTAGTTGTTCAGCTTGTGCGGATCCATCCAGATACGCATCGCGTACTGCGCACCAAATACCTGGGTATCACCCACGCCTTTGGTACGGCTGATCGGGTCTTTGATGGACGATGAAATAAAGTCAGAAATATCATTCTGCGTCATATTGTCATCGTCGCTGATGAAGCCCGCTACCATCAGGAAGCTACTGGAAGATTTCTTAACCTGAATCCCCTGTTGCTGTACTTCCTGCGGTAACAGCGGCGTCGCCAGCTGCAGTTTGTTCTGCACCTGAACCTGCGCGATATCGGCATCTGTTCCTGACTCAAAGGAGATCGTCAGGGTCAGCGTACCGGATGAGTCGCTGCTTGAGGACATATACATCAGTCCATCAATGCCGTTCATATTTTGTTCGATGACCTGGGTCACCGAGTCCTGCAGCGTTTTAGCATCTGCACCAGGGTAGGTGGCCTGAATCTCAATCGCCGGCGGTGCAACATTGGGATATTGCTCAATCGGAAGTTTGAGAATCGATAGCGCACCGACCAGCATAATGATGATGGCGAGCACCCACGCAAAGATGGGCCGATCGATAAAGAACTTAGCCATGAATCAACGGCTCCTGTTATGACGATGACTTGTCAGACTGCGGCTTTGAATCGGGTGCCGCTTTCGCATCGTCTGAGACTTCTTGTGGGGTAACCTGTGCGCCCGGCTTGGCTCGCTGCAGACCCGTGCTGATCACACGTTCACCCGCTTTAACACCGTCGGTGACTAACCACTTGTCGCCAATCGCCTGAGAGGTGGTGACCTGACGAGCTTCCACTTTGTTATCTGCACCTACCACCATGACCGTTGCCTGACCCGTTGGGGTGCGGGCTACCGCCTGTTGCGGAACCAGCAACGCATTAGGATTGGTACCTTCATCCAGACGAGCGCGAACAAACATGCCCGGTAACAGCGCATGGTTAGGGTTCGGGACAATGGCGCGCAGGGTGATAGAACCCGTGGTTTCATCAACGGTAACGTCAGAGAACTCCAGCGTACCTGTCTGTGGATAGCTGTTGCCGTTCTGCATCAGCAGGGTCACGTTGGCTTTGCCATCGTTCTGCTTCAGCTGACCCGACTCCAGTTCTGAACGTAAGCGCATGAAATCTTCGCTCGACTGGGTGACGTCGACATACATCGGGTCAAGTTGCTGCACAGTGGCCAGAGCGGTGGTTTGTGCGTTTTGTACCAGCGCACCTTCCGTTACTGACGATTTGCCGATGCGGCCACTGATAGGCGAGGTGACTTTGGTATAAGCCAGGTTAATGCGGGCCGTTTCTACATTGGCTTTTGCTACCTGAACCGCAGCATCGTTTTGCGCGGCCGTGGCAACGGCGGTGTCGTAATCCTGCTGACTGATATATTTGGTGCCGAGTAAAGGCTTATAACGTTTGACGGTCAGCTGAGCGATGCGTGCATTGGCCTGCGCCTGAGTTAAATCACCTTTGGCGCTGTCATAGGCGGCCTGATAGGTAGCAGGGTCGATCTGATAAAGAGACTGACCCGCTTTGACATCACTGCCTTCAACAAAGTTACGCTTCAGAATGATACCGGAAACCTGCGGACGGACTTCGGCGACACGATATGCCGAGGTGCGGCCAGGTAATTCAGTCGAGATTTTCAGGGGTTCAGTTTTCAGTGTTACAACCCCCACTGCTGGCGGTTGCTGGGCGGCTTGTTCGGATTTATTGTTGTCACATCCTGTTAACAAAAAGCTGCCTGATAGCATCAGGACGGCCGCCAGAGGCGATAATCCTCTGATTTTATTCATAAATAAACCTCTAGTGTCCGATATCAATTGGTCAATGGATCACAAACTGAAAAACCCATTGCTGTGTCAAGTCGCAGGTCATGCTATGGTACATACATTCGCAAATGTATGTAAACTTACCTGTTTGTAAAAAAAGCCCCTTATGGCACGAAAAACCAAAGCGCAAGCACTTGAAACGCGACATCAAATTCTTGATGCCGCCATTGTTCTGTTTTCGCAGCAGGGCGTTTCAGCCACTTCTCTGGCGGATATTGCAACCGCTGCCAGCGTCACGCGAGGGGCCATCTACTGGCACTTCAAAAATAAAGCCGATGTATTACATGAAATATGGCTTCGTTGTGATGCTGGTCTGGACGATGTGGAACTTGAGTATCAGACAAAATACCCTGGCGATCCACTCTCTGTGTTGCGAGCGATGCTGGTCTATATCTTTGACGCGACAGCAAAGGATCCGCAGCGCCGCGCCTTGATGGAGATCATTTTCCACAAATGTGAATTTGTGGGCGAAATGTCGGCGCTGAAGAATATGCAGCAGAGCTTACTGCTGGAATGCTACGACAAAATTGAAGATGTGCTGCGCCAGTGTATCGAAGCCGGACAACTTCCGGGCAGTCTCAGCACGCGTCAGGCCGCTCTTATCCTGCGCGGTTACGTCAACGGTATGATGGAAAGCTGGCTGTTTGCGCCGGACAGTTTTGATTTAGCCGGAGACGCGCCGACGCTGGTCAATGCCTTTATCGATATGCTGCGCCTCAGTCCGACGCTGACTGCCCACCACTAAGCCGATGGGCGATCACGCTTGTTTTCGAAATCGCGCTGCACCATGGCCAGCGCTGAGAGCACGGTTTCTACCGGCAGTTGATGCTCTTCCAGTAGTTGAATCAGATCAACTGCCAGTTTGACGTCGTCAGGGGCATTTTCCAGTGACATCTCTTCTCCTAAATACGTAGTCGGGCCGCGACCAGCAGCATCACTAATGCACCGAGAATCGCCATGCCCAGTGCGCCGATATGCAGCGTAGCCAGGGTGCCCAGATCAAAATAGGTGGCGATATAGCCGCCAATCAGTGCCCCGATCATCGACAGCGTCAGGGTAGCAACCAGGCCGCCCGGTGGTCCCGGCATCAGCAGACGCTTCAGCAACCCCAGCAGTAAACCGCTTAACAGCCACACAAGTAAAGCCATGGTTCTTCTCCGCGCCGAATCACACCCAGTATAGGAGCGCTTTTGTCACGCTGCGCTTTATTCGCTGCCGCGCAACGAAGAGGCCCATTCGACAGAGCGAATCGCCTGCCGACAGCGTGCCAGTCGCTGCTCTAACGTTTCCAGATCCTGTTTCAGCTGATGCTGTACCGCCAGCGTTTCGGCCAGCGCCAGTCTCTGCTCACGCTGATCGATCATTGCCAGCAAACGCCGTTCAAATTCACGGTACTCCTGATATTTTGCGGCGCGTGGGTTCCTGATGGGCTGTTCGCGTCGGGTACGCAGCTGTTGCGTACTCGCCTCACGTTGCAGGGCGGCAATCTGATCGACCAGGCGTTCAGCCAGCCACGCACTGCGGCCCAGATCGTGGCTGCTGTCGCACAGCCGGGCAAAATTCTGTTCCACTTCCAGCAGGTAATCAGCCAGCCGCGTGCCTTTGGTGCGAAACAGCTGAGTATCAAAACGTGGCAGACGGCAAACCCCATCTGAATGGCAGGCGAGTTCCTGCCGCAGGGCGATAAGGAGCTGTTGCAGGCGCTGTTGTATGGCGATCGCACTCATCGCGTGACGCTCAATTGTGCTAACGTACGCTGATGAGGAAAGAGTTGGGCGGCATTCATGCAACGCATTCTGTTATTAACCCTCGGCTGGCTGGCGATTGTGCTGGGGACGCTGGGCATTGTATTACCTTTATTACCTACCACGCCATTCATGCTGCTGGCGGCCTGGTGTTTTGCCCGTTCATCGCCGCGTTTTCATCACTGGCTGCTGTGGAAATCGCCATTTGGTCGCTATCTGCGCCACTGGCAGCAGCATCGCGCGATGCCGCCAGGGGCTAAAGTACGCGCTATCTGCCTGATAGTCGCCACCTTTAGTCTCTCACTCTTCCTGGTGCATCAGCTCTGGGTACGCATCATGCTGCTGATCATGCTGGCGGCGCTGCTGCTGTTTATGTGGCGTATTCCGGTGGTGGCAGAAGCAGCGGACGCACCGCCGCCGCCGCGATAAAGTTGCATTTAGCCGGTCATTTGCTTAGATTTGGGCGTCTTCGTGCGTGGCTTCCCTTTGTGAATTGACTTCCGCTGAGCCTGTTATCAGGTATTAGCGCTTTTGAAGCTGCGCGAAACAGAATTTTTTACCAGGCGTATCATTATGACCGACACTGCGCAGCAGCTTGAATTCATTAAAAACAGCATTAAAAGCATTCCCGATTATCCTAAGCCAGGCATCCTGTTCCGCGATGTCACCAGCCTGCTGGAAGATCCCAAAGCCTATGCCGCGTCGATTGCGCTGCTGGTTGAGCGTTACCGTAATAAAGGCATCACTAAGGTGGTGGGGACGGAAGCGCGCGGTTTCCTGTTTGGTGCACCGGTGGCGTTAGGCCTCGGCGTCGGTTTTGTTCCGGTGCGTAAGCCCGGCAAACTGCCCCGTGAAGTCTACAGCGAATCCTATGAGCTGGAGTACGGCACCGATAAGCTGGAATTGCACAAAGATGCCATCCAGCCAGGCGATCTGGTGCTGGTGGTTGACGACCTGCTGGCGACCGGCGGGACGATTGAAGCGACCGTTAAACTGATTCGTCGTGCAGGCGGTGAAGTTAAAGACGCGGCTTTCATTATTAATCTGTTCGATCTGACCGGAGAAACGCGTCTTAATGCCATGGGCGTTGAGAGCTACAGCCTGGTTAAATTCCCCGGCCACTAAGCCACTCTTTCGGCCTTGCCATCCGGCGAGGCCGTCACGCCTTCGGCGTCAAGATAACGAGTGCCAGCCAAAAGCGTAGCTGATAGACTACTGCAATCTTATACAGGGGTTGCAGAGCGTCTGCGCTCATCTTTCCATCCAACTTCGTCGAACTCCACATGAGCTATCAGGTACTTGCGCGAAAATGGCGTCCCCAGGCTTTTGCTGATGTTGTCGGTCAGGAACATGTTCTGACGGCGCTGGCGAATGGATTGTCTCTGGGACGCATCCATCATGCTTATCTCTTCTCCGGCACCCGCGGAGTAGGGAAAACCACTATTGCGCGTCTGCTGGCCAAAGGCCTTAACTGCGAAACCGGTATCACTGCCACCCCCTGTGGTCAGTGTGATAACTGCCGTGAAATTGAGCAGGGCCGCTTTGTCGATCTGATTGAGATTGACGCCGCATCGCGTACCAAAGTTGAAGATACCCGCGATCTGCTCGACAACGTGCAGTACGCCCCGGCGCGTGGCCGCTTCAAAGTCTATCTGATCGATGAAGTGCATATGCTGTCGCGTCACAGCTTCAATGCGCTGTTAAAGACGCTGGAAGAGCCCCCTTCACACGTTAAATTCCTGCTGGCGACCACCGATCCGCAGAAACTGCCGGTGACCATTCTCTCGCGCTGCCTGCAGTTCCACCTCAAAGCGCTGGATGTGGATCAAATCCGTCAGCAGCTTGAGCATGTTCTGAAGCAGGAACAGATTGAGAGTGAAACCCGGGCGCTGCAGCTGCTGGCGCGGGCTGCCGATGGCAGTATGCGCGATGCGCTGAGCCTTACCGACCAGGCCATTGCCATGGGGCAGGGCGCGGTGACCAGCAGTACGGTCAGCGTCATGCTCGGCACGCTGGACGATGAACAGCCGCTGGGGCTGCTGGAAGCGCTGGTCGACGGTGACGGTCAGCAGGTGATGAATCTGTTGAGCCAGGCCGCGTCACGGGGTGTGGAATGGGAAGCGCTGCTGGTAGAAATGCTGCGCCTGCTGCACCAGATTGCGATGGTGCAATTGCTGCCGACCTCGCTTAATGACGATGATGAGAGTAACGCCCTTCGCTTGCGTGAACTGGCGCGGGTGGTGCCGCCCGCCGATCTGCAACTCTATTATCAGACCCTGTTGATGGGCCGCAAGGATCTGCCGATTGCGCCCGATCGTCGCATGGGTGTGGAGATGACGCTGCTGCGTGCACTGGCGTTTCATCCTAAAGCTGCCGTAGCTGAACCCATTGCGCGTCCCGCATTAACTCAGCAGACGGCGCCTGTCGCCCCTGCGCAGACGTCACCGGCAGCATCCGGGCCATCGCCGTTAGCACGGCAACCGGCAGCACAGCCAGCCTCACCGTCACCTGCCGCTGCGCCGCCGTCGCACACCGCGTCGCCCGTCGCGCAGCAGACTCAACAGCAGATGCCGGAGCAGACGCAGCAGCAGGTTGCTGCTCAGCCGCAGATGGCCGCGCCCGATGCTGCACCGCAGCATTCGCCGTCGCCAGATGTCACACCTGACACCGCACTCTCCAGTTCCACCAGTCAGCTCCTGCAGGCGCGCACTCAGTTGTTGCGTCAGGGAGCGAACAAGCCAAAAAAGCGTGAGCCGGCAGCGCCAGGTGCGCGGCCGGCCAACTCCGCGCTGGAGCGGCTGGCCTCGGTCACCGAGCGCAGTCAGCAGCGTATCCGCGATCGCGAGCCTGCCGCCCCGGTAAAAGAGGAAGCGTACCGCTGGAAAGCGGTTAATCAGCCGGTGGAAGTGGCGGAGCCGGTGGCGACGCCAAAGGCCTTGCGTTCTGCGCTGGAGCATGAGAAAACCCCTGAGCTGGCGGCGCGTCTGGCCGAAGAAGCGCAGCAGCGCGATCCCTGGGCCGCAGAGATTGCGATCCTGCCGCTGCCGAAACTGGTGCAGCAGCTGGCGTTAAATGCCTGGAAAGAGACCACCGAAACTGGGGTCTGCCTGCATTTGCGTAGCAGCCAGCGTCACCTTAATTCACTGTCGGCGCAGCAGGTATTAAGTGATGCGCTGAGTGAGCATGCCGGGCAGAGAGTTGAACTCTCGGTAGTTGAAGACGATAATTCATCGGTGTTGACGCCACTTGAATGGCGTCAGGCCATTTACGAAGAGAAACTGGCGCAGGCGCGTCAGTCAATCACCTGTGATACCCACATCCAGACGCTGCAGCGCTTTTTTGATGCCGATCTGGATGAGGAGAGTATCCGACCTGTTTGAACACGCTGCTGCTATCTTAACGATAGCGTTGTAGCCTCAGCTGAGAGAGAAAACTATGTTTGGTGGTAAAGGCGGATTGGGCAACCTGATGAAACAGGCCCAGCAGATGCAGGACAAAATGGCCAAGGTTCAGGAAGAGATTGCCGCGATTGAAGTGACCGGTGAGTCTGGTGCTGGCCTGGTAAAAGTCACCATTAACGGCGCGCACAACTGCCGTCGCGTGGAAGTCGATCCCAGCCTGCTGGAAGATGACAAAGATATGCTGGAAGATCTGATTGCAGCCGCGTTCAACGATGCGGCACGTCGCATTGATGAAACCCAGAAAGAGAAGATGGCTTCTGTCTCTTCAGGCATGCAGCTGCCACCAGGCTTTAAGATGCCGTTCTGATGCAAACCAGTCCACTGCTTGAATCTTTGATGGAGTCGCTGCGCTGTCTGCCTGGCGTTGGGCCGAAGTCGGCACAGCGCATGGCGTTCCAGCTGCTGCAGCGCGATCGCAGCGGTGGCATGCGACTGGCGCAGGCGCTGACCCGGGCGATGTCGGAGATCGGACACTGTGCCGATTGCCGGACATTCACCGAGCAGGAAATTTGCACCATCTGCGCCAATCCACGGCGTCAGCAGAATGGTCAAATCTGCGTGGTGGAAAGCCCGGCGGATATTCACGCCATTGAGCAAACCGGCCAGTTTGGCGGTCGCTACTTTGTGCTGATGGGACATCTCTCGCCGCTCGACGGCATCGGTCCGGCTGATATTGGCCTGGATCGTCTGGAGCAGCGACTGGAGAGTGAAACCCTGCAGGAAGTGATCCTCGCCACTAACCCGACGGTGGAAGGCGAGGCGACCGCGAACTACATCGCGGAACTCTGTGGTCAGTATGGCGTCGACGCCAGCCGTATCGCGCACGGCGTGCCGGTGGGCGGTGAGCTGGAGATGGTTGATGGCACCACGCTGTCCCATTCACTGGCGGGCCGCCAGAAGTTTAAATTTTAATCACTTGCCGGTGTTGTGACAGACACCGGCTTGAAAATCTCCCTGTCACCCCCACATCAACCTCAACGTTTGTTCAACCTGTTTTGTTGAGGTAGCAATGACCATGAAAGGACAAGAGACCCGTGGCTTTCAGTCGGAAGTAAAACAACTTCTGCACCTGATGATCCATTCTCTCTATTCAAACAAAGAAATTTTCCTGCGTGAGCTGATCTCCAACGCCTCGGATGCGGCAGACAAACTGCGCTTCCGTGCCCTGTCAGATTCCAGCCTGTATGAAGGTGATGGCGAGCTGCACGTTCGTCTCTCTGTTGATAAGGACAACCGTACCATTACGCTCAGCGACAACGGTATCGGTATGCGTCGCGATGAGGTCATTGAGAACCTCGGGACTATCGCCAAGTCAGGCACCAAATCCTTCCTTGAATCGCTGGGCTCCGATCAGGCGAAAGATAGCCAGCTGATTGGTCAGTTCGGTGTCGGTTTCTATTCTGCATTCATCGTGGCGGATAAAGTCACTGTGCGTACCCGTGCCGCGGGCGCGTCAGCCGAAGAAGGCGTGTTCTGGGAATCCGCAGGCGAGGGCGAATATACCCTGGCTGAGATTGAGAAAGCCGATCGCGGTACCGAGATCACCCTGCATCTGCGCGAAGGCGAGGATGAGTTCCTGGATGCATGGCGCGTGCGCAACATCATCAGCAAATATTCCGATCACATCGCGCTGCCGGTTGAGATCGAAAGCAAAGATGAAGAAGGCGAAGGGACACACTGGGAGAAGATTAACAAAGCCCAGGCGCTGTGGACCCGCAACAAATCTGAGATCAGCGACGAAGAGTACAACGAGTTCTACAAGCATATCGCCCACGATTACAGCGATCCGGTCGCCTGGAGCCACAATCGGGTGGAAGGTAAGCAGGAATATACCAGCCTGCTCTACATTCCGGCGCGTGCGCCATTTGATATGTGGAACCGCGATCAGAAACATGGCCTGAAACTCTACGTACAGCGCGTCTTTATCATGGATGACGCTGAGCAGTTTATGCCGAACTATCTGCGCTTTGTGCGTGGCCTGATTGACTCCAACGATCTGCCGCTGAACGTCTCCCGTGAGATCCTGCAGGATAGCCGCGTGACCCAGAGTCTGCGCGCCGCGCTGACGAAGCGTACCCTGCAGATGCTGGAAAAACTGGCAAAAGATGACAACGAGAAATATCAGACCTTCTGGAATGAGTTTGGTCTGGTACTGAAAGAGGGCCCGGCGGAAGATCACGCTAACCAGGAGACGATCGCTAAGCTGCTGCGTTTCGCCACCACCCAGAGCGAAGGTTCGGCACAGACCATTTCGCTGGAAGATTACGTCAGCCGCATGGTGGAAGGTCAGGAGAAGATTTACTACATCACCGCTGACAGCTATGCCGCCGCGAAGAGCAGCCCGCATCTGGAACTGTTC
>Ga0070668_100001973_pt1 | contig 14984 bp, 14 predicted proteins | sample KBSS43metaG_FD_64661 | JGI IMG/M metagenome (GOLD analysis project Ga0070668, IMG submission 64661) | Switchgrass rhizosphere microbial communities from Kellogg Biological Station, Michigan, USA - KBS S4-3 metaG | ecosystem: Host-associated > Plants > Roots > Rhizosphere > Soil ... | reverse complement strand
GGCCGAACGGGAGCCGTCCGGCAGGACGACGTAGCCGAAGCTCTCCGGGCCCAGGTTGACGTAGTCGTCGTCGCGCCGGTGCGGGCTGAGCGGCTTGCCCAGCGCGGAGAGCCCCAGCACGGCCGGGTCGGGCCAGTGCGTCCGGCAGTACGCCGAAAGCAGCGGCAGGTGCCCGGCCAGCGCCTCGGCCGGCGTGCCGTCCAGCCCGAGCTCGTCCCAGCAGGTCAGCACCACCATCAACCGGGGCCGGGGGAGCGCGGCGCCGCGGGCGAAGGACAGCATCTGGAGCAGCTCGATGAGCCGGGCCTGACCCGAGATGGGCAGGTCGCGGTGCTCGACAGGGTCGCGCAGCTGGGCCAGCGGCTTGCTGAAGATGTCCTCGTCGGCCTGAGTCTGCTGCAGCCGGACCAGCAGCAGCCACGCCGGGACGCCGCGGGCGCGATCCTGCCAGGCCCGCGGCACCCGCCGTACGGTGACGATGTTTTTGATCTGCTCGCCGCCGTAGTCCGGCCAGATCAACTCGGCGCGACCGCCGCCCGGGCCGGCCACCGGCCAGACGCTGTCCACATAGCTGGACGTGGCGGTGTGCCCGGCGGCGACGCCTTCGTGCAGGCTGTCCAGGGCGGCCTCGAACGGTTCCAGGTTGGTCGCGTGCCCGTCCATCCGCAGCCGGCCGTCGCCCCGCATCAGCCGCTTGAGCAGCTGCGCGCCGTAATGCGTCTTGCCGACCCCGCTCTCGCCGAGCAGCAGCACGGACCGCGCCGGCGTACTCACCGCGTACTCGCCGCGAAGTGCAGCATCGGGTGATCACCGGCCGGGCGGGCCGGCGGCAGCACCACGCCGGGCCGCCGCTGGGCGAGGACCCAGGCAAGCAGGCCGAGGAAGCCGTCGGCCGAAGTGACGCCCACGGTGAACTCGGCGGCGTCCGGCATCGGGCCGAGCACCGAGTCGCGCACCGCGCGTTCCATCGCGGGCTCGATGCCGATGTCCGACTTGGTCCACACCAGAGCGACCGGCCGGCCCCGGCGCTCGGCGGCCACCCGGCGGGCGAGCAGTTGCAGGCCGCCGCGGGCCCGCCCGCGCGACTCGCCGGCCAGCGCCTCCCGGTCGGCGGCCAGGATCAGCACGTCGGCGTGCTCGGCGAGCCAGCGGGCCCCGGCGGCGTCGGCCGCGTCCCGGTTGATCGCCCACCGCCGGAACCACTCGCCCGGTGCGTCGGCGAGCAGATAGTCGGTGACCCGGCCGGGGCCGCCCGCACCCCCAGGGTGGTGCGGACCGTCTGGATCCAGCCCGGCCTGCCGCCGGTGCGCGGCCGCCGCGGGCGCCGGCGAGAACGCGAGGTGCAGCATCCCGGGTGCCCGGCCACCCCGGCTGGCCGTGTGCGGCGGGAAGGTGGGCGGCTGGCCGGGGGACCAGCGCATCGCGCCCGCCACCGCCTCCCAGCCGGCGAGCGTGTAGGAGCCGGCGAACCGGGGACCGTCCGCGCCCGCGGCGCCCCGGCCCAGCAGCAGATACCAGGCGCCGAGCAGGGTGGTCTTGCCGGCGTTCTCGGCGCCGAGCACCCCGACCACCATCGGGCGGGCCCGCCCGGCGAGGAAGGCGATGTCGGTCAGCCCGAGGGCGGCACCCGACCAGGGCAGCAGGAGGTCGTCGCCGGGCTCGTCCGCGGTGCGCTCCTGCGCTGCCTTGCCCCGCCAGACGTCGCACCGGGCGAGCAGCAGTTCACCGAGATCGCAGCTGGTCTCCGGGGCGTAACACGTTTCACGCGGGCAGTCCTGCATGCCGGTGTCACGCCTTTCCCGTTCGCCGGCTCCGGCTGAGCTCGGCGCTTCCGGCCGCCAGCAGCTCACGGAACACCCAGCAGGCCCAGTCCGGCAGGGTGAGCCTGGTCTCCGCCGGGACGCCCGTGCGCCGCCGGAAGGTCTCATCGTCGAAACTGCCCCGGCCGGCCAACGCCAGCAGCGGGACGCGCCCGCCGGCCGGATCGGCGACCTCGATACCGCCGGGAACGGCGGCGACCAGGGTACGGACCGGATAGGCCTGCTTCCGATCGAGCGCGGCCACCGCCTCGGAGAGCAGGGCCACGACGCTGGCCGGCGCGGTCAGGCCGACGCCGTCGTAAAGGTCGAAGGCCATCAGCGCGGCGGCCCGGGGCGCCGGCAGGGCGCGGTAGCTGGTCCGGGCCGACGGCGAGTAGAGCGACTCCTTCCACCAGAGCAGCCGGGTCTGCGCCTCGAGCCCGGTGAGCGCGCCGCCCACCGCGGCCACGGCATCGCCGACGTGCCGGGTCACGGCCTCGGTCATGGCGAGATCAGACTGCTCGATGGCCGTGTTCACCGCGGAGGTGATGGCGCCGGCCAGGGTCTCAGCCAGCCTGGTCGCGACCTCGTTGGCCCACGGCTCGAACGTCAGGGCGATCGGTTGCTGGCCGTAGCCAGGGTTCGACATGCCCGTCGGCCAGGAGAAATTGCTCTTGGGCTCGCCCCTGGCCTTCTTCGGATGCGCGTCGGTCGGGCCGATGGCCGCCCGCACGTTCGTCGTCAGGGCGGCGAGTTGTTCGGCACGCAGCGCCACCGGCCTCGGTGCGTTGCGGGTCAGCGGTGGCACGGTGACCGTGGCCGGGGTCGTCCAACGCTCCTCGGCGGCCCGGCCGGCGGTCGCCTCGAGGTCGGCGATCACCGCCTGCCAGACCGCCCGCTCGTCGCCCAACTCCATGATCGGAAGCAGGTTGCGCGCCGTGTTGGTGAAGGCCGCGGCGATCAGGGGATCGCCGGACGACGCCTGATGGAGGCCGTCGAGCAGCACCGCGCGGACGACCGCGACCGGCGTGCGGGCGAACGTGTTGCGCACCGTGGGCCAGTGTTTCCGCAGCATGCCGAGCACCTCGGCGACCAGCGGCTCGTCCTCGGCGGCGAGCGGGTCGACCGCCAGCAGCGTGCCCGGGACGACCCGGGCCGGCGACGCGGCGAGGGCCGCGGCGAGCTCCTTGGCCGTGGCCTGAAGCTTCTCCAACTTGGTGTCGTCGCCGCCGACGTCGATCAGCCCGTGACCGAGAAAGCGGAGCAACACGTCATCGTCCACCCTGGGCTCCCCACATCCGTGCCGTGGGCACGTAGCTTAGCGAAGGATCGCTCGGCGTAGCGGCGTCGTCACACCGGCGGACCGGCCACAGAAGACCACCGGAACGGCCCCTCCCTCGACCGCGCGCCGCGGCTCGCCCCGGAACGCCGGCCGCCGCTGACTGCCCTCCGTGGTCCTCCCGTGGCCGTCAGCCGCGTTCGGCGTCCCGGGAGCGGACGGCGTAGAGGGCGGCCTGCGTGCGATCGGCCAGGCCGAGCTTGAGCAGGATGCTGGAGACGTGGGTCTTGACCGTCTTCTCGGCCACCACCAAGGCGCGGGCGATCTCGCGGTTGGAGCGGCCCTCGGCGAGCAGGGCGAGCACCTCGCGTTCCCGGGCGGTCAGCGCGGGCCCGTCGGCCGGGCGGCCGGCCAGGGCGGCCGCGGCCTCCGGCTCGAGCAGCAGATGACCGGCGGCCACCGACCGCACCGCGGCGACCAGCGCCGCCGGATCGACCTCCTTGGACAGGTAGCCGCGCGCGCCGGCCCGGATCGCGGTCACCAGCCGGTCCGGGAAGCTGGTGACCACCAGCACCCGGGCGGCCAGCTCACGCCGGCGCAACTCGTGAAGCACCTCGACGCCGTCCATCCCGGGCAGCATCATGTCGAGCAGCACCACATCGGGCGCGGTCTCGGCGACCAGCTCCACCGCCGTCGGACCGTCGGCGGCCTCGCCGGCCACCTCCACACCGCCGGCCAGCTCCAAAAAGGTGCGCAGCCCCCGGCGCACGGCCGGGTGGTCGTCGACGATCAGCACCCGGATCGGCCGCCCACCGGCCTCAGCCGCGCCCATCAAGCACTTCCCGCCGGGCCGTCACGCGGCCTCGGGTCCCGGCCACCCGCAGTCCGCCGAGCCGCCGCAGTCCGCCGCCGCTCGCCCGCCGAACGAACCGCCGCTCGCCCGCGGAGCAGCCTTCCGCCGGGCCGGCGTCAGGGGTGGCCACCGGGCACCTCCAGCCGGACGACCGTGCCGGCGCCCGCCGTGGAGCGGATGGTGGCGACGCCCCGCACCGAGTGGGCGCGCTCGCGCATCGAGCGCAGGCCCAGGCTGCGGCCGGCGCGCTGGACCGCGGCGACGTCGAACCCGGTGCCGTCGTCGACCACCTCCAGGACCGCGCCGCCCGGGCCGGCGCGCGCCAGGCGCACCCGCACGCTGTGGGCGCGGGCATGCCGCACCGCGTTGTGCAGCGCCTCCTGGGCGACCCGCAGCACCACCGTCTGCTGGGCGGCGGGCAGCTCCGGCGGATCGTCCTCGGCATAGTGCAGCCGCGGGCCGTCCGCCCCGCCGTAGGCCCGGTCGAGCACCTGCACCTGCTTGCGCAACACCGACGGCAGCCCGTCCTCGGCGAGCCGGGCCGGGCGCAGCTCCAGCACCGCCGCGTGCAGCTCCTCGGCCGCCTCGCGGGCCAGCGTGGACACCTCGGCGAGCCGCTCCCGTGCCGCCGCCGGATCGGCGTCGAGCAGCAGGTCGGCGGCCTGCACGGTGAGCCGCAGCCCGAACAGCCGCTGGGCGACCGCGTCGTGCAGGTCGTGGGCGATGCGGGCGCGTTCCTCGGCGATGGTCAGCTCGCGGTTGCGGGCGTAGAGCCGGGCGTGGGTCAGCGCGATCGCGGCGTGCGCGGCGAGCACCCCGACCAGTTCCTCGTCGGCGTCGGTGAAGCCGCCCGGCTTGTTCGCCAGGTAGAGCGCCCCGAGGATCTCGCCGCCGCCGACGATCGGCACGCCGAGGAACGCGTCGAGCACCGGATGCGCGGCCGGCCACCAGCCGAACCGCGGGTCGGCCCGGATGTCGGCGAGCCGCTGCGGATGGCAGTCGGCCAGCATCACCGCGAGGAAGCCGTGCTGGCGCGGCAGCGGGCCGATCGCCGCCCGCATCGCCTCACTGACCCCGGACACCACGAACTCGGCGAACGACCCGTCGTCGTCGGGCACGCCGAGCGCCGCAAACTCCGCGCCGGCCAGCTCGCGGGCCGTGTCGACGATGGTCTGCAGCACCTCGGGCACGGTGACCTGGTCGCTGACCGCCAGCACGGCCGCCGACAGGCGGCGCGCCGTGCCCAGCTCGTCGCGGCCCGTCGTCGTCACACGCCAACGATAGTCAGCGCCGCCCGCACCCACCTCGGACCGCGGTCCTAGGACCAAGGTATGACGCGGAGGCCGTCCGCGGCCCGATTCGCCCGGGCGGCCGGCGCGACAGTGTCGAGACATGACATCCGCACCGCACACTCCCGTCGCCGTGATCACCGGAGCCTCCCGCGGTCTGGGCCGCGCCCTCGCCGAGGGGCTCGCCCGCGCGGGCTGGCATCTCGTGATCGACGCGCGGACCGGGCCCGACCTCGCGGCGGCCGCCGCCGAGCTGGGCCGGCTGACCACGGTCACCGCGCTCGCCGGCGACGTGGTCGACGACGACCACCGGGCCGAGCTGGCCGCCGCGGCCGACCGGCTCGGCGGCGCCGACCTGCTGGTCAACAACGCCTCCACGCTCGGCGGCAGCCCACCGCCGGCGCTGGCCGGCTTCCCGCTGCCGGCGCTGCTGGACACCTTCGAGGTCAACGTGCTCGCGCCGATCGCGCTCACCCAGCTGCTCCTCCCGCAGCTGCGGCGCGCGCCGGCCGGCGCGGTGCTCAACATCAGTTCGGACGCGGCCGTCGAGGCGTACGCCGGGTGGGGTGGTTACGGCGCCGCGAAGGCCGCCCTCGACCACGTGAGCGCGGTCCTCGCCAAGGAGGAGCCGGACCTGCGGGTCTGGGCGGTCGACCCGGGCGACCTGCGTACCCGGCTGCAGCAGGAGGCGTTTCCCGGCGAGGACATCTCGGACCGGCCGCTGCCCGAGACAGTCGTGCCGCACCTGCTCGCGCTGCTGCGCGACCGGCCGCCGTCCGGGCGCTACGTCGCGGCCGCGCTGGTCGCCGGGGCGGTCCGATGAGCGTGGCCACCCTCGACTTCGACCTGCCCGCCGACCTGGCCGCCCGGGAACCGGCCGAGGCGGCGGGCGGCCGGCGCGACGACGTACGCCTGCTGGTGAGTCGCGGCGAAGCGGTGAGCCACCACCGGTTCCGCGAGCTGCCCCGCCTGCTCGCCGCCGGTGACCTGCTGGTGGTGAACAACTCGGCGACGCTGCCGGCCGCGCTGGACGCCCGGCCGGACGACGGGCCGCCGCTGGTGGTGCACGTCTCGACGGCCCGGGCCGACGGCGCCTGGCTGGTCGAGCTGCGCCGGCCGGCCGGGGGCAGCACGGTGCCGTTCGACGGCCCGGCCGGGGCGGGCCTGCGACTTGCCGTGGAAGGCGGCACGCTGACCCTGCGGGAGCCGTTCACGTCGCGGCTGTGGGTGGCGGCGGCCGACGTGCCGGGCACGATGGTCGAGTACCTGACCGGCCACGGGCGGCCCATCCGGTATGCGTACACCGACCGGGACTGGCCGCTCTCGACCTACCAGAACGCGTACGCGACCGAACCGGGCAGCGCCGAGATGCCCAGCGCCGGCCGGCCGCTGACCGGGGCGGTGCTGGCCGAGCTGGCCGGCCGGGGCGTCCTGGTCGCGCCGGTCACGCTGCACACCGGGGTCGCGTCGGCCGAGGTGGACGAGCCGCCGTACCCGGAGTGGTTCGCCGTGCCGGCGGCGACCGCCCGGCTGGTGGGGCAGGTGCGGGCGGCCGGCGGCCGGGTCGTGGCGGTCGGCACCACGGTCGTACGGGCCCTGGAGTCCGCCGTGGACCGGGCCGGCGAGGTGCGCCCCGCCGCCGGTTGGACCGACCGGGTGATCGGCCCGAGCGACCCGATCCGCGCGGTGGACGGCCTGCTCACCGGCCTGCACGAGCCGCGCGCCTCGCACCTGCGGATGCTCACCGCGGTGGCCGGCGAGCCGGCGCTGCGGGCGGCCTACGCCGAGGCGCTGCGCGGCCGGTACCACTGGCACGAGTTCGGCGACGTGCACCTGCTGCTGCCGGGTTCGCCGAGCCGTCCGGCGGCGGGCTGACGCGCGACCGGGGGACCCGACCGGCGTCTGTCGCGGCGGGGGACCCCGGCGCGTGGGGCCCGGCGACGAGGAACAGCCCCGGCGGATCGACAGCCGCTGACCCATGGAATGCTGTCGATCATTAGCGCCACGGCCGGGGCGATGCGCCGGCGGAACCACGGAGGACAGATGCGCCGTACCCTGACCCACACCGCCACGATGGTCGTCGTCGGCGGTCTTGCCGCACTTCTCGGCCTGTCCGGCGCGAGCAGCGCGGCAGCGGCGCCGGCCCGCTACGCGGCGGCGGAACCGGCCCCCTGCGCCACCGGGGCGCAGGCGCGTCCCGCGGCCGACGCCTACCTGGACGCGCTGCTCAGCCACAACGCTTCCGCCGTGCCGTTCGCGCCCGACGTCCTGCGGGTGGAGAACGGCCTGGTGACCGGTCGCACGGGGGAGGAGATCCGGACCGATCTGAACACCTCCGGCAAGTACAAGATCATCACAGGCCTGCGGGACCGGAAGTACACCGAAGGCGGGCCTTCGGCCGACGGCACCAGTACGGTGAACGTCGACTACCGCCTGGACATCGGCGCACTCAACACGACGCTGCTGACCGTCCGGGTCCGCGAGCGCTTCGACGTCCGGTGCGGGCTGATCACGTACATCAACGCCTCCATCGGCCTCTGGTAGCCGGCGAGCCGCCGGATGATCGTGCGGAGGGCCGGCGTGACGGATGTGGCGGCGCTCGCCGAGCTCCAAGACATCGAGCCGGACAAGCTCGCGGCGTTCTCCGCGTGGGTGGCCGCCCACGCGGAGACGCACCTGCCGTTCGTCGCCGAGGTCGAGGGGTACGTGGTGGGCGCCGCCTGGCTGCTTGTCGCGGAACGGGTGCCCCGCGGCGGCTCGCTGGACCGGCGGTTCGGCGACGTCCAGTCGGTCATGGTCCGAGCGGAGTACCGCAATCGGGGCATCGGCGCCGCATTGATGGCCGCGCTCCTGGCCGAGGCCGATGCCCGGGCCCTGTCGCACGTGACCGTGCACTCCAGCCGCCGCGCCGTCGACTTCTACCTGCGCAACGGGTTCAGCCACCACCGCCGGCTGCTGCTCCGGGCGCCGGATGCGCCCTGACCTGCCCCCGGTCGGACACACCGTGCAGCTGTACCCCGGGCGACCCGCTGTCGCTGCGCTCGACCGGCGGCGACATCGCGCACTTCGAGTACGCGTTCGACGGCGCCACCACCTGGACGAGGGCGACCGCCGCGCGCGGGATGGCGAGCGTGCGCGTGCCGCAGGGAGCAACGCAGGTCCGGGCCGTGGCGGTGGACCGGGCCGGGAACCGATCCGCGCCCACCGTCCGCCAACACCCCACGCCGGGACGGGGCGGCGAGTTTCGCGCAGAAGCAGGGGCCGGCTGCCTAGCTTCGCCGGGTGAGGTGTTGCAGCTGCCGTTCATGCACGCCGGGCAGCCAGTCCCGGCCGAAGGTGGCCGATGGGCCCACCCGCGGGTCGCCGGGAACGCCCGCGTCGCGCAGGGCCCGCACGTACGCGCGATCCTGCTCGATCCGCCGGCGTACCTGACCGGCTCCGCCGACGGACCCGTGGCCGGGGACGATGACGTCGGCGTCGCCCGCCGCGTCCTCGAGCAGCCGCAGCCCGGCGAGGTAGTCCTCGATCGGGTCGGCGGTGCCGGTCAGGTCGAGCATCGGAATCAGGACGTCGGACAGCATGTCGCCGGCGACGAGCACGCCGCGTTCCTCGATCACCAGCGCCGCGTGGCCCGGGGCGTGCGCCTGATGCTCGACGATCCGGACCGGCGGGCCGTCCCACGGGATCCGCGCCGTCTCGGCGGGCAGGCCGGTGATGAGGCCGAGCAGATCCAGCGGAATCTGGTCGGCGATGTCCGGCGGTAGCATCCCGGCGACGCGGGCCTTCGCGCCCGGGTCCGACAGCCGGGCCTGTGCGGTGGCGGCGCAGCGCGCGGTGCCGTGACGAGGCGCCGTGCCGAATCCGGGATGCCAGAGCAGGTGATCCCAATGCGGATGCGTCGAGAAGCCGGCCACCACGGTCTGGCCCGCCTCGGCCAGGTCGTTCGCGAGGCAGGCCATCTCGTGCTCCTGCACCCCGGGGTCGATGAGCAACACCCCGGCCCGGCCCTGCACGACGACGGCGTTGCTCTGACAGAACTCGCTCTGGTGGACCAGTACGCCCTCCGTGACCTGCCGCAGCACGGTGACCCCTTCCGCTTGTGATCTGCAACCGCTTGCCCAGACCGTAGTGCCAGGTGGTAGCGGATTGCAAGCAGATCTGCACTAGCGCCGATAGGTTTGTTGTGGAAACCTGTTGGCATGACCACTGAATCGGTACCCGCCGGCGGCGATGCCCGCCGGTTGCTGGCGGAGGCGCGGGCCCTCGCCCACCGCGTCCGTCTCGACCAACGGATGACCTGGACCGCGCTGCTGGTGCTGGGCGTGGCGATCTTCGCCGGGATCCCGTTCGACTGGTTCGGCATGAAGGTGCACTGCCTGCCCGACGGCAGCTGCCAGTTCGCCCGCCGAGGCATGCTGTATTACTGGCCGGCGGCGCTGCCGCTGGCCTATGCGGCCATCGCCTTCTGCTACATGCGGGCCGCCCGGGCGCGGGGGCTGGGCGCCCGAGTGTTGCCGTACGCGATAACCGGCGCCGCGACGGCCGTCGTGTTCCCCGCCGCCTGGTTTGCCGTGCAGCTCTACCTCGACGGCCACCCGGTGCCCGACCAGCCGCTTCCGTACTGGGGGCTCGTGCTGGACCGGCTGGTCATGCCGTGGGGCATGATCGGGGTGGCGCTGCTGGTGCTGGCCTGGTTGGAGCGCCGCGTCGCGCTGCTGGTGTTCACCGTCGGCTACCTGGCGCTGGTGCTGCTGGTCCTGCCGACGAACTTCGGTCTCGGGCCGCCGCACTGGGGACTCCGGCTGCAGCTGGCGCTTCCGCAGCTGCTCAGCGGCACAGTCCTGATACTCGGCGCGGTCGGCTTCCGGGCAGCCGACCGGCGGCGCCGGTGACGGCCGTGACCGGCAGCCCCGAGCCGGACGCCGCGCATCCGGTCAACGGCCTCGACGAGGTGGTACACCAGCGGGTCCGGCTGGGGATCCTCACGATCTCGCACGAGGCCCGCCGGGTCGAGTTCGGCTACCTGCGCGACCAGCTGGAACTGACCGCCGGCAACCTCTCCAAACACCTGAGCGTGCTGGAAGCCGCCGGCCTCATCGACGTGGAGAAGGGCTACGAGGGCCGGCGCGGCCGTACCTGGATCACCCTCACCGCCGACGGCCGCACCGCGCTGGCCGACGAGATCCGCCGCCTGAAGCAACTCATCACCCGAGTCGAGACCACCGACCTCCCGGAGGATCGATGACCCCCGCTCTGACCCGCCGGCGCCTGCTCACCACCGCGCTCGCCGCCGGGGTCGCCGTGCCGCTCGGCGCCGGCCGCGGATGGCGGCGCCAGCTGCACGCCGACGGCGCGACCCACGGGGCATACTGCGACCACCAGTGGCTGATCCCGCAACTGGCGGCGCGCACCGGGATGAGCGACGCCGAACTCGCCGGCTGGATCGGCACGCTCGACCCGGCCAGGGCGGTACGGATCCAGCAGGCATACCCGCTCGCCTTCTTCGACCTGCACCTTCGCCGCCGGCGGCAGCGCCTGCTCGACGGCCCGAGCGAGGCCTTCCCGGAGGTGCGATTTGTCCCTTGACCGGCCGGGGCGGTGTCGTCCCGGCCACGTTGAAAAAGGCTCACTGAACGGGCGAGCCGGGCAGACCGTACTACGCGCTATGAAGCGCCTCTGGATCTGGGCCCTGGCCGCCGCACTGCTGGGTGCACTGTCCGTGCTCGCCGGCCCGGCGGAGGTGGCGAGCGCGCACGCGGCCCTGGTCGCGACCAGCCCCACCCAGGGTTCGGTGATCTCCTCGACCCCGGAGGAGGTCGTCCTCACCTTCAACGAGCCGGTGTCCCTGGTCCCCGGCCGCACCCAGGTCATCGCCCCCGACGGCAAGCGGATCAACCTGGGTGATCCGCGCGCGTCCGGCCCGCGGCTGACCATCGACCTGCGTGTCCCGGACCGGCCGCTGGGCACGTACGTGGTGAGTTACCGGGTCATCTCCGCCGACAGCCACGCCATCTCGGGCGCCTTCGCGTTCTCGGTCGGCGCGCCCTCCGCGCCGCCGGACGCCCAGGAGGTCGACGTGCGTCCCGAGGTGGCGGCCGCCGTTCCGGTGGCCAAATATTTCGGGTACGCCGGGCTCACCCTCACCCTCGGCCCGCTGCTGCTGCTCCTCACCCTGTGGCCGCGCCGGCTGTCGCGGCGCGGGGTGCTGCGGCTGCTCTGGACGGGAGTCGGCCTGCTGACGGCCGGCACGCTGGCGTCGCTGTGGCTGCAGGCCCCGTACGCCTCGGGCGCCGCGATCTTCGACGTCTCCCCGGCCGAGTTGCGGCAGGTGGCCACCGGCCAGTACGGCGTGACCCTGCTGGCGCGGCTGGGGCTGATCGCCATGGCCGTGGCGCTGGCCCGGCACGTCCTGCGTACCCGCCGGGCCCGGGGTGCCCGGATCGCGCTGGTCCTGGTCGTGCTCGGCGGGCTGGTGACGTGGCCGCTCGCGGGCCACCAGATCGCCTCCCCGGCGCCGCCGATCATGGTGGCGGCGGACGTCGCGCACCTGGCCAGCATGTCGGTGTGGCTGGGTGGGCTGGCGGTCCTGGTCGGCTTCCTGCTGCGCCGGGCCGATCCGCGGGAGTTGCGGATCATCCTGCCGGTGTGGTCGCGGTGGGCCGCCGCCGCGGTCTACTGGCTGGTGGCCGCCGGTGTGGTGCAGGCCGTCGTCCAGGTGGACACCCCGGCGCACCTGCTGACGACCGACTACGGGCTGCTCATCGTCGCCAAGGTGGCACTGGTCGCGGCGGTGCTGGCGGTCGCCTTCTTCTCGCGCCGGCTGGTGCGCCGGGAGGGTGGCGCGCCGGTCTCGCCGTTGCGCCGGGCGGTGTACGGTGAGATCGCGATCGTCGCGGTGATCCTCGCCGCCAGTTCGGTGCTGACCCAGGCCACGCCCGCCCGGAACGCCGACATCGAGGCGGCCGCCGCGGCCAAGGCCAAGGGGTTCGCCACCACGCTCACCAGCAACCTGTACGCCGTACAGTTCGATGTCTTCCCGGCCGAGGTCGGCGAGTACAACACCCTGCACGCCTCGGTCTACACGCCGGACGGCCGGCCGCTCGACGTCGCCGAGTGGAAGGTGACCCTCGCCCTGCCCAGCGCGTCGATCGAGCCCATGGCGAACCCGGTCGGCACCCTCCTGGGCAACCAGGGCCTCGGCAACCTCACCTTCCCGGTCCCGGGCGACTGGCAGCTCAGCCTGACGATCCGCACGTCCGACATCGATCAGGCGACGGTGACCACGACGATCCCGGTCAAATGAGGCGGGCCGCGGTGAGGCGGCCGGTCCCGGCCTGACCGAAGACGTGCGGCCGGCCGTCCAGGTGGGCGACGGTGACCGCGTGCACCGGCCGGGCAAAGGTGGCCAGCGTGGTCGCCGCCGGCGAGCCCACGGTCCAGAGCCGGACGGTCCCGCCCGCGAACCCCGCCACCAGCGCCGTCCGGCCGTGCACCATGGTCAGGTCCAGGCAGGTGACCGGGCCGTCCGAGCCGCTCATCGTGGCCAGGCGGTCGCCGGTCGCCGGGTCCCACAGATGCACGTCGCCGTCGTCGGCGACGGCGAGCAGGTCCGCGGCCGCGGCGACCAGGGCGTCGCCGCGGGTGCCGGGCGGAAGGCGACGCGAGGCCGGGCCGCGGATCGGCAGCCGGCGCAGGTGCTCTCCGGTCAGCGGATCCCACACGTCGACGGTGAACACGTAGCCGTGGGCGGCCGTGCCGGCGACCGCGACGACGGTGCGACCGCGGGCGGAGCCGATGGCGAGCGACACCGGGCCGTACATCCGGAAACGCTCGTCCTGCAGGGTGGCGAGGTGCGCACCGGTCGCCGGATCCCAGACATCCGGGCGGCCCCAGCCGCTGACGAGGATGCCGCGGCCGCCGGCCGCACCGAACCGGACGGTCCCGCGCGGATGTGCTCGCTCGATCACGCGTACGACGTCCTGGCTCACCGGATCCCACAACACCACCCCGTCGGCGTCACCGCAGGTGGCCACGAGCCACCGCCCGTCGACGACCCCGGCCGCCACGGTGGAACGGCAGTGATCGCGGACCGTGTACCAGCCCGCCTCACTGGTCAGGCTGGGGCAGTGGTGACCCGGCTCGCCGGAGGCGACGTGGCAGCGCAAGTGGCCCAGCGTGTCCCCGGTGCGAGCATCGAGCAGCGTGACCGACGAACTGGAGCCGCCGGCGACGAGAACCGGCCGGTCCGGGTCGGCAGCGACCGCCAGGCCGCTGCCCGGACGCAGCTCCCGCCAGTGCGGCTCGGCCGCGCTGTCCGGGTCCCAGAGCAGCACCGCGCCGTCCGCGCCGGCCGTGGCCAGCACGGAGGCGCCGCCGACCGTACCGAAGGAGGCCGCGTGGACCCGGTCGGCGTGCCCGGCCAGCCAGCGGGCCGGCCGGTCACCCACCTCGCCGATCCGCAGCAGGTACGGTGGCGTGGCGGTGACGTACCGGGTGTGCCCGTCGGCGGCCAGGATCGCCTCGTTGGTATCGAGGTCGCGCTGGGCCGCGAGGTCGCCGGTCAGCACGTCCCACCAGACCGCCATGGCCGCGGTGTCCGGCTCCTGGTGGTCCATCTCCGCCTGGGCCGTGACGCCGAGCAGCACCCGGCCGTCGCGGCGGTTCACCACCAGCGGCGGCACGAAGGACGCCGCCTCGAGGTCGCGATGGCCCCGGCCGCCGTCATACTCCCATTCCAGCCGCCGGATCTCGGTGCCGGTGACCGGGTCGAGCAGCAGCACCGCGTCGGCGTCCTCCTCGAACGTCGCCAAGAGGTCTCCCTCGGGGGTGGGCACCGTGGCCAGCCCGCCGGTCGCGTGCACCATGTCGCGGAAGAAGAGCTTGCGGAAGCGCGACTCGCCCGTGTCAGGATCCCAGGCGTCGATCGTGCCGGTCCGGTCGTTCTCCGACGCCACGGCGAGGACCTCGTGGCCGCCGGGGGCGACGGCGAAGGCCAGGCCGGCCACCCGGCCGGGCTGCCCGTGCAGGACGCGCAGGGAAGAGCCGTCCGCCGGGTCCCACAGCAGCACCCGGCCGTCATCGCCGGCGCCGGCCAGGACGGGCCGGCCGCGAACGGTCCCGAACGCGAGCGCCGAAACGGGGTCGGCGAGCGCCGTTTCACGCCGCGGGCCCCACAGCCGTACGGCCTGGTCAGTGCCGCCGCTCGCGAGCACCTCCGCGGCGCCGAAGGCCAACGCCAGCACCGGGCCGCGGGCCCGGGTCAGGCGGGTGTGGAAAGCCGAACGCCGGCCGGCCGACCACAACGGGGTCCAGCCCGCGGCGGCGGCGAGATCCAGCACCCGTAGGGCTTCGGGCTCCTCGGTCAGCGCCATCGCCTGCAGGATGCTCGGTCGTTCGGGCGCCTCCGCGGCTTCGAGCCGATCCATCGCTCGTCGGAAGGCCCGCACCGCTGGGCCGCCGGAGCCCTGCCATCGCCGCATACTCACGTGAGCGATTATCTGCTGGCGCCTGAACCGGTTTGTCTGCGGTGGTGGGTGGGGGCTTGCTTGCGGTGGGACGGGTTGGGGGCGGGAGTGCCCAAGCTCGCCGTCAAGCTTGATATCGATCTTGGTCACTCCCGCCCCCAACCCTCGCGGGCGAGCTCGGTGGCGGCCGGGTGGTGGGTTGCTTCTCTGCTGGGTGTGTGGTCGGGGTGGCGGTCCCCTGACGGGTGGGTGGTCGGGCTTCCGCGTTTGGTTGTTGCGGTGGTGGGTGGCTGGGCGGGC
>Ga0070668_100001967_pt1 | contig 15005 bp, 13 predicted proteins | sample KBSS43metaG_FD_64661 | JGI IMG/M metagenome (GOLD analysis project Ga0070668, IMG submission 64661) | Switchgrass rhizosphere microbial communities from Kellogg Biological Station, Michigan, USA - KBS S4-3 metaG | ecosystem: Host-associated > Plants > Roots > Rhizosphere > Soil ... | reverse complement strand
CCGTGATCCCGGGCTCGATCCGAAACTCCGTGGGATCGACGAAGGACTTGAAGCCCGAGATCTTGAGGCGCTGGAAGCGCACCGGTCGGTCCGGACCTTCCCGCTACTTCGACGCCGCGGCGATGGCGGCGTCGAGCTCGGCGAGGGTGGCCTCGCCCTCCTTAACCCGCTTGCCGTTGACGTCGAAGGTGGGGGTGGCGGTGATCTTGCCGTCGCGGCCGGCCTTCTCCACGCGGTCGTTGAGGGCCTTGATGGCCGTCTCGTCGGTGACGCAGGCGTCGAACTGCTTTTCGGTCATGCCCATGGACTGGGCGATGCGCAGCAGCACGCCGCGGAAGTCCCCGGTCTGGAACATCTCCTGCTGCTGGCGGTAGACCGCGTCCAGGGCGGTGAAATACTTGTCCTTGCCGGTGCAGCGGGCCATCAGGAAGCCGGCCGCGGCGACGTTGTTCGGCGGCGTGAGGAACTCCTTCAGGGTGTAATGCACCTTGCCGGTGTCGATGTACTTCTTCTTGAACTCGGGGAAGACGTCGTTGTTGAAGCGCGCGCAGTGCGGGCAGCTGGCGGAGGCGTACTCCACCACCTTCACCTTGGCCTTGGGATCGCCCAGCGACATGTCGCCGGAGACCAGGGCGCCGCTGCTGTCGGCCTTGGAGCAGCCGGCGAGCGCCAGGCCCGCGACGGCGGCGAGGACGAGGAGGCGGCGGTCGAAATTCGGCATGTCAGAGCCTTCGTAAGGTCAATGGGCGAGTAAAGCGCGATTCCCTGCGCGCCGCCGCATCGGCGGCCGATGCGTGAGAAACGGCGTGGGCGCGCCCAAGTCAACTCAGTGGCGTTGTCGCAGAACCCCACGGCCGAGCTCGGTCAGCGCCTTCTTGAGCGGCGTGTCCGGGGCGTCGGCCAGGGCGCGGGCGAGCTCGGCCTCCAGGGCGGCGTCCAGCGGGGCGGGGCGGCGCCGCGCGGGTCTGGCCGGCGTCTCGGTCAGCGCCCGCAAGGGACCCTGGACGATCCGCAGCTTGTCCACCGCCCCGGCCCCCAGGAACAGGTTCACCCGGGCGAGGATCTCGGTGGACTGGTGCTGGACGATGGCGGCCGCGGCGCCGGCCACGCGGATCTCCAGCGAGGCGCCGCCGCCGGCGCGGGGCTTGGTGAGCTTTACGGGCTCGGTGCGGCGGGCGATGTCGGGGCCCACGATCTCGCGCCAGCGGGCCTGCAGCGCCCCCGGGCCCTGGCCGAAGCGGGCGTCCAGCGCCTTGATGAAGGCGTTCAGCGAGCGGCCGGCGGGCGGCGGCGGGCGGCGCACGGGGCGCGTGCGCTTGCGCGCCAGGATCTCGACGGCTTCCGCAGGCGTGGGCAGGGGGCGGCGGCGCATGGGCGGCATCATAGCCGCCTCGCCCAGGTCTGCGAACTAGGCGCGATCGCCGCGGGCGGGGTAAGGAGGGGCGTGACCCCCGAAGCCCTGCGCGCCCGCCTGCTGGCCTGGTACGACGCCCACGCCCGCGACCTGCCGTGGCGGGCGCCGCCAGCCTCGGCGGCGCGGACCGATCCCTACCGGGTATGGCTGTCGGAGGTGATGCTGCAGCAGACCACCGTGCCGCACGCCACGCCCTATTTCCTCAGCTTCACGCGGCGCTGGCCGACGGTGGGCGCCCTGGCCGCCGAGGCGGACGGCGAGGTGATGGCCGCCTGGGCGGGGCTCGGCTACTACGCCCGGGCGCGCAACCTGCTGGCCTGCGCGCGGGCCGTGGCGGGGGCGCACGGCGGGGTGTTCCCGGACAGCGAAGAGGGGCTGCGGGCGCTGCCGGGGCTGGGCCCCTACACCGCCGCGGCGGTGGCGGCGATCGCCTTCGACCGGCCCGCCAATGTCGTCGACGGCAACGTCGAGCGGGTGATGGCGCGGCTGTTCGCCGTGGAGGCGGCCCTGCCCGACGCCAAGCCGGAGCTGAAGCGGCTGGCCGCGGCGCTGGTGCGCGACGAACGGCCCGGCGACTGGGCGCAGGCGCTGATGGACCTGGGCGCCACCGTGTGCCGGCCCAAGGCGCCGCTCTGCGACCGCTGCCCGGTGGCCGAATTCTGCGCGGGACTGGCGACCGGGGAGCCCGAGAGCTTCCCGCGCCGGGTCGCCAGGGCCGAGCGGCCGCACCGGCACGGCGTGGCCTATGTGCTCACCCGCGGCGAGGCGGTGGCCCTGGTGCGCCGCCCGCCGAGCGGCCTGCTGGGCGGCATGCTGGCCCTGCCGACCAGCGACTGGCGCGAGGCGCGATGGGCCGAGGCCGAGGCGCTGGCGGCCGCGCCCGCCCGCGCCGACTGGCGGGCGGCCGGGGAGGTGGAGCACGGCTTCACCCACTTCACCCTGACCCTGCAGCTCTACCGGGCCGAAGGGACCATGGAGGGCGCCGTCTGGACGCCGCGCGCGCAGCTGGGCGTGCTGCCCAGCGTGTTCCTGAAGGCGGCGCGGGAGGGGCTGGGCCGGCTGCTCTGAAGCTATCAGCCGGCCCCCTCGGGAACTTCGCGCTGGAAGGCGAGGGCGACCGCGGCCACGGCGAAGAGCGAGATGGCCAGCGCCACGGCGGGTATGGCCGAGACCCCGAAGGCCGCCAGGGCGGCGCCGCCGGCCGATGCGCCGGTGGCCTGGCCCAGCGCGACGACGGAGGAGTTCACCGACATGGCCATCGGGGTCCCATGGGTGGCGGTGACGAGCCGGGACTGGGTCACGGGAGACATGGAGAACAGCGCCGAGGCCCCCGCGAAGAAGGCGGCGGCGACCAGGGCGATGCTGGGCCAGCCGGCCGGCGCCAGACGGTGGATCGCGGCCAGATGCAGGGTCATGGCCACGGCCTGGATGGCGAAGCCCTGCACCAGCCAGGCCTTGCCCGCGCCGCGGTCGGCCGCGCGCGCGCCCAGCCAGAGGCCGCCGATGGAGCTGAGCCCGATCAGGCACTGGAACGCGCCTACGCCCGCGCCCGTCACGCCGGCGCCCACGCGCACGACGGGGGCGATGTACAGGTTGATGGTCATGTTGGCGGCGAAGAACAGGTAGGTCGTCATGTAGATCGGCCAGACCGTGCGAAGGCGTATCCGCCCGCCGTGCGGCCGGGTCGGCGCCGCGACGCTGGGCATGAAGATCGCCACCCCGGCAAGCGCGAGGCCCGAGAGCAGGGCCGCGAAGAGGAAGGTGGCGCGCCAGCCGAAATAGGCGCCGACCACGCTGCCGAGCGGCACGCCGAACACGAAGGCGAGGGTTATGCCCGCCGAGACCATGGCCAGGGCCGAGCCCCGGCGCTCGGGCGGCGCCAGCGCGGCCGCCGCGACCGTGGCGCCCGGAATCGCCAACGCGCCCGCCAGGCCCGCTACGGCGCGCAGGGGCAGCAGCATCGTGAAGCCCGGGCTGAACGCGCAGGCGATGTGGGTGGCGACCGCCACCCCGAGCCCCGACATCACCAGGACACGCCGGTCCAGATGGTTGAGCCGCCAGGCCAGCACCGGGCCGAGCAGCGCGCCTGAAAGCACGTAGGCGGTCTGAAGCTGTCCGGCGACCGCGGTGGTGACCCCAAGGTCCGCCGCCATGGTCTCCAGGATGCCCGCGAAGACGAAGGCCGCCGACCCGAACGCGAAGCTGACCAGGGTCAGGGCGGCGATGCGCGGATTGAGCGTCGCCCGCTGACCTGTCATGCCCTCATTTCCCCCGCCCGAGACAAGGCGAGGAGGAAACGTCGGGCCTAGGCCGCGATCTGCAATCTCACCTTGGCCCGCAGCACGTCGATGGGGGCGAGCCCCTTGTCGCTCTTGAAGTGCCAGTAGGTCCAGCCGTTACAGGCCGGCGCCGACTGAACCATCGCGCCGACCTTGTGGATCGAGCCGGACAGCGACCCGGTGACGAGGCTGCCGTCGGCCCGGACACGGGCGGCGTTGCGGCCCTTGGCGCAATAGAGCGTGTCGCCGGGGCGCAGCAGGCCCGCCTCGACGATCTGGCCGAAGGGAATGCGCGGCTCGGCGCGCTTGGAGCCGGTGACCGCCAGCTCGGCCTCGGTGGCCGGCTGGACCCGCGAGATGCGCAGGGTCGCGAGCTGGACGTAGGCCGCCTCGCGCTCGATGCCGATGTAGCGACGGCCCAGCCGCTTGGCCACGGCCCCGGTGGTGCCGGCGCCGAAGAAGGGATCCAGGATCACGTCGCCCGGCCTGGTGGAGGCCATGATCACCCGGTGCAGCAGGGCTTCCGGCTTCTGGGTCGGGTGGGCCTTGACGCCGGCCTCGTCCTTCAGCCGCTCGTCGCCGGTGCACAGCGGGATGGTCCAGTCCGAGCGCATCTGCAGGTCGTCGTTGGCCATCTTCATCGCGTCGTAGTTGAAGGTGTAGCGCTTGCCGCCCTTGCTCTTGGTGGCCCAGATCAACGTCTCGTGGGCGTTGGTGAAGCGGGTGCCCTTGAAGTTCGGCATCGGGTTGGACTTGCGCCAGATCACGTCGTTGAGGATCCAGAAGCCCAGGTCCTGCAGGGCCACGCCGACACGGAAGACGTTGTGGTAGCTGCCGATCACCCACATCGCGCCGTCGTCCTTCAGCACCCGGCGGCACTCGGCCATCCAGGCGCGGGTGAAGGCGTCGTAGGCCGCGAAGCTCTCGAACTGGTCCCAGTCGTCGTCGACCGCGTCCACCTTGGAATTGTCGGGGCGCAGCAGGTCCCCGCCGAGCTGGAGGTTGTAGGGCGGGTCGGCGAAGACCAGATCCACGGACCGATCGGGCAGGCTCTTGAGCGCCTCGAGGCAGTCGCCCTGGATGATGGTGTCGGCCTTGAAACCCATGTCGGCTCCCCGCGGTGAACTGGCGGGAATCCTGGGCCGGTCATGGTTTAGGGCGGGTGAGCAAACGTGGTGAACGAGGGGTTAAGGCGCGGCCCTCACGCCCTGGGGTCCCGCTAGTCGGCCAGGCCGAGCTCGTCCTGGCCTGTGTCCCGGAACGCCTGCATCGGGTCGCGGCCCATGAGCGCGAGCTTCACCGGGCCCCAGCCCAGACGGTGGATGGCGCAGGGGCCGAGCTCGAGCAGCGCCCGGGCGTGGACCGGGGCGCGGTAGCCCTTGTGGGCGGCGAAGCCGTAGCCCGGATAGGCCTGGTCCATCTCGGCCATCAGCCGGTCACGGGCGACCTTGGCCAGGATCGAGGCGGCGGCGATGGACTTGGACAGGCCGTCGCCGCCCACCACGGTCTTGACCGGGCAGGGCAGGGCGAAGGCGTAATTGCCGTCCACCAGGGCGAAGGCGGGGCTGACGGCCATGGCCTCCACCGCCCGGCGCATGGCCAGGCCGGTGGCCTGCAGGATGTTGAGGCTGGCGATCTCCTCCACCGAGGCGAAGCCGACGCCCCAGGCGATGGCGCGGGCCTTGATCTCCAGCTCCAGGCCCTCGCGGACCTTGGCGGTGAGCTTCTTGGAATCGTCCAGGCCCTTGGGCGCGCGGCGCACGTCGAGGATCACGGCCCCGGCGCTGACCGGCCCGGCCCACGGGCCGCGGCCCGCCTCGTCGACGCCGCAGACCGGCGCCGGGCAGGCCTTCTCCAGCATCATGTGCGGGCCGAGGGGCTTGGGCATCAGGCGGCCATACGGCGGATCGGCTCGTGACGGAAGCAGCCCACCTGGTGATCGTTGACAATGCCCACCGCCTGCATCCAGGCGTAGACGATCACCGGGCCCACGAACTTGAAGCCCCTGGCCTTCAGCGCCTTGGCGACCTCGACGGCCAGCGGCGTCTGGGCGGGGACGCCGGAGACCTCGTCCCAGGCGTTCTGGATCGGCTTGCCGTCGGTGAAACCCCAGCAGAAAGCGGAGAAATCCTCGCCGGCTTCGCGCATGGCCAGGTAGATGCGGGCCCCCTCGATGGCTGCGTCGATCTTGGCGTTGGACCGCACGATGCCGGGGTCGGCCATCAGCCGGGCGCGGTCGGCCTCGCCGAAGCGGGCGACCTTCTCGGGGTCGAAGTCGGCGAAGGCGCGACGAAATGACTCACGCTTGCGAAGGATGGTGATCCAGGCCAGGCCGGCCTGGAAACCGTCGAGCACCAGCTTCTCCCACAGCGCCCGGGGATCGCGCTCCGGCACGCCCCACTCGCGGTCGTGGTAGGCCTCGTAGAGCGGGTCTCCGGCCATGCCGCGCCAGGCGCAGCGAATCGGGGGGGCGGTCATGGGCGGGAGTTTCGTGGGGGACGGCCGGACGAGCAAGCCAGCTCCTCCCCCGAAGCGAAGACTTCGGGGGAGGAGCGAATGGCGTCAGCCCTCCATCCAAGCCGGCCGCTCGACCCGCACCGGGCGGCCGTCCACCTGCAGGGCGGCGCCTTCGATGCGGTCGAGGCGGAGCAGGGCCATGGCGATTCCGTCGCGGCCGGAGAGCACCTGGCCGGCGCGCAGGGTTCCGGCCAGCACCTCGGCGCCTGGCGCAGGCGGCGGGCCGTCGAAGCGGATCGGCAGCATGCGGCTCTTGATCTGGCCGCGGCGCTTCATGCGCGAAGTGGTCTCCTGGCCGACGAAGCAGCCCTTCTTGAAGTCGATGCCGCCCAGCAGGTCGAAGTCGGCCTCGATGGGGTAGGTGGCTTCCACGCCCCAGTCGGCGGGGCCGGGCACGCCGAGGGCCAGGCGCCAGGCGTCGTAGTCCGCCTCCGTCGCCGCTGTCGCGCCGGCGGGCGCCGCGGCGCCGTAGCCGCGCCAGCCGAGGCCGGGAAGGCGGGGATCGCGCATCCAGCCGGGCGCGTCCTGCGAGGCCTCCCCGAACAGCACGGCCACGGGCGCCGGATCGGCGGCGATCTCCACCTTGGCCCGCAGGCGGTAGAGGGCCAGGCGCTGGAGGATGGCGTCGCGGTCGGCGGCCGCCACGTCGAGCCAAGCGCCGTCCTCGCGGCCGACCACGAAGAGATCGTGGAGCAGCCGGCCCTGGGGCGTCAGCAGGGCGCCGAAGCGGGCCTCGCCAGGCCGCAGGGTCTCGACGTCCTGGGTGATCAGGCCCTGCAGGAAGCTGCGCCAGTCGGCGCCGCCGAGGCGGACCAGGGCGCGGCTGTCGAGTACGGCGTACGTCAATGACGAGGGCATCGCCTGCAATTAGGGCGGCTGCGGGTGGAGCGCCAGCGCCGGTCCGCCTATAGAGTCCGGATGCGACCCGGATCATTTCCGATTCTGTTCATCACCGCCACGCGCATCGGCGACGCCGTCCTGTCGTCCGGCCTGATCCGCAAGCTGCTGCACGAGATCCCCAACGCGCGCTTCACCATCGTCGCCGGCCCGGCGGCCGCGCCCCTGTTCGAGGACGTTCCGCGCCTCGACGAGGTTATCGTGATGGAGAAGTCCGAGCGTGGCGGCCACTGGTTCGCCCTGTGGAACAAGGTGCGGCGCGAGGAGTGGGGCCTGGTGGTCGACCTGCGCGGCTCGGCCATCTCCAGGTTCCTGCGGCGCAAGCGCCGGGCGGTGTTCCGCAAGGGCGCAGGACCGCCGGTGCACAAGGTGATCGAGGCGTCCCGCGTCCTGAAGATGAGCGACGACGTGGCCGCGCCCTACCTCTACACCTCCGAGGAGACCGAGGCCCGGGCGGTGGAGATCACGGCCGGCCGGGGCCCGATCCTGGCGCTGGCGCCGGCCGCCAACTGGGTCGGCAAGACCTGGCCGCTGGAGCGGTTCGCGCAGACCGCCATCCAGCTGCTGGGCGCGGGCGGGCCGCTGGCGGGCGGGCGGCTGATGGTGCTGGGCGCGCCGCAGGACCGGCACGTGATCGATTCCCTGCGCCACCTGGTGCTGAAGGAGAAGCTGATCGACCTGGTGGGCCGGGCGGACCTCCTGACCGCCTACGCCTGCCTGAAGCGGGCGCGGCTGTTCATCGGCAACGATTCCGGCCTGATGCACGTGGCCGCCGCCGCCGGCGCGCCGACCCTGGGGCTGTTCGGGCCGTCGGACGAGCGGCTCTACGCCCCCTGGGGGGAGGCGACGCGGGTCATCCGGGGCCCGCGGGAGTTCGAGCACATCCGCGCCGTCGATCCCGGATTCACCCAGGAGCTGTGCCACATGATGGACCTGAGCGTCGCCTCGGTGGTGGAGGCGGCCAAGGCGCTGATCGCCGGGACCACCGCGGCCGTGGAGCCCGCCGATGCCTGAAACCTTCGACCTGATCGTGAAGGCCGGCGAGGTGGTGAACCACGCCGGGCGCGGCCGCGCGGACGTGGGCGTGCGCGGCGGCAAGATCGTCGCCGTCGGCGACCTGGCCCAGGCTTCGGCGGGCGAGGTGTTCGACGCGGCGGGCCTGACGGTGCTGCCCGGCGTGATCGACACCCAGGTGCACTTCCGCGAGCCCGGCCTGGAGTGGAAGGAAGACCTGGAGAGCGGCTCGCGCGGGGCGGTGCTGGGCGGCGTGGTGGCGGTGTTCGAGATGCCGAACACCGAGCCCACGACGACGGACCCCGAGGCGCTGGCCGACAAGCTGGCGCGGGCCAAGGGGCGGATGCACGCCGACCACGCCTTCTATGTGGGCGGCACGCACGAGAACGCGGCCTTCCTGGGCGAGCTGGAGCGGCTGCCCGGCTGCTGCGGGGTCAAGGTGTTCATGGGGGCCTCCACCGGCACCCTGCTGGTGCAGGACGACGCCGGGGTGGAGCAGGTGCTGCGGCACACCCATCGGCGCGCGACCTTCCATTCCGAGGACGAGTACCGGCTGGCCGAGCGGCGGGCGCTGGCCCGCACCGGCGACTGGACGAGCCACGAGGAGGTGCGCGACGCGGCCTCGGCCCTGCAGTCCACCCACCGGCTGGTGCGGCTGGCCGCCGCGCTCGGCAAGCGCATCCATGTGCTGCACGTCACCACCGCCGAGGAGATGGCGTTCCTGGCCGCGCACAAGGACGTGGCCACCGTCGAGGTGACGCCGCAGCACCTGACCCTGACCGCGCCGGAAGCCTATGAGCGCCTGAAGGGCTTCGCCCAGATGAACCCGCCGATCCGCGGCGCCGCGCACCAGGCGGGGCTGTGGGCGGGGGTCGCGGGCGGGGTCGCCGACGTGCTGGGCTCCGACCATGCGCCGCATACCCGCGAGGAGAAGGCCCGGCCCTATCCGGCCTCGCCGTCGGGGATGCCGGGCGTGCAGACGCTGGTCCCGGTGATGCTGACCCACGTGGCCAACGGCCGGCTGACCCTGGAGCGGTTCGTGGACCTCACCAGCGGCGGGGCGCAGCGGGTGTTCGGCATGGCCGACAAGGGCCGCCTCGCGGTGGGCTATGACGCCGACCTGACCATCGTCGACCTGAAGGCCCGGCGCACCATCACCCACGAGATGATGGCCACCCGCGCCGGCTGGACGCCGTTCGACGGCTTCGAGGCGCAGGGCTGGCCGATGGCGACGGTCATCCGCGGCCAGGTGGTCATGCGCGACGGCGAGGTGACCGCGCCGCACCTGGGCCGGCCGGTGCGGTTCGCCGAGACCTTGGGGGGCTGATTCCGCGCGCCTGCGGGCTTCCCATCGCCGCGGCGGCGCGGAATAACGGGCGCATGGACGCAAAGCTACGACTGGACGCCGCCCCCTTTCGTGACGGCCGCTATGCGCCCGTGGAGCTGGAGGTCGAACACGGGGCTGGCGGCGAGATCCGGCTGACCAACCTGACGCGGGTCGACGACCGGTTCCTCACCCTCACCGCGCCGCTGGAGCATTGGGCGCAGGCCGCGCCCGACCGCGTCTGGCTGGCCGAGCGTTCCGGGGCCGGCTGGCGGACGTTGAGCTACGGCGAGGCGTGGGAGCGGGTCGCCGCCCTGGCCGGCGGGCTGCGGGCCATGGGGCTCGCAGGCCCGCGGCCCTTGATGATCCTGGCGCGCAACGGGATCGACCATGCGCTGATCCGGTACGCGGCCGCGAGCCAGGCGATCCCGACAGCGCCGGTCTCGCCGCAGTACGGGCTGGCCGGCGCGATCCTGTCGCGGCTGGCCCATGCGGCGGAGATCCTGCGGCCCGCCGCCGTCTTCACCGACGACGCGGCGCTGTTCGCCGACGGCCTGGGCGCGCCCTGCGTGGCGGGCCTGCCGGTGATCGCCGCGGCGAACGCCCGGCCCGGCGACGTGGCGCTGGACGCCCTGGCCAGGCTGGGCCCGCCGGCGGCCGCGATCGCCAGGCCCGAGGACCACGCGCAATACCTGCTCACGTCCGGCTCCACCGGCCATCCGAAGGCGGTGATCTTCCTGCACCGGGGGATCTGCCTGAACTCGGCGCAGATCGCCGGCTGCTTCGCCGACCCCGATCCGCCAGTGATGGTCGACTCCTCGCCCTGGAGCCACAGCATGGGCGCCAACTCGATCCTGCACATGACCGCCCACCGCGGCGGCACGCTGCACATCGACGCGGGCCAGCCCACAGCCGCGCGGTTCGGCGTGACGCTGGAGAACCTGCGGATGGTCTCGCCCACCGTCCAGAACATGGTGCCGGCCGGCTGGGCGCTGTTCGCCGAGGCCCTGGAACAGGACGCGGCGCTGGCGCGCAGCTTCTTCGCCCGCGTCCGGCACCTGCAGTACGGCGGCTCGGCCCTGGGCCAGGCGGTGGCGGACCGCATCCAGGCGGCGGCGATCCGCACCGTGGGCGAGAAGATCAGCTTCTCGTCCGGCTTCGGCTCCACCGAAACCGGGCCGCGCGCCAGCCAGGTGTTCTGGACCAACGACCGCATGGGCCTGGTGGGCCTGCCGATTCCCGGCACCTCGGTGCGGCTGGTCCCGGAAGGCGGCAAGCTGGAGGTGCGGGTCAAGGGGCCGCAGGTGACGCCCGGCTACCTGGGCCGCCCGGACCTCACCGCCGCGGCCTTCGACGAGCAGGGCTACTACCGCATGGGCGACGCCGCGCGGCTGATCGACCCGCAGAACGTCGCCCTGGGCCTGGCCTTCGACGGGCGGCTCTCGGAAAACTTCAAGCTGGCCAGCGGGACGTTCGTGAACGTCGGGGAGCTCAGGATCGCCGCGATCTCGGCGATCGGCGGGGCGGTCACCGACGGGGTGGTCTGCGGCGAGAACGAGAGCTTCGCGGGCCTGCTCTTCTATCCCAACCCGACGATGCCGCGGGACGAGGTGGCCAGGGCCGTGCGCGCCGGCTTGGCGCGGCTCAACGCCGAGGCCAAGGGGCAGGGGAGCCGGATCGCCCGCGCCCTGGTGCTGCCCGACGGCCCCGACCCCGGCGCCGGCGAGATCACCGACAAGGGCTACATCTCGCAGTCCCTGGCCCGGCGCCGGCGCGCGGCGGACGCCGGGCGCCTGTACGCCGATCCCCCCGACCCCGAAGTGATGGTGTTCTGACATGAACGGCGCCGACGTCCTGATCGAGACCCTGCTGGCCAACGGCGTCGACACCTGCTTCGCCAACCCCGGCACCAGCGAGATGCACTTCGTGGCGGCGCTCGACAGCCAGCCGAAGATGCGCTCGGTGCTGTGCCTGTTCGAGGGCGTGGCGACCGGAGCCGCCGACGGCTACGCCCGGATCGCGGAGCAACCGGCCTGCACCCTGCTGCACCTGGGCCCCGGATACGGCAACGGGCTGGCGAACCTGCACAATGCGCGCAGGGCGTTCAGCCCGGTGGTCAACGTCATCGGCGATCACGCCACCTACCACCGCCAGTACGACGCGCCGCTCAACTCCGACATCGCCGCGATCGCGCGGCCGAACTCGCTCTGGGTGAAGTCGGCCGAGACGGCGGACGCGGTGGCGGCCATGGCGGCCGAGGCGGTGGCCGCCAGCTACGGCCCGCCGGCCGGACCGGTGAGCCTGATCCTGCCGGCGGACGCCGCGTGGTCGCCCACCTCCAGGGGTCCGGTCACCGCGGCGCGGCGCGAGCGGCGGCCGCCGCCCGAGGAAGCCATCGAGGCCGCCGGCCGGGCGGTCCGCACGGCGCGCAAGCCCGTGGTGCTGATCGGCGGCCACGCCTGCCGGCCGGAGGGCCTGGCCGAGGCCTCGCGCCTGGCGGGCGTCGGCGTACGGGTGCTGAGCGACACCTTCCTGGCGCGCATGCCGCGCGGCGCGGGCTTCTTCTCGCCGGGCCGCGTGCCGTACTTCGGCGAATTGGCCCTGGCCGACCTGGAGGGCGTCGACCTGATGGTGCTGGTGGGGACCGCCGCGCCGGTGGCCTTCTTCGCCTATCCGAACCGGCCGAGCGTGCTGGCGCCCGAAGGCTGCGCCATGCTGACCCTGGCCGGGCGCGCGGAGGACGCGGTGGCGGCCCTGGCCGGCCTGGCCCACGCCATGGCCGCGCCGCACACGGGACCGGTGAAGGCGTTGAAGCGGCCGGACGCCGCGCCGACCGGCGCCCTGACGCCGGCCACGGTCGGCGCCTCCGTCGCCCGCCACCTGCCGGAAGGGGCGCTGATCAGCGACGACGCCGTCACCTCCAGCGGCGGCGTGGCGGCGGCCACCGGCACGGCTGCGCCGCACGAGTGGATGGGGCTGACCGGCGGCGCGATCGGCCAGGGGATCCCGGTGGCGCTGGGCGCGGCGGTGGCGGCGCCCGAGCGCAAGGTGGTGGCGCTGACCGGCGACGGGGCGGCGATGTACACCATCCAGGCGCTCTGGACTCTGGCGCGGGAGAACCTGGACGTCACCGTGGTGGTGTTCGCCAACCAGGCCTACCGGATCCTCAACATCGAGCTGGAGCGCACCGGCGCCGGCCAGGCGGGACCCGCGGCGCGCACCCTGCTGGAGCTGGGCGATCCGCGGATCGACTTCGTGTCGCTGGCCAGGGGGATGGGCGTGGAGGCGCAGCGCTGCGAGACCGCAGAGGCCTTCGACGCCGCCTTCGCCAGCGCCATGAGCTGGCGCGGGCCGAAGCTGATCGAGGCGGTGATTCCGTAAGGTCCAAAGAAAAAGGCCCGCGGGGCGAACCCGCGGGCCTCGTTCCGGCGATCGGCGTCAGGTCAGCCGGTGTTGCCCTTCAGCTTGCAGCCGCCGGCGAAGGCGCAGTTGGTGGCGCCGAGGGCGGAGACCGGGTTGTCCTTGTACTCGATCATATAGCCCTTGAGGCCGTCGGAGCAGGCCACTTCCAGGAGGATGGTGCCCTTGGCGGTCTTGCTGGCCAGGCGCGAGTCCGAGACCGTGCAGGTCTTCTGGTCGAACTTGCGCAGGTCGGCGGTCAGCGCCGCGTAGCCGGTCTCCTGCTTGTTGAGGCCGCACTTGTAGCCGGCCACCAGGGCGTGGCCGCAGTCGTAGACGACGCCCTTGCCGCCGGCCTCGAAGATGCCCACGCCGCCGCTGCCGTCCTTGCAGACCAGCTCCACGACGTCCTTGCCCTGGGGGGCGGGGAACACGGCGTACTTCTCCACGTCGCAGGTGGAGCCCACCGCCTTGGCGAGCTTGGTGTAGAGGCCGGCCTGTTCGTTGGCGGCCACCCGCGCGTCGGTCAGGGTGCAGCCGCCGAGGATGCCCTGGGCCTTGGCGCAATCCCAGGTCTGCTCCACGGCGCCCTTGCTGACCTTGTAGATGTAGCCTTTGCCGTCGTTGCAGGACGTCTCGTAGAAGTCGGCGCCTTCCTTGGTCGCCCCGACGTACCGCCGTTCCTTGATGGCGCAGTTGTTGTTCGCCGCCGCCACGTACTTGTCGACGATGGCCAGGCGCGTGGCCTTGTTGGTCAGGGTGCAGCTGACGTTGGATTGGCCGTCGTCGTAGTTGAGGCAGTTCTGCGCCTCGAGGGGCTTGCCCGGATCGAGCGGAGCGCTGGCGACGATGATGTAGCCCGTGCCCTCCTGGCAGGAGACCTCGATGAAGGTGTTGGTCTTGCTCTGGCCGATGCCGCGCGCGCCGGTGGGCGTGCACTGGACGCCGGCCTTGGTCAGCATGGGGACGAGATCGGCCTTGGTGTCGACGTTGCCGGGCAGGATGCACGGCAGGGACGGCGCCTTGCCGTCGATGGGCGTATTCGCCTCGATGCAGCTGAAGGCCGTGGACGTTCCGCCGGCGGGTGCGGCGGAGAGGACGTAGCCGGGCCCCTGGGCGCAATCGACCTCGTAGTAGGTGGTCTTGGACTTCGCATCCTTGCCGACGAAGCGGGCGTCGGCGACCTGGCAGCTCAGGCCCATCTGCTGGACCACGGCGGGAGCCTCGGCCATGCCCTGCTTGCGCGAGGCCTCGCTGACGGCGGCGTCCTTCTTGGAGGCGGATAGCACGGTCGCCGGAACGAGCGCCGCCGCCAGCATGGCTGCGACAAGCCCGAGTCGAAATGGCCTCATGGTGGGAATGCTCCTGATCGTTTCCTGGCGGCACATAAGCGCCAGCGCGAGTTTGGGGTCAAGCTGGGCCGGCGCGGGCCGGGGACGGGCGCCATCGGCGAGCCCTAAAGGCCTGCGGCTGTCGGAATCCTGAACGGCGCGGACGCCGGCCGGCGTTGATCCCGGGGCCTGAGCGGCCGACAATGGACGCCCAAGTAACAGGAGGCCTGACCATGCGCGACGGATTCGAGAGCACCTACGAATCCACGCCGCGGCCGACCTTGATCTATCCGTTCGAGGCGCCGCCGGAGATCGGCCAGGCGGTGGACATCGCCGCCGGGGTGAAGTGGCTGCGCATGCCGCTGCAGGGGCCGCTGGGCGCCATCAACGTCTGGGCGATCGCCGAGGAGGGCGGCTGGGCGATCGTCGACACCGGGCTCGGCGGCCAGCCGACGATGGATTCCTGGCGACGGGCCTTCGCCGGTCCGCTGAAGAACCTGCGGGTGACGCGGGTGTTCGTCACCCACCTGCATCCCGACCACATGGGCATGGCGGGCTGGCTGACGCGCAAGTTCGACGCGCGCCTGTGGACCAGCCGGCTGGAGTTCCTGATGTGCCGCAGCCTGGCCGCCGACACCGGGCGCGACGCCCCGGAGGACGGGCTGCGCTTCTACCGCGAGGCGGGCTGGACCGAGGACGACATCGAGACCTACCGCGCCCGCTTCGGCGGCTTCGGCCGGGCGCTGCACGCCCTGCCCGACAGCTTCCACCGGGTGAACGACGGCGACGAGTTCGTGATCGGCGACCACGGCTGGCGCGTAGTGGTGGGC
>Ga0070668_100001960_pt1 | contig 15017 bp, 17 predicted proteins | sample KBSS43metaG_FD_64661 | JGI IMG/M metagenome (GOLD analysis project Ga0070668, IMG submission 64661) | Switchgrass rhizosphere microbial communities from Kellogg Biological Station, Michigan, USA - KBS S4-3 metaG | ecosystem: Host-associated > Plants > Roots > Rhizosphere > Soil ... | reverse complement strand
GCGTCCGACAGCGGCCCGAGCACGAGCTGGCCGAGCGCCAGGCCGGCGATGAACGCGCTGAGCGTGAGCTGGACCGTGGTGTCCGCCGCGCGCAGGTCCTCCGCCATCCGCGGCAGCGCGGGCAGGTACATGTCGATCGACAGTGGCCCGAACGCCGAGAGGCCGCCCAGGATGAGGACGAACTTCAGCTGCGCGTGCCCGCTCGTCGCGGTACGTTCCGCCGTGGTGGTCATGAGCCTCCTCGAGTCCCTGATCCGGACCAGCGACGCCGGGACCGGGGCTATTCCGGCCGTGATCGGTGACACCCCGTGGTCGACCGAGCGATGAACCCAGACTGATCCGACCAATTCCGCACCGATTCAGCGAAAGCTCTGGATCGAGGGTGAAGACTGCGATATACATCGGATGTCTGGTCGGTGTGGGTGAAGGGAATATCCGTGCAGCTTGTGCGCCTCGGAGAGCCGGGAAGTGAGCGTCCGTTCGTGCGTGCCGACGACGGCACGACCTACGGGCTGAGCGGCCTGACCGCCGACATCGACGGCGGCTTCCTCGCCGCGGACGGTGTCGCCCGCGCGGCCGCCGCGCTCGCCGCCGGGGAACTGCCGGAGGAAGACGTCACCGGCCTGCGCGTCGGCGCGCCCATCGCCCAGCCGGGCAAGGTCGTCTGCATCGGCATGAACTACCGCCGCCACGCCGAGGAGACCGGCGCGACGCCCCCGACCGAGCCCGTCGTCTTCATGAAGGCGCCGGACGTCGTGATCGGCCCCGGCGACGACGTCCTCATCCCGCGCCGGTCGGTCAGCACCGACTGGGAGGTCGAGCTGGGCGTCGTCATCGGCAAGACCGCCCGCTACCTCGACAGCGTCGGCGAAGCCCTCGAGTACGTGGCCGGCTACGTCGTCTCGAACGACGTCTCCGAGCGCGAGCTGCAGTTCCGCACCGCCCAGTGGGACAAGGGCAAGTCCTGCGAGAACTTCAACCCGCTCGGCCCGGCGCTGGTCCCGGCGAGCGAGGTGCCCGACCCGCAGGACCTCGGCCTGCGGCTGTGGGTCAACGGCGAAAAGAAGCAGGATTCGACCACCAAGGACATGATCTTCGGCGTGGCCGAGATCATCCACCACCTGAGCCAGGTCATGGTGCTGCGCCCGGGCGACCTGATCAACACCGGCACGCCCGAAGGCGTCGCGCTCGGGCAGCCCGACCCGAAGCCCTACCTGCGCGACGGCGACGTGATCGAGCTGGAGATCGACGGCCTCGGCCGGCAGCGCCAGACCGCGAGGCAGGCCTGACCATGGCGAAGATCATCGGCATGGAGGTCCTCGACGTCCGGTTCCCCACCTCACGGGAGCTCGACGGCTCGGACGCGATGAACCCCGACCCGGACTACTCCGCCGCCTACGTCGTGCTGCACGCCGACGGCGGCCCGGACGGCTACGGCCTCGCGTTCACCATCGGCCGCGGCAACGACGTCCAGGCCGCCGCGATCCGCGCGCTCGCCCCGCACGTCGTCGGCCGGGACGTCCCGGAGGACGCGGCCGCGCTCGGCGACCTGTCGCGCACGCTCGTCGGCGACTCGCAGTTCCGCTGGCTCGGCCCGGAAAAAGGTGTCGCGCACATGGCGGTCGGCGCGGTGGTCAACGCCGCGTGGGACCTCGCCGCGCGCCGCGCGGGCCTGCCGGTCTGGCAGTTCGCGGCGCGGATGACCCCCGAAGAACTGGTCTCCCTCGTCGACTTCCGCTACCTCTCCGACGCGCTCACCGAAGCCGAAGCCCTCGACATCCTGCGCGCCGCCGAACCCGGCCGGGCCGAGCGCACCGCGCAGCTGGAAGCGCACGGCTACCGCGCCTACAGCACGTCGCCCGGCTGGCTCGGCTACTCGGACGCGAAGCTCGTGCGGCTGGCCGAACAGGCCGTCGCGGACGGCTTCCGGATGATCAAGCTGAAGGTCGGCGGCAACCTCGAGGACGACGTCCGGCGCATGAAGCTCGCCCGCGAGACCGTCGGCCCGGACGTCCGGATCGCCGTCGACGCCAACCAGCGCTGGGACGTCCAAGCCGCGGTCGACTGGATGACCGAGCTCGCACCGTACGACCCGTACTGGATCGAGGAGCCGACGTCGCCGGACGACATCCTCGGGCACGCGGCGATCGCGAAAGCGCTGGCTCCCATCCGCGTGGCCACGGGCGAGCACGTCCAGAACCGCGTGGTGTTCAAGCAGCTGCTGCAGGCGAACGCGATCTCGGTGCTCCAGCTGGACGCCGCCCGCGTCGGCGGGTTCAACGAGAACCTCGCCATCCTGCTGCTGGCCGCGAAGTTCGGCGTCCCGGTGTGCCCGCACGCCGGCGGCGTCGGGCTCTGCGAGCTGGTGCGGCACCTGTCGATGTTCGACTTCGTCGCGGTGTCCGGCACCGACGCGGACCGCTCCATCGAGTGGGTCGACCACCTGCACGAGCACTTCACCGACCCGGCCGTCGTCGAGCGCGGCCGGTACCTTGCCCCGACCGCCCCCGGGTTCTCCGCGCGCATGCACGACGCCACGCTGCGCCGGTTCCGCTTCCCGGACGGTCCCGAGTGGACGGAGACCGCAAGTGAGTGAATTCGAGGGCCTGGTGGCCGCCGTCACCGGAGGCGCCTCGGGCATCGGCCTGGCCGCGGCGACGTTGCTGGCCGAACGCGGCGCCCAGGTGGCGGTCCTCGATCTGAAGCCGGGCGACGACGGCATCCGTTGTGACGTCAGCTCGGACGACGAAGTGCGTTCCGCGATCGACGCCGTCGTGGAACGCTTCGGGCGCCTCGACATCCTCGTCAACAACGCCGGGATCGGCGCGCAGGGCGACGTCTCGGTCAACGGCGACGACGAATGGCACCGCGTGTTCGACGTCAACGTCGTCGGGATGGTCCGGCTCGCGCGCGCCGCGCTGCCGCACCTCAGGAACTCGCCGTCCGCGGCGATCGTCAACACCTGCTCCATCGCGGCGTGGGCGGGCCTGCCCAACCGCGCGCTCTACTCGGCCAGCAAGGGCGCGGTGCTCTCGCTGACCCTGGCCATGGCGACCGACCACCTGCCGGACCGGATCCGCGTCAACTGCGTGTGCCCGGGCACGGCGGACACCCCCTGGGTGGGCCGGCTCCTCGACGCCGCCACCGACCCGGCGGCCGAACGCGCGGCCCTCGCGGCCCGCCAGCCGATGGGCCGGCTGGTCACCGCCGAGGAGGTCGCGAACGCGATCGTCTACCTGGCCAGCCCGCTTTCGGCGTCGACCACCGGGACCGCGCTCGCGGTCGACGGCGGCATGTACGGCCTGCGCCCGCGCGGTCCCGTTCAGCAGTAACAGACTTGATTTCCGCTGTCATCAAGGAGGATGCGGTGCGCGCAGTGTCATTCAAAAGCAGGGTGATCCAGGTGGCCGCCACGGCGACCGTCTGCGGCCTGGTCCTGGCCGCGTGTGGGTCCACAAAGGACAACGCGGCGGCGCCCGCGGCCGGCGGCAGCAACGCCGGTGGCAAGGTCGGGGCGACGGTGCCGCTGCTGACCTCGCCGTTCTGGCAGGCCTACAACAACTACGTGCCGCAGATGGCGAAAACCGAGGGCGTCGACGTCCTCCCGACGGTCAACGCCGACAGCGACCCGGCGAAGCTCATCACCGACATCGGCACGTTCCTCAACCAGGGCGTCAAGGGCCTGGTCGTGACGCCGCTGGACTCGGCGGCCATCGTCGCCGGGCTCAAGCAGGCGGAGAACAAGGGCGTGCCGGTCGTCGCGGTCGACGTCGCCCCCGAGAGCGGCAAGGTCGCGATGGTGGTGCGGGCCGACAACAAGGCCTACGGCACCAAGGCGTGCGACGCGATCGGCGAGAAGGTCAAGTCCGGCAAGGTCGTGCAGATCATGGGCGACCTCGCGTCGGTCAACGGCCGCGACCGCTCGGAAGCCTTCCGCGACTGCATGAAGTCGAAGTACCCCGGCGTCCAGGTGCTGGAGATCCCGGCCGAGTGGAAGGCCGACAAGGCGTCCTCGGGCCTGGACAGCATGCTGACCGCGAACCCGGACATCAAGGGCGTCTACATGCAGGCCGGCGGCGTCTACCTCGCGCCGACCCTGCAGGCGCTCAAGCGCAAGAACCTGTTCTTCCCGGTCGGCGACCCGAAGCACATCGTGCTCGTCTCCAACGACGGCATCCCGCAGGAACTGGCGGCGATCCGGGCCGGCGAACTGGACGCCACGGTGTCCCAGCCGGCCGACTCGTACGCGAAGTACGGCCTGTACTGGCTGAAGAAGGCCATGGCGGGCGAGACGTTCAAGGCCGGGCCGACCGACCACGGCAGCACCATCGTGGAAATCAGCCCCGGCATCCTCGAGGACCAGCTGCCCGCGCCCGTCATCACCAAGGACAACGTGGACGACAAGGCCCTGTGGGGGAACAACCTGTGACCGCGCTGCCCGCCGGCGAAACCGCCGTCCCGGTGGTCAGCGCCCACGGCGTCGGAAAGCGTTACGGCCCGACCGTGGCGCTGCACGACGTCAGCCTCACCGTGCACCCCGGCGTCTCGCACGCGCTCGTCGGGCGCAACGGGGCCGGCAAGTCGACGCTCGTCTCCATCCTCACCGGGCTGTCCGCGACGGACACCGGGTACGTCGAGTTCGCCGGCGAGCCGGCCCCGTCACTGTCCAAACAGGACGACTGGAAGGCGCGCGTCGCCTGCGTGTACCAGCACGCGATGGTGGTCCCGCAGCTCACGGTCGCCGAGAACCTGTTCCTCAACCGGCAGGCGGGCGGCGCGTTCGCCATCGGCTGGAAGTCGCTGCGGCGCAAGGCCCGCGAGCTGCTCGACTCGTGGGACGTGCACGTCGACGTCGACACGCCGGCCGGTGAGCTGTCGGTGGAGGACCGCCAGTTCGTCGAGATCGCCCGCGCGCTGTCCTACGGCGCCCGGTTCATCGTGCTCGACGAGCCGACCGCGCAGCTGGACAGCCAGGCCATCGAGCGGCTCTTCGACCGGATGCGCCAGATGCAGGCGGGCGGGGTGACCTTCCTGTTCATCTCGCACCACCTGCACGAGGTCTACGAGGTCTGCCAGGCCGTCACCGTGCTGCGCGACGCGAAGCACGTGCTGACTGCGCCGGTCGCCGAGGTCGGCCGGGCCGAGCTGGTCGACGCGATGACCGGCGAACCGGGCGGGCTGTCCGTCCGCGACGCCGCGACGCGGGAGGACCTCGAGGCGGACGCGCCGGAGATCCTCGCGGTCGACGGGCTGTCCGGCGACAGCTTCTCGGACGTCTCGTTCCGGCTCCGCCGCGGCGAGGTCGTCGGGCTGGCGGGCAGCAACGCCAGCGGGAAGCACCAGGTCGCCGAGACGGTCTACGGCCTGCGGACGCCGTCGGCGGGCACGATCCGCGTCGACGGCGCCCCGCTGCGCCCCGGCGACATCCCGGCGGCGCTGCGGGCCGGGATCGGCTGCGTGCCCCGCGACCGGCACCACGAAGGCCTGGTGCTGGCGCACTCCATCGCGGACAACACGACGCTGTCCATCCTGGACAAGATGGGCCGCGGCGGGATCGCGTCGCCGTCCACGCGGTTCGCGAAGGCGTCGCAGGCGCTGGCGGACTACGGCATCGTCGCCGCGAGCGCCGAGCAGCCGGTGTCCGACCTGTCCGGCGGCAACCAGCAGAAGGTCGTGCTGGCGCGGGCACTGATCCGTGATCCGCGGGTCGTGGTGCTGATCAACCCGACCGCGGGCGTGGACGTGAAGTCGAAGGAGGCGCTGCTCGCGGTCGTCGACCGGGTGCGCGCCGAGGGCAAGGCGGTGCTGATCGTCAGCGACGAGCTCGACGACCTGCGCCTGAGCGACCGGGTCCTGGTGCTGCGCGCCGGGGCCGTGGTCGCCGAACACCAGGCCGGGTGGTCCGACGGCGACCTCGTGGCCGACATCGAAGGAGTCGAGCTTTCGTGACCGACGTGATGACCTCTCCGAAGACCGAGCTCCCCGCGCCACCCCGCCGGCGGAAGGCGGGCTGGCTGCGCGAACTGGCGCTGCTGCCGGCACTGGTCGTGGTGTTCCTCATCGGCGGCCTGGTCGACGGCAGCTTCGTCGGCTGGAGCAACATCGTCAGCATCCTGACCGCGTCGGCGGCGCTCTCGCTGGTCGTGCTGGGCGAGTCGCTGGTGCTGATCACCGGCAAGTTCGACCTGTCGCTGGAGTCCACGATGGGCCTGGCGCCGGCGCTCGGCGCGATGGTGGTGATCCCGGCGGCGTCGGCCGGCTTCGGCCTCGAGCTGCCCGCCGCGGTGGGCCTGCTCATCATCCCGCTGTGCGGGGCGCTGGTCGGGTTCGTCAACGGCTTCCTGATCGTGAAGCTGAAGCTGAACGCCTTCATCGTCACCCTGGCGATGCTGACCGTGCTGCGCGGCGTGCAGGTCGGCTCGACCGACGGCAAGACGCTGTTCAACCTGCCGGACTCGTTCACGAACCTGGCCACCACGACGTTCGCCGGGCTGCCGATGTCCGTGTGGCTCGCCGCGGTGCTCTTCGCGGTCGCCGGCTGGGTGCTGCGCTACCACCGCGCGGGCCGCGCGCTGTACGCGATCGGCGGCAACCGCGAAGCCGCGCGGGCGGCCGGCGTGCGCGTCGACCGGATCGCCTGGGCGGTGTTCGTCGTCGCCGGGATCCTGGCCGCGATCGGCGGCCTCGCGTACACGGGCTACGTGGGTGCGCTGGGCGCGAACCAGGGGTCCGGGATGATCCTGCAGGTCTTCGCGGCGGCGGTGATCGGCGGTGTCTCGCTCGACGGCGGGAAGGGCACGCTGGTCGGCGCGCTGACCGGTGTCCTGCTGCTGTCGTCGGTGTCCAGCCTGCTCAACTACGCGCACGTCACGGCGGTGTGGCAGGGGGCGATCTACGGCGTCATCATCCTGGTCGCGCTGATCATCGCCCGGTACGCGGGCGGAAAGCCCCAAACCTGACACTCAAGTCGTGGACATCCGACGTTCCGAGTCTGCCGCGGCTGGTCGTGAGTGGTAATTCGGGTTCCAACCCGAATGACCACTCACGACGGCGGGGAGGTGGGTGTGGTGTCAGGAGGCTTCCGCGGCGGGCTCGGCGTCGGAGTCGGGCACCGTCGGGTCGTCCGCGGTGCCGAGGGCGTTGCGCAGCCACTGCTCCACGCCCGCGACGTGCACCGTCGCCCACGAGCGCGCCAGTTCGGGCTCGCGGGCCGCGATGGCCTCGTAGATCGCGGTGTGCTGTTCGCGCGTCTTCGCGACCGCGCCCTCCTGGGTCAGCCCGCGCCAGATCCGGGCGCGGGCGGTCGGCCCGGAGAGGCTGTCGAGCAGCGAGCACAGCACGGGGTTGCCGGAGCCGTCGGCGATCTTGCGGTGGAACTGCAGGTCGTTGGCGACCAGCGCTTCGACGGTCGGGGAGTCCTCCAGTTCCCCGAGCAGCGCGCCCAGTTCGGCGATGTCGTCGTCGCTCATGTGCATCGCGGCCAGCCCGGTCGCGGCGGGCTCGAGGATCCGCCGCACGGCCAGGAAGTCGAGCACGGTGTCGTCGCGGTGGAAGTCGACCACGAACGTCATCGCGTCGAGCAGCAGGTTCGGCTCGAGGCTGGTGACGTACGTGCCGTCGCCCTGACGGACGTCGAGGACGCGGATCAGGCACAGCGCCTTCACCGCCTCGCGCAGGGAGCTGCGCGAGAGCCCGAGCCGCTGGGCCAGCTCGGCCTCCTTGGGCAGCCGGTCGCCCGGCGCCAGCTCGCCGGAGATGATCATGTCCTTGATCTTGTCGATCGCGACATCGGTGACGGGCATCGTGTCCGCCCTTCCCTGCAACAGACCTCGGATGTTTCGGTGTGCTCCCCAGCGTGCCATGTTCCGCCGAAGGAGGGGTCATGACCCACCAGCCCACACCACAAAGAGTGGCTCTGCACACCCGGCTGAAGCCGGGCAAGGAGGCCGAGTACGAGTCCGTCCACGCGGTGATCCCGCCCGAGCTGGACGCCGCGCTGCGCGAAGCCGGCGTCCACACCTGGCGGATCTGGCGTAACGGTCCCGACCTGTTTCACGTCCTCGAAGTCGACGACTACGCGGCGATGCGAGCGGCGTTGCGGGATCACCCCGCGAACGTGCCGTGGCAGGCGAGAATGGCCGAGCTGCTGGCTGTCGAAGACGACTACTCCGGCAACGACAGCGGCATCGGGCTGGTCTGGGAACTGCCGGTGAAGGAGTGACGGCGTTGGAACTTTCCCTGTCCTCACTGGGACTCGGCTGCGCGCAGCTGGGCAACCTCTACCACGCGATCAGCGACGAGACCGCGGCGGCGACCGTGCGCCGCGCGTGGGACGAGGGGATCCGCTACTTCGACACCGCGCCGCACTACGGCCTCGGGTTGTCGGAGGCGCGGCTCGGCGCGGCGCTGCGCGCGTTTCCGCGTGACGAGTACGTGCTGTCCACGAAGGTCGGCCGCGTGCTGGAACCGAACCCGGACGGCGCCGGCGCCCTGGACGACCAGGGCTTCGCGGTGCCGGCCGCGTACCGGCGCCGCTGGGACTTCAGCCGCGACGGCGTGCTGCGGTCGCTGGAGGACAGCCTGGTCAGGCTCGGGCTCGACCGCGTCGACGTCGTCTACGTCCACGATCCCGACGACCACTTCGAAGAGGCCTTGCGCGGCGCCTTCCCGGCGTTGCGCGAGCTGCGGGAGCAGGGCGTGATCGGCGCGTTCGGCGCCGGGATGAACCAGGCGCCGATGCTCGGCGAGTTCGTCCGCCGCACCGACCTGGACGTGGTGCTGGTGGCCGGCCGGTACACGCTGCTCGACCAGCCGGCGCTGGACGAGCTGCTCCCGCTGTGCGCCGAGCGCGACGTCGCGGTGGTGGCCGGCGGCGTGTTCAACGGCGGCATCCTGGCGACGGCCGAGCCGGGCCGCGTCTACGACTACGCCGAGGCTCCGGCGGAGCTGGTCGAGCGGGCCGCCCGGATCGCGGCGATCTGCGCGCGGCACGGCGTCGAGCTGCCGGAAGCGGCGCTGGCGCTGCCGATGGCGCACCCCGCGGTCGTGTCGGTGGTCGTCGGCGCGCACGATCCGGACCAGGTGAGCGTCAACGCGCGGCGGGCGCGGGCGGTGGTGCCGCCACAGCTGTGGACCGAGCTGGTCGGTGAGGGGCTGCTGCGCGCCGACGTCGTGATCGCCGAAGGGGTCTCATGATCGACGCGCACCACCACCTGTGGGACCCGTCGCGGCGCGCGTACCCGTGGATGGCGGGGGCGGCCCTGGACCCGATCCGCCGTCCGTACACGGTGGACGACCTGCGCGCGGTGACCGAGGCGGCGGGCGTGCACGCGACGGTCCTGGTCCAGACGGTGTCGTCGGACGAGGAGACCGCGGAGTTCCTGGCGACGGCGGTGGCGGAGCCGCTGATCGCGGGCGTGGTCGGCTGGGTGGACCTGGCAGCCCCGGACCTCGCGGACCGGCTGGCTTTCCTGCGTTCCCAGGGGCCGCTGGTCGGTGTCCGGCACCAGGTGGAGAGCGAGCCGGACGAGGACTGGCTGCTGCGCCCGGAGATCGTGGCGGGGCTGAGCACGGTGGCGTCGGCGGGCCTGACGTACGACCTGCTGGTCCGCCCGGCCCAGCTGCCCGCGGCGACCGAGGTGGCGTTGCGGCTGCCGGAGCTGCGGCTGGTCCTGGACCACGCGGCGAAGCCCCCGATCGCGGCGGGGGAGTGGGAGCCGTGGGCGTCCGGAGTGGCCGCGCTGGCGGGCCGCGAGAACGTCGTGTGCAAGGTGTCGGGCCTGGTCACCGAAGCGGACTGGCCGGGCTGGGAGGTGGGGCACCTGCGCCGGTACGTGGACCACGTGCTGGCGTCGTTCGGCCCGGCCCGCCTGCTGTTCGGCTCGGACTGGCCGGTGTGCGAGCTGGCGGCGTCGTACGAGCTGGTCCTGGACACGGCGGTCGCCCTGACGAGCGGCCTGTCGGACGCGGAGCGCCTGGCGTTCTTCGAACACAACGCGCGCCGCGTCTACCACCTCGCCTGAGCGCGGCGGTGGATGCGGGTGAGTGAGACCTCCTCCAGGGGGTAAAAGAGGTCCCACTCACCCGCCGCTGGGTTGGCCTGTCAGAACTCGTCGTCGTGGATCATGCCGCGCAGCCGGGTCAGCGCGCGGTGCTGCGTCACGCGCACGTTCCCCGCGGAGATCCCGAGTGCCTCGGCGGTTTCCTGTGCCGAGAAGCCGACCGCGATGCGCAGGGTCAGGATCTCCTGCTGCACCCGCGGCAGCGAAGCGAGCAGCCGGCCGAGGCGGGCGCCCAGGTCGAGGTGGAGCGCGCGGGTTTCCGGCTCGTTGCCGACCAGCGGGCGCTCGGGGAGTTCGGGGACGGGCTCGGAGCGGTCGCGGGCGACGGCGCGGTAGGCGTCGGCGACCTTGTTGGCCGCGATCGCGTGGACGAGGTAGAGGAACGAGCCGCCGCGGTCCTGGTAATCGGGAAGGGCCTTCAGCACGGCGAGGCAGACTTCCTGGGCGACGTCGTCGGCCGAGAGGTAGGAGAGGTCACGGCCGCCCATGCGGGCGCGGCAGTAACGGACCACCACCGGCTCGATCATCTGCAGCAGAGAGTGGATGGCCGCCGGGTTGCCCCCGCCCGCGTCCTTGACGAGGGGGTCGAGGTCCTCCTTGGTCAGGCGTCCGCCAGGCCGGGGCAATGACTCCGGGGTGCGATAATCGCGAAGGGCGGAAGCGGATAGTTCGGTGGTCCTCGGCGGTGCTGTCATGGTCGTCTCCCCGGCCGACCCTCGACCGTCGCTGCCGGGGGTTCAACACTCCGTAACTGTTCCATCGCAGATTTCCCGGGTGATCCGGGCTGACCTGCGGTCCGTGCGACGCAGCGTAATCGTAAGCACCTCCCATGCCGTCAGTCCAGATTTCAACGACTAATACCCCGTTAGCAGCAGTGGTCGTGATGTTCCTGCGACCAGGCCGTGCACATTGCGATTAATCGGTTTCAGGATGTGCCGAGTTCACTCGTCAGTGGAAGACGACCACGGACGTGGCTGTCACGGTCACCGCGAGCGACGCCAGGGCGGGCAATGCCGGGCTCAGCGGACCTGGTTCGGGGGCGCGCAAACTCCGTTCACGGTGCACGCCGATGGCTGCGAGCAGGGCAGATGTGCCCGCGGCGAGCAGAACGGGGACGATACTGGGCCCCCAGTGCCGCAGGGCCGCGGAATGGAGGAGAAGCGCGGTGCAGGCCGCGGAGCCGAGGGCGGTTCGCCGCCAGGCGAGCCCGGTGCGCTCGGCCTGGGCGCCGGCGGGTTCGGTCACGGCCGGCGCCGGGCGTGGATGACGGTACTTCTGACGTCGTGATAATCGCGAACGAGCGGTATTCGCGACCGGACCGGGAATCGCGCCGGGTGGGAGTGGTTGCCCCGCGAGCCGGATTCCGAGACGCGTAGAGGTCCTTCTATCGGCCTCGTGGTGTGTGCGCTCCGTGGGCGAGCGGGCCCGGGCGGCGTCCCCCATTCGCCACTCACGAGACCGCCAGCAACACGGCGGCGGCCACGATGAGCGCCAGCAGCCCGCCGGTCAGCACGACGATCATCAGGCTCCGCGGCAGCGGCTCCCCGGCCCGCATCGCGATCTGCACCCGCCGCCACCGCGGGTACGCCGTCGCGGCGAGGACGGCCGCCAGCGCCACGCACAACCCGGCGAGCACCGTGCTGGCCGTGGCCGGCGACGGCACCAGCTGGTGCACCGCCACGCCTCCCGCGAGCAGGCCGAGCGCCGTGCGGAGCCACGCGAGGAAGGTGCGTTCGTTGGCCAGGGTGAAGCGGTAGTCCGGTTCGCTGCCGCCCGCGTGGGGCTTGATGTCGTCCGAGGCCACGTCCGCAGACGCTAGCCGGTGTGCACGGCCACGGCCGGTCCGGTGCGGTGCGCGAACACCCACCACCGCAGCACGGCGAACCGCACGACCCCGCCGACCAGGCTGGCCAGCAGCAGGGTGCCGGTCTCCTCCCACGACGTCGGCCGCTCGACGACGGCGTCGAGGATCGCCAGCACGGCCGAGCCGTACCCGGCGTAGAAGGCGAAGGTGAGGAAGTCCTGCAGGTGCCGCTTCCCGGCGTTGCTGCTTCGCCCGGCGAAGGTGACGCGGCGGTGGAACTCGGTGTTCCCCACCGTGGTGATCGCGATCGCGACCAGGTTCGCCACCTGGGCGCCGAGCTCGTCACGCAGCAGGAGGAACAGAACGGCCTGGACGCCCGTTGTCACCACACCGGCCACGGCGTACCACGCCGCGTGCGTGCCGAGCTCGTGGTGCCGCTCGGGGTCGGTGGCGAGCAACCGGTGGTCCGGTGCGCACCTGATGGTGGCCATGATCCGAACCTACCTTGCGTTCACAAACTTGTGAATATGTTAAACCGGTTGAAGAAATGTGATCCCGGTGACACCGCCGGAGTTTCGGGCTCCGGCACCCCGGGTAGCTCACCGGCGATGACTGATTCCTACGCGCCGGGAGAAACCTGTGAGTGACCGTGACACGGCCGAACCGGAAAGCTTGTCCCCCAGCGAGGCGCTGGACGAGGACGAGCTGCGCGTGGATCCCCTCGAAAAGGGCGTCGAGCCGCCCGAGCACTGGAGCGCGGCCGACCGCTTCGGCACCACGCCCCGAGAGATCCGCGAAGGCGAGCCGATGGACCAGCGCCTCGCGGAGGAAGAGCCCGACGCCGCGCCGGAGCCGGTCCCGGACCGTCCGCTCGCGGCGACCCCGGCGGCGGAGCTCGACGAGACGGTCGAGGACGCCCCGCCGGACTTCGAGCAGGTGACCCCGGACCTCGACGCCCCGGACCGGACCGCCGACCCCGAACCGCGCGGCCGGGCGGACTACGCCGGCGGTTCGGTGGCCGACGCCATCCGCCAAGCCCGGCAGGGCTGATCCGCTCAGACTGCACGTCCGTTCGGACGCCCCTAGCGTGGGGATCTCCAGTGCATCGGACCCGCGACGAAGGGAAGGCCGAAAAATGCTGACCGTGACCGAAGCCGCCGCCGAGGCGATCACCGCACTGACCAACCAGGGGGAGGGCGACGCCGGGCTCCGCCTGGCGGTCCAGAACGCCGACGGCGAAAGCGCCCAGCTGGCGCTGTCGGTGGCCCCCGAGCCCGTGGAGGGCGACAGCGTGCTGGGTGCCGAAGAAGGGCCGAAGGTGTTCCTCGAACCCCAGGCCGCGGCACTGCTCGACGACAAGGTGCTCGACGTCCAGGAGGACGAAGCGGGCGGAGTCGCCTTCGCCGTCTTGCCGCAGCACACGAGCTGACCGCGGCGGACGGACCTTTCGCCGTCGGGTGCGGAAGGTCTGTCCGCCGGTGGGCCACCCCATCTCGCACGGGCGGCCCGGGTTCGCTAGCGGGACAGCCAGTCGCGAACCAGCTCCGCGGCGCGGGCCCGCAGCAGTTCCGCCGCGTGCAGCTGAGCGTGGTCCAGGGACGGCGCGTGGTCGATCAGCGCGCTGCTCGCCACGACTCCCAGCCGGGCCAACCCGGCTTCGTCGAGCTGGATCCGGCCGGCCAGCGCCATCAGCGGCACTCCGCGCGGCCGCGCCCTGGCCGCGATCCCCGCCGGCGCCTTGCCGTTGAGGCTCTGTTCGTCGAGCGAACCTTCGCCGGTGATGACGAGGTCGGCGCCGTCCAGGGCCTGGTCGACCCCGGTCAGCCCGGCGATGAGGTCGAACCCGGATTCGACGGTCGCCCCCAGCCCGGCGATCGCGCCGGCCGCGACCCCGCCGCCGGCCCCGGCGCCCGGAATCCGCGTGACGTCCGGGGCGCCGCCCACCTTCAGCGCGTGCGCCCACCGGCCCAGTGCTTCGTCGAGCGCCGCCACCTCCGCGGGCCCGGCGCCTTTCTGCGGTCCGAACACCGCCGCGGCGCCGTCCGGCCCGAGCAGCGGGTTGGTGACGTCGGTCGCGACCGCGACGCTCACCCCGGCCAGCCGCTCCCGCACCGGGGTCAGCTCGGCCGACGCGACCCGCGACAGCGTCCCGCCGCCCAGCCCGACCGGCGCGCCGAACGCGTCGAGCACGCCGGCGCCGAGCGCGCTCAGCATCGCGGCTCCGCCGTCGGTGCTGGCCGTGCCGCCGACCGTGAGCACGAGCCGCCGCACGCCGTGCATCAGGGCGTCCCCGAGCAGTTCGCCGACGCCCCACGTGTGTGCGGCCAGCGCGGTTTCCGGGCTGGGGTCGACGAATTCGATCCCGCACGCGCGCGCCGACTCGACGTACGCGGTGCCGTCCAGCACGGCGTACCGAGCCTTGACCGGTTCGTCGAGCGGGCCGCGGACCGTCAGCCGGACGATCCGCGCGCCCGCCGCTTCGAGGACGTCGAGGGTGCCTTCGCCGCCGTCCGCGACCGGGCAGGTGACGATCTCGGCGTCCGGCAGCGCGTCGCGCACGCCGAGCGCGATCGCGTTCGCGGCCTCGACCGCGGTGAGGCTGCCCTTGAACTTGTCGGGCGCGATGACGACGCGGGTCACGGCTTCACCTCCGTGAGCGGGGGCTGCCCGGCGAGCACGGCCGCGACGTTGCGGGCCGCCAGCACGGCCATCGCGGTGCGGGTCTCGACCGTGGCCGAGCCGAGGTGCGGGCTGAGCACGACGTCGTCCCGGCCGAGCAGGCGCGGTTCGACGTCCGGTTCGTGCTCGAACACGTCCAGCGCGGCGCCGGCGATCTCCCCGGCTTCGAGGGCGTCCGCCAGCGCGGCTTCGTCGACGACCGGGCCGCGCGTCGTGTTCACCAGGTAGGCACCGGGTTTCATGGCGCGCAGGGCGGCGGCGTCGATGAGGTGCCGCGTCTGCGGCGTCAGCGGGCAGTGCAGCGAGACGAAGTCCGAGCGCGCCAGGAGTTCTTCGAAGGACACGAATTCCGCGTCGGTGTCCTGTTTCGTCCGTCCTGAGTAGACGATCGACAGGCCGAACGCCTCGGCCCGCTTCGCCATCGCCCGGCCGATCTGGCCGAACCCGACGATGCCGAGTGTCTTGCCCTGCAG
>Ga0070668_100001955_pt1 | contig 15037 bp, 10 predicted proteins | sample KBSS43metaG_FD_64661 | JGI IMG/M metagenome (GOLD analysis project Ga0070668, IMG submission 64661) | Switchgrass rhizosphere microbial communities from Kellogg Biological Station, Michigan, USA - KBS S4-3 metaG | ecosystem: Host-associated > Plants > Roots > Rhizosphere > Soil ... | reverse complement strand
GCCCGGACGCAGGTGGCGTACTCGGCGAGTTTGCGCAGGTCGTCCGCCGAAACCTGATCCTTGGGGCGGAACGCGTTGGGCGGATACCGGTCCTCGATCGACTGGCAGGCCCTGATGATCGACTCGTGCTTCCGGAGGTCGTCCTTCCAGTTGTAGCGGTCCGCGGCCGGGAACTGGAGGTAGCCCTCCTGGCTGAGTTCGGCGTCCGGCATCCGGGTCAGCCCCTTGTCCCGCAGGCATCGGACCCATTCCTGGCCGAGGGCGAGGAGTTGGTGGCGGTCGGTCGCGGCGGACGCCGACGGGTTGGGTGTGGCGGACGAACCACCGGGTCGGCACCCGGCGGCGCCCGTCACCAGCAGTGCGGTGAGCAGGAAAACGGCGATCGATTTGGTCATGCCTTCACGGTGGCCGTCGCGGCGATCGATCTCGTCCGACCGGGGTCGCTGCTTCGGCCGCGGCCGGCACCCGCGATGTAGTACCGCGGTCTGACGCCATCGGTGCCCGCGCTTCCTACGATGGGGGGCGTGTCCCGGTTCACGCCGCGCCGACTGCTGACCGACGCCTCGCTGGCGCTCGTCCTGCTCGTGCTGACGGTCGGGCCCGGCCTGGTGAGCCGGTCGCTGGGCATGTCGAAATCCGCGGACCCGGCGGATCCCTTCTGGTGGATGTTCGCCGGCCTGGTCGTCGCCGGCCTGTTGATCCGGCAGCCGTACCCGGTGGCGGCGCTGACGCTCACCGCGCTGGGCACGCTCGGTCATCTCGTGTTCCAGGTCAAGTTCCAGCTGCTCGATCTGGCGCTGCCGGTGACGCTGTACACGGTGGCCACGGTTGTCCGGCGCCGCCGGGCCGCCCTCGCGGTGCTGGCCGCCCTCATGGCACTGACCTACGCGGCGATGCTGACCAGCCGGTTCATCGAGCAGGAGCAGGCACGACGATCCGGCAAGGCCGTCAAGCAGCTGATCGAGGCCGACCGGCCCGACCAGAAGATCAAGGTCGGCCCGCCCGGCCAGACGATCGAGGTCGTGGGGGTCTTCACCAACGTCGCGATCGACACGAGCCAGGCGGTCCTCGAGATGTGGCTGCTGCTGGTCGCGGCGTTCGCGGTCGGCGACGGGACGCGCAGCCGCCGCGCGCACCTGGCCGCCGTCGAGCAACGCACCGCCGACCTGGCCGCGCAGGAACGGCAGCGGGCGGATCTCGCGGTCGCCGCCGAACGCGCCCGCCTCACCCGGGAACTGCACGACGTGGTGGCACACGGGATATCGGTGATGGTGGTGCAGGCCCAGGGCGCGGCGGCCGCGCTGGACCGGCATCCCGAGCGGGCCGCCACCGCGCTGAGCCATGTGGTCGACACCGGCCGGTCGTCGCTGACCGAGATGCGCCGGCTGCTCGCCGCCGGGCGCACCGAGCCGGCCGGCGACCCGCGGCTCGCGCCGCTGCCCGGGGTCGGCGCGGTGCCGGCGCTCGTCGACCAGCTGCGGTCGGCGGGGATGCGGATCACCCTGTCCATCGAGGGCGTGCCCGAGGCGGTGCCGACGACGGTCGACACGTCCGCGTACCGGATCGTGCAGGAGGCGTTGACCAACACGCTCAAGCACGCCGGCCGGGAGGCCGGCGCGCGGGTGCGGCTGGCATTCGATCCCGAGTGCCTGCGAGTGGAGGTGGCCGACGACGGCACCGGGCCGGCCGAGGGCTCGGACGGGGGCGGCTACGGGTTGCGCGGCATCGCGGAACGGGTCGCCATGCTCGGTGGCGTCGTGCGGACCGGACCGGGCGACGACGGGGCCGGGTTCCGGCTGCGCGCGATCCTTCCGCTGTCGGCGCACGCCGAGCTCGCGGTGGAGCCATGAGCGTACGAGTGGTGCTGGTGGACGACCAGACGCTGGTCCGCACCGGCTTCCGGCTGGTGCTGGACGAGACCGACGACATCGAGGTGGTGGGCGAGGCCGCCGACGGATCGCAGGCGCTGGACGTCGTCAACCGCACCCGGCCCGACGTGGTGCTGATGGACGTACGCATGCCCGGGCTGGACGGCATCGAGGCGACCCGCCGCATCCGGGCCGGCGGTCACCCCGCCAAAGTGATCATCCTGACCACCTTCGACCTGGACGAGTATGTGCTCGCCGGCCTCCGCGCGGGAGCGAGCGGCTTCCTGCTCAAGGACGCGCTCGCCGCCGATCTGGTCTCGGCCGTCCGCGTCGTGGCGGCCGGCGAGGCGGTGGCGGCGCCCAGCGTGACCCGCCGGCTGATCGCGCACTACCTCGGCAACATGCCGGCCCCGCCGGCCGCCGACCAGCGGCTCGCCGCGCTCACCCAGCGCGAACGGCAGGTGCTCACCTTGATCGCCCAGGGCCTGTCCAACGCCGAGATCGCCACCACCCTGGTGCTCTCCGAGAGCACGGTGAAGACCCACGTCAGCCGGGTCCTCACCAAGCTCGGCCTGCGCGACCGGATCCAGGCGGTGATCCTGGGCTACGAATGCGGCCTGGCCGGCAGCGACCGCAACGGCACCGCGCCGAACCACTGAGCTCACCCGGGGCCGAGATGCGGCACGCCGGACCGGGCGCTCGCCCTCACTGACCGGTGCCACCGGCTCCGGCATGTTCGGGCTGACCGTCATCGATGTTCCGCGTCCTCGTGGTCGCGGCTACGGCCTGGTTGCGTCCAGCTTCCTTGGCGGTGTACAGGGCGCGGTCGGCGAGCAGGGTCAGTTCGGGGCCGGTGTCGCAGTGCTGCGGCAGGCACGCGATGCCGATCGAGGTGGTGACGGCGGCCAGGGTGTTGGCGTTGACCGCGATCGGCAGTCCCCCGACGGCGTCGAGGACGCGGTTGGCAAGTTGGGCGGCATGGGCCGCGTCGGTGTCGGGCAGCAGCACGGCGAACTCCTCGCCGCCGTAGCGGGCCACCAGGTCGCCGGTCCGGACGACCTCGCGCAGCCGGCGGGAGACCTCGCACAGCACGCGGTCGCCGCCGTGGTGCCCGTACGTGTCGTTGATCTTTTTGAAGTGGTCGATGTCCAGCAGCAGGACGCCGATGCTGCGATGGTGCCGGCGAGCGTTGTCGACCTCGCGGGTCAGGGCTTCCTCGAAGAACCGCCGGGTCCGCAGCCCGGTCAGGCCGTCGGTGATGGCGGCCAGCCGCTGGGTGCGGACCAGACCGGACATGCGCAGCAGAACCAGCAGGAAGATGGCGACGCAAGCGGTGACCACGAGAGTGATGTGCAGGTCCGCCCCGCGCAGGTGCTGCACCTGGAGGGTGATCGGCGCGATCAGTGAAGCGAGGGCGAGCAGGACGAGGCGTCCGACGGTGGCGTCGGGGGCGGCCACCGCGGAACGGTCGGTCAGCCGCGCCATCGAGGGGTGCAGGGCGGCGGCGCCGAGGGAGAAGACGGCGGAGATCCAGAGGGCGTCCAGGAAGTTGCCGGGCTGGTAGACGCCGAGCAGGTTCTGTACGCCGTAGATGGTGTCGGCGGTCAGCAGCAGCACGAGGTATCCGCCGAGAAGGCGGAAGGCCGGGGTGCGGGTGCCGGCACCGAGCATGAGCCGGACCCCGACGATCAACAACAGAAGGTCCATCACCGGGTACGCGGCCGAGACAAGCCGGCCCACGGTGGTCTGGCCGGGCAGCCCCGCCATCGGCGTCACCAGGTAGATCCAGAACAGGAGGGCGGCGCTGACCGCGACGATCGCCGCGTCGATGAAGGTAGCGGCGTCCCAGCCGGGGGTGCGGCGCCGCACCAGCAGGACCAGGGCGGTGGCCATCAGCGGATAGGTGCCCAGGTACATGCCGTCGGTGAAGTGTGGCGACATCGGCCACTCACCGGAGACCGAGTAGATGGTGAACGCCGTGACGTCCGCGCCGGTGGACAGCAGCTGGCCGAGTAGAAGGAGCATCCAGGGCAGGCGGTACGCGGTGCGATGCAGCCGCTGCCCGACGCCGAGCGCGATGACGGCCGCGAGGCTGGCCCCGCAATACATCGTCGTCTGCACCAGCTCGGTCCCGGACCCCAGATAGGCCGCGGCATAGTAGCCGACGAGCACGATCGGCCCGGCCGCGAGGTACACCGCCCAGCCCGCCGCGTGTGGCCTCGGTGCGGCCTTCTTGCCCGACCTGGGTGCCATGCTGTTCCCCTCGGCTGTCGCGGCTCTCGACTCGCTTGATTCGGCGGCCGCAACGCCTGGTTGAGAACTTTGTCCGAACAACGGGGGGCGAGGCGATCTCGGACGCGTCGGCGGCGGTGACCGGGCGCGGCAGAGCTCAGACCATCGACGGGCGCGGATCAAGGCGGCTTCCCGGGACGCCGCGGGCGGCACCCCCTCTCAGGTGGTGGTGCAGGTGAGGTCGGCCGGTGGGTTGTTCGCGCCGGACGTGGTCCCGAGGAAGCCGAAGGTGGTGGCGGCGCCGGCGGCCAGGGCGCCGTTGTGTGCGGCGTTCACCACCGTCACCTTCGGCCCGTTCTGCGCGGGTGTGCCGTTCCAGAGCTGGGTGACGGCCTGCCCGTCCGGGAAGGTCCAGGAGACGGTCCAGCCGCGGATCGGCGCCGCGCCGGCGGTCACGGTCACCTCGGCCTGGAAGCCTCCCGGCCAGGAGCCGGTCACGGCGTAGCCGGCCCGGGCCCCGGCGGCCGGCGAGCTGGTCGGGGTGGGTGAGCCGGTCGGACTGGGTGAGTCGGTCGGGCTGGCTGAGACGGTGGCGCTGAGGGTGGGCGAGGGCGTGGCGCCGGGCCGGGCGGCCCGGTAGGTGTGCCCGGCCCGGACGGCGAACTGGACGACGTCGGTCTCGGGCCGGGTGACGGTGGGCGTGCTGCCGTCGGTGGCGTCGACGATCGTGTGGCTGCCGGTGAACAGCCGGGCGCGCAGCCTGGCCGTGCCGTCCCGGTCGGCGCGCAGGACTACCTCGTCGGCCTGGCCGGCGGTCCAGGCCAGGCCGACGGTGTAGCCGCCGCGGGCGCGCAGTCCGGCCACCCGCCCGGTGGGCCAGGCGGCCGGCAGCGCGGGCAGCAGGTGCAGCTCGCCGGTGTGGCTTTGCAGCAGCATCTCGGCGATGCCCGAGGTGGCGCCGAAGTTGCCGTCGATCTGGAACGGCGGGTGCAGGTCGAACATGTTCGGGGCGAGCCGGTCGGTGCGTACGAGGTCACGGATGAGCTTGTGGGCGCGGGCGCCGTCCTCCATCCGGGCCCAGTAGTTGATTTTCCAGGCGAGCGACCAGCCGGTCCCGTCGTCGCCGCGCAGTTCGAGCGTGCGCCGGGCGGCGTCGAACAGCTGCGGCGTGCCGCGCCGGGTGATCTGGTTGCTCGGGTGCAGGCCGTACAGGTGGGAGATGTGCCGGTGATTGCGTTCGGTCTCGACCCAGTCGGCGAGCCACTCCTGGATGTTGCCGCGCGAACCGACCCGCATCGGCGGCAGCCGGTCCTTGGCCGTCCGCACCTGGGTCCGGAAGGCGGCGTCCACGCCGAGCACCTCGCCGGCCCGGGCGACGCCCTCGAACAGGTCGCGCAGGATCTGGTTGTCCATGGTCGGCCCGGCGCAGACGCTGGCGTTGGCGTGGTGCGGCAGCTCCGGCGAGTTCGACGGGTTGGTGACGAGATAGCCGAGCGACGGGTGGGCCACCAGGGTGTCGAGGAAGAACTGAGCGGCGCCCTTCATGGCCGGATAGTTGGCGCGCAGGAAGTCGACGTCCCCGGTGAACAGGTAGTGGTCCCAGATCAGCGTGGACAGCCAGGCGCCGCCGGTCTGCCACATGCCCCACAGGGCACCGTCGACCACCGAGGCACCCCGCCACGCGTCGGTGTTGTGGTGGGCGACCCATCCGCCGGCGCCGTACTGCGCCTGGGCCACCCGGGCGCCGCTCACCGCGAGATCTTTGATCAGGTCGAAGACGGGAAGGAAGCACTCGGACAGGTTGGTCGTGTCCGCCGGCCAGTAATTCATCGGCAGGTTGGCGTTGATGGTGTACTTCGAGTCCCAGGGCGGGGTCATCGAGTCGTTCCAGATGCCCTGCAGGTTGGCCGGCTGGGTGCCGGGCCGCGAGGACGAGATGAGCAGATAGCGACCGAACTGGAACAGCAGGGCGGAGAACTGGGGGTCGTTCACACTGGCGTGCTGCGCTATCCGTACGTCGGTCGGCTGGTCCGCCGCGGCCGTACGCCCCAGGTCGAGCGACACCCGGTTGAACAGCGACCGGTAATCGGCGAGGTGCCGGTCGCGGAGCTGGTCGATGGTGGCGGTCCGGGCCGCGGCCAGGCGGCTCCGCGCGATGCCCTGGTAGTCGCCGCCGACGTTGCGGAAGTTGACGTAGCTGGAGCCGATCGAGATCAGCACCGTCACGCTGGTGGCGCCGGAGACCCGCAACGTGCCGCCGGAGCTGGTGACCGTGCCGCCGGTCACGGCCGCGCCGGCCAGGGCGAGGAATCGCACCTGCCCGGTGACGCCCTCCATGGACCCGGAGGTGCCGTCGAGGGCGATCGTGGCACCGTCCGGGCTGGACACCGTCGTCCGTTGCGGGCTGTCGAAGGTCGCGGTGCAGGTGATCGCGTTGGCCCGGTCGGCGGTCAGCCGGATCACGATCACCTGGTCCGGAGCGCTCGCGAACATCTCGCGTTGGTGCCGTACGCCGTTCAGCAGGTACGTCGTGGTGACCGTGGCCGTGGTCAGGTCGAGGACCCGGTGGTATTGCGACATGCCGCCGGCCCCACCGAACGCCAGCCGGAGGTTGCCGACCAGCTGGTAGGCCAGCTGCCCGCCGGGGTTGCCCATCATCGCCTGATTGATCAGGTCCTGGGCCGGCCCCCACTGGTCCGCGAAGACCCGCCGGCGGATCTCCGCGAGGTTGGCCGCGCCCCGGGTGTTGGCCGAGTCGTACGGGCCGCCGGCCCACACCGTGTCCTCGTTGAGCTGCAGCCGCTCGGTGTCGACGTTGCCGAACACCATCGCGCCGAGGCGCCCGTTGCCGATCGGCAACGCCCGCAGCCAATCCGTGCCGGCCGGCTCGTCATACCAGAGGGCGAGGTCGCCGGCGGCCCGCACCTGCGGCGGTGCGGCCGAGCCGGCCCGGGCGACGGCGGTCCACCCGGCCGGCACCAGCGCCGCTCCGGCGCCCGCGGCACCGGCGGCGAGCAGCCTCCTGCGTGTCACCTCGGACATGCTTTCCTCCGTTCCCGGGCTGGTGGTGCGGAACGCGGCGGCCGGGCTGGTGGTGCGGAACGCGGCGGCCGGGCTGGCGCGGAGCTTGCCCGCTCCGCGCCAGCCTCCTCCCGGCCGCTCGGGCGGCGTTGCACGTCGGCGTCGTGCTGCCGCCGTCGCGGCCGGGAAGCTTTGCACCCGCTGTGGCCGGCGGGTGGAAACCTGTCAGGCTCGTGCCCAGCGCTGGTTGGTGCCGCCGTGGCAGCTCCAGAGGATCACCGCGGTGCCGTTGGCGGTGCCGCCGCCGTTGACATCCAGGCACAACCCGGTCTGCGCGTTGCTGATCGTGCCGTTGCCGTTGCTGGTCCACTGCTGGTTCGCGCCGCCGCCGCAGTCCCAGATCCGCACCCGGGTGCCGGCGGCGGCGTTGGCCGGCACGTCCAGGCACTTGCCCATGACCTGCAGCGCCGCCCCGTTCGGGGTGAACCGCTGGTTGGCGTCGCTGTGGCAGTCCCAGATCTGGGCCGCGGTGCCGTTGGCCGAGTTGGCGCCGCTGATGTCCAGGCAGCGGCCGGATGCCTCGCCCCGCAGCCGGTCGCCGGTGGGGGTGGGCATGGTGCCGCCGTTCAGGGTGTCGAGGACGGCGGTGTACGCGGCCTTTTTGTTGCCGGCGCAGTCGAACAGCAGCGGGTTGTCGGAGCCGCGCCAGGAGTCGCAGTCGCGCACGCCCCACACGGTGATCCCGGTGCATCGCGAGACGGCCAGGCAGGCCCGGGTGACGGCGGCGTAGTTGCCGGCCTGGCTGCCGCCCTGCGCGATGTCCAGCTCGGTGATCTGCACGTCGACGTCGAGGGCGGCGAAGCGCTGCAGGTTGGCCTGATAGTCGCCGGGCACCGAGGTGCCGAGGTGGGACTGGAAGCCGACGCAGTCGATCGGTACGCCGCGGGCCTTGAAGTCGCGCACCATGTTGTAGACGCCGGTGCTCTTCGCGTTGACCCCGTCGGTGTTGTAGTCGTTGTAGCAGAGCTTGGCGCCCGGGTCGGCGGCCCGGGCGGCGCGGAACGCGGCCTCGATCCAGTCGTTGCCGGTGCGCTGCAGGTTGGAGTCGCGCCGGGCGCCGCTGCCGCCGTCGGCGAACGCCTCGTTCACCACGTCCCAGGCGTAGATCTGCCCCCGGAAGTGGGTGGCCACCTGGGTCACGTGGTTGATGGCGGCGTTGCGCAGGTCGCCGCCGGACAGGCCGCGCGCCCAATCGGGTTGCTGGTTGTGCCAGAGCAGGGTGTGGCCGCGCATGCTCTTGCCGTTGGCCCGGGCGTGGCTGACGATGCGGTCGCCGCCGCTGTAGTTGAACGCCCCCCGTTGTGGCTCTGTCGCGTCCCACTTCATCTCGTTCTCGGCGACGAGGCTGTTGAACTCGCGGTTGAGGACCGACATGTACGTGCCGTCGGAGAACTTGTACGTCCCGACCGCGGCACCGAAATACCGGCCCTTCTCCGCCGCCGCGGCACCCAGCGTGGTGCCCGCCTCGGCGGCGCCGGGGGACACCAGCGTCATCCCGGCCGCGAGCAATCCGGCCAGCAGAAGGGTCAGCGGTCGTCGTGGCCGGCCGGCCACGGGGAAGAGATCTTTCATCGCCAGCACCTTTCGGAATCGAAGACCGCGCTGTCCGAACAATCATCATTCGTATGACATATAACCCTTTACTATGAACCTAGGCGGCCACTAGCTCCACGTCAAGTGATGTTCATCGATTTGTTGGAGGATCGCCCGCAGGTAGCACAGCCCATCCTGGGCAAGCGCGTCCTGCGACGGGGCAAGCGGGCGCCAGATGGCGGCCGCGGTGGCGATGGCCTCGTTCGCGGCGGTGAACGACTCGATGCAGAGCGGCCCGCCGTAACCGGTGCCGGCCAGCGCGGCGAGGAACCGCGGCCAGTCGAAATGATCCCGGCCCGGCGCGCCCCGATCGGTGCCGCTGACCTGGACGTGTTTGATGTGCGGGCCGGCGACGGCGAGGGCCGCGTACGGGTCGGCCTCCTCGATGTTCATGTGGTACGTGTCGAGCATCAGGCCGACGCTGGACGGCAGGCCGTCGATCAGTTCCACTGCCTGCTCCACGGTGTTGACGACACTCGTCTCGTAGCGGTTGAGGGCCTCCACGCCGATGCTCACGCCCCGCTCCCCCGCGTGGTCGGCCACCGGTCGCAGGGCGCGGCGGAGGTCCGCGTAGCAGGCCGTGCGGGCGGCGCCGGACATCCGCCAGGTCCGGCCGACCGCGGCGTAGACCGGGCCGCCGACGCAGGGCGCACCGACGGCCGCGGCATGGTCCACACACGACTTCAGGTAGGCCGTGGTGGACGCCACGGCCTCCGGCGGGGCGTTGACGAGGTCCCGGCCGGGTGAGGTGACCGCGCAGACCGCGGCCGCGCCGAGGCCGTACGCGGCCAGCAGGTCCCGGGTCCGGGCCGGATCCCAGTCGCCGAGTTGCTCGATCGGCAACTCGACGGCGTCGAAGCCGAACGCGGCGATCCGCGGGACCAGTTCGGCCAGGGCCGCGTCGTCGACCGGCGAGGCCCACACCCACGGGTTGACACCGATAGCGGACAACGGGGGCTACTTCCAGCGGTCCGGGTAGCCGGGCAGGTCGGTGCACCCGCACATGGCGTAGTGCAGCGGGGGCATGCCCGGATCGGCGTACTGGTCGAGGTTGTCTTGGGTGATGGTCGGCTGCGGCAGCTTCCACGGACTCGGCACCTGCTTGCCGTCCAGGATCCGCAGCGCGGCGATGACCGGGGTACGCCACTGATACGTAGGATAGGTGGGCGCGATCGCGGTGAGCTTCTTTTCCTTCCACAGCTTCAGGAAGTCGAGCTGGTCCTCGCCGTTGATCGGCGGCACCGGCCGGCCGGCGTCCAGGAACGCCTCGACCGCCGCGACCGCGACCGCCCCGGCGTCCATCCAGACCCCGTCGATCGTGCCGTACCGCTGGAGGTAGTCGTTGACGATCTTCTTGGTCTTCGCCGGGTCGCCGTCGGTGAACTCCACCCCGACCACGTTGACCCCCGCCTTGTCGAACGCGACCTTCGCGGCCGACCAGCGGGTCTCCAGGACGTCGACGCCGGGCAGGATGCGCAGGGCCAGCACCTTGCCGCCCGGCTTCATCTTCTGGGCGACGAACTCCGCGCCGACATGACCGAAGCCGTAGCCGCCGATCGGATTGATGAAGGTCACCGGGCAGGTGGTGTCGACGCCGCGGTCGAAAACGATGACCGGTAGGCCCTTCGCGCAGGCCGCCGCCACGGCCGGGGTGAGCGTGGCAGTGGTGTTGGGCGAGACGATCAGCGCGTCGCAGCCCTTGCCGAGCAGGTCGTTGAGGTCCGCGATCTGCTTCTGGTCCTTGCCCTCGGCGTCGATGTGCACGAATTCCTTGATCCGGCTCCGCTGCGCCTCGACCTCGGCCTGCATGGTCTTGAAGCCCACCTGGCGCCACGGGTTGTTCAACCCGGCGTTGGAGAAGCAGATCTTGTACGGGCCGGCCTTCTTGAACTTCGCGGTGTCCACCATTGCCGGCTGCAGCGCCTGCTCCCACGGCTTGCCGGCCGGCCCGGTGGGGGTGGCGTCGAGGAGCGCGAGTTCCCTGTCGTAGTCGGCCCGCACGAAGAACTTCGACTGCGCCCCCGTGCCCGATCCGGTGGCCGCGGAGGCGGCGGCCGAGGGCGCGCCGGCCGGTTCGTCGGTGGCACAGCCGGCGGGCATCAGCAGGGCGCCCACGGCCAGGACAGTTATGGTGCGTCGCACGGAATCCCCTTACCTCGATGCGGAACGAACAGCCGAGACCGCCACCGCGAGCAGGATGATCCCGCCTTGCACGGTGGACTTGAGGGCGCCCGAGACGCCGTAGAAGTTGAGCAGGGCGAACAAGGTCTCCAGGGTCAGCGCGCCGAGCATCGCGCCGGCCACCGAGCCGCGGCCGCCGCCCAGCGCGACCCCGCCGAGAACCACCGCCGTGATCGCGCCGAACTCCAGGCCGGCGCCCGCCTGGAACGAGACGCCGCTGTACCCGCCGAGCAGGATCGCCGCGATCGTCGCCGCCACTCCACTGAGGACGAAGGCGAGGGTCTTGGCGCGCCACACCCGCACGCCGCTCAGCTCGGCGGCTCGCGGGTTGCCGCCGACGGCCACCAGGGTCCGGCCGAAGTCGGACCGGCTCAGCAGCACGGCCAGCGTGGCCACGACCAGCAGAACGAGCAACGCGTACGGCACTCGGCCCACCCCGGGGACGTCCTCGAACGCCCGCCGGCCGAACCGGCGGAACTCCTCCGAGAGGCCGCCCGTCGGGGCGCCGCCGGACCAGCGGTACACGGCGCCGACGAGGATCAGGAACATGCCGAGGGTGGTGATGAACGACGGCACCCGCAGCCGAGTCGTGATCAGACCGTTGAGGGCACCGACGACGATCCCGAACGCGAGCAGCAGCGCCACGACCGGCCAGGTGCGCGACGGTTCGCTGTCGATGAGCCGGGCCGCGACGACGACCTGCGCGGTGACCAGCGAGCCGACGGAGAGGTCGAACTCGCCGGAGACGATCACGAAGTACTGGCCGGCGGCGAGCAGGACGATCGGCGTGGACCGGCCCAGGAACGACAGCAGGGACGGCGGGGACAGGAAGCCGGGTTGGCGGACGGCGACCAGCACCAGCAACACCGCGAGGAGCACGACGATCGGCACCAGGCTGCCGGCCCGGAACCGCAGCGGAAGCGGTCGACGCTCGACGAGCTGCATGACTAGGACACCGCCTTTCGCCGGGCCCGCTGGGCGTAGACGGCGACCGCGGCAATGATGATCACGCCGCGGATGACCTGCTTGAAGAACGCGTCGACCGCGAGCTGGTTGAAGATCGCGTCGATCCCGGCGAGCAGCAGGACCCCGCCGACCGTGCCGGCGACCCCGCCGGTCCCGCCGGCCAGGGCGGTGCCGCCGAGGACCACGGCGGCGATCGACTCCAGGTCGTACAGGCCCTCGGTGCCCACCCGCGGCGCACCCGAGCCGAGCCGGCCGGCCAGATAGATCCCGGCGAGGCCGGCGCAGAGCGAGCACAGCACGTGGGCGGTGACCAGGACCCGGCCGTTGCGCACCCCGGAGAGCTTGGCGACCTCCGGGTCGCCGCCGACGGCGATCAGGTGGTGGCCGAAGCGGGTACGGGCCAGCACGAACCAGGCCGCGGCCGCGACGCCGAGCAGCAACAGGAACGACACCGGCACGGGCCCGATCCGCTGATACCCGAGGCTCCGCACGAGACTGGGCGCGGTCTTGCCGGCCGGCCCGTCGTAGCCGTTGTCGAGGTAGCCCTTCAGGATCAGTCCGACGCCGACGGTCGCGATGAACGGGTTGATCCTCGCCCCGGTGACGAGCAGACCGTTGAGCAGGCCGATCCCGGCACTGACCGCGAGCGCCAGGCCGATGCCCGGCAGCAGCGCCGCGTCCGCGCCGCCCATCGTCTCGGCCGCGACCAGGGTGCTGAGGCTGACCACGTACGCCACCGACAGGTCGAGCGAGCCGCCGATGATGACCAGGGTCTGGCCGACGGCGACCAGGCCCAGACCGGCCGCGACGTGCAGCAGGCTCACCGTCGTCGGCACGCTGAACAGCCGGCCGCCCTGGATCGTGACGACCAGCCAGCCGATCGCCAGGGTGAGGGCCAGCGCCACGAACACTCCCGGCGAGGTGCGCCGGGCCGGCATGGACAGCGCGCTGCTCATCCGGCCGCCTCCCGCGTGGCGCCGACCGCGAGCGCGACGACGTCCTCCTCCGGCGCCCCGGCGGGCAGCTCGCCGGCGATCCGGCCGTCCCGCAGCACGACGACCCGGTCGCTCAGGCCCAGCAGCTCGGGCAGCTCGGACGAGACCACCAGCACGGCCGCGCCGTCGCGGGCGAGCCGGCGGACGAGGTCGTGGATGGCCGACTTGGAGCCCACGTCGATGCCCCGGGTCGGCTCGTCGAAAAGCAGGATGCGCGGCCCGAGCGCGAGCCATCGGGCCAGCACGACCTTCTGCTGGTTGCCGCCGGACAGGAAGCGGATCTCCTGATCCTCCCCGGCCGCCCGCAGCTCGACGGCGGCGAGCAGGTCCCGGATCCGCGCCGCGCGGGCGCCGCGGCCGGCCCAGCCCGGGCCGACGGCACGACTGGCCAACAGGGCGTTGTCCAGGACCGACAGCCCGGCGACGATGCCCTCGCCCTTGCGGTCCTCGGTGACGTACGCGATCCCGGCTCGCATCGCGGCACGCGGCGAGCGCAGCCGTACCGGCTTTCCGTCGATCGTCACCGCACCGGTGGTGAACGGCGCGATCCCGAACAACGCACGGGCCAGCGCCGAACGGCCGGCGCCGCGCAGCCCGCCCACCCCGAGCACCTCACCGGCGCGCAGCTGGAGGCTGACGCCGCGCAGCTTCCCGTTGCCGCCGGCCCGGACCGTCAGCCGGACCGGCCCCAGCTCGTCCGGCGTGGCCCGCTCGGGGTAGTAACTGGACAGTTCGCGCCCGACCATGTGCCGCACCAACTGGCCGGCGCTGGCCTGCGCGGTGTTCACTGTGGTCACCCGGCGGCCGTCCTTCAGCACGGTGATCCGGCTGGACAGGTCGAAGACCTCGGTGAGCCGGTGCGAGACGTACAGCACGCCGATGTTGTGCTGTTGCAGCCGGCGGACGAGTGCGTAGAGCCGGCCGACCTCGTGGTCGGCGAGGGCCGCGGTGGGCTCGTCCATGATCAGCAACCGGGCGTCCAGGGCGAGCGCCTTGACGATCTCCACGATCTGCTGCCGGGCCACACCCAGCTGTCCCACTCGGGTGCCCGGCGGCAACGAACCCTCGCCGACCGAGGCGAGAAGTGCCGCGGTACGGCGCAGCATCGCCCCGCGGTCGACCAGCCCGCGCCGCCGGGGCTCCCGGCCCAGGAACACGTTCTCCGCGACGGTGCGCTCCGGCAGCAGGTTGAACTCCTGGTGGACGATGCCGATGCCGGCGCGTTGGGCGTCCCGCGGGCCATGGAAGACGCGCGGCGCGCCGGCGAACTCGACGGTGCCCTCGTCGGGTGCGTACGCGCCGGAAATAATCTTCATGAGGGTGGATTTGCCGGCGCCGTTCTCCCCGACGACGGCATGCACCTCGCCGGGCCGGACCTCGAGGTCGACGTCCTCGAGCACCCGCACGCCGAGGAACGACTTACCGATACCCCGGAGCACGAGTAGCGGCTCGGACATCAAAACCCCTACGTTCCGTAGTTGGCAGCATGGGATCGTCGACAGTCGAATCGATTGCGCGCGGCGCAAAAGCAGACGGTCGTCGGACCCATCAGACGTCACACCTTCGACACACCCTCGACATTAAGTGCCACATTGACGCCTGGCAATCCCCAGGTGGGAGCGCTCCAACCATAAATTCGTTGCTAGAAATCTGTTATCGAACCGGTTCCACCAGGTCGTATTGACATCTGACAATGGCTGGTCGCATGCTGCCGAGCAGACCACGGGACGAAGTGGCGCCAGATGTGACAATGCGTTACTTCCCTAAGAAGCCGATTGCCGTCGCGGCGGACGGCATGGCGATTCATGGCCCGCCCACGGCGCCGCGAAGGTGCCGCCGGCGCGCGCCCGTGGTGCGACATCGTTACCGCCGAACAGGAGACGGCATGCGTCGCAGCACATTGATCTTCGGGGCGATCGCGGGCCTGCTGGCGTCGCTCGCCATCGTCCACCCGGCGTCAGCGGCGCCGGCCTTCCGAGCCCTGCTTTTCACCAAGACGGCCGGTTTCCGGCACGACTCGATCCCCGCGGGCATCGCCATGTTCCGCGAACAGGCGGCCGCCGAGAACTTCGAGGTGGTCCAGACCGAGGACGCGAGCGTCTTCACCCCGGCCAACCTCGC
>Ga0070668_100001953_pt1 | contig 15042 bp, 10 predicted proteins | sample KBSS43metaG_FD_64661 | JGI IMG/M metagenome (GOLD analysis project Ga0070668, IMG submission 64661) | Switchgrass rhizosphere microbial communities from Kellogg Biological Station, Michigan, USA - KBS S4-3 metaG | ecosystem: Host-associated > Plants > Roots > Rhizosphere > Soil ... | reverse complement strand
AGCGCCACGAACGGGATCGCGAGCAACGCGGTGGATACAAGAAGATCACGAATATTACGCTTCATCGACTTAAGCCCCCTCTTCGGCGACACGCCGCCGCCGCTCCGTACCTGCCAACCCGCCTCCCGCCGCTTGTTTCTATGCGGCTGTAGAAGCCCCGGAATTCCAGCAGCCGCTCCAGCGCCCGGTCAATCGACTTTTGCTTGTAGGTCCGCTTAGTATGCGTCGTCGCCCGGACCCGCAGCTTCGCTTAAAATCGCGTCCCACGAAAGGGCTTTCTGCGCGGCAGGAAAGCGGAATTCCACGTGCATTCGCGTCTTGCACGAACCGGCTTGCAACGGACCCGATGTTCTGGCCTCCTCATGGGCGAGCGTAGGCGTGGAATGGCGGTGGGCGTGGGGTTTGCGGAGCGGATGAATGTGCGTGAACACCCCTCCCGGCGAGGGGTTGGGGCGCAGGCTGGCGGTTGGACCGGCGGCCCGGGTGGGACGAACGATCGGCACCCACGAACTTCCTTTCCGAAGCGAATGGGCTTGCTCGCCATCCTCCTCATCTTCTTGCCCTGTCCCGTCGTTGCGACCGAGGCTCCGTCGGCACCGCCCAAAGTCGTCGCCGCCGACGTGCTGCGCTGGTCGCAGCAGGAGCATCAGGACCGTTTTCCGAAGATGGAGACGCTGCTGCCCCACCGCACGGTGAAGGCCGGCGGGAAGGTCCACAGGCTGCCGGCGGGCAAGCCGCTGACGATCACGCTGGACAATGACGGCAAGCCCGAGACGCTCGCCGCATACATGGCGGCCGACAACACCGCCGGGCTGCTGATCCTCCAGGACGGCAAGATCCGCCTCGAACGCTACGGCCCGACGCTCGGCCCCAAGGGGCATTGGGCGAGCTTTTCGGTGACCAAGTCGATCACCTCGACGCTCTACGGCGCGGCACTCGCCGACGGATCGATCAGGAGCGTCGACGACAGCGTCGCCACCTACCTGCCCGAGCTGAAGGGCAGCGCCTATGAGGACGTCACCGTCGCGCAGCTCCTGACGATGAGCTCGGGCATGCGCTGGGTCGAGGACTATCACGCGCCCAACTCGGATGCGGCGCACATGTACACGACCCCGCCCGATCCGGGCCTTGATCCGATCACCAGCTACATGCGCCACCTGCCGCGCGAGGCGCCGGCGGGGGCCAAATGGAACTACAAGACCGGCGAGACCGATCTCGCCGGCATCCTCCTGATCCGCGCGACCGGCAAGTCGCTAGCAGACTATCTCTCCGAAAAGATCTGGCGCCCCTATGGCATGGAGCGCGACGCGGTCTGGATGATCAACGAGCATGGCGACGAATCGGGAGGCTGCTGTTTTTCGGCGGCGTTGCGAGATCTCGGTCGCTTCGGGCAGTTCGTGCTCGACGGCGGCACGATCGACGGCAAGCCGGTGCTGGCGCCGGGCTGGCTCGCCGATGCGACGCGCAAGCACATCGAGACCGGCCGCCCCGGCCTCGGCTACGGTTATTTCTGGTGGGTCAACGACGACGGCACCTATGACGCGCGCGGCATCTTCGGCCAGGGCATCCACCTCGATCCGAAGCGCCGGCTGGTCGTCGTTGTGCTTGCCGCCTGGCCCGACGTGTTCGACATGCCCCATGCGAAAGGCCGAGTGCGGCTTATGAAGGCGATCGAGGCCGCGATCGATGCTGAAGTCCTTCCCGGCACGGGGACTGGGACCGCGACGCGCAGCGGCGTGGTGGAGGGGGCTGCCCGCACGAGGGTCGCTCCTGAAAGCCTTCCTCCCCGTGCCGGGGACGATCTTGCGCGGGAGCCTGTGCGATGAAGATCATCGCCTATGTCCTCGTTGGCCTCGTGCTCCTCGTCCTGCTCGCCGGGCTCGGCCTGTGGCTGGCCTACCGCGCGCCGGACATCCCGCTGGAGACGCTGAAGCGCGACTATGGCCGCCCGAATTCGGCCTATGCCGATATCGGCGGCGGCATCCGCATCCACTACCTCGACGGCGGCAAGAAGGACGGCCGGCCGGTCGTCCTGATCCACGGGTTCGGCGACAATTCTTTCTCCTGGGACGGCTGGACCAAGGTGCTCGGCGCCACGCACCGCGTGCTCGCAGTCGACCTGCCCGGCCACGGCTTGACCGATGCGCCGGCCGACTATGTCGCCTCGCCCGATCGGCTGGCCGACAGCATCGCCGCCTGGGCGAAGAAGATCGGCCTCGGCCCGGCCGCGGTCGCCGGTAATTCGCTGGGCGGCGCCACCGCCTGGCTGCTGGCGGTGCGCCATCCCGAGCAGGTGCGCGCGCTGATCCTGGTCGACGCCGCGGGCTGGCCGATGCCGCCGGCGAAGGGCCCGCCACCGCTCGCCTTCCGGATCATGAAGTACAAGCTTGGCCGTGACATCATCGCGTCGATCGACAGTACCCCGCTGATCCGCGAAGGGCTGCGCGGCGAGGTCGGCGACCCGAAGGTGATCACCGATCCGTTCATCGCGCGCTGGGCCGCGCTGCAACGTGCCCCCGGACACCGCGCCATCCTGATGAGCCTCGGCGGCGGCAGCACCCCGGCCTCTGACGCGGTGCTGGCGAACATCAAGGTGCCGACCCTGATCCTCTGGGGCGAGGCCGACCCGCTGATCACCCTGCCCGCCGCGCACAAGTTCAACGCCGCAATCAAGGGTTCGGAGCTCAAGATCTATCCCGGCGTCGGCCATCTACCGATGACCGAGATTCCCGAGCAATCCGCCACCGACGCCGCTGCGTTCCTCGCCCGCCACCCACAGCCCTGATGCCTTCCGATTATCTCGGCAATCCAGTGACCGGCGGCGATGCGGCGACGACCGCCGCCATCGACGCCTTCGTGTTCGGGATGCTCGCCTACGAGACCCGCGCCGCGACGATCGTCGCCACCGCCGATGCCGCACCCGGCCATTGCCTCGCCAATGCCTATGCCGGGATGCTGCACATGCTGGCCGAAGCGCCCGGGGCGGAGGACGGCGCGCGGCCCTATCTCGATGCCGCCGAGGCCGCAGCCGAACAGGCGACCGCGCGCGAACGCTTTGCCGTCGCGGCGCTTCGCCATTGGGTGCGCGGCGAGATCGTTGCGGTCATCGCCGTGCTCGACGCCTGCGTCGCCGACCATCCCCGCGATCTCCTCGCGGTGAAGATGCTGCACTACCACCTGTTCAACCGCGGCGACTTCCCCGCGATGCTGCGCGTGGCCCTGGCCGCCACGGCGGCGGCCCCCGAGATTGCCCATGTCCACGGCATGCTCGCCTTTGCCTACGAGCAATGCCACCTGCTGTCCGACGCCGAGGCTGCCGCGCGCCGTGCGCTGGCACTCAGCGAGAAGGAGCCCTGGGCGCAGCACGCGCTCGCCCATGTCATGCTGACCGAGGGGCGGATCGACGAGGGCGCGGCGGCGATGGAGGCGATGCGGCCGACCTGGACCGACCTCAACTCCTTCATGATCACCCATCTCTGGTGGCACCTCGCCCTGTTCTATCTCAGCCAGGGCCGCGAGGCCGAGGCGCTCGCCGCCTATGACGATCAGGTCTGGGCGGTGGCGCGGGACTATTCGCAGGACCAGATCGGTGCGGTCTCGCTGCTCGCCCGGCTGGAGATGGCCGGGATCGACGTCGGCGCGCGCTGGGAGGATCTCGGCGGCTATCTCGCCGCCCGCGCCGGTGATGTCACCCTGCCCTTCCTGTCGGTCCAGTATCTCTACGGGCTGTCCCACGCCGGCCGGCGTGAGGCCGACCTGCTGCTCGCGGCGATCACCCATGCCGCCGATGTGCATGGCGGCGCCTGGACGCAGGCCGCTCTGCCGCTCGCCCGCGGCCTCGTGGCGCAGGCGCGGGGGTATGCCGCAGCGGCGGTCGCGGACCTTACCGGCGCCCTCCCGCACCTGATCCGCCTCGGCGGCAGCCACGCCCAGCGCGACCTGTTCGAGCAGATCCTGCTGGAGGCGCATCTCGACGCGGGCGACTGGATCGAGGCGCAGCAGATGCTGGAGCTGCGGCGGGCGCATGACCCGGACGGCGTGCCGCTGAACCGGAAGCTGGCGGCGGTGTACGCCAAGCTGGGGCTGCCCGAGCAGGCGGAGCAGGCCGCGGGGCGGGTGCGCAACCGGAAGACTCTCTCCCATCAGGAGAGCGTTGGGTGAACGGCTTCGAACGCGAAGGTGGCACGCTCGGCTTCGCCTCGCTGCCCCTCACCATCGAGTCGGCCGGTCAGGCCCGCGGCCTGACCTGCGGAATGCCGGGCGCATTCCGCACCGACTTGACCCCGTCACCGGCGGGAGGAGGGCGTTCGCCGGCAAAAGCCCTCTCCCCTTCAGGGGAGAGGGTTGGGAGAAGGGAACATCGCTCCTCTGGAACGCCCTGCTGTTCGCACTGCCCCTCTCCCCAGCCCTCTCCCCTGAAGGGGAGAGGGAGCGTGCTCATCCGCCTCCTCGCCACCCTCCTCCTCCTGCTCGCCCTCCTCGCCCCCGCCCTCCCCGCCGCAGCGCGCGACACGCTGCGCATCGGCCTCCCCCTCGAACCGCCGAATCTAGACCCCACGTCGGGCGCCGCCAACGCGACCGACCAGGTCGCGTACGGCACGATCTTCGAGGGCCTCGTCCAGCTTACTGCCGACGGCACGCTGCGGCCGATGCTGGCGACGCGCTGGACGGTGTCCGGCGGCGGGCTGGTCTACACCTTCGACCTCCGCCCCAACGTCCGCTTCCACGATGGCGAGACGTTTGATGCGCGGACCGTCAAGTTCACCCTCGAGCGCGCGATCGCGCCCGATTCGACCAACGCCCAGCGCACCGCGTTCGCCAATATCGCGCGGGTCGATGCGGTCGGGCCGCTGACCGTCCGCATCACGCTGACGAAGCCGGATGCCGATTTCCTGACCCTGCTCAGCTATGGCGACGCGGTGATGGTGCCGCCGCGCGCGGCCGTCGACCTCGCCACCGCGCCGGTCGGCACCGGGCCGTTCCGCTACGACCGCTGGCGGCGCGGCGACGCGCTGCAGCTGATGCGCAGCGCCGGCTACTGGGGTCGGCCGGCGCGACTGAAGACGCTGGTATTCCGCTTCATCGTCGATCCCACCGCTGCATTCGCCGCGGTCAAGGCGCACGATGTCGACCTGTTCCTCGACTATCCCGCGCCCGAGACGCTCGCCGAGCTGCGCGAGGACCCGAGCCTCAAGACCTTTGTTGGCCCGACCGACGGCGAGGTTATCCTCGCCTTCAACCAGCGCTCCGGTCCGCTCGCCGACGTCCGCGTGCGCCGCGCGATCACCCAGGCGATCGACCGGCGGGCGATCATCAACGGCGCGATGTACGGCTATGGCGTGCCGATCGGCAGCCATTTCCCGCCGCAGAGCCCCGACTATGTCGATCTCACCGGCCGCTACCCGCACGATCCCGCCGCAGCGCGTCGTCTGCTTGCCGCCGCCGGCTATCCGCACGGCCTCGCCCTCACCCTCAAGCTGCCGCCGCCGCCCTACGCCCGCCGCGGTGGCGAGATCATCGCCTCGGAACTCGCCGCGGTCGGCATCAGGGTCACCATCCGCAACCTCGAATGGGCGCAGTGGCTGGACGAGGTCTACAAGCGGCATGATTTCGAGCTGACCATCGTCAACCATGCCGAGCCGTTCGACTACGACATCTACGCCCGGCCCGATTATTATTTTGGCTACCGCAACCCGGCCTTCGACGCTCTGCTGGCCCGGCTGAAGCTGACCGCCGACCCGGCACAGCGCCGCGCGCTGCTGGGCGAAGTGCAGCGGCGGCTGGCCGACGATGCCGCGAGCGGCTTCCTGTTCCAGTATCCCCGGCTGGGCGTGCAGGATGCGACGCTCGGCGACGTCTGGATCAACACACCCAACCAGGCGCTCGATCTCGCTACCGCGCATTTCGGCGACGACAGCGGCGATGCCGGCGCGGCAGCGGAGGGCGGCACCGGCCTCGACGGCTATGGCTGGCTGGCGTTGGCCGGCATCCTCGCCGCCCTCGCGCTCGCTGCCATCGTCCGGCTCGGCCCGCTCTACGTCGGCGGGCGCGCCGGATCGCTGCTCGTCACCTTCCTCGCCGCGACGGTGGCGATCTTCGTGGTGGTGCAGGTGGTGCCGGGCGACCCCGCTGCCTTCATGATGGGGATGAACGCCAGCCCCGAGGCGGTCGCCGCCCTCCACGCCCAGCTCGGCCTCGAAGGGCCGGCCTGGGCGCGCTACTTCGCGTGGATCGGCGGGCTCCTCCACGGCGATTTCGGCACCAGCTACACCTATCGCGTGCCGGTCGCCGGGCTGGTGGCCGAGCGGCTGGCGGTGTCGCTGCCGCTCGCGCTGCTCGCCACCGCGCTGTCGATCGCGATCGGCGTGCCGGCGGGCTATGTCGCCGCGCGGCATCGCGGCCGCGCAATCGACGCCGCCTTCGGCTGGGCGGCACGGCTGGGAATCGCGCTGCCCAGCTTCTGGCTGGCGATCCTCCTCGTCCTCCTCTTTTCGGTGGTGCTGCGCTGGACGGCGGCGGGCGGCTTCCCCGGCTGGGATGCCGGCTGGCGGCCGGCACTCGGCGCGCTGGCGCTCCCCACCGTCGCGCTGGCGCTGCCGCAGGCGGCGATCCTCGCGCGGGTCACCCGCACCGCACTGATCGAAACACTGTCAGAAGATTATATCCGCACCGCCCGCGCCAAGGGGCTGTCGCGCAAGGCCGCGCTCCGCCGCCATGCGCTGCCCAACGCGCTCGGCCCGGTGCTGACCGTGCTCGGGCTGCAGGTGCCGTTTCTGCTGGCGGGCAGCGCGATCATCGAGACGATCTTCTTCCTGCCCGGCCTCGGCCGGCTGGTGCTGCAGGCGATCACCCAGCGCGACCTGATCGTGGTCCAGTCGGTGGTCGTCCTCCTCGTCGGCGCAGCGGTGCTGGCGAGCTTCACCGTCGACGTTCTCCAGCTCGCGATCGACCCGCGGCTGCGCCATCGCGGGGGCCGGTCGTGAAGGGCCGCGCGCTCCTCACCTTGGGCGGGCTGCTGGTCGGCCTCGTCGTGCTCGCCGCGCTCGTCTCGCTGGTGTGGACACCTTATGACGTCGCCGCGCTCGACGTCGGCCAACGGCTGCTGCCGTTCTCCGCGGCGCATCCGCTCGGTACTGACCAGTTCGGCCGGGACATGGTGTCGATGCTGATCGTCGGCGCGCGGACCTCGCTGGCGGTCTCGCTGCTCGCGGTCGGCGCGGCGATGCTGGTCGGCATCCCGATCGGCCTCGCCGCCGCCGCCCGCCCCGGCCCCCTCGACGAGGTGCTGATGCGTAGCGGCGATGTCGTCTTCGCCTTCCCCTCGCTGCTGACCGCGATCCTGCTCGCCGCGATCCTCGGCCCGGGCGCCTCGAATGCGGTGCTGGCCATAGCCATCTTCAACGTGCCGGTCTTCGCGCGCGTCGCCCGCGGCGGCGCGCGCGGCCTGTGGTCGCGCGACTTCATCGCCGCCGCCCGCCTTGCCGCCAAGGGCGACGCGCGGATCTCGCTGGAGCATATCCTGCCCAACATCGCCGCGCTGATCGTCGTCCAGGCGACCATTCAGTTCTCGCTGGCGCTGATCGCCGAGGCCGGCCTCTCCTATGTCGGCCTCGGCGTGCAGCCGCCGGCGCCGAGCTGGGGACGGATGCTGAGCGACGCGCAGACCCTCGCCGGCACCGCGCCGCGCCTCGCCATCCTGCCCGGCCTCGCCATCCTGCTGGCCGTGCTCGGCTTCACCCTGCTCGGCGACGGCCTGCGCGACCGGCTCGACCGGCGGGGGGCACGGGCATGACCCTGCTGTCGGTCGAAAACCTCTCGGTCGGCTATGGCGATCACACGGCGATTGCCGAGCTTTCGCTGACGCTGGAGCCGGGCAAGGTCCTCGGCCTCGTCGGCGAATCCGGATCGGGCAAGTCGACCGCATCGCTGGCGGTGATCGACCTGCTGCCCGAGAATGCGGCGCGCGGCGGCACGATCCTGCTCGACGGGGTGCCGCTGCCGGTCGGCGACGAGGCGGCGATGAACGCCCTGCGCGGCGGCACTATCGGCATGGTCTTCCAGGAGCCGATGACCGCGCTCAACCCGATGATGACGATCGGCGCGCAGGTTGCCGAGGCCGTACAGCTGCATCGGCGGGTCGGCCGGCGGGAAGCACGCGCGCTGGCCGCCGCGGTCCTCGAGCGGGTCGGTCTGCCGGCGGCGGCGATCCCACCGACGCGCTACCCGCACGAGCTGTCGGGCGGCCAGCGCCAGCGGGTCGCCATCGCCATCGCCATCGCGGGCGGCCCTCGCCTGCTGATCGCCGACGAGCCAACTACCGCGCTCGACGTCACGCTGCAGGCGCAGATCATGCAGCTCCTGCGCAGCCTCGTCGCCGAGGGGATGGCGCTGCTCCTGATCAGCCACGACCTCGCGCTCGTCGCCGAGAACGCGGATGCGATCGTGGTGATGAAGGATGGCCGCGCGGTGGAAAGCGGGCCGGTCCGTGAGGTGCTGGGCGCGCCGCAGCACGGATACACCCGGCGGCTGCTGGAGCGGATGCGGCACGTGCCGGTGCGAAAACTCCTCCCCGGCACGGGGAGGGGGACCGGCGCAGCCGGTGGGGGGGGCGCGCCACAGACGACCGTCTCGCTTGCTGAGCCCCACCTCCACCATCCTTCGGATGGTCTCCCTCCCCGTGCCGGGGAGGATGTCCTGCTGGAGGTCTCCTCCCTCCGCCGCGTCTACCCATCGCGCAATCCCTTCTCCGCCAAGGGCGGCAAGATCGCCCTGGACGATGCGAGCTTCGTTGTCCGTCGTGGTGAGTCGGTCGGCGTGGTCGGCGAATCCGGCTCGGGCAAGACCACGCTGCTCCGCGCCGTCCTCGCGCTCGACCGGCCGCAGGGCGGCGACGTCCGCCTGAACGGGCGCTCGATCACGTCGGCGCGCGGCGCGGCGCTCCGCGCGCTGCGGCGGGACGTGCAGGCCGTGTTCCAGGATCCCTACGGCAGCTTCGACCCGCGCCATCGCATCGAGCGGGTGGTCGCCGAGCCGCTGGTGCTGCTCGATCCGCCAGTCGGCGCCGCGGAGCGGCGGCGGCGGGTCGAGGCGACACTGGAGAAGGTGGGGCTGCAGGCCGGCCACGCCGACCGCTTCCCGCACGAATTCTCGGGCGGGCAGCGCCAGCGCATCGCCATCGCCCGCGCGCTGATCGTCGAGCCGGCGCTGGTCGTGCTCGACGAGGCGGTCTCGGCGCTCGACGTCTCGGTCCGCGCCGGCATCCTCGACCTGCTCGCTGACCTGTCCGACCGCCTCGGCCTCGCCTTCCTGTTCGTGTCGCACGATCTGTCGGTGATGCGGGCGATCACTGACCGGCTGCTGGTGATGCAGGCAGGGCGGATCGTCGAACAGGGCGCGACCGCGGAGGTGATGGCGGCGCCGCAGCACCCGTACACGGCCTCGCTGCTGGCGGCGACGCCGGATCTGGAGCGGGCGCTCTCGACGACCTGACCCTTTTCTCCTTCACAACGTTCGGTTCGAGCAGCATCGAGCTTGTCGAAAGACAACCGTCGAGAACTGGTTCGCGACAAGCTCGAACCGAACGGTGGAGCCTATGAAGCGCCCACCCCCGCCTCCCAGACTGCCCGCGCGATCGCCCGGGCGACGCAGTCCGCCGCCGCCGATCCGAGTCGCGCAAGTTTCATCGCCCGCGCCGCATCGTGACCCAGCGGACGGTCGCCGCTGGCCAGCGCGAAGACCAGGTCGCCGTCGAAGGGTGTATGGGCCGGACGGACGGCGCGGGCGATGCCGTCCTGGGCCATCATCGCAAACCGCTTCGCCTCGCCTTTGTCGAGATCGGCATTGGTCGCGACCACCGCCAGCGTGGTGTTGGCCCCCGGCGAAAGTCGGCCGAGCGTCGACAGCCGGGTCTCGTCGGGCGCTGGGTCGATCGCGCGGGCGGCAATGTCGGGCGCGATACCGCCATATTCCCGCTCGATTTCGAACGGCCAGGCCCAGAAGCTGCGACCGTCGGGCATCCGCACCGATCCGACCGCATTGGCCGCGACCAGTGCGCCCACCATCAGCCCGTCGCCAAGGTCGAGCGAGACCGAACCCACGCCCCCCTTCTCGAACCCCACCATCGCGCCGCGACCGACGCCGACCCGACCGAGCGCGAATTCCGCGCGCGCATTCTCAACAGCGGAGATGCCGAGCGCGCGATAGGGCGGCGTCTCGCCCCAGTCCTTGTCGCCTTCATTGCCGAGATCGTGCAGCACCGCCCCCGGCACGATTGGGATGAAGTGCCCGTCGGGACGCAGCCGCAGCCCCACCCCTTTCGCCGACAGCCGCGCCACCGCACCGTCGGCGGCGGCGAGGCCGAAGACCGATCCGCCGGACAAGGTGATCGCATGGACCCCGCCGACGAGGTTCTCCGGGGCGAGCGTCTCGGTCTCGCGCACGCCCGGCCCGCCGCCGCGGATGTCGACCGCGGCGACCCAGGGTCGCGGGCAGAGCAGCACCGTTGCCCCGGTGCCGGCGCGTTCGTTGGTACCGTGGCCGACCGTGAGACCGGCGACATCGGTTATCAGGTTGCGCGGGCCGGGGCGGTATGCCGGCATGATCAGGCTGCCTTTTCCCAGGGCTTCGGCCAGGGCCGCTGCGCCGGGCGCATCCGTTCATAGGCGCGCGACAGCTTCAGCACGCCGAGATCGTCGAAGCGGCGGCCGACGATCTGCAGGCCGATCGGCAGACCCTCGGGACTGTAGCCACAGTTGATCGAGGCGGCGGGCTGATCGGTCATGTTGTAGGCAACGGTGAAGCCGATATGCTCGAACGGCCGCGCCGGATCGTTGGTCGGTCCCGGCAGTTCGGCGGCGAAGGCCGGCTGCGGCGCTACCGGGGACAGCAGGAAGTCGAGCCCGGCGAAGTGCCGGTTGCCGAGTTCCTTCATGCGGATGATCTGGTCGAAGCCGGTGTAGACCGACAGCCCGTCATAGCCGCGTGCCGCCTCCACCCATTCGCGGATATAGGGCAGGATCAGCCGGTAGCGCTCCGGCGGGAGCTGGCGGGTCTCGTCGAGGAAGCGCGTCCGCCAGAAGCGGTCGAGGCCGTTCAGCATTTCCGGCGTCAGGAACGGCTCGACCGACTCGACGATCGCCCCGGCTGCCGCGAACAGCGTCGCCGCCTCCTCGACCGCAGCTATGACCTCGGGGTCGGCGGGCGTCCCGCAACCGGCTTCGCGCATCAGACCGATCCGCAGGCCGGTCAGGTCGATGTCGAGATCGTCCCAGGCGATGTCGGCCGGCGGCAGGCTCATATAGTCGCGCGCATCAGGGACCGCGGTCACCGCCATCAGCAGCGCCGAATCGGCCACCGTCCGCGTCATCGGCCCGGCGACCCGGCCGATATAGGGCGGGTCGATCGGAATCCGTCCAAAGCTCGGCTTGATCGAATAGATCCCGCACCAGCCCGCCGGCAGCCGCAGCGACCCGCCGATATCGGTGCCGAGATGAAGCGGGCCGTAGCCCGCCGCCGCGGCCGCGCCCGCCCCTGAGCTCGATCCGCCTGGTGTCTTCGACAGGTCCCAGGGATTGCGCGACAGCTGGTGGAAGCTCGACAGACCCGAGGACAGCATCCCGTAATCGGGGTTGGTGGTCTTGCCCCAGATGATCGCGCCGGCCTCGCGCACCCGCTGCGCCGGCGGTGCGTCCGCCGCCATCGGGGTCATGTCGGCAGCGGCGCTGCCGACCGGCTTGGCCACGCCGCGGGTCGCAATCAGTTCCTTGATGCTGATCGGCACCCCGTCGAGCGCCCCAATCGGCGACCCCGCCGCCCAACGTTTCTCGGATGCCTCCGCCTCAACCATCGCCGTCTCGAGATCAAGCGCCCAGGTCGCGGCGAGCAGCGGCTCAGCAACCGCGATCCGCTCGATGACGGCGGCCATCACTTCGCGGGGAGAAAGGGTACGGGCACGGTACGCATCGAGGAGTTCGACAGCGCTCAAATCAGCAAGCTGGTCCATCGGTATCCACTTAACAAAAGCTGGCTTCTCTCTAGCAGGGCGGCGCGGCGGTGCTACAGCCGGCGGCGAAAGGAATCGCGCGTGAATCTTGGCTTTTCCACCGAAGGACTCCTGATCGGCGGCGTGCGGCGCACCGCATCCGGCGGCGCCACCCTGCCGATCGAGAATCCTTCGACCGGCGAGACCGTCGGCGCGATCCCCGCCGGCACCGCGGCCGACATCGACGAGGCGGTCGCTGCTGCCCGTGCGGCACAGCCCGGCTGGGCCGACACTGCCGCCGCCGATCGCGGCCGGGTGCTCGCCGCCATCGGGCGGCTCGTCGCCGAACGTGCCGAGGAACTGGCCCAGGTCGAGGTGATCGACGTCGGCAAACCACTGACCCAGGCCCGCGCCGACGCCCGTGCGCTATCCCGCTATCTCGAATTCTACGCCGGCGCGATCGACAAGCTCCATGGCGAGACGATCCCCTATCTGCCCGGCTACACCGTCTACACCCTGCGCGAACCCCATGGCGTGACCGGCCACATCATCCCGTGGAACTACCCGATGCAGATCGTCGGGCGATCGGTGGTGGCAGCGATCGCCACCGGCAATGCCGCGGTGCTGAAACCCGCCGAGCAGGCAAGCCTGACTGCGATCCTGTTCAGCCGCATCGCCGGAGAGGCCGGCCTTCCCGCGGGTGTGCTGAACGTGGTGACGGGGACCGGCGCGGAGGCGGGCGCGGCGCTCGCCGGCCATCCGGGGATCGACCATCTGTCTTTCACCGGATCGACCAATGTCGGTATCGCCATCCAGACCGCGGCGGCGCGCAATGCCGTGCCGGTGACGCTGGAGCTCGGCGGCAAGTCGCCGCAACTCGTCTTCGCCGATGCCGATCTCGACCGTGCGCTTCCCTCGCTCGTCAACGCCGCGATCCAGAATGCCGGGCAGACCTGTTCGGCCGGTTCGCGCATTCTGGTCCAGCGGCCGATCTACGATGCGCTGGTCGATCGGATGGCGGCGCGCTTCGCCGCCTTGCGCGCCGGCCCCGCGATCGACGACCTCGACCTCGGTCCGCTGATCAGCGCCCGCCAGCGCACGATGGTCACCCGCTTCGTCGACCAGGGGCGCGCAGAACTGACCTTGGCAGCAGAAGGCCAAGTCGCCGCCGGTGCGCCATCGGGCGGACACTACGTCGCGCCCGCTCTGTTCACCGCCGTCCCCCACCGGCACCGCCTGGCCCAGGAGGAAATCTTCGGCCCGGTCGCCGTGGTGATCCCGTTCGAGGACGAGGAAGAGGCGGTCGCGATCGCCAACGGCACCCCCTACGGTCTCGTCGCCGGGGTCTGGACAGGCGATGCCGGACGCCAGCTCCGCCTCGGGCGGCGGCTGCGCGCGGGACAGGTTTTCCTCAACAATTACGGGGCCGCAGGCGGCGTCGAGCTGCCGTTCGGCGGCGTCGGCCGCTCGGGCCATGGCCGGGAGAAGGGTATGGAAGCGTTGCTGTCGTTCACTGCGGTCAAGACTGTGGCGGCCTGGCATGGCTGATCCCGCGACCGGCCGCCTGTCGGCCAAGCGCGCGCTCGTAAGCGGCGGCGCATCGGGCTTCGGCGCGGGCATCGTCCGCCGCTTCATCGCCGAGGGCGCGCGGGTCGCGATCCTCGACCGCAGCGGCGATGCGGCGGCTGCCCTCGCCGCCGAGCTGGGTGAAAATGCGCTGGCCGTCACCGCCGATATCGGCGCCCGCGTCGACGTCGATGCCGCTGCCGACACCGTGCTGAAAGCGTTCGGCGGGCTCGACATCCTCGTCAACAACGCCGGCATCGGCCAGACACCGCAGCCGATGGAGGGCCTCGACGAGGATCTCTTCGATCGGATCTTCACCGTCAACGCCAAGTCGGTCTACCTGACCGCGCGGGCGTTCCTGCCGGCGATGAAGGCGGGCGGCGGCGGGGCGATCCTCAACGTCGCCTCGACCGGCGCGGTGCGCCCGCGGCCGGGCCTCACCTGGTACAACGCATCGAAGGGCTGGATGGTGACCGCCACCCGCGCGATGGCGATCGAACTGGCGCCGGCCGGGATCCGTGTCAACGCGATCAACCCGGTCGCGGGAGAGACCCCGCTCCTCTCGACCTTCATGGGCGAGGACAGCGACGAGGCCCGCGCCCGCATGGTCGCCTCGATCCCGCTGGGCCGCCTGTCCACCCCGGCCGACATGGCCGCGGCGGCGACGTTCCTGTGCTCGGACGAGGCGGCGATGGTCACTGGCATCGCGCTGGAGGTGGATGGGGGACGCTGTATCTGAAACTATTCCTCCGCGTCCCGGGGAGAATAACTCACTCCGTCTGCCCGCCCTCGCCTAGCGCCCCTGCCGGCGCGACCAGTTCCAGCCGCTGCGCCACCGTGTCGATGTTGATCCCGTCGGCGCGGAACCGGCCAAGCAGCGCGACGAGCACGTTGCTCCGCGCGCTATAGGCCGCGCGCGGGCTGCCGACATGGGCGAAGCAGTTGAAGAGGATCCGCCCGTCGGCAATGCTGTCGATGAACGCCTTGGGCTCGGGCTCGGCAAGGATCGCCGGCTCGGCGGCGAAGGCCTCTAGCACCGCGTTGCGCACGCCTTCGGCATCGGTCGCGATCGGCACCGAGAACTGGAGCTGGATGCGGCCGAGCGGGCTCGACAGCGTCTTGTTGAGCACCGTCTTGGTGATCAGCTCAGAATTGGGCACGATCAGCGTCGAATGGTCGGGCAGCTCGATCTCGGTCGAGCGCACGCTGATCCGGCGGACATCGCCCTCGTCGGTGCCGACGCGGATCAGGTCGCCGATCTTGATCGGCCGCTCGGCAAGCAGGATTAGGCCCGAGACGAAGTTCTGTGTAATCGCCTGCAGACCGAAGCCGATGCCGACCGACAGCGCCGAGACCAGCAGCGCGATCCTCTCCATCCCGATGCCGAGCGAAGAGAGCGCCCAGAGCACCGCGAGCACGATGCCGAGATAGCGCGCGACGAGGCTGACCGAGTTGCGCCCCGAGCCGTCGAGGTCGGTGGTCGGCAGGTACTTCGT
>Ga0070668_100001952_pt1 | contig 15044 bp, 17 predicted proteins | sample KBSS43metaG_FD_64661 | JGI IMG/M metagenome (GOLD analysis project Ga0070668, IMG submission 64661) | Switchgrass rhizosphere microbial communities from Kellogg Biological Station, Michigan, USA - KBS S4-3 metaG | ecosystem: Host-associated > Plants > Roots > Rhizosphere > Soil ... | reverse complement strand
CGAATATCGGCCGAAGCGCGGTGTAGTCGCCCTTCAGCGCCTTGCCGACCGGCGTCGCGTCGAGCGCCGTCAGGTCCAGTCCCGCCGAGGCGACCTCGGTCTCCCATTCGTCGCGGGCGAACATGTCCTCGCCGCGCACGCGTTTGACCGCCTGGACGAAGCGATCGCCTTCCTTGCGCACACGCAAGGACAGGCTGTTCTTGCGCAGATCAAGCTGCGGCGTATCGAAATAGGTGGCCTTGTAGGTCACGGCGGCGGCGTCGCCAGCCAGGGCCGGATGCTTGGCTAAACGTCGCAAGGCCTGCGGCGTGACATCGAACTTGAGTTCGGTCTCCGGGCCCGCGCTGGTCTTCGAAGGCATGGGTCCCGCTTTTGCTGGTTCCGCCGTAGAACGACCGCTGTCACAAAAGTCGCCGCCCTGTCTATCGCGGCGCGGAAAAAAGCCGAGGGCCTCTTCAATCTACGCCTCACGAGGGCGCAGGACAAGCGACGGGCGGTCGCTCAGAGCATGGAGATCCAGGGTAGGACTTCCAGCCACGGCGCCGCGGTGACCATCATCGCGCCCCAGGCCTTGGCGTAGCTGAGTTGGCTTTTCACCTCGGTCTTGAGGTTCCAGGGCAGGATGACGATGCGGTCGGGCTTGTGCTCGCGCAGATAGTTCTCGTCGACGATCGGGATGTGGCTGCCGGGCAGATACTTGCCCTGCTTGGCGGGATTTTTGTCGACGACGTAGGGCAGGAGCTCGGGCGTGACGCCGGCGAAGTTGATCAAGGTGTTGCCCTTGGCCGCGGCGCCATAGGCGGCGACGGACAGGCCGTTGTTCTTGGCGTCGACCAGGAACGCCAGGAAGTCGTCCTTGACCTTCTCGGCGCGGGCTTGAAAGGCCAGGTAGGGCGCGGTGGTCTTGAGGCCGGCCGCGGCCTCGCGTTCAAGAACGGCCGCGACGTTGGGGCTGATCGGATGCGAACCGGAGTCCGTGCGCTGGGCGAAGACCCGCAGGCTCCCCCCGTGGGTCGGCCATTCCTCGACATCGAACACAGTCAGGCCCTGGGCGGCGAAGATGCGCTGCACGGCGGTCAGGGACAGGTACGAGAAGTGCTCGTGATAGGCGGTGTCGAACTGGTTGAGCTCGATCATATTCAAAAGGTGGGGGAATTCGAAGGTCGAGACCCCGCTCGGCTTCAAAAGCTTGGCGAAGCCGGCCACGAAATCGTTGATGTCGGGCACGTGCGCCAGGACGTTGTTGGCGGCGGTCAGGTCGGCGGACTTGCCTTGGCTGACCAGTTCTTCGGCCAGGGCGACACCGAAGAATTGCGGAACGATCTCGATGCCCTTTTCGCGCGCCGCCGCGGCGGTGCTGGCCGTGGGCTCGACGCCGTAACAAGGCACGCCCGCCTGCTTGACGTACTGCAAGAGGTATCCGTCATTGGCCGCGACCTCGCAAACCATGCTTTGGTCCGTCAGTCCAAAGCGTTCGCGCATCGTCTGGACGTATCTGTTGGCGTGCTCGAGCCAGGACGAGGAGAAGGAGCTGAAATAGGCATAGTCCTCGGTGAACATCGAGTCCGCGGCGGCGAAGTCCTCGGTCTGGACCAGCCAGCATTCGGTGCAGACGAGGACCCGCAAGGGAAGCCAGGTCTCCGGCGCGGCGAGGGTGTCAGGCGTCAAATAGGCGTTGGACGGCGGCGCCGTCCCCAGGTCCAGGAATGGAACTTCCAAAACGTTGCTGCAATGACGGCACTTCATCTTATCACCCCTGAAGATGGGCCTTTCGGCCCTCCCAACCCTGCTCGCCTTTGCCCATGACGCGACGGGCTCCTAACGCGAGGCCCGATCCTTCGAAGTCCGTCTGGCGACTGCGAGCAGCTAACAATCGGTAGTTGTTCTATACGCCTGCCTAAGAGATTGCTCCAGTGGCCTCGGAGTTGGGCGGCCTCACATTGATCGAATTTGAGGCGCCCGAACGCTCGGACACAAGACGTCAAGGCAGTTGCAAATGCGGCGCCAAGTTCTTCATAGGCGCGCGGCGCGCATAATTCGTGCCTTGAGCGAGTTGGCGCTGCCGGGGGCCCAGATCGGGCCAGTCACGTCTATGGCCGGAATCTTCGGGAATTGCGGCGATCAATGGCTAGGCAGGCCGGGTTCCATCCACAGTTGTTGGGTGAAGATCGGCGCCGCCCACTTGCTCTAAAAGCTCCCTCATTCTAGGGGGTGTGATCAATTGCTTCGTGGCCATATCGAGTAACAATGATCACCGAAACTTCCGAGCCTGATCCTCTGGATGTCGCAATCGGGGCGCGCGTGCGCGCTAGACGCCGGATGTTGGGTATGTCCCAGACGGCGCTTGGAGAAGAGCTGGGCGTAACCTTTCAGCAAATCCAGAAATACGAGCGGGGAATTAACCGTATCTCTGGGTCTACTTTGGTCAGACTGGGTCGTGTTCTTGGCGTTCCGGCCGGCAGCCTGCTCGGCGACGATGAAAAGGCGGACGAGGCGCCGCCCTGGGCCTATCTGATGAAATCGGGCGTGGCCGAGACCATCGACGCCCTCGCCGCGGTGAAAAGCCCGCATATCCGCCGCCAGATCGTCGCCCTGGCCCGGGCCCTGGCCGAGCACGAACGTGGCGACGACGCCGAGGACGAAGACCAGGAAAGCCTGCGCGGCTGACTTTCGCCCCAAGGCGAATTGACGCAAATGTCGACTAGCGGCTGGCGCGAAAAATCGTCCCGCTCTACGGAGGCTCCTCGTTTGCCGGGGAGTCAATGTTCCATATCGTCAACAGCGCCAACCGCACGCGCTACAAGCCACAGCTTGACGCCATGCATGCCGCGCGCGTCCACGTCTTCGCCAGCCGGCCCTACGGCGGGCCGGATGCGGTCGCCGGCGCGGGCCCGCGCGATCGCTACGACGATGACCACGCCCTCTATCTGATGCGCCTCGACAGTTTCGGCGAGGTCATCTGTTGCGGCCGGCTGCGGCCGACGGCGCGCGGTTCGATGGTCGCCGCCTATTTCGGCCACGCCTTGATGGACGCCGAGCCAGTGGAGGGCCCGGCCACCTGGGAGTTTTCACATTATTACACGCGCGAACTCGCCGGCCGCGCCCCCTTCAGGATGCGCGCCGAAATGCGTCTGGCGATCCTCGCCGCCGCGCTCGACGCGCGTATCGACCGCATCGTCTCAGTCGTTGAGGCCGAATACTGGCCGTGGGTCGAACAGTCGGGCTGGAACGTGACGTCGCTTGGCCCGCCCGTCCTTTACGGCGAGGACGCCGAGGCCATGGTCTATAGTTTTACCGTTCGGCCCCAGGATCTGGTGAAGTTCCGCCTGCGCCTGAGGGCCGAGCTCCTCGCCGCCTTGGGCGAGGTCGAAGATCCGGAAGCCGCCAAGGCGGACGGTGTGACGGCTGTGGCCGAAAGCCTGGGCCCGGCGGCGCTCGATGTCCTCAACAGCCTGTCGCGCGCGATCGCCACCGTCGAGGAGTCCGAAGGCTTCGACGCGGCCCTGGCCCTGGCCGACAGTCTTGAGCGCGCGGTGCGGGACGGCGCCGCCAATTAGCGCCGCGGCGACTAGACCCGGATGTCGATGATCGAGCCGGGGCGTAACGGACGGTCCGGCGCGGCTTGCGGCGCCTTCGCGGCCGGTGCCGGCGTGGGCTGCAGCACCGTCGCGGCCAGGGCCGTTGAAGGTTGACGGGCGACCGGCGCGGCCTCGGTCGCGGCCGGCCGGAAGAAGGCGGCGCGGGCCTGGCTGAGCTGGGCCGGCGGTGCGGCCGGCGGACGGATCGTGGTCATGCCGATGATCTCGCGGAAACGTGGTTAACCCAAGGTTAACGGGCTGCGGCGAGCTTGGCGAGAAGGGCGTCGACCTGGTCCTGGTTTTCCAGGGGGCCGGTGTGCTTGCCGACGATCATGCCCTTGGAATCGACGACGAAGGTTTCCGGCAGGCCGGTTGCGCCGAAGTCGATCGTCGCGCGGCCCTTGGCGTCGTTCAGCACCACGGCGAAGGGATCGCCCCAACGCGTCAGGAACTGCGCTGTGGCGGCGGGCTTGTCTTTCTCGGCGACGCCGACGATCCGCACGCCCTGGGCCTTGAGGCCCATCAGATAGGGGCTTTCGGCGGCGCAGGGCGGACACCAGGAGGCGAACAGGTTGACCAGGGCCGGGCCCTGGATCTGGGTCGACAGGGCGAGGGGCGGCCCGCCTTCCAGCAAGGGCGCCATCAGCTCGGGCGCCGGTTTGTCGACCATGGCGTTCGGCTCGATGCGGGTGTTGCGGCCCAGCGCGAAGAGGCCGAACAGGGCCAGCGCCAACAAAAGCGCGCCGAGCGGCAGGAGGGTGATCCAACGCTTCATTTGGCTTTGGCCTTGGCGTCCTTCTGCGCCTGCAGACGTTCGGCTTCGCGGCGCCATCTGGCCGCGCGGATCAGGGTCTCGGCGACCATGGCCGCGATGACCCCCGCCGAGGCGCCATAGGCGGCCCAGACGTAGAAGGCGTATTTGCCAGCGTCGAGGTCCAGTCCCATCACGCTTTCCCCGCCAGCTGCACGGCCAGGGCGCCGGCCTTGCGCCGCCAGACCTCGGCCCGCGTGCGCACCATCCACAATGAGCCGAACAGCATCAGGAAGCCGATCATGCTGAGGAAGAAGGGCGCAAGGTACACAGGGGCTAGGCCAGATTCGCCGGTCAGGCTGATCGAGGCCGTCTGGTGCAGGGTGTTCCACCAGTCGACCGAGAACTTGATGATCGGCAGGTTGATGACCCCGACCAGGGCCAGGATGTTGGACGCCCGCGCCGCCTTGGCCTCGTCGTCGATCGCCGCCAAGAGCGCCATATAGGCGAGATAGACCAGGAAGAGGATGAGATACGACGTCAGACGCCCATCCCACACCCACCAGTCGCCCCACATCGGCCTGCCCCACAGCGATCCCGTCAGCAAGGCGAGGAAGGTGAAGCCGGCGCCGATCGGCGCGGCGGCGCGAGCGGCGGCGTCGGCCAGCGAATGGCGAAAGACCAGGCCAAAGAAAGCCGAGCCGGCGAGGCAGGCGTAGGCGAACATGCCGACCGTGGCGAGCTGGGGGTGCAGGAATAAGAGGCGCACCGTGTCGCCCTGCTGGTAGTCCTCCGGCACGGAGAAGCCGAGCCAGAAGGCGGCCGCCAATAGGATCGCCGCCGCCGCCGCCAGGATCGGGGCCGCCCAGCGCGAAAAGTCCATGAACCGCTGGGGGTTGGCGAGGAGCTGGATCATGCCTTGGCAATTAGAGGCGGGCGGGGCCGTCGGCAAGGCTGGCGCACTTAACAAACTCCGGTCGAGGTTTGATCTAGGACAGCGCGTTTTTGCAGGCCGCCGCCATGGCGAAGGGGCCGAGGGCCACCGCGGCCAGGCTATAGGCGGCGAGGAAGGAAAGGCCCGTCCGCCCGTCGAGGCCGCTGGCGAAGGCTTCAAGGGCTCCTGCGCCGAAGATCACCGGCGGGGCGAACAAGGGCAGGACGATCACCGCGATCAGGACGCCGCCCCGTCGGCTGCCCAGACTCAAGGCCGCGCCGACGCCGCCGGTGAAGGCGAACCCCAGCCCGCCGAGCAGGGCGGTGACGATGATGGCGGGCGTCAGGTCGGGATCGGCGCCCAGGGCGATGGCGGCGATCGGGGCGGCGAGGGCGAGCGGCGCCCCGTTGGCCAGCCACTGCGCCAGGCACTTGATGAAACAGATGGTTTCCAGCCCCGTCGCGCCGAGGGCCAAAAGGTCAAGGGCGCCGTCTTCGTAGTCGCGTTCGAACAATCGCTCCAGGGACAGGAGGCTGGCGAGCGCCAGGGCCAGCCAGGCCGATCCGGTCGATACCGCCTTCAGCCGCTCGGGCTCGGCGCCGACCGCCAGCGGCAGAAGGGTGGCGACGGCGGCGTAGAAAGCGAGCGCCAGAAGCGGCCCGCCGCCCTTGCCCCAGGCGAGGGACAGTTCGCGCCGAAAGAGGACCCCGACGCCGGTCATCCGGCGATCTCAAGGGTCCGCGCCTTGATCGGCAAGGGATCGTGGACGGCGGCGAGGATCAAGCCGCCGCGGCGGACGTGGTCCGCCATCAGGGCGCCGAACATCTCGCGCCGGGCGGCGTCGAGGGGCGCCATGGGCTCGTCAAGCAGCCAAAGGGACCTTGGTGAAGCGATCAGCCGGGCCAGAGCCAGGCGCCGTCGCTGGCCGGCGGAAAGCTTTCGCACCTCCAGGCCGAGCAAGGCTTCAAGACCCAGGGTCTCGATCACCTCCCCCAAGGATGCTTCGTCGCCGCCGGTCCAGCGGACCTGGAAGGCAAGCTCGTCGCGGGCGGTGCGGGCGCCTTTCAGACCGTCCTGGTGGCCGAGAAAGTGCAGGCCCGCGGACCGCGCCTCGTCGGCGTCCGCGCCGCCGAAGGTGACTCTTCCCGCCAGCGGCCGGATGAAGCCGGCGACGCAGCGCAACAGGCTTGTCTTACCCGCGCCATTGGCGCCCGTCAGGGCCACCGCCTCGCCCGCGCTCACCGTGGCCGCGAGGTGCTCGAACAGCAGGCGATCGCCCCGCGCGAGGCTCAAGTCCTCGATATTCAGGGCGCCAATCATGCGAACGTCTCGCAACTACTCATGAAGACCGGCGGCCGCATGGACGATTGCTGCAACGCGGCGTATGAAGCGCGCGCCTAACGGGGCTTCCGCCGCGCCGACGTGAACGCTGTGTGTCCACGTCAAAGAGCGCGCGAGCTCCGGTCCGATGACCGGACGGCCTCGAAGAAGAGAAAGGGGACAGCCTCATGGCGTCTTTGGACAGCCTCAACACCCAGCGTTCATTGAAAATTGGCCGCAAGAAATACCTCTATTACAGCCTCCGCGCCGCAGAGGAAGCGGGCCTGACCGGCATCCGCAATCTGCCGGTGTCGCTGAAGGTGCTGTTGGAAAACCTGCTGCGTAACGAAGACGGCGGCGACACCAATGGCGAGGACTTCAAGGCCCTCGCCGCCTGGGTCGAAAACCGTGGCTCGGTTTCGCACGAGATCAGCTTCCGTCCGGCGCGCGTCCTGATGCAGGACTTCACCGGCGTTCCCGCCGTCGTCGACCTGGCCGCGATGCGCGACGCCATGGCCGCCCTGGGCGCCGATCCGGAAAAAATCAACCCGCTGAGCCCCGTCGACCTCGTCATCGACCACTCGGTGATGGTCGACCACTTCGGCACGTCCAAGTCCTTCGAACAGAACGTGGACAAGGAATATGAGCGCAACCTCGAGCGCTACCGCTTCCTGCGTTGGGGCTCCTCGGCGTTCAACAACTTCCGCGTCGTGCCGCCCGGCACCGGCATCTGCCACCAGGTGAACCTGGAGTACCTGGCCCAGACCGTCTGGACAGCGGACCTGCAGGGCGACACCGTCGCCTATCCGGACACCGTCGTCGGCACCGACAGCCACACCACCATGGTCAACGGCCTGTCGGTCCTGGGCTGGGGCGTCGGCGGCATCGAGGCCGAGGCCGCCATGCTCGGCCAGGCGATCCCGATGCTGATCCCCGAAGTGATCGGCTTCAAGCTCACGGGCCGCCTGCCGGAAGGCACGACCGCCACCGACATGGTGCTGACCGTCACCCAGATGCTGCGCAAGAAGGGCGTGGTCGGCAAGTTCGTCGAGTTCTACGGCCCGGCGCTGGCGACCCTGACCATCGAGGACCAGGCGACCATCGCCAACATGGCCCCGGAATATGGCGCGACCTGCGGCTTCTTCCCGATCAGCCGCGCGACCATCGATTATCTGAGCGCCACCGGCCGCGACAAGGACCGCGTCGCCCTGGTCGAAGCCTACGCCAAGGAACAGGGCTTGTGGTACGAGGACGGCGTCGCCGACCCCGTGTTCACCGACACCCTGGAACTGGACCTGGCCCAAGTCCTGCCGTCGCTGGCGGGTCCCAAGCGTCCGCAAGACCGCGTCCTGCTGTCCGAATCCGCCGTCAAGTTCAACGAGGCGCTGGAAGGCGAGTTCGGCAAGCCCGGCGAACAGCCGCGCATCGCGGTCGCGGGGGCCAAGCACGACCTTGGCCACGGCGACGTGGTCATCGCCGCGATCACCTCCTGCACCAACACCTCCAACCCCAGCGTCCTCATCGCCGCCGGCCTCGTCGCCAAGAAGGCGGTGGAGAAGGGGTTGAAGTCCAAGCCGTGGGTGAAGACCTCGCTCGCGCCCGGATCGCAGGTGGTCACCGACTACCTGGCCAAGGCCGGCCTCACCAAGTCGCTCGACGCCCTCGGTTTCAACCTCGTCGGCTACGGCTGCACGACCTGTATCGGCAACTCGGGCCCGCTGCCGGAGAATATCTCCAAGGCGATCCAGGACGGCGATCTCGTCGCCGCCTCCGTGCTCTCCGGCAACCGCAACTTCGAAGGCCGGGTGAACCAGGACGTGCGCGCCAACTACCTGGCCTCGCCGCCGCTGGTGGTGGCCTATGCGCTGGCCGGCACCATGAAGCTCGACCTGACCACCGAGCCCCTGGGGGTCGACAAGAAGGGCGAGCCTGTCTACCTGCGCGACATCTGGCCGACCTCGGAGGAGGTCGCCGCGATCCAGCGCAAGGTCGTCACCAACGCCCTCTTCGCCAAGCGCTACGGCGACGTCTTCACCGGGGACAAGCACTGGCAGGGCATCAGCATCTCCGGCGGCCAGACCTACGCCTGGGAAGGGGATTCGACCTACGTTCAGAACCCCCCCTACTTCGAGGGCATGAGCATGACGCCGAAGATCGTCGGCGACATCGTCGAAGCCCGCGTCCTGGGCATTTTCGGCGACTCGATCACCACCGACCACATCAGCCCGGCGGGCAACATCAAGAAGGTCTCGCCGGCCGGTGAATATCTGTCGGCCCATGGCGTCGATCCGCTGGACTTCAACTCCTACGGCGCGCGTCGCGGCAACCACCAAGTGATGATGCGCGGCACCTTCGCCAACATCCGCATCCGCAACAAGATGACCCCGGACGTCGAGGGCGGTGTGACCAAGCACTACCCGTCGGGCGAGGTCATGCCGATCTACGACGCGGCGATGAAGTACCAGTCGGAAGGCCGGCCTTGCGTCGTCTTCGCCGGCAAGGAATACGGCACCGGCTCGTCGCGCGACTGGGCGGCCAAGGGCGCCAAGCTTTTGGGTGTCCGCGCGGTGATCGCCGAGACCTTCGAGCGCATCCACCGGTCGAACCTGGTCGGCATGGGCGTCCTGCCCCTGCAGTTCAAGATCGACGGCTGGCAGAAGCTGGGCCTGACCGGCGAGGAGATCGTGACCATCCGCGGCCTGCTCGACGTCTCGCCGCGACGCACCCTGACGGTCGAGCTCTACCGCCCGTCCGACGGCCGCGTCGCCCGCTTCCCGGTGATCTGCCGCATCGATACCCCGACCGAACTTGAGTACTTCAAGAACGGCGGCGTCCTGAACTATGTGCTGCGGAACCTGGCGAAAGAGGCCGTGGCGTAAGCAACTTCGGTAACCCTCTCCCCCTGCGGGAGAGGGTCGCCGCGCAGCGGCGGGGTGAGGGGTCGCGCCGGCCTACGCCGCAGCAGGCTGAGCGTTCCGTCAGGCGGATGGGCTGGTGCGACCCCTCATCCGGCGCTTCGCGCCACCTTCTCCCGCAAGGGGAGAAGGGCCCATCTTCAATTCCCTCACGCCAAGTTGAGGCGCATTCCAGCCAGGGATTCAGCATAACGGGCGCCATGCGTCTGGGCTTGGTTCTTGTGGGACTGTGTTTGGCGATGGCGGGGCGGGCCTTCGCCGGGTCGCCCGTGGTCGTCGAACTCTACACCAGCCAGGGCTGCGGCTCCTGCGCTGACGCTAACCGGCTGGTCGATGACCTGGCCGATCGCGAGGGGCTCCTTCCCCTGACCTTCTCAGTCGACTATCTCGACTATCTCGGCTGGCGCGACACCTTCGCCCGGCCGGAGTTCTCCAAACGTCAGCGCTCCTACGCCGAACGCTGGGAAGCGCCGGCCCTGATCGCGCCCCAGGTGGTCATCGACGGCCGCGCCCAGGCTCGCGGCACGGAAACCGAAGCCGTCGACGCCCTGATCCGCGAGGCGCAGCGGGCGCAGCGCGATCCGCCGGAAATCCGCTTTATCGGCGACCGGCTGGCGGTCGGCTCGGGGCGCCATACGGCCACGCCGGCGGACGTCTGGCTGATCCGCTACGATCCCCGCGGCCAGGACGTCGCCGTTCGCCGGGGCGAGAACCAGGGCCGCACCCTGATCTATCGCAATGTCGTGCGCGAACTCGTCCGGCTCGGCGGCTGGAAGGGCAAGCCCGTGTCCTTCGCCGTCCCCGAACCCACCGCCAAGGGCCTCGTCACCCTGATCCTAGTGCAGCAGCCCAAGGGCGGCGAGGTGCTGGCGCTGCTCAACGAGTGAGGGCTTAAGCCGCCCTGACAACGCCGCGCACGACCTCGACCGGCCAGTCCGTCAGGTGTTCGCCGTAGCAGGGGCCGGAGATGCATTCGCCGTTCTTCAGGAACAGCGCCCCGTGCGCCGAGCAGAGGATGAACTTGCCGTCCTTGGTCAGATACCGGTCCGGCACGGCGGCCAGCGGCCAGCCGGCGTGGGGGCAGGAGTCGACGAAGCCCTTAACCGCCTTGCCCTCGCGCAGGACAAAGCCGGCGAAGAGGGCGTCGCCTTGGCGAAAGACGAACCCCTTGGCGCCCATGTGCGGCAGTTCGTCCAGCGCGCAAAGCGCGGTCCCCGCAGGCGGCCTCGCGGGGTTTGCCGTCAACGCAGCTCGCCCCGGGTGATCTTGATCTCGCGCAGCTCGACGCGCTCGAACACGCCGGCGACCTGGTAGGGGTCGTTTGCGGCGAAAGCCTCAGCCCGCGCGCGGTCGCATTCGAGGATCAGCAGCGAGCCGATCACCTGGCCGTCGTCGTCGAGCATGGGCGCCGCTAGTCGCACGAAATCCATCGCGCCATCGATATATTCAAGATGCGCCGGGCGCGTGGCCATGCGCAGGTCCAGCGCGCCTTGCTTGTCGAAACAGGTGAGGACGAAGTGCGGCAATGAAGGGGCTCCTTAGAATTCGGACTTGAGCGGACGGGCCAGCAGGGCGGCGATGGCGTCGTCGAGGCTGGTTTCACCGGCCAGGATCGCCGCCACCGCCTCGCAGATCGGCGCCTCGACGCCGATGCGGCGGGCAAGCTCGCGCACCGCGGGGGCGGAGGCGACGCCTTCTGCGACCGATAGCTTGCCGGCCAGAGCGCTCTCCAGGCTCTCGCCGCGCCCGAGCGCCAGGCCGACGGTCATGTTGCGCGATTGCGGACTGGAACAGGTGAGGACGAGGTCGCCCAGGCCGCAGAGGCCGGACAGGGTCTCGGCCTCTGCGCCCAGCTCCACGGCGAAGCGGGTCATCTCGGCGAAACCGCGGGTGATGACAGCGGCGTGGGCCGAGCGCCCGAGCCCGCGCCCCTCGACGATGCCGCAGGCGATGGCCAACACGTTCTTGATCGCGCCGCCCGCTTCCGCGCCGATCATGTCCGAGGCGAGGTACGGCCTGAACGTCGGCGTGGCGATGGCCGCGGCGAGCATCCGGCCGAGCGCCTCGTCAGGACAGGCGAGGGTCACCGCGGTCGGTAGGCCGCGCGCCACCTCGCCGGCGAAACTCGGGCCGGACAGGACGGCCGGCGCCGCGCTCGGCAGGGTTTCGTGCAGGACCTGGGTCATCAGCTTCAGCGAGCGCTGCTCGACGCCCTTGGCGCACAGGACGATCGGCAGGCCCTCGCGGCTGTAGGGGTGGAAGGCTTCGAGCGTCGATCGCAGGTGCTGGGCAGGGGCGACCGCCAGGAGAATGTCCCAAGGCGCGAGGTCGGAAAGCTCGGTGGTGACGTCGATCGCGGGATCGAGCTCGACGCCCGGCAGGAAGGCCGAATTGATGCGCGTGGCGGCGATGTCTGCGGCGACCTCGGGCTCCTTGGCCCAGAGGGTGACGGCCAGGCCCGCGCGGGCGCAGACCTGAGCCAGGGCCGTGCCCCAGGCGCCGGCGCCGATGACGCCCGCGGTGGTGAAAGCCGTCATGCCTTGGCCCCTTTTCGTCCGAACTTGTTCATCGGGTTCGCCAGAGCGGCCGCCTCGTCGAGCGGCCAGCGCGGGCGCGCCGCCGCGTCGATGTCGGACACCATGCCCGCGGCTAGCCGCTCGGCGCCGACGAGGGCGATCATGGCGGCGTTGTCGGTGCAGTATCGGAGCGGCGGGGCGTGGAAGGAAAAGCCGTGCTGCGCCGCCTCTTGCTGCAGGGCTTCGCGCACCGCGCCATTGGCCGCGACGCCGCCGGCGACGACAAAGCGCAAACCGCGGCCTTCCTGCATCCGCGCATAGTGAACCATGGCCCGGCCGGTGCGCTCGGCCAACTGGGCGGCGATGGCCTGCTGCACCGAGGCGGCGAGGTCGCGCTTCTCGTCCTCTTGCGTCAGGTGTTCGGCGATCCGCGCCGCGGCGGTCTTCAGGCCCGAGAAGGAAAAGTCAAAGCCGTCGCGGCCGAGCAGGGCCCGTGGCAGGGGATAGCGTTTCGCATCGCCGCCGACCGCCAGCTTTTCCAGGGCCGGGCCGCCGGGGTAGGGCAGGCCGAGCGTCTTGGCGATCTTGTCAAAGGCTTCGCCGGCCGCGTCGTCGATGGTCGAGCCGAGCCGCGCGCAGGCGCCGACGCCGGCGACGCTCAAAAGCTGGCAATGGCCGCCGGACACCAGCAAGAGCAGGAAGGGATAGTCGACCGTCTCGGCTAGGCGCGCCGACAGGGCGTGGCCTTCCAGGTGATTGACGGCGATCAGCGGCAGGCCGCGGGCCAGGGCGATGGCCTTGCCGGCGGCGAGGCCGACCATCACCCCGCCGACCAGGCCGGGGCCGGCGGTGGCGGCGACGGCGGCAAGGTCGCCGAAACCGACCTTCGCCTCGGCCATGGCCTGGGCGATCACGGCGTCGATGATCTCGACATGGGCGCGGGCGGCGATCTCCGGAACCACCCCGCCGAAAGGGGCGTGCTCGGCGATCTGGCTGGCGACGATCGATGACAGGACGGTCACGGCGCCGTCGTCGTCGCGGCGCACGACCGCGGCGGCCGTCTCGTCGCAACTCGTCTCGATGCCAAGGACCAGGGCCATATTCTCATCCGCCGCGACCGCGAGGTGGTGGCGCGGCTTGGCTGGACCGGGTATCTCCCCCACCGTGACAACGCAACCTCTCGTCCGGATAGGCACCCGCGGCTCCAAGCTGGCGCTGACCCAATCGCGCATGATGCAGCGCGCGATCGCGGCCGCCCTCGGCGCGGATCCCGACGACGCCGACCTGGTCTGTCCCCTGACGGTGATCACCACCTCCGGCGACATCATCCAGGACCGGCGCCTCTTGGAGGCCGGCGGCAAGGCCCTGTTCGTCAAGGAGATCGAGGAGGCGATGCTGGCCGGCCTGATCGACTGCGCCGTCCACTCGATGAAGGATGTGCCCGCCGAACTGCCGCACGGCCTTTCCATCGCCGCCATCCCCGAACGCGAGGACCCGCGAGACGCCTTCCTCAGCGTCGCCCACGACAGCTTCGAGGCCCTGCCGCAAGGCGCGCGGCTCGGCACCGCGAGCCTGAGACGCCAGACGCAATCGCTCTATCGCCGCCCCGACCTCGACGTCGTCATGATGCGCGGCAACGTCGACACCCGCATCGCCAAGCTGGAGCGCGGCGAGGCCGACGCGATTCTACTGGCCCTGTCGGGCCTGAACCGCCTGGGCCTTGGCCATTTGCCGAAACAGCTCCTCGATCCGATCGAACGGCCACCGGCGCCGGGGCAGGGGGCGCTGGCCATCGAAGCCCGCCATCAGGATATCGACGCGCCGTGGCTGAAGGCCCTGCGCCATCACCCGACCGCGATCTGCGTCGCCGCCGAGCGGGGCGCGCTGGAGGCGCTTGAAGGATCGTGCCGCACGGCGATCGGCGCTTATGCGCGGATCATCGGCGACGACCTCGACCTCGTCGTCGAGGCCCTGACGCCAGACGGCAAGGAACGGATCCGCCGCGAAGCCTCGGTGCGGATCACCGGCGAAGGTCCGGCGCGGGCGCTGGGGCTCGAGCTTGGCCGATCGATCCGCGAAGAAGGCGGCGCGCGGCTGATGCTGCCACCGAGCGCCTGATGCGGCTGTGGGTCACCCGCACCCGGCCGGGCGCGGAGGCGACGGCGCAGCGCTTGAAGCATCTGGGCCACGAGCCCGTCGTCGCGCCCGTGCTCGCCTACCGCGCCTTGCCCAGGGCGAGCCTCGATCTTGAGCGCGCCAAGGCCCTGGCCTTCACGGGCCGCAATGCGGTCGAGGCCTTCGCCGGCCTGACGGATCGCCGCGATCTGCCGGTCTACGCCAACGGCGAGGCGACGGCGGCGGCGGCGCGCGAGATCGGCTTTTCCCAAGTCACCCACGCCGACGGTGGCGTCTCCAACCTCGCCGAGCTGATCCTGAAAGCCAAGGTAGCCGGTCTCATCGTCTGGCCGGGTCCAATCGAGCCGGCGGGGGACCTGCCCGCCATGTTGGCCGGCGGCGGCGCGGTCGCCGAATTGCAGCCGGTGTACGAGAGCGTGACGACCGGCGTCGCCGTTCCGCAGGCCATCGATGGCCTTCTCATCCATTCACCCAAGGCCGCGCGCGCCGTGGCCAAGATCTTGTCGCGGGAGCAAGCGCGGGGCCTCGTGCTCTTCGCCATCTCGCCCGCCGCGGCCGGGCCGCTCGCCGCGACCGGTTTTATCCGTGTGGCGGTGGCGCCGCGACCGAACGAATCGGCGCTGCTTGATCTATTAGCGGGTTGACCGAACACACCGGAGGCGCGAACCAAAGGCATGACGTCGATCGACCCCGCCACCACCCCCGCGGATGTCGCCGGTTTGCCGGCAGATCCCGCCGTCTATCGCCGAAAGGGCCTCGGCCTTGGCGCCTGGCTGATCCTGGCCCTTTGCGCCCTGTGCATCGCCGGCGGCGTGCTCTTGGGCGTCTATGGCGCAGCCCTGCTGCCGAGGAAGGATGCTGCCGCGGTCGCGCAATCGGCGCCCCGGCGGGTCT
>Ga0070668_100001949_pt1 | contig 15054 bp, 12 predicted proteins | sample KBSS43metaG_FD_64661 | JGI IMG/M metagenome (GOLD analysis project Ga0070668, IMG submission 64661) | Switchgrass rhizosphere microbial communities from Kellogg Biological Station, Michigan, USA - KBS S4-3 metaG | ecosystem: Host-associated > Plants > Roots > Rhizosphere > Soil ... | reverse complement strand
GTCATGCCGCCCTATCCGAGCACCGTCCGCGGCCGGGCCCGGGTGGTCGAGGCCGAGGACCCGGAGGACTACGCGGGCCGGGCCCGGGTGGTCGAGTGCACCGCCGAGGTCCCGCCGGACGCCGGCCGGATCGTGCGCGGCAAGGCGCGGGTGGCCGGCACCGAACCACCGGATCCGCCCCGACTGCCCGCTCCGCGCACCGGCAACGACGCGAGCAAAGCCGGCACGAAGAAGGCCCTTACCGACAAGGCCGCCGCAGACAAGGCCGCCGCGGCCGGCGCCGCCGCAGACAAGGCCACCGCGGCCAAGGCCACCACGGATACAACGGACAAGACGACCGAAGCGGCCGAGCGCCCGGCGGATGCCGGCAAGACGGATGACGAGCATGAGTGAGCTGCAGGCGGAACGCCCGCCGCCGCCCGCGCGACTCGCCGCCCCCCGCCGCACCCCGGCGGCCTGGCTGCTCGGCCAGCTACGCGAGTCGTACGTCCAACTGTTCGCCTCGCAGCTGCTGATCGGCGCCGTCGCCCTGGTCGCCAACGTGCTGATGGTCCGCGCCCTGACCCCGGCACACCGCGGCGAGGTCGCCCTCATGCTCCAGGTCGTCTACCTCGCCACCCAGGTGATGCTGCTCGGCACCGAGCGCAGCTTTGTCGCGAGTTACCACAACACAGCCCCCGCCGCCGCGGTCCGCGCCTATGCCCGGTTACTCGTCGTCCCCTGCGGGCTGGGCCTGACCGTGGCGGCGGTCTACACCATGGTGGCGCCGGACCGGCTCAACCCCGGCCCGCTCGTCGTCTCGCTGCTCGGCGGCTACTCCCTCGTCGAGGTCTCCGGACTGGCGATCCAGTCGATCGCCATCGCCGCCGGCCGGGTCGGCGACTTCCTGGTCCTGCGGTTCGTCGAGTCCGGGCTGCTGCTCGTGCTGCTGATCGCGCTTTATCTGGCCGGCACCACCCACCCGGAGATCTGGATCGTCGCCTACCTGGTCGCCGGGGGGCTGCCGACCATCTGGTACGTCCTGCGGTGGCTGCGAATGCCGCCGGGGGCCACGACGGCCGTCGACCACAACCGCCTGGTCCGCCGGGAGGGGCTCGCGCTCTTCCCCGCGGCGCTGTCCAACATGGCGATGCTGCGCTCCGACCGGCTCGCGCTGCCGGCCATCGCCTCGACGTCGGCCCTCGGCCTGTACGCCAGCGTGGCCACCATGACCGAGCTGCTCGCCTGGCCGGTGCGCGCCTACGCCGACTCGCGCCTGGGCCGGTGGCGGGCGTCGCACCGGGACGGCCGCCTCGCCGCCCGGCCGATCATTCTGAGCGCCGCCCTCTACGGCCTGGTGGTGGCCCCGATCGCCGCGGCCGGGCTGTACCTGCTGATCGTGCCGGTCTTCGGGCACCAGTACGCGCCGGCCAAGGTGGTCGTGGTGCCGTTGGTGGCCGCGGCCGCCCTGTACGCGGTGTCCCGGGTGAGCCTGGGCCTGCTCATCGCCAAGGGCCACGGCGGGCTGGTCTCCGCCGCGGAGATCACCGGCTTCGTGGTGAGCTTCGCGGCGTACCTGCTGCTGATCCCGCCGTTCGGGATCCTCGGCGCCGCCTACGGTTCGCTCATCGGCTACGGCTCCTGCCTGGTCTTCGCCCTGGTGACCAACACGGTCGCCAGAGAGAAGGCGCCATGACCTGGTTCGCCAACCCGCGCGTCTTCCTGGCACCCGGCCTCGTGATGATCCTGGTCGCCATCGGCGGCCGGTACACGCTGGACCGCGCCGGGTTCACCGACCTCGCCTGGGTGGACCTGCGGGTGATCGGGCTGGCCGTGGCGCTCGTCGTGCTCACCGTCGACATCGCCCGCCGCCCGCGCCCGGCGGGCGGGCACCGGCGGGAGGGCTGGCTGGTAGCGGCCGGGCTCTTCTTCGTCTTCCAGATCGCCTCGGGCCTGTGGGCGCCGGCCGCCGCGCGGGTCGGCCCGCAGACGCTCGACCTGGTCCTGATGGCCGCCCTGATCATCGCCTTCTACCTGTACGCGGTGGGCGACCCGGAGACCGTCGTACGCACCGGTTTCCTGCTGTTCTACCTCGCGGCCGTGATCTTCGCGCTGGCCGCGCTGTTCATCAACGGCCCGGGCGAGCAGGGCCGCTACTCGGCGTTCGGGGGCGGGCCCAACGTCTTCGTCCGGATCGAGATCCTCGGGATCATCAGCGCGATCGCGCTGACCCTGTTCACCCGCCGCCTGCTGCCGCTGCTGGCCGTGCCGCTGTTCCTGCTGGCCGCCGTGCTTTCCGGCTCGCGGGCCGGCCTGCTCGCCGGCGTCGTGGTGGGCGCCGCCGCGCTGCTGAAGATCCGGCACCGGCTGGCCGCCGGGCCGGTCGTCGCGGCGACCGCCGTGCTGGCCTTCGCCGGCGGCGTGATCTGGGCGTTCGCCCCGCCCGCCTTCACCGACCTGTTCCAGGAACGGTTCGTTGAGCAGACCGTGCAGCAGCGCTACCTGTCGGACCGCACCGACATCTGGGCGGCCGCCTGGCGGCTGGCGGTCGACCATCCGATCGCCGGCACCGGCCTGGACGGCTTCTACGGCCTCGTCGGGGTCAACCAGAACGTCGAATATCCGCACAACTACCTGCTCGGCGTCGCCGCCGAGGGCGGCCTGATCGGCATCGGGCTGCTCACCGCCGCGATCGTGCTGTGGGCCTCGACCGTACGCGGCGGCGGCGCCCACCCGCGGCTGACCGGGCTGGCCGTGGCCGCGGCCGTCTTCGTGGCCCTGAGCAGCCTGTTCTCCGGCGACTACTACGACGCCCGCCTCGCCTGGCTGTTCGCCGCGATGGCCGCCGCGGCCGCGGTGACCCCGGCCGCCGCCGGGACGGGCGACCCGAGCGCACCCGAACGAGAGGCCGTGTCCCCATGACACCCCGGACCGTGCGGCTGGACCGCCGTGCCGTGCTCCTGCTGACCATCGGCTCGCTGGCCGCCACCGGGTGCGGCTCGACCGCCCGGGACGTGCCCGCGGTGCTGGATCCGCTGCCGGCCGCGCCGGTGGAAACCGCACAGGCCGCCACGATCAAGCCGGTCTCCTACTGGGCCGGCGTCTTCGCCCGGGGCTGGGAGTACCAGTACCAGAACAGCCTGCCGCAGAGCAGATCCACGGACAGCTGGGACCACTACAACCTGTCCTATTCCGTGGACGCCTGCGTCGCGATGTTCCGGGCCACCCAGGACCGCCGCTACCTCGACCGCGCGCTGGAGTTCATCGAGAACGTGGCCGCCGCCGCGGCGCCGTCGGCCTCGCTGAGCGGCAGCCAGTATCACGACGGCTACCGCGGCTGGGGCTCGTCCAAATCCGGCGAGAACGGCGCGGAGGTCCCGCTCTACGAGAGCTACTTCTGGCGGTACGGGACGGCGCTGCTCGTCGCGATGCGGGACACCCCGGCGGTGTACGGCAACGCCGGTTACCGCACCCGCTACGACCGGCTGCTGACGTTCGCCGAGACACACGTCTTCGCGAAGTGGTATGCCCGCGGGGCCCGCAAGACGATCTACCGGGACCGCACCCACATGGCGGCGCACTGGGCACTGATCGCGCAGAACCTGGCGTACGTGACCAGCGATCCCGGCCGCCGGGCGCGCTACCTCGGCGTGGCCACCGGGATCGACGGCCAGCTGCGCGGCCAGCTGCGCCGCAGCCCGGTCGAGCCGACCGCCTACTTCTGGAGCGACGTCTGGGGTTCGGCCGCGCGGCCCGGGCAGGATGTCAGCCATGGCAACGGCGTCATGGCGTACGTGGTGGAGGCCCGCGACCGCGGCAAATCCTGGACGGCCGCGGACCTGGCGGCCTTCTCGGCCACGCTGACCAAGGTGATCTGGCCGGGCGGCCGGACCTATCGCGCCTATGTGGACGGCACCGGCTCGGACAACGGCTGGTTCTCCGACGGTTTCGTCAAGCTCGGCCGCTCCGACCCCGCCGTCCAGCTGCGTCTGGAGACCCACCAGGTGGTCAACGACCAGTTCGCCGCCAACATGGCGCTCAACGCCAGGATATTGCGCCCGTAGCAAGGGAGATTTCCGACCATGGCACCGACGGAGCGCGCCGCGCTTCTGGACCCGGCGGCACCGGAGTGGACCGAGGCCCTCCGGCGGACCGGCCACGACCTCTACCACGAACCGGACTACGTCGCGCTGGACGCGAACCTGAGCCACGGCACGCCGGCCGCGTTCTGGTTCTCCGACGGCGACCGGCACCTGCTCATGCCGCTGATCGTGCGGGACATCCCGGGCTCGGACCGGCGCGACGCGGTGTCGCCGTACGGATATCCCGGCCCGGTCAGCAACGCCTCGCCGCGCGACACCGAGTTCTGGACCGGCGCCTGCGCCGCGATGATCGACACGCTGCGGGGCGAGGGGCTGGTCACCGTGTTCGTCCGGTTGCACCCGCTGCTCCCGCCCGCGCTGCCGGTGCTGCGCCAGTACGGCACGCTGGTCCGGCACGGCGAGACGGTGTCGATGGATCTCACCGTCAGCGTCGAGGAGATGTGGCGGCAGACCCGCAGCGACCACCGCAACCACATCAACCGGGCGCGCCGCGCCGGCACCCGGGTGGTCTTCGACGACTGGGACCGGCTGGACGAGTGGGTGGCGGTCTACCACGACAACATGCGGCGGGTCGGCGCGCCGTCCTACTACTTCTTCACCGGCGAACACCTGGCCGCCCTGCACGAGGCGGTCGGCGACCGGATGCATCTCGCGGTCGCCATCGAGGGCGACGAGGTGGTGGGCGGCAACACGTTCTTCGAGCACGACGGCATCGCCACCGGGTACGTCTCGTCGACCCGGCGGGCCAAGCACCGGTACGCCGACGAGTTGCTCTACGACGAGGTGCGCCGCTGGTGCAAGGAGCGCGGCGACACGGTCTTCCACCTGGGTGGCGGCAAGGGCGGGGTGTGCGACTCGCTGTTCACGTACAAGGCCGGCTTCTCGCCGCGACGGCATCCGTTCCACACCTGGCGGGTGGTCACCGATCCCGGCCCGTACCGGCGGTTGGTCCGCGAGTTCCGGCCCGAGGCCGACCCGGCCGACCTGTCCAGCACCTTCCCGTCCTACCGTTAGGAGCCCCCATGCGGATCAGCTGCGTCGGCGGCGGCCCCGCCGGCCTGTACTTCGCGGTGCTGGCGAAGCTGGCCGACCCCGGACACGAGGTCACCGTGCTGGAGCGCAACCCGGCCGGGGTGACGTACGGCTGGGGGGTGGTGTTCTGGGACGACCTGCTCGACGACCTGTTCCGGTACGACCCGGTCAGCGCCCGGCGGATCTGGGACGCCGCCTGGAAGTGGGACGAGTACGAGGTGCGCGCCACCGGCAAGCAGGTGACCCACCTGGCCGGTTACGGCTTCAGCCTGGGCCGGCACCGCCTGCTCGACATCCTGGCCGAGCGGGCCGCCGAACTGGGCGTCGAGATCCGTTATCGCGAGGAGGTCACCGGCCTGCCGGACAAGCTCGCCGACGCGGACCTCGTGATCGCCGGCGACGGCGCCGGCAGCCGGCTGCGCGAGGAGAACGCCGAGCACTTCGGGGCCGAGATCGACGTGGGCCGCAACAAGTACATCTGGCTCGGCACCCCGCACCTCTTCCGCACCTTCACGTTCGGCTTCGAGCGGACCCCGGCCGGCTGGATCTGGTTCCACGCCTACCCGTTCTCGGCCGAGGCCAGCACGTTCATCGTCGAGTGCACGCCGGAGACCTGGGCGGCGCTGGAGTTCGACCGCCTCGACGCCGAGGCCGGGTGCGCCCGTCTGGAGGCCATCTTCGCCGACCACCTGGACGGCCGGCCGCTCACCGACCACCGGGCCGGCTCGGGCAGCACGGGCTGGCTGAACTTCCGCCGGATCACCAACCAGCGCTGGGACCACGGCACCGTGGCGCTGATGGGCGACGCCGCGCACACTACGCACTTCGCCATCGGCTCGGGCACCAAGCTGGCGATGCAGGACGCGATCGCGCTGGCCGACGCGCTGGCCGCCGGCGACGACCTGGCCGTGGCGCTGGAACGATACGAACATCGCCGCAAGGCGGCCCTCGCGCCGCTGCAGCGGGCCGCGCTGGCCAGCAGCTCCTGGTTCGAGCGGATGCCGGAGTACGCCGACCTGCCGTCGAAGCAGTTCTCCTATGCGCTGTCCAACCGGCGCGGCGAGTATCCACTGTGGCGATATCTGCTGCATGTCACCACGCAGCGCACGGTGCCGCGCACCCTGCTGCGCTGGACACTGAGCGCACGACGGTGGGCGCGGGCGCGGCGGCGCCCGCCGTCCGGCGCGGCGCCGGCGGAGCGACCGGCGCGGGATTATCGGCTGAGACCGAGAACCGCGAAGGGATGAGTGATGGCGGAGGCAGCCTTGCTTGATCCCGGCGACACCGCGTGGGCCGACGCGTTGTCCCGGGTCCGACACGACGTCTACCACCTGCCGGAGTACGTGCGTCTCGACGCCGACGTGTCCGGCAGCACACCGGTGGCCTTCCGCTATGCCGAGGCCGGCCGGGTTCTCCTGCTGCCCCTCCTGCTGCGGCGCATCCCGGAGAGTGACCTGCTCGACGCCACGTCGCCGTACGGGTATCCGGGCCCGGTGAGCAACGCCGGGCTGGACGACTTCGGTTTCTGGTCGCGGGGCTTGCGGGCGATGGCCGAGCTGTTGGCCAGTTGGCGTGTGGTCACCGTCTTCGTCCGGCTGCATCCGCTCTTCCCGTTCCCGGCCGTGGCCTTGGCCGAGGCCGGCACGGTGGTGCACCACGGCGAGACCGTCTCGGTCGATCTGGCCCTGAGCACCGAGGAGATCTGGCGGCAGACCCACCGCACCCACCGCAATCAGATCAACAAGGCGAAGCGGGCCGGCGTGTCCATCGTGGTCGACGACTGGGACCGCCTGGACGCCTGGATCGGCACGTACCACGCCACCATGCGCCGGGTCGGTGCGGCGGAGTTCTACTTCTTCACCGCGGCACACTTCCACCGGCTGCGGGCCGCCCTGGGCGGCCACGCCCACCTCGCCGTCGCCCTGGCCGGCGACGACGTGCTCGGCGGCAACCTGTTCTTCGAGTACGGCGGGATCATGCAGACCCACCTGCAGTCCACTCGGGACGGCGACGTGCGGTGGGCGGACAAGTTGCTCTACGACGAGGTACGGCGGTGGGGCCGCGACCGGGGCAACACGGTCTATCACCTCGGCGGCGGGGTGGGCGGCGCGGCCGACTCGCTGTTCGCCTACAAGGCGGCGTTCGCGTCGGGCCGGCACGCGTTCCACACCTGGCGGGTGATCATCGACGAGCGGGCGTTCGAGAAACTGGCCGGCACCCCGACGCCGGAGTCCCTGGAGGGCCGCTTCCCGCCCTATCGCTGAGCGCCGGCGTCCCCTGGTCGACCCCGGTTGCGAGGTCGGCGCGAGCGAGGATGCTGGACAACGGATCAGGTCACAGTGTGTCACGACGATGAAGGAGAGCTTGACAATGGCCATGCCACCCGTTGTCGATCACGCCACCTGGCGCAAGGAACTGGACGAGCTGCGCGCCCGCGAGAAGGCCGCAACCCGGGAACTCGACGCGATCGCCGCGCAGCGGCGCCGCCTGCCCATCGTGCGGATGCCCGAATACACCCTGGTCGGGGCCGCTGGGCCGGTCCGGCTCGTGGACATCTTCGACGGCAAGTCGCAGTTGATCGTGTACAACCACATGTGGGATCCGGACGCCGAGTGGCAATGCGGCGGATGCACCAGCTTCACCTCGTCGTACACCCGGCTCGGTTTCCTCGACAACTACGACGCGCGCTTTGTGATCGTCACTCAGGGCCCGATCGAGGCGGCCCTCGCCTACGCCCGGCGCGTCGGCAACACGATGGCGTGGTATTCGACCGCCGACAGCCCGTTCGGGGCCGACGTCGACGCGCCGCCCGGCGGTGGGTTCGCGATGAACGTCTTCCTGCGCGACGGCGAGACCGTCTACCGCACCTGGCACACGTCCGGCCGCGGGGTCGAACAGCTCACCTACACGTTCTCCCTGGTCGATGTGTTGCCCTACGGCCGGCAGGAGGAGTGGCAGGACTCCCCGGAGGGCTGGCCGCAGTCGCCGGCTTACAGCGGTTGGCTCGACTCGCCCGATGTCGCCCGGCTGTACGGCCCCCCGGCCTGATCGGCACGGACGCTCATCACCCGGTCAAGCCGGCACCGGCTGGAATGCGGCCAGCGTGCCGGCGATCCGGCGCACGTCGGCCGGGCCGCAGCGATGATCGACCGGTAGGGTCAGCATCCGCGCGGCCAGGTCGGCGGCCTGGTCGTCGCCGCTCCAGAAGCCCGCGCGATCCTGCCGCCAGTGCACCGGGGCATAGATGTCGTGGTGGGCCAGGTGCGCCAGCAGGGCATCCCGGACGGTCTCGGACGGGCACAGCAACTGCACCCGGAACGGCGCCGCGCCCGGGCCGGTGAGGATCTGCCCGGCCGGGCCGGCCGCGGGCAGCGCGGCGATCAGGGCGCGGGCCTGGCGGGTGCTCGCCCGCCGCAGTCCGGCCACGTCCAGCAGCGGCAAGACCGCGGCGGTCAGCGCCGCGGCCGGGCCGGCGCTGCCGAGCAGCGCCTGCTCGCCCTGCTGCTGCAGCCGGCGGAAGCCGGCCTTCGGCACCGGCCGGCCGGCCAGCCAGGCGGCCTTGAGCACCATCCCGGCGAGCTTGAGGTGGCTGCCCGGGCTCGGCTCGCCGTGGGGCGCGGGCAGGTCGAGGCCGAGCGGCGACCACAGCAGGCCGCCGTCCGGCAGCGGCAACGTCTTGCGCAGGGAGGCCACGGCGTACGGTGCGGTGCTGGTCCGCGCCCAGTCGCTGAACGGGTCGTGGGAGTGGTCCTCCAGCACCGTGACGCCGGGGTGCGCCTCGATCCAGTCGCGCCACGGCGCGCCGTCGTCGTGCCCGAAGAGGTTCTGCGCGACGACCACGTCGCCGGCAGCCGCCCGCAGCGTGTGCCAGTGCGGGCCGTGCCCGTCGGGGAGATGCCGGTACCAGCCGATCGGCAGGTCCGCCGACAGCGCCTCGGCGACCCCGACGCAGAAGTACGACGGGAGGTGCAGCCGCCCGCGGGGGGCGAGCCGGCGCAGCACCGCGCTCATCGCGCCGCACCCGGTGGCGTACAGCTCCCGCCGGGCCGGCAGCCAGGGCGGCAGCCCGCCGCCCTGCTCGGCGCTGAGCAGGGCGGCGGGATCCCAGTGGAACTCCGAACCGATCGGCCGCGGTTCAGGCGGCACGGCTCGCGTCCTGGGCTCGGGCGATGTTGAGGTCGTCGATGTGCACCGGCGGCTCGCCGCGCTGCAACGTGGCGACCGTGAGCCAGAGGATCCGCAGGTCCAGCGCGGGCGACCAGTTGTCCACATACCAGCGGTCCAGCACGAACCGCTGCGGCCAGTCGATGTCGTCGCGCCCGTTGACCTGGGCCCAGCCGGTGATGCCGGGCTTGACCTCGAGGCGCCGCCGGTCCGCGGCGGAGTAGTTCGCGACCTGCGGCAGCACGTCCGGCCGCGGCCCGACCAACGCCATCTGCCCGCGCAGCACGTTGACCAACTGGGGCAGCTCGTCGAGGCTGGTCCGGCGCAGGAACCGGCCGCAGCGGGTGATCCGGGGATCGTTCTCGATCAGGCCGAACGGGTCGCTGATGCCGAGCCGGCCGCTGAGCGCGACCGAGTCGTGCACCATCGACCGGAACTTCCACATCCGGAACGGCACGCCGTCGCGGCCGGCCCGCTCCTGGATGAACAGGACGCCCCTGCCGTCGGCGATCCGGATCCAGGCCGCCACGACGAGGATCGCCGGGAGCAGCAGGAGCAGCAGGACGAGGGCGGTCAGGCGATTGAGGACGTCCCAGATCAGGCGAACCACGGTTACCTCCTAGAGCGACTCGACGCTCGGTCCGGTCAGGCGGTGGCGGGTGTCCAGCACGTACGCGGCGTGCTCGAGCACCAGGTCGAGGTCGAACACGTCGTGGTCGGCGAGCAGCACCACGGCGTCGGCGGCGGCGATCTGCTCGGCGGTCGCCGCGACCCGCACCACCCGCCGGTCGACCTGGGCGTCCTCGACCACGTGCGGGTCGGCGGCCCGGACCTCGGCGCCCATGTCGAGCAGCAGTGAGGCGACCCGGCGGGCCGGCGACTCCCGGGCGTCGCCGCTGTTCTTCTTGTAGGCCAGGCCGAGCAGCAACACGGTGGAGCCGTTCACCGGCTTGCGGTGCCGGTTGAGTGCGGCGACCAGGCGGCGTACGACGTAGTCCGGCATGTGGTTGTTGATGTCGTTGGCCAGCTCGACGAAGCGGAAGCTCTGGCCGAGCGTCCGCTGCACCCGCCAGGAGAGGTAGGACGGGTCGATCGGCAGGCAGTGGCCGCCGACCCCCGGCCCGGGCACGAATCGCAGGTAGCCGAACGGCTTGGAGGACGCCGCGTCGATCGCCTCCCAGACGTCGATGCCGAGGTCGTGTGCGAACACCGCGAGCTCGTTGACGAGGGCGATGTTGACGTGCCGGAACGTGTTCTCCAGCAGCTTCGCGAGCTCGGCGACCTTGCAGTCGGAGACCGGCACGACGCGGTCGACGACCGAACCGTAGAAGGCGGAGATCCGGTCGAGCGACGCCGGGTTGATGCCGGAGACCACCTTGGGGGTGCTGGCGAGATCCCACTCGCGGTTGCCCGGGTCGATGCGCTCGGGGCTGTAGCCGAGGAAGAAGTCGGTGCCGGCGAGCAGGCCGGAGCCCTCCTCGAGCAGCGGCGCGACCAGGTCGGTCGTGGTGCCCGGATAGGTGGTCGACTCGAGCGCTACGGTCGCCCCCGGCCGCAGGTATCGGGCCAGCGTGCGGGCGGACTCCTCGATGTATTTCAGGTCCGGGGTGCCCTCCCGCAGCGGGGTGGGCACCGCGATGACCGCGACGTCGAACCCCGCGCACGACCGCGGATCGGCGGACGGGTGGAAGGTGCCGCCGTCGAGCAGCTCGCGCAGCAGCGCCGACGGCACGTCGTCCACGTAGGACTCGCCGGCGGCGAGCCGCTTGATCCGGTCCTCGTCGACGTCGAACCCGACCACCGTGTGGCCGACCTGGCAGGCACGGACGGCGAGCGGCAGCCCGACGTATCCCTGGCCGACGATGACTACCCGCATGGGTGTGCTCCTCTCGTTCACCGCGGGCGCCCCGCCGTGGTGCGCCGGCTGCGGCGGCGTGAGCCGTTCAGCTCGGTGCCATGGGTGGTGTTCAGGTCGCGGGCTGCGGACAGCGCCGGGCTCTCGGCGAGCCAGCGGAGCACGGCGATCAGGTCGCGGCGCGGCACCGACGGGTCGAGCAGGGACAGCACCGCACCGTCCAGCGGCGGCACCGGCACCTGCGAGATCAGCGGGTGGTTGGGCCGGTGGTCGGTCTCGTCCGAGCCGAACAGGCTCTCCAGCAGCTTCTCGCCGGGCCGCAGTCCGGTGTAGACGATCTGGATGTGCCGGTCGGCCGCGTCGGCGAGCCGGCGGGCGACGTCGGCGATGCGCACCGGCTCGCCCATGTCCAGCACCAGGACCTCGCCGCGGCTCTCCAGGGCGCCGGCCTGGATGACCAGGCGCACCGCCTCCTGGACGGTCATGAAGAACCGGGCCACCTCCGGGTCGGTGACGGTGATCGGCCCGCCCGCCTCGACCTGCGCCGCGAAGGCGGTGAGCACCGAGCCGCGGCTGCCCAGCACGTTGCCGAACCGGACGCTGCAGAAGGTGCCCGGACCGGACTCGTCGGCGGCCGCGGTGAGCCGCTCGGTGATCCGCTTGGAGTAGCCCAGCACGCTGCACGGGTCGGCGGCCTTGTCGGTGGAGATGTTGACCAGGCGCTCGACGCCGAACCGCAGCGCGGTCTGCAGGATCTGGTAGGTGCCCACGACGTTGGTCTTGAGCGCCTCGGAGGGGTGCATCTCCAGTAGCGGCAGGTGCTTGAGGGCCGCGGCGTGGAACACCACCTGCGGCCGGTGCTCGGCGAACACCTCGTCGAGGCGCTGCTGGTCGCGGATGTCGGCGACGACCAGGTTGCGGTTGTCGAGCATCGCCCGGCCGTCCATCGACAGCTGTACGGCGTGCAGGCCGGACTCGTCGCGGTCGAGCATCACCAGCCGGGCCGGGTGGAAGCGGGCCACCTGCCGGCACAGTTCCGAGCCGATCGACCCGCCGGCGCCGGTGACCAGCACCCGCCGCCCCTCCAGGTAGCCGGCGACCGCGGCCAGGTCGATGCCGATCTCGCGGCGGCCGAGCAGGTCGGCGTGGCTGACCGGGCGGATGTCCTCGACGCTGACCGTGCGGCCGAACAGCTCCACCACCGGCGGCACGACCTTGACGTCGACGTTCAGCGGCCGGGCCAGGTCGGTGAGCGTGCGCACCAGGTCGGCACCCGCGCTGGGGATGGCGATGAGCACACCGTCGGCCTCGTAGCGGCGGACCACCTCGGCCATGGCGTGCCGGTTGCCGGCCACCGGCACCCCCATGATCCGCAAGGTGCGCTTGGCCGGGTCGTCGTCGAGCAGGGCGACCGGCACGTACGGACTGGCCGGGCTGCGCAGCATGGCGCGGATGACCTGGGCGGCACCCTCGCCGGCGCCCATCACCACGACCCGGCTGCCGTGCTCGGGCGACGGCCGCAGGCGCTGGTCTTGAAGCGTCCGGACGGCGTAGCGGACGCCGGCCGCCAGCACCAGGGTGATCAGCCCGGCCGCGATGATCGCCGAGCGCGGCACCAGCCGGCCGAGCAGGGTGTCCAGGACGAAGACCACGGGCGTGGTCACCGCGGCGGTCTTCGCGAGCGCCGCGATCTCTTCGAAGCAGCCGTACGACCACCGTCCGGTGTAGAGACCGAACTGCAGGCCGACGGCGGAGTGCACGACCGCCGCCACCGAGGCGAGCTCCAGCAGGCCGGTCGCGTTGACATAGGCGAGGTTGCCGTCGTGCCGCAGCAGCGTGGCGATCAGCAGCGCCACCGCGAGTGCCAGCGCGTCGACGCCGGCCCGGGCCGCCCGGCCCGGCAGCGCGGCGGTCAGCCAGCGCGCCGGACCGCGGCCGGGCACCCCCGGGCTCGGCTCCTCGGAGTCGGCGGGCGTCGCATGCCGTACCTGCATGAATTTCCTCCTCGCACGGACGCCGGCGGGGATTCCCTCGCGCGTCCTTCGCACGAGAAGGAACCCCCGTATCGCTCTTGCCACCTGCCTGCACAATTGCGCGCCGAATGGCTGCCGCCCGGGCCCGGAATAGGTGCCGGCCGGCGCTTTCGGCGCCTGCGAATAAAAGCGTGACAGCCGCCGCGGGGCGAACACAGTAGCAATTGTCATGCACCATGTGAGCAGGATTCATGTTCTGCCCGGATGGTCGGCTGGCGGCCTCGATCGGGGCAGGTACAGGGACTTCCAACCCCGGCGGGCCACCCGTTCGGCCACCGGAAATTGATTGGCCGAACATGAGAAGCCCTCGGAACGGACATGACATTTGCGACTGTCATTGCGCCGCGAAGTCTGCAAGCGTCCTTTTCGTGGCGCGCTACGGCCACTTTCCCGACAACCGACCGGGAGAATGATTATGGCGGAACTTCGGGCACCTCCTCAACACCGGACGATGCGGGTGCTGCACATCATCGGCGCGGCGGCCGGCAACGGCGCCGAGCACCAACTGCGGCTGCTGGTGCGCCGCCTGCCCCAGCACAGCGAGGTCGTCACGCTGTCGCCGGCCGGGCCCGCGACGGCCGCGATGCGCGCCGCCGGCACGACCGTGCACGAACTCGTCACGAGCCGCGACCGCGACCTGGGCGCCGTCGGCCGGCTCCGGCACCTCGCCCGCCTCGGCCGGTTCGACGTGGTGCACGCCCACCTCTTCCGCGCCTGCCTGCAGGGCCGGCTCGCCGCCTGGCTGGCCGGCGTCCGGCACGTGGTCGCCACCCAGTACCACCTGGACGATGCCCCGTGGATGGCCGCCGGGGTCCGCGCCCTCTACCGCGCCGGGGAACGCCACGGCAAGGTCACGATCGCGGTGTCGGCCGCGATCGCGGACCGGCTCCGCATGTGCCACGTGCCGGACGAGCGCATCGCGGTGATCCCCAAGGCCATCGACGCGACCGAGTTCCGCTACGACCCGGCGCTGCGGGCCGCGGCCCGTGCCCGCCTGCACATCCCGCCGGACGTGCCGGTCATCGGCGGCGTGGGCCGGCTGGAGCCGCGCAAACGCTTCGACGACCTGATCCGGGCCGTCCGCGAGGTGCCCGGAGCGGTCCTGCTGCTGGTCGGCGACGGCCCCTCGCGGGCCGCGCTGGAACGGCTGGCCACCATCGAGGGCGTCGCCGACCGGGTGCGCTTCGTGGGCTCGGTCGGCCACCCGCGGGAGATGCTCTGCGCGATGGACGTCTTCGCCTCACCAGCCCGGGAGACCTTCGGCCTGGTGGTGCTCGAAGCGATCGCCGCCGGCCTGCCGGCGTTGTACGCGACCTGCCCACCCCTGCAGGAACTCGCCGACGCCCGAGCGGCCGTCGAGGGCTGCCGGCGGCTCACCCCGCACGACCCGGAATCGCTGCCCCGGGCGCTGCGCGCCGAGGTGCTCTGCGTCGGCGAACGGCACGGCGCCCGGCTACCGGCCCGCTCGGCCGGCGGCCGCTACGACGCCGACCGGCTGGCCGCGTCGGTCGGCCAGCTCTACGAGCGAATCACCGCGAAGCGCTAGCCCCGTTCCGGCCGATCCCGGATGGGCCACAACCCCGGAACCCCGGACCCGCACATCCGGCATCCCACCGCGCCGGCCGCGTCCCGGGGCGCGGTTCGGACCACAGGGACCGCCCGGACTAGAACCACCGCCCGGACAGCCACCGCCCGGACCACAGCCACCGCCCGGACCACAGCCACCGCCCGGACCACAGCCACCGCCCGGACCACAGCCACCGCCCGGGCTACAGCCACCGCCCGGGCTACAGCCACCGCCCGGGCTACAGCCACCGTCCGGGCTACGGGCTCATCCGGTAGTCGGCCGTCGGGCGCGGGCCGGGATCGAGCGAGCTTCGCCCCACCA
>Ga0070668_100001948_pt1 | contig 15063 bp, 13 predicted proteins | sample KBSS43metaG_FD_64661 | JGI IMG/M metagenome (GOLD analysis project Ga0070668, IMG submission 64661) | Switchgrass rhizosphere microbial communities from Kellogg Biological Station, Michigan, USA - KBS S4-3 metaG | ecosystem: Host-associated > Plants > Roots > Rhizosphere > Soil ... | reverse complement strand
GCCAACGCCGACTCCAACAACAAGAGCCTCGCCAAATCCGGCACCACCTGCAAGAACGGCGACAAGTCCGCCTACTTCTGGCCCGTCGTCCGCATCGACACCGGCGAAGAAGAGAAGAACGAGCCCGCGAAGGTGCCCGACGGCGACCGGGCCCAGGCCGACCAGGAGGGCAAGTCCGTCCAGGTGGCCTGCCCGGACGTCGCGAGCAAGCTGCCGGACATCCCCGACCAGGCCATGGCCGAGGTCGACGGCAACCTCGACCAGCTCGACACCCAGACCGACGAGGCGAACAAGCGCGTCGCGGCGACGCAGGGCCAGGGCGGTCCGGACTTCGTGCGCAACGCGATCCTGAACCCGCTCAAGGACAAGCGGGCCGCGATCATCGACCGGATCGCCATCGCGATCGGCCGGTTCGCGCCGAAGCCGCAGGACCTGGGTGGCCTCGCGCCGTGCGCGTCGAAGCCCGGCAAGGACACCGGGACGCCCACCCCGCCGCCGAGCACCACTGCCGCCGGCGGCGCGCTGCCCGGCCAGGACGAGAACAACGAACTGCCCGGCAACGACGGCAAGATCCTGCGGCCGCAACGGGTCCAGATCACCTTCCGCGGCAGCCCGGTCGGCAAGGTCGTGGCGATGCCGCGCTTCCTCCGCGTGCTCTACGGCGACGCGAAGGTATCGACCAACGGGCCCGCCAACGCCCGGTCGAGCTGGACGTGCACCGGCTTCGAGAACCGCGTCACGGACAAGTACCCGATCTGCCCGCAGAACAGCAAGGTCAAGCGGATCCACACCTTCCCGAGCTGCTGGGACGGGAAGAACACCGACAGCGCCAACCACCGGACGCACATCGTGTTCCCCGACCAGTCCGGCCGGTGCGGCAAGGGGTTCAAGGCCGTGCCGCAGCTGCAGATCTCGCTGACCTACGACATCCCGCGGGACATCCAGCTCAAGAAGCAGTACAAAGTGGACGCTTTCCCGCAGGAGAAGCACAACCCGTTGTCCGACCACGACGACTTCGCCAACGTGATGTCGCAGCGGATCATGAACGGGCTGGTCAACTGCGTGAACCGCGGGAAGACCTGCCGGGCGTGACTCTCGGAAACCGGCGGCGTGCCCTCTCGGCACGCCGCCGGTTTCGCGGCAGAATGAGCCGCATGGTCACCGGTGACGAGGTCCGCGCGTTCGCTGTCACTCTCCCGCGCGCCTACGAGGCGATCGTGCGTGACCGGATCAAGTTCCGGGTGGGACAGATCGTGTTCGTCGCGCTGTCGGCGGACGAGACCCTGATGGGCTTCGCCTATCCCCGCGAGCAGCGGGACGCGCTGGTGGCGGGCGAACCGGAGAAGTTCCTGCTGCCCGAACCGTCGGACCTGCGCTACCGGTGGGTGCGCTGCCGCCTGGCGGCGATCGACGCCGACGAGATGCGCGAGCTCGTCCTGGACGCGTGGCGGATGGTCGTGCCGAAGAAGGTCTGGACCGAGTACCAGGAAACTCATCCACTCTGAACGGCCGGCTCCGCGGGTCCGACCGCGCGCTCGGCGTCCGCGAGCGCGTCTTCGGTCACCACGAAAAGCCCGGCCACCACGGCGAATGCCAGCACGCCCATGACGGCGAACACCGCGGTCAGCCCGAAGGACTGGGCGATCGCGCCGCCGGCCAGGGCGCCGAGGGACTTCGTGCCCCAGGCGACCAGCCGGTGGCTGCTGTTCACCCGGCCGAGCAGCCGGTCCGGCGTGAGGCGCTGGCGCAGCGTCACCATGACGACGTTCGACACCACGATCCCCGCCCCGCCGGCGAAGAACACCGTCCCGACCGCGTACGGGTTCGCGGTCACCGCGAGCACACCCACCGGCAGCCCGCCGGCGAGCCAGGACACCCACAGCGTGCCGACGCGGCCGAGCCGGCGTTCGACCGGCTCCGCGAGGAACGACCCGGCCAGGCTGCCCGCGGCGACGGTGGCCATCAGCAGCCCGAAAGCCGGTTCGGACAGGCCCATCGCCGAGCCGGGGCCGACCGCGTGGAGCACGAGCACGGCGAACGCGGCGCCGGTGGCGAAGTTGAACGTGCCGACCATGATCGAGAACGTCCGCAACACCTTGTGGTGCCAGAGAAAGCGCAGGCCTTCGGCGATGTCCGCGCGGAGCGTGGTGCGCCCCTCGCGGGAAATCCGGTACGAACCGCGCACGAGCAGCAGGGTCGCCAGGGCGACCGCCCACAGCGCGACCGGTACGGCCAGCGCGACGACGACCCCGGCCGCCGCGAGCACGCCGGCCAGCGGCGGGCCGGCGAACTCGTTCGCCGTCTGCTCGGCGGCGTACATCCGGCCGTTGGCGCGGGCCAGCCGGTCGCGGCCCACCACCTGCGGCACGATCGACTGTGCCGCGGTGTCGTAGACCGTTTCGGCGGAGCCGACGCCGAGCGCGACGACGTACAGCGCCCAGATCGATCCCCCGCCGAAGACGGTCAGCAGCGTGACCCCGGCGAGGAGCCCGCCGCGGACGACGTTCGCGGCGAGCATCGCGCGACGGCGGTCGAGCCGGTCGACCAGTGCGCCGGCCGGCAGCGCGAAGAGCAGCCACGGCAGCGTGAAGGCGAAGGCGAGCCCCGCGATGAGCGCGGGCGACCGGGTGTAGCCGACCGCGACGAGCGGCAGGCCGACCTTGAGGATCCCGTCGGCGAGGCTCGAGAGGCCCGCCGCCGTCCACAGCCGCCAGTACACGCTACCGAGTGCGGTCATGTGATGGAGGATTGCACATCGATTGAGTTTAGTCCATCGATGCGATCGAACTCCATCGATGGACTACGCTGCGTCGATGACCGAACCTCGCCGTCGGCGCCCGGCGACGCCCGCGGAGGCCAAGGCCCTCGGCCACCCGCTCCGGCTGCGCATCATGCGGCTGTGCCTGGTCGACGAGCTGACGAACAAGCAGCTGGCCGACCGCCTCGACCGGGATCCCGGCACGGTCCTGCACCACGTGCGGCAACTGGTGGCCGCCGGGCTGCTCGAACCGGCACCGGTCCGCACCGGCGCCAGCGGCGCCCTCGAGAAGCCGTACCGGTCGAACAACGAGACGTGGTGGCTGGACGGCCCGCTGTCCGGCGCCGACGCCGAGACGCGGTTCGCGCCGATCGAGATCTTCCAGGAGGAACTGGCCGCGGCGGGGCCGGAATCGGTGGTGGTGCACGAGAAGTTCCTGCTGCACCTGTCCCCCGACGAGGTCGAGGAGCTGGACCGGCGGATCCTGGCGGTGCTGGACGAGTACGTGGCGACCGACCACGAGCGGCTCGACCGCCCGGCCGTCGGCGGGATCTTCGTGCTGCACCATCTGAAACCGGGCACCTGACGACGTGAGCGGGCCCCTGTCCCGGGGAGGTGGACAGGGGCCCGTGCACGCTCAGCGGGTCAGTGGTTGTACTTGAACCACGGCTGCGCCCAGCCGAGGTAGGTCTGGCCCCACTTGCTCTTGATCTGCGCGATCGTCGTTTCGGTGTAGCTGCCGTAGCCGTTGATGTCGTTCGACAGGAACTTGCCGTCGCCGATCGAGATCATCGTGTGCCCGGCACCGCTGCTCTTGAAGTAGGCGAGCCCACCGGCCGGGACCTGGTAGTCACCGGCGTGCTTGAACGAGGACGGGATCTGGGTCCAGTGGATGTAGGCCGTCTCCGAGCCGGAGGCGGGCCAGCCGTAGTTCTGCGCGTTGATCCGGTCGCACCAGCCCTCGTAGGAGTCGAGGTCGTTGGTGTGGATGCGGGTCTTGGCGTAGGCCACGGCCTGCGCGCAGGTCTTCGGGTTCCCGGTGCCCGCGGTCGAACAGGTCAGGGTCGAGCCTTCGCAGTCCGGCGCCACGCGGCCGTCCGAGCCGGTGTAGACGTAGGCGTCGCTGATGTAGCCGTTGCCCACCTTGTCCCAGATGTCCGAGGTACCGTACTTGCCGTCGACGGTCGAGCCGTTGGTCTGGCACGTGATGGTGACCGCGGTGCCGTCGGCGATGGTGCCGACCGAGCCGCCGCTGGTGCTCGGGGTGGCCCGCACGGTCAGGGCGGCACCGGAATCGGTGTGCACCGTGCCCGTCGCCGCGAACGCCGGGGTGGCCCCGGCCAGCGCGATCGCCACGGCCACGCCGGCCACGGCGGCCACCTGCTTGCCGATGCGAATCTTCATTCTTCCGTCCTCCAGTTTTCCGGTGTGCCGACACCATGGCGGGCACCGGTACAAGCCGCGTACAAACGGCGGGCGAATTTCTGGAGATACGGCAAAGCGGACGAAACAGCTCAGGCCAGGTATTCGGCCGCCGCGCGCAAGCTGACGTAGGAGCCGCCGAACGTGTCGATCCGCGGGCCGTGAAGCCCGCTCTCGTCCGCGGGGCCCGGCACGCCGGTCTCCACCCGGACGAAATCCACCCCGGACAGGGCGGCCAGCAGCGCGCGCACCCGCGGGTGCCGGTGTGCTTCCCGCGTGACCACGACGACGCTGCGGAACCCTTGCGCCGCTTCGAGAACCGCGTCGACGTCCTCGGGCGTGACGGTGAGCGCCCGCGTGCCCGGCACCAGCTCCGCCAGGTGCGCGCCGAGTCCCCACGGCATCGGCCCGGCCGCGATGGTGGGTTCGGTGTGGACGTCGACCACCAGCGGCGGACCGTCCAGCCGCGGCTCGCCGGACACCCGGAGCGCCTTGCGGGCCGCTTCCAGTCCGAGCCGCCGGTCGACCGGGCCGACCGTCGCCGGCGCCGGATCCGTGCCCAGCGCCGCTGTCCGCGAAGCCGCCTCGGCGAGCCGTTCCAGGGGCAGCTCCCCCGCCTCGACCGCGGCCACGATCGCCGAAACGCAGGCGTCCAAAGCGGGCGCCTCGAAGGCCGCGCCGCCGAGGCACAGCGCGTCCGCGCCCGCGGCCAGTGCCCGCACGGCCGAGCGGCCGAGGCCGTCGTGCCGTCCGTACGAGCCGGACACCGCGCCCATCTCCAGGGCGTCGGTGATGATCGCGCCGGTGAAGCCCAGCTCGCCGCGCAGGACATCCGTCAGCGCCGTCCGGTTGAGCGTGGCCGGCTCGTCGCCCCAGGCCCGCACGACCAGGTGGCCCGACATCACCGAGCGCACCCCGGCCCGGATCGCCGCGGCGAACGGGACCAGCTCGATCTCCCGCAGTTCCTCGACCGTGCGCGGCAGCACCGGCAGCGCGACGTGCGAGTCCTCGGTCGCCGCGCCATGGCCCGGGAAGTGCTTCGCGCATGCCGCGACGCCGTACTTCTGCAGGCCGGTCACGTAGGCCGCGACGTGCGGTGCCGCCTTCGCCGGATCGGACCCGAACGCCCGGACGCCGATGATCGGGTCCTCGGCCGCCAGCGTCAGGTCCGCGCACGGCGCGAGGTTCACCGTGACGCCGCACGCCGCCAGCCGCTCACCGAGCGCGGCGGCGACGGCCATGGTCAGCTCCGGGTCGTCGGCCGCGCCGAGAGCGAGCGGGCCCGGCACGAACGACCCGGTGTTCACGTCGAGGCGGGTGACGTCGCCGCCCTCCTCGTCGATTCCGACCACAACGCCGTCGCGTTCACCCCGCAGCTGCGCCGTGAGCGCGGCGACCTGGTCGTCGTCGACGACGTTGCGGCCGAAGAGCACCACCCCGCCGAGGCCTTCGGCGACCCGGCGGCGCAGCCAATCGGGCGCGGAGGTCCCGGCGAACCCGGGCAGGAGGACGGCTTCCGCGAGTTTCCCGGGAGACGACAACGGCTACCCCTTCACGGCGCCGGCGGTCACGCCGGACACCAGCTTGCGTTGCACGAGCAGGAAGAAGACCAGCGCCGGGATCGCGTAGATGACCGACGCGGCCATCACGCCGCCCCAGTCGGTGGCGAACGCGGTGCGGAACGACGCCAGCCACACCGGCAGCGTCTCCTTCGGCTTGTCGCGGATGAACACGAGCGCGAACAGGTACTCGTTCCACGCGGTGATGAAGCTGAACACCGAGGTGGTGACCAGCCCGGGGCCGAGCAGCGGCAGCGTCACCCGGCGGAACGCACCGGTCTGGCTGCAGCCGTCGATCATCGCGGCCTCCTCCAGCTCGTACGGGATCCCGTTGACGAAGCCGTAGAGCATCCAGACCGTGAACGGCAGCGTGGTGGCGAAGTAGATCAGCAGCAGCGACGGCAGCGTGTTGAGCAGCCCGGCGTCCCGCATCAGCAGGAACAGCGGGATGAACAGGGTGCACACCGGGGCCAGCTGCGCCACCATGACCAGCACCAGGAAGCCCTTGCGGCCGGTGAAGCGCAGCCGCGACAGCGGGATCGCCGCCAGGGTGCCCGCGACCAGCGCGCAGAGCACCGACCCGACCGTGACGATCAGGCTGTTCATCAGGTAGGTCGGGAAGTTGTCCTTGCCCAGCGCGGTGGCGAAGTTGCCGAACGAGAACGACGTCGGGATCAGGTCGTACTTGGGCGAGAGGATTTCGCCGGGCGTCCTCAGCGACGTGACGAACATCCAGTACGTCGGGAAGACGATCGCCAGCGCCACCAGGACCCCGACGACCGAGAGAACGATCCGCTGCGGCAGCGATTTCCTCACTTGAGATCACCTTCCGGGGTCCGGGTGAGCAGCTGGATGTACCGGCCCGTGATGAGTGCGAGCACGATCAGCATCAGCGTCGCGATCGCGGCCGCCGCGCCGAAGTGGTTGCCCGCGATGCCCTTGAGGTACAGCACGACGGCCAGCGTGGTGCTCCCGCCGTCGGGGCCGCCCTCGCGGATCGCCCAGATCTGGGCGAAGGCGTTGAAGTCCCACAGCACCGACAGGAACGTCACCATGGTGGTGATCGGCCGGATGGCGGGCCAGGTGACCGCGCGGAACGTCTGCAGCGGCCCGGCGCCGTCGATGCCGGCGGCTTCGTACTGCTCGCGCGGGACGCCGATGATGCCCGCGTAGAGCGAAAACGTCACGAACGGCACGGCCTGCCACACGATGAGCAGCCCGATCACGGTGAGCGTGCTCGGGCCGCTGGAGAACCACGAGAACCCGATGAAACCGGGGAATCCGAGCCGGTCGAGGGTCTTGTTGAGGATGCCGTACCGCTCGTCGAAGATCCACTGGAACACCGTGGTCGTGGCGATCACCGGCGTGGCCCAGGCCAGGACCAGCGTCACCTGGACCATGATCCGCACGACCGGGCCCAGGTGGCGCATCAGCACCGCCAGCAGCAGGCCGCCGGCGATGGTGGCGGCCACGATGGCGGCGGTGAAGACCAGGGTCCGGACGGTGATCGTCCAGAACTCCGGGTCCGAGAGCGTGTTCGTGTAGTTGTCGAACCCGACCCAGACGGTCTTGCCGGAGACGAGCTGGCCGATGTCGAGCTTGCGGAAGCTGATCCCGAGCACCTGGACCAGCGGCCAGGCGAGCAGCACCAAGATGGCCGCAAACGCGGGGAGGAGGAGCAGGTACGGGAGCACCCGGTCGCCGAACCGGCCCCGCCTGCGCTTCGCGGCCCGTGTGTCGCGCGGCGGTGCCGGCGGGGTCGCCCCCGCCGGCACCGTCACATGGGCGGTCGCGGTCATCCGCCGATGAGCTTGTTCAGCGCTGCGGTGGCGTCGGCGGTCGCCTGGTCGAGCGTCTTCTTGCCGGTCAGGTACGCGGTCAGCATGTCCTTGACCGGGTTCTGGCCGGACTCGACGTCACCCCACTTCGGGCTGGCCGGCACGGCCTTGCCGTTCGCCGAAGCCTTCGCCATCACGCTGCCGAGCGGGTCCTTGTCCAGCCCGGTGAGGTCGGTCGACGTGCCGGGCACGACGCCGGCGGCGGCGAGCTGGCCCTGGTACTTCGCGCTGGAGAGCAGCTTGATGTACTCCTTGGCCGCGGCCGCGTTCTTGCTGTTGGCCGGGATCGCCAGGTTCGAGCCGCCCAGGAAGACCGGGGCGCTCTGGCCGGCGGTCTTGCCGGGGATCGCGAACGCGGCGGTCTTGTCCTTCAGGCTCGGGTCGGTCTTCGCCGCCGTCGCCAGCTCCCACGGGAGACCGATCATCATGGCCACCTTGCCGGCGCCGTAGACGGTCGCCTGCTGCGGCTTGGCCTCGTCGGCGTCCTTGGGCGCCTTGGTGCCGGAGGTGTCGACGAGTTTCTTGTAGAACTCCAGGCCCGCCTTGGCTTCCGGGGTGTCCAGGGTCGCCTTGTAGTTCTTGCCGTCGGCCTTGGCGATGTCACCGCCGTTGTCCCAGATGAACGACAGCAGCGCGTACCAGTTCTGGCCCGGCATGTAGAGCGCCTGGAAGTCCGGGTCGGAGCCGAACTTCGTCTTCAGCTTGCCGATCGCGTCGATCCACTCGTCGTTCGACGCCGGCGGCTTGGCGATGCCGGCCTGCTCGAACATGTCCTTGCGGTAGATGACCTCGCGGTTGGCCGCGTAGAACGGGATGCCGTAGGTCTTGCCTTCGTAGGTGCCGGAGTCGGCGAGGCCCTTCAGCCACTGCGAACCGTTGAAGCTGTCCTTGTCGGCGGTCAGGTCGGTCAGGACGCCTTCCTGCGCGGCGAACGCGGCGGTCTGCGTGTTGCCGATCTCGATCACGTCCGGCGGGGTGCCGCCGGCCAGCGCGGTGGTCAGCTTCTGCTGGATGCCGTCCCACTGCTGCTCTTCGTACTTGACCTTGACCCCGGGGTGCGCGGCCTCGAACTCCTTGTGCAGCGCGTCGGTCAGGGTGGCCGGCGCGGACCCGGTCATCAGCCAGACCGTGAGCGTGCCGCTGAGCGGTGCATTGCCACTCGACGAGGCCGCGGTGTCCGAGCCGCTGGAGCCCGCGCAGCCTGCGGTCGCGAGCGTGAGTGCGGCGGCGCCCGCCGCCAGCTTGAGCCAGCGTTTCACTCGATGCCGTCCTTTCCCATGCCCGGCCACGACGGCCGGGCGCCCCAAATGGTGTAGACCAATGTTGGGGTTAGAGTGGTACGTACCACAGGCCCTGTCAAGGCGGTTGCCGGAACGTTGTAAACGCATCGGGCACGTGTGCGAGGAGTAGCCGGGCGGTCACCGGGCCACGGCGACCGGGCGGGAGAAGTCGTCCGGATAGGAAGGTGTCCGGGACGTTTTTCACCGCAGGCAGCCGGAAACCGGCGCGCGGCCAGGAGCCGGCACACGAAAACCGCCCCGGGAAAGACTTCCCGGGGCGGTTGCCGGCGGACGCGGCGCGGTCCTGCGGTCAGACCGGAGTTTCCACCAGTGGTCCGGTGTGCCGCCGCGACCGGTGCGCGGCCATCCGCACCGGCGCGTTCACCACCCCGAACCCGCGATAGCCGCCGATCCGCTGCACCACCTCGAAGAACACCCGCGCCCCGGCCAGCGCCGTGTAGAAGTGCAGGAACTCCCCGTGCTCGTCGCGGTCGTGCAGCACGGAGTTCGCGCGCAGCGCGGCGAGCCGCTCCGGCGGGAGGTCCAGACGAGCTTCGAGGTCGTCGTAGTAGTTGCCGGGGATCTCCAGCAGCGGTGCGCCGAGGGCGCGCATCGCCTCCGCCGCCGCGACGGCGTCCGCGCAGGCGAACGCGACGTGCTGCGGTTCGGGTACCGCCGGCGCCCATTCGCCGCGCCGCACCAGCGAGCTGTCCAGGGTGAGCCGCACGTTCCCGGCCGTGACGCCGCGGCTGCGCACCAGCCCGAATGGCGCGGCGAACTCCGTGACGGGTGACGGCGTCAGCCCGAACACCGAGCGGTAGAACGACACCGCCTCCTCGAAGTGGTCGAAGGGCTGCGTGAGCGCCACGTGATCGATTCCGAGGATCCCGGCGCCGGCCGCCGTCTCGCCGGTCGGCACGAAGTCGCCGCGCCAGTCGTCGTTCCCGCACAGGAAGACCTCGGTGCCGTCCGGCGCGGCGACGGCGGCGAGATCGGCCTCGCGCGGGCCGCGCACGCGCGGCAGGACCGGGGCGAGCAGGGCTTCGGCCCGGCGGGCCGAGCGGGCCGGATCGGCGCTCGCCAGTGCGACCGCGCCGACGGTGCCGTGCGCCGGACCGCCTTCGTTGACGATCACGCGAGCGTCGCCCTGCTCCCACAGCTCGACCGGCTTGGTGCGGTGCACGCCCGTGCGGGCGAAGCCGAGCGAGGCGAGCACCCGCCCGGCGCCCGGATCGGTGACGACTTCGGCGAACGCGTGGCCGGTCAGCGCCGGCGCGGCCGGCAGGTCCAGGACGCCGAGCGACTCCTTCAGCGCCAGCAGCGACCGCAGCGCGTCGACCGCGGCCGGCCGGGGGTCGGTCTGGCGGAACACGTCGTTGAAGACCTCCAGCGACAACGGCCCGCGGTAGCCCGCGGCGAGCACGTGCCCGGTGAACGCCGTCAGGTCGAAGTCGCCCTGGCCGGGGAAGAGCCGGTGGTGGCGGCTCCACGGCAGGACGTCCATCGGGAGCCGCGGGGCGTCGGCGAGCTGCAGGAAGAAGATCTTCTCGCCCGGAATGGCGCGGATCGGCGCCGGGTCGTGGCCCTTCGACAGGATGTGGAAGCTGTCCAGGCACACGCCGAGCGCCGGGTGCGCGGCCCGGCGCACGATGCGCCACGCGTGCTCGTAGCCGCTGACGTGCTTGCCCCAGGCCAGGGCTTCGTAGGCGACGCGCAGGCCGCGCTCGGCCGCGAGATCGGCCAGGGCGCGCAGCTGTTCGGCGGCCAGCTCGTCGTCGTCGATCGCGTCCGGTGAGACCGACGAGCAGACCAGCACGGTGTCCGCGCCGAGTTCGGTCATGACGTCGAACTTGCGCCGCGCGCGGCGGAGGTTGGCCTTGTGGAGGCCCGGCGGAACCGCCTCGAAGTCACGGAACGGCTGGTAGAGGTCGATCGACAGGCCGAGGTCGGCACAGCGGCGGCGGATCTCGGCGGGCCCCGACGGCGAGACGATCAGGTCGTTCTCGAACAGCTCGACGCCGTCGAACCCGGCCGCGGCGGCCGCGGCGAGCTTGTCCTCCAGCGTGCCGGACAGGCAGACGGTGGCGATCGCGGTGCGGGGTTCAGGCAGCACGGGCGGCCTGCCCTTCGAGGGCGTCGAAGTGCCGCAGCATCCGCGCCGGGTCCGGGTCGACGCCGGTGAACAGCCGGAACGACTCGGCGGCCTGCAGCACGACCATGCCGCCGCCGTGCAGCACCCGGCAGCCGCGGGCGCGGGCCGCGGCCAGCAGCGCGGTCTCCAGTGGCCGGTAGACGATGTCGGCCACCCACAGGTCCGGGCGCAGCAGCGCGGCCGGCAGCGGTGAGCCGGGATGGGCGGCCATCCCCGTCGGGGTGGCGTGCACCAGGCCGTCGGCGCGTTGCACCGCCGCCAGGTCACCGGTTTCCGCGCGGCCGGCCCCGAACCGGTCGGTCAGTGCTTCGACGAGCTTCGCGCTCCGCTCGCCGTCGACGTCGTGGACGGTGAGCCGCCCGGTCCCCAGCGAAAGCAGCGCGTGCGCGACCGCCGCGCCCGCCCCGCCGGCGCCGAGCAGGACGACGTCGTCCAGCCGGGCGTCCGGCAGGCCGCGGGTGAGGCTGCCGGCGAAGCCGGTCGCGTCCGTGTTGTGGCCGATCGCGCGGCCGTTGTCGAAGACCACGGTGTTGACCGCGCCGAGGGCGGCGGCTTCCGGGGTCAGCTCGTCGAGGTGCGGCAGGACCGCCTGCTTGACCGGGTGGGTGACGTTGAGCCCGTCGAACCCGGCGAGCCGGACCGCCCGCACGACGTCGGCGATCGGGCGGCGGAGTTCGTCGAGGTCCAGCCGGCGGTAGACGTAGCGGAGGCCGAGCTCGTCGGCCTCGCGCTCGTGCAGCGCCGGGCTGGCGGACGGCCCGATGCCCGAGCCGACGAGTCCGATCAGGTAGCTGGTCACGCGCGCCCTCCGGATTAATGTACGAACTAGTGAGTTCACACTAGCGCGGCGTCCGTCCCGGCGAAAGGGGCTGGGTTAGAGTGGGGCCGTCGACCCGCAGGGAGGGAGCCCGGTGGCCGCACCATCGTCGGAGGCCGAGCGCCAGCGCGACAAGGAGCGCACGCGCGCCGACATCCTCGCGGTGGCCACCAGGGAGTTCGCGGACAAGGGCTACGCGGGCGCCCGCGTCGACGAGATCGCCGCCCGCACCAGCACCACCAAGCGGATGATCTACTACTACTTCGGTGGCAAGGAACAGCTCTACATCGCCGTGCTGGAAAAGGCGTACTCCGCGATCCGCACACTGGAGAAGCAGGTCGACGTCGAGCACCTGGCCCCGGAGGACGCGCTCCGGCAGCTGGCCGCGCTGACCTTCGACCACCACGAGGCGAACCCGGACTTCATCCGGCTGGTCAGCATCGAGAACATCCACCACGCGGAACACCTCGCGCAGTCGGAGATCCTGGCCGGACTGGCCGACCCGGCGCTCGGCGGCCTGACGGTCGTCCTCCAGCGCGGCCGCGCGGCCGGCCGGTTCCGCGCCGACGCCGACCCGCTCGACATCCACATGGTGATCAGCTCGTTCTGCGTGTTCCGGCTGGCGAACCGGCACACGTTCCAGGCGATCTTCGGCCGCGACATGCTCGACCCCGCCCGGCGTGAGCACTACCGCACGATGCTCGGCGACCTGGTGATCGACTACCTGACCGCCTGAAATCCCCCTCTTGACACCCGGGGATCCGTCTCGCACCCTCTATTAACTAACTAGACCGTACATTGCTTCCCGCCCGACTCTGAGCAACGAAGCACGGACGTCAGGAGCTCATCCCCGTGACCGGATCGATGCCCCGCAAGGCGGCGCTGGCCGCCTGGATCGGCAGCGCGCTCGAGTACTACGACTTCTTCATCTACGGCACCGCCGCCGCGCTGGTGTTCAACAAGGTCTTCTTCCCCGCCTCCTCCCCCGCCACCGGCACCCTGCTGGCCCTGGCCACCTTCGGCGTCGGCTACCTCGCCCGGCCCGTCGGCGCGTTCGTCCTCGGCCACGTCGGCGACCGCTTCGGCCGCAAGCGCGTGCTGGTCTTCACCCTGCTGCTGATGGGCGTCGCGACGTTCGCCGTCGGCTGCCTGCCCACCTACGCGAGCGTCGGCGTCCTCGCGCCCGTACTGCTGGTCGTTCTCCGCCTGCTGCAAGGACTTTCGGCGTCGGGCGAGCAGGCGGGCGCGAACTCGATGTCGCTCGAACACGCCCCGGAACGCCGTCGCGCGTACTTCACCAGCTTCACCCTGAGCGGCACCCAGGCCGGCCAGATCCTGGCCACCGCGGTCTTCCTCCCGATCGCCGCGCTTCCGCAGGACCAGCTGCTCACGTGGGGCTGGCGGATCCCGTTCTGGTGCAGCGCGGTGGTCGTGGTCGTCGGGTTCGTCATCCGCCGCAAGCTGGACGAGACGCCGGTGTTCGAACGCACCGAGGTCGCGAAGCTGCCCGTGGCGATCCTGTTCCGCCACCACTGGCTGGACGTCCTGCGGGTCGTCGTCGCGGCGACGATCGCGTCGGTGAGCACGATCTTCACCGTCTACGCGCTGAGCTACGCGGTCAACACCATCGGCCTGGCGCGCACCCCGATGCTCTGGGTCGGCGTGCTCGCCAACGTCGTCGCGCTGGCGGCGATCCCGCTGCTGGCCGGGCTGGCCGACCGGGTCGGGCGCAAGCCGGTGTTCATCACCGGGTGCCTCGCCTGCGGGGTGCTGATCTTCCCGTACCTGTGGTCGATCTCGATCGGTTCGTACGCCTTGCTGTTCGTGCTCGGCATCGTGCTGTTCGGCGTGGCGTACTCCTGCGTGAACGGCGTCTGGCCATCGCTGTACGGCGAAATGTTCAGCGCCCGGGTCCGCCTGTCGGGCATGGCGATCGGCACCCAGATCGGCTTCGCGGTGGCGGGTTTCGCACCGAGCGTGGTGGCGGCGATCGGCTCGGCGAAGGAAGACTGGCTCGGGGTCTCGATCTTCACCGCGGCGGTGTGCGTGGTGGCGGCGATCGCCGCGGCGACGGCCCGGGAGACCTACCGGGTGCCGACCGCCGAGCTGGGCGGCCGCGCGGCCGCACCGGCGTCCCCGCTGGTGACGTCTACTGGGGACGGTTAGCGGAGCCCGCGGGCGCGCCCCTTCCGGCGCGCCCGCGCGGCCAGTGCCGTCCCGAGCACCGTCACCACGACGCCCAGCACGAAGAGCACCACTCCGTCGAAGACCGCGGGCCCGCCTTCGAAGTTCCGGAGCAGCCGCGACGCTCCCATCCCGAAGCCCGTCACGATCATCAGCGGGCCGAACACCAGCGCCACGCGGCCGGATCCTCGGTCCTCGACCGCCTTCGCGAACACCGGCGGCTCGTCCTCGCGGGCCGGGACGGTGGCCACGTAGACGGCGCTGATCGGCCCGAAGGACAGCCGGTCGCCGTCGCGCAGCAGCCGGGCCTGCCCTGGCGCCAGCGCCTCGCCGTCGACCAGGGTGCCGGTGCGCGAACCCGCGTCCGACACCCACGTGCCGCGCGCGTCGCACCGGATCCACGCGTGGTGCGTGCCGACGTGGTCCGAGTACAGCCTCAGGTGCGCGTCCGGCCCGCGGCCGACCAGCCACGAGCCGCGGCGCACCGCCAGTCTCGCCACGGCGCCGTCGAGCGTCTCGATCGTCGCCAAGTCCCGTTGCCCCATCGCCCCTCCCGTCGCGTCCCGACCCTTCTCAGAGCCGGGCCGCGGCCGGAAGATAGGCGGCGAACGGGTGAACCCGTCAGGGTTTCGGCGCCGGTGTCTTCACCCGCTCCAGGAGCAGCTGCGCGACGTCGCGGACGTCGACGTTCTCCGCCTTCTGCTCGCTCTGGCGCTGCACCAGGCCGTCCGTCAGCATCACGCGGCAGAACGGGCAGCCCGTCACGATCGTCTCGGCGTCGGTCGCGATCGCCTCGTCGACGCGTTCCAGGTTGATCCGCTTGCCGATCTGCTCCTCCATCCACATCCGCGCGCCGCCGGCGCCGCAGCACAGCGCGCGGTCGGCGTGGCGGGGCATTTCCGCCAGGGTGGCGCCGGTCGCCCCGACCAGCTCGCGCGGCGGCGTGTAGACCTTGTTGTGCCGCCCGAGGTAGCAGGGGTCGTGGTAGGTGACGCGGGGGCCGTCTTCGACCGGCTTGACCGGGGTCAGCTGCCCGCCGCGCACCAGCCGGTT
>Ga0070668_100001946_pt1 | contig 15065 bp, 16 predicted proteins | sample KBSS43metaG_FD_64661 | JGI IMG/M metagenome (GOLD analysis project Ga0070668, IMG submission 64661) | Switchgrass rhizosphere microbial communities from Kellogg Biological Station, Michigan, USA - KBS S4-3 metaG | ecosystem: Host-associated > Plants > Roots > Rhizosphere > Soil ... | reverse complement strand
TCAGCGTGGGCACCGAACGCGGTACGGATACCGGCTTCAGCGCTGTAGCCGTTGAAATCCAGGCCGTGCTTCTGGTCGAACTTCTGGTAGGCGACGCGGGCAACGAAGTCGGTCGACGGAGCGATTTCGACGTTGTAGCCGGCACCGACCTTCCACTGGTCAACCTTGATGTTGGTGTGGTCGACTTCCTGACGGCTGTATTCGCCGAAAGCGTGGAAGTTCGGCAGGAAGCCGTAGGAACCCTTCACGCCCCAGCCATCAGCCTTGATGCCGTCAACGTCGGTCTTGGCGTAGTCGGCCTCGGCGTAGTTGTAGGACAGGTTCTCGGCGGCCGAAGCGGTGAACGGCAGGGCAGCGGCCAGAGCCAGAGCAATCAGCGAATTCTTCATGGGGGTACACCTTTACTTTCTTATGGTGTGCAGCAGCGCCAGGGCGCCATCGCATCGGGAATGTAAATTCTCCGTTATTCGCCACAACGCTCCCTGAAAACAGCAGTCTTCGCATTGCTGAATTTTTTGCATTGATTCAGCAAGGCTCAGGCATACGCGCGCGGTACGCGCACGCGCTTCGATATCAACGAGACGGCAGCCGATGTCGATTTGCCGCACCGTGAAGCGTCGACTCAATGAAGGCCGTGCACCTGGCACGGTCCATTCCGGAGGCAAGCGATGAGCTACATCGATGGTTTCGTACTGGCGGTGCCGACCGCCAACAAGGAGAAATTCCTCGCCCACGCCCGTACCGGCGACGTGGTGTTCCTGGAATATGGAGCACTGCGCGTGGTCGAGTGCTGGGGCGATGACGTGCCTCACGGCAAGACCACCGACTTCTTCGGCGCGGTGAAAGCCACGGCGGAGGAAACAGTGGTGTTTTCCTGGATCGAGTGGCCGGACAAGGCGACCCGCGATGCAGGCATGCAGAAAATGATGGAAGACCCGCGGTTGGATCCGTCGAAGAATCCCATGCCGTTCGACGGTGCACGGATGATCTACGGCGGATTCGAACCGATCTTCGAACTCAAGCGCTGACCCGGGCGGGCGTCCTCAGCGGGCGCCCGCTTCATCCTCACCGGCCGCGTGACCGGCACCCAGCGCAGCACCTGCACCAACACCCAGCCCGCCCATTCCGGCACCCATGCCGCCGCCACCTCCACCGGTGCGACCGCCCTTGGCTTCGCCCTCGTTGCGGCCCTTGCCACTTCCGCCACCGCTGCCCGCAGGGCGGGTAGGCCCCTGGCGCGGGATCTCCAGGTCGGCCGGTACCGGCGCAAGGTCCAGCGCCTCGCGGACGAAGTCGCGCAGCGAGATCACCAGTTCGTATGTGTGCACCGCACGCCCCTGTGCCAGTTCACTGGCAGCGCGCGCGGCCAGCCGTACCTGCTCGTCGGTGCCCAGCAGCAGGATGTCCGACAAGGCCGCTTCGACCGCATCGCGGATGCGCCGGGCCCGATCCGAGCCCGGCTCGGCGATGCCTTCTTCGTGGGCCCGCTGGCGCAGGTCGCGCAGGTGGGTTGGATCGACCCCCAGCTCACCGGTGAAGGAGCCGCCCAGCGTCTTGTAGGCCGCCATCAAGGTACGCAGCCGCTCGTTGATCTGGCGGTTCTCGCGTTCGCGGCGCTGCTGCAGGGTCTGCATCACCAGCAGGCGGATACCCACGCCGAGCAGGGTGATCAGGACCAACCCGGCCAGGGTGGACAGCACGCCCTGCCAGGAACTGAAATCGATACCGCGCATGGTCACAGCTCCTGCGGAAGACCTTCATCTTGCCCCAGCCTGCTGCCGCAGATCCACGTCAGGCGCGGATGAGCGCCCCCGAAAACGCAGAAGGCCCTCCCGCCCGATGAGCGGAAGGGCCTTCGAACCACGCGCGATTACTTGCGCTTGGCAGCCTTGCGCACGGCCTTCTTGGCCGGAGCCTTCTTGGCCACAGCCTTCTTCAGCGGTGCAGCCTTCTTGGCGACGGTCTTGCGGGTAGCGGCGACCTTCTTGCCGACAACCTTCTTGGCGACGGCGGTCTTCTTGCCGACAACCTTCTTGGCAGCGGCGGTCTTCTTGCCGACAACCTTCTTGGCAGCGACGGTCTTCTTGCCGACGACCTTCTTGGCAGCGACGGTCTTCTTGCCGACAACCTTCTTGGCAGCAGCGGTCTTCTTGCCGACGACCTTCTTGGCAGCAACAGTCTTCTTGGCCACAGCCTTCTTGGCGGTAGCGACCTTCTTGCCGGCAACCTTCTTGGCGGACACGGTCTTCTTGGCTACAGCCTTCTTGGGGGTAGCGACCTTCTTGCCGACAACCTTCTTGGCAGCAGCGGTCTTCTTGGCCACAGCCTTCTTGGCGGTCGCAACCTTCTTGGTGGCGGCCTTCTTCACGGTGGCGACCTTCTTGCCGGCAGCCTTGGTGGTCTTCTTGGCAGCAGCAGCCTTCTTGGTCACGGTCTTGCCGGCAGCCGCCTTCTTCTTGGCCACTTCCTTCTTCAGGGCAGCAGCTTCGGCCTTGGCGTTCTTCTTGGCCGCTTCCAGCTTCTTCTTGGCGTTGGCGACGGTCTTGCCGACCGACTTGGCGGCCTTCTCGGCCTTCTTGGCAACGGTCTTCTCGACCTTGGCCACGACCTTCTTGGCCTTGGCGACGCGGGTGGTGGCAGCCTTGCGGGCGCGCTTGACGGTCTTCTTGACCGACTTCACTGCGTCTTCGGCGGCGTGGGCGATGGTCTCGCCGACGTTGGTGGCGGTTTCTTTCACGTTCTCGACGGCGTCGGTCACGACCGACACACCATTACCGTTGCTCATGTTGCCCTCCTAGGGGCCTGGATTGTCAAAACGGGGCGATGCTATACCGACAATGGCTATCGTGGAACGGGCACGGCCAGTCAATCGCATCTGCTGCGACGCAACTGGTGTATGCGGTAGCGGCTGTCGACGCGACCCGCAATCAGGAAATCCCTTTTTTTAAGCAGTGTGCTGCGTAACCCGCTGCTGCCAGCAGGCCAATGCATGGACTGGCAGCCGCACCGCATCCATGCCGCGATGAGCGTCATCGCAAGGTCAAGAATCGCGGAACTGCGCAAGTGTCGCGATGTATCACGGCGCTGTCGGCTTGCCTTGCGGTGCTCACTCGCAGCTGTCGCGAACAGCGGTACAGCGCGCGCGGCACCTTCCCGCCGTCCTCGGCGCGGGTCGGATTTTCATGGGGCATTTATCCAGATCGCGACACACTCATTCAGCTTGTTCTACCGTATGCGTCAACGGCCCCCATCCCAGCCTGCGAACCGACTCCCATGCGACCGCTTCCCACCCTGCTTACGCTCGCAATCGCCGCTGCCTTCGGCGGCTTCGTTGCCACCGGCCTCAATGCGCACCTGGACAACCGTGCCGACGCCGCTCCGCTGCCGGCGGTACTGCCCACGTCCGCAGCGCTGCCGGCCGCAGTCGCCGGGCAGGCGGTGCCTTCGCTTGCACCGATGCTGGAAAAAGCGATGCCGGCGGTGGTCAGCGTCAACACCAAGCAGGTGGTGCGGGTACGCAACCCGTTCTTCAACGACCCGTTCTTCCGACGCCTGTTCCCGGACATCCCGCAGGAGCGGATCAACGAGTCACTCGGTTCGGGCGTCATCATCGATGCCACCGAAGGGCTGGTGCTGACCAACCACCATGTCATCGACAATGCCGATGACGTGCAGGTGACACTGGCGGATGGGCGCACGGTAAAGGCAGAGTTCCTCGGCTCGGACCGCGACACCGACATCGCGCTGATCCGCATTCCGGCGCAGAACCTGACCGACATCAAGCTGGGCAACAGCGACCAGCTGCGGGTGGGCGACTTCGTGGTTGCCATCGGCAATCCGTTCGGTTTCAGCCAGACGGTCACCTCGGGCATCGTCTCGGCGGTGGGCCGCAGTGGCATCCGCGGGCTGGGCTACCAGAACTTCATCCAGACCGATGCATCGATCAACCCGGGAAATTCCGGTGGCGCGCTGGTCAACCTGCAGGGCCAGCTGGTGGGCATCAACACCGCCAGCTTCAATCCGCAGGGCAGCATGGCCGGCAACATCGGCCTGGGCCTGGCCATTCCATCGAACCTGGCCCGCAGCGTGGTCGACCAGCTGGTCAAGCATGGCGTGGTGGTGCGCGGCACGCTGGGCATCGAAAGCCAGAACCTGAGCGCGCAGATCGCGCAGGGCCTGGGCCTGGGCGAAACCCGCGGCGCCCTGGTAACCCGCGTGCTGGCCGGTTCGGCCGGTGCCGCCGCAGGACTGAAGCCGGGCGACGTGGTGGTATCGGCCAACGGCCAGCGTGTGGACAGTGCCGAAGCACTGCACAACGTGGAAGGCCTGGCGGCGGTGGGCAGCGTGCTGACCCTGGACGTTCGCCGCGAAGGCAAGCCGCTGCAGATCAAGGCGACGCTGAAGGAACAGGCGCGCGTGGTCAGCGGCGAGAGCCTGGACCCGCGCCTGACCGGTGCCAGCTTCGTCGACCTGCCCGAATCGCTGCGCCAGTCCGGGGTGGGCGGCGTGCTGGTCAGCGAGGTCAAGCGCGGCAGCCGCGCTGCGACCAACGGCCTGCAGCAGGGCGACATCATCACCGATGCCACGGTGGGCGAGTTCGCCGACTTGGCCAGCTGGCGCGCCAATTTCCAGCAGCGCCCACCCACCCTGGTGCTGCGCGTGCTGCGCAACAATGGCCAGCAGCAGGGCCAGTTGGTGATGCGCTGATCGCCTGGCCGTAACGCCCCCTATACCCACGTGATGCTATTGCTGTACGTCCAGGTCGGCCAAGCGCCGATCGCCCGTTCCCCCATCGCAACAGGAGTGATTCGATGAGCCCCACCAATACCGAGAACCTGAAGGACCACCTGGGTGAAGCCGGTTCCCACCTGAAGCAGGCCGCCAGCGCTGCCGGCGGTGCGATCAAGGGCGCTACCGGCGCCGCGACCGATGAACTGCGCATCGGCAAGGCCAACGTCAAGGCTGAACTTTCCGACAGCGCGCTGTCGGGCCTGGCTGCTGCCGAGTTCGGTGGTGCCGCCGCCAAGGAACAGGTCGACGCGCTGATGGACAAGGGCAAGGACCTGATCGACAGCGCTGCTGAGCTGATCCGCGAACGTCCGCTGGCCTCGTTCGGCGTGGCCTTCGCTACCGGCTGGATCATCGCCAAGCTGGCCCGCGGCAGCGACAAGTAAGCTGCGGCGTGAGCGAAGACACCACGCAACGTCCTGATCCGGCGGCCACGCCGCCGTTGGACGAAAGCATCCGCCAGGTCGGCGCAGCCGGCCGGGCGACTGCCGATTCGGCCAAGCACTCGCTGCGTTCGCTGCGCCGATTGGCGTCGGCGGACTTCGCGCTGGCGCGCAGCGCATTCGGCCGCGCATTGGCCTGGGCCGGCGTCGCCATCGTGTTCGGTGCGTCGGCCTGGCTGCTGCTGGCCGCTACCCTCATCGCCCTGCTGCAGAGCTTCGGCCTGAGCTGGCTGCAGGCCCTGCTGATCACCTCGTTGCTGAGCCTGGCCGTTACCGGCTATGCGATCTGGCGCGTTTCGTACTTCTTCCACCACACCGGCATGCACGCCACCCGGCGTCAGTTGTCCCGGTTGGGCCTGTTCGATGAGCCCACCGATGATGATCCCGATGCCGGCGTGCAGATCCCGGAGGGCAAGCCATGAAGTTCGGTGCACTGCAGCGGCGTGTGAAACGTTGCGAACAGGTGATGGCCGTGCGCCTCGGCGAGACCCAGGACCACTGGAACGTGCTCAGCCAGGTCTGGCGACAGGGCTGGTCGCCACTGCGCATCGTGGTGGTGGGTCTGGCCGGCGGGTTCATCGCCGGCAAGCTGGAGGTTCCGGGCAAGGTCAACGGAGCGCGTTGGCTGCAGATGGTCGGTTCGGTGTCCAGCCTGTTCGCCAGCGCCCAGGCCGCGTTTGCTTCGGTGGTGGCGGCGCAGGCGGCGGAAACCGCAGACGAAGCCGCCGACCAGGTGGATGAAGCGGCCGGGCCGCCACCCGCCGCCGCGGCACGACCGGCAGCACGCCCGGTGGCCGAGCCCGAGCTGCGTGAGCCCCGTCCGGCCGAAGCGGCGACCGAGTTGTCCGAACGTTGACGAACCTTACCCGCCGCGTTGATCGCGGCGGGCCGATAATGGGCTTCTCTTTCTGGTCGGTGCGTCGATGAGCGAGTCCCTGTTGTCCCCGTCGTCGCCTGCGCCGGACGAGTCCGCACCCCTGCCGCCCCCCTCGCGCCCACGTGGCCCGATGTCGCTGGTGATCCTGGCGACCTTGGCCGTGGCGTTCACCCTGTGGGCGGCGCAGGACATCATCCTGCCGGTCCTGCTGGCGATGTTCTTCGCCCTGGTCGGCAACCCCATCCTGCGCCTGCTGCAGAAACTGTGGATTCCGCGCGCGCTCGGCGCCCTGCTGGTGCTGGGCGCCGGCCTGGGCGTGACCGGTGCGCTGGCGGTGCAGCTGATCGGCCCGGCGATGGACTGGGCACAGGAAGCACCGCAGCAGCTGCGCAAGGTTGCGCGCCAGGTGCAGGACCTGACCAAGCCGGTGCAGCAGGCCAACCAGGCCGCAGAGAATTTCGCGCGCGTGGCCGGCGGCGACGGCAACCGCAAGGTGCAGGTGATCCGCACCCAGCTGGACGACCCCTACCGCATGCTCACCCGTGCGCCGCGCTTGGCCGCCTCGGTGCTGGCCGTCGTGCTGCTGACGCTGTTCTTCATGATCTACGGCCAGAGCCTGCAGCGTGCAGCGATCGCGCTGTTCCCGAACCGGCAGCAGCAGCGCTTCACCAGTGACATCCTGCGCTCGATCGAGCATGAGGTGTCGCGCTACGTATTGACCATCAGCGTGATCAACACGGTGGTCGGCCTGCTGTTGGCCGGGGTGCTGATGCTGCTGGGCATCGGCCTGCAGGAGGCGCTGCTGTGGGGAACCGTGGCGGCGCTGCTGAATTTCGCTCCCTATGTCGGCCCGCTGCTCGGCGTCGCGTTGATGCTGCTGATGGGCTTTGTCGAGTTCCGCGACCCGCTGCAGGCACTGCTGCCTGCGGCCGCCTACCTGGCCCTGCATACCCTGGAAGGGCAGCTGGTGACGCCGATCGTGCTTGGCCGGCAGATGAAACTGTCACCGCTGGTGTTGATCCTGGCGCTGATGGTGTTCGGCTGGGCCTGGGGCATGATCGGCCTGCTGCTGGCGGTGCCGCTGCTGGTCTGCATCAAGCTGGTGCTGGCGCGGCTGGACGGCATGCACGGCTGGGCGCGGCTGCTGGAGTGAGGCGCGCTCCATCGACGGGCGTGCGGGGAGAGGAACGGTGGGACGGCGAAGGCTGGCAGAATATGCGCCCGCTTTTTCCCAGGATGGAACCCTCCCCATGTTCTCTTTCGCGCGTCGATGCCTCGCCCTGACCTGCCTGGCCGCCCCCGCCTTCGCCGCCGCCCCGCCCAGTGCGGAAGTGGCCCGCACCCAGCTGGTGGAGGCCATCACCTGCCAGCGCCATCTCACGCCTGAACAGTTCGATGCCATGGCCAAGGTGCTGATGCCGGCCGGGGCCAAGACCAGGGACGAGTACGACGACGGCTACACACTGGCCTCGCCGCTGTTGGTGCTTGGCCTGCCGGTGACCCATGTGACCTCCTACGACGGCTCCAGCGGCGAGGATGGCGTGGACAGCTACACGGCGTACTTCGGCAGCGCGGAAATCAGCAAGGTCGCCGCCTTGGCGAAGATGCCGCCGCCGGTGGCCGGTGGCTACCGGCGCGAAGTGGGCAGGCATGATCTGAGCGTGGATCGCGTCGATGGCCAGACCGTCCTGTACTGCTCCTACGACCTGCGCAGCCACTGACGGCGGCAGCGCCTGCCCTCCGCGCGCATGAAAGCCCGCGCGGGCAGGCGTAGAATGGCGGGGTGAAATTCCCTGTCCTTGCCATCACCCTCGACCTCGACGATACGCTGTGGCCGTTCGCTCCGATCGGCGCCCGCATCGACCAGGTCCTGTTCGACTGGATGCGCGAACACAGCCCCGCCACCGCCGCGATGTATCCGGTGGCGGCCCTGCGCGAACTGCGCGAGCGCTCGTTCCGCGACAACCCCCACCTGCATTTCGACCTGAGCGCGCTGCGCCGGCTGACGATCCAGGAGGCGCTGGAAAACAGCGGCGCCAGCCTGGACCTTCTGGAACCGGCATATGAAGTGTTCTACGCCGCCCGCAATCAGGTGGAGTGCTACCCCGATGCGCTCGACGCACTGGCGCGTATCGCCGCGCGGGTGCCGGTGGCCGCGTTGAGCAACGGCAACGCCGATCTGGAACGGATCGGCCTGGCCCATCACTTCAGCTTCCAGCTGGGCGCGCGCGAGCATGGCGCGGCCAAGCCGGAAGCGAGCATTTTCCACGCTGCCTGCGACCGCTTGGGCGTCGCCCCGGCGCAGGTGCTGCACGTGGGCGACCACGTCGAGATGGACGTGGCCGGCGCGATGGCTGCCGGCCTGCGCGGCTGCTGGATCAACCGTGAAGCGGCCACCTGGAACCATCCGCAGCTGCAGCCTGACCTGCAGTTCGACACCCTCACCGGCCTGGCCGATTGGCTCGATGCCAACCTCGACGCCGCCGACGCTGACGCATCCCGGAGTACCTGACGCATGAGCGAGATCACTGGTTTCACCGCCGACACCACCGCCGCGCTGCCGTTGCACGTGCTGGACCGCAGCCAGTTCGAGGCGTGGAAGAACAGCCAATCCGCTGCCACCCAGGCGTGGTTGAAGTCGCAGGGCTTCACTGCGGGCGCGCATTCGGTTGCGCTGCTGCCCGGCGCCGATGGCCTGGCTGGCGCGGTGATCGGCGTTGGCGATCGTGCCGATGCCTACAGCTACGCCCATGCACCACATGCCCTGCCGGAAGGCAGCGTGTGGCAGTTGGCCAGCGAACTGCCGGCCGCCGAGCAGGCACTGCTGCAGCTGGGCTGGGGCCTGGGCAGCTACCGCTTCGACCGCTACCGCAAGCGCAACCGCGCGCCGGCCCAGCTTGTTGCCGCACCGACCGGTGAGGTGGCCGACCTGATCGCCGCCAGCCTGCGCGTGCGTGACTGGGTCAACACGCCGACCGAAGACATGGGCCCGCAGCAGCTGGAAGACGCCGCGCGTGCCCTGGCTGAAGCGCATGGCGCGCAGGTGGAAGCCATCACCGGCGACGAACTGCTGGCGCAGAACTTCCCGGCCATCCATGCGGTGGGCCGTGCCTCGCACCGTGCGCCGCGGCTGATCGTGCTGCGCTGGGGCAAGGAGACCGACCCGGCGCTGGCGCTGGTCGGCAAGGGCGTGTGCTTCGATACCGGCGGCCTGGACATCAAGCCGGCCGATGGCATGCGCAACATGAAGAAGGACATGGGCGGTGCCGCCCACGCGCTGGCGCTGGCCGGGCTGGTGATGGCCCAGCAGCTGCCGGTGCGCCTGACCCTGCTGGTACCGGCCGTGGAAAATGCGATCGGCCCGGATGCCTTCCGTCCGGGCGAAGTGATCGCCACCCGCAAGGGCCTGAGCGTGGAGATCGACAACACCGATGCCGAAGGTCGGGTGATCCTGTGCGACGCGCTGACGTTCGCCGGTGAGCAGAAGCCGGACCTTGTGCTGGACTTCGCCACGCTGACCGGCGCGGCACGCATCGCGCTGGGTCCGGACCTGCCGGCGCTGTTCAGCAACGATGACACGGTTGCCCAGCAGTGGCTGCAGGCTGGCGACGCCACCCGTGACCCGGTGTGGCGCATGCCGTTGTGGCGCCCGTACCTGCGTTACCTGAGCAGCGGCATCGCCGACCTGGCCAACGCCGGTTCGCGCATGGCCGGCTCGGTGACCGCCGCGCTATACCTGGAACGCTTCCTGGAAGACGGCCAGCGCTGGGCGCATCTGGACGTGTATGCCTGGAACGATGGCGAGCGCCCGGGCCGCCCGGCCGGTGGCGAAGCCCTGGCCCTGCGTTCGGCCTGGACGATGCTGAAGGCACGTTACAGCTGATGGAGCTGCCGGGCATGGCCCGGCGCCACCCATGCCAGTGGGTGCCGACCTTGGTCGGCACTGCATCACCCTGCAAATCTGACGAAAAATTGAATTTCGGCCCCGGTCGGGTTCTGCGAGGATGTGGTGGTCGCCCACCCACACATCCGTGAAGGCAGGAATCCGACCATGTCGCTCTTCCGCTACACCCGCGCCGGCCAGGAGCCGGGCGCGCCGCGCCGGCATTCACCCTTGCCCTGGATCGCGCTGATCGCACTGATCCTGGGCATCGTCTCCCTCGCCTTCGCCTGGCTGGCCGGCTGGATCGGGCGCGACCGGCTGACCGCACAGCGTTTCACCGACACCATCGAGGCCACCGGCCCTGCGCATCCCGGCTTCCGCCGCGCGCACAGCAAAGGCGTGTGCGTGAGCGGCTGGTTCGAACCCAGCGCGCAGGCGCCCACGCTGTCCAGCGCGCGGGTGTTCTCGCAGGCGAAGGTTCCGGTGCTGGGCCGGCTGTCGATCGGCGGTGGCGATCCGCACGGCGCCGATGGCAGCGCGCGCGTGCGCAGCATCGCCGTGCAGCTGGTGGGCGATGACGGGCAGGAATGGCGGATGGCGATGAACAGCTTCCCGTTCTTCGCCGTGCCCACCGCCGAGGCGTTCTACGAGCAGACCCGCGCGCAGATTCCGGACCCGGCCACCGGCAAGCCCGACCCGCAGAAGATGGCGGCCGTGCTGGCCAGGTACCCCAGCGCACAGGCCTTCCAGCAGTGGGCCAAGAGCGCACCGTGGACCAGCAGCTGGGCCAACACCACCTTCAACAGCGTCAACAGCTTCTGGTTCACCAACGCGCAGGGGCAGAAACGCGCAGTGCGCTGGCGCTGGCAGCCGCAGGCGCCGCTGGTGGAGATGGATGCAGAGGCACGCAAGCAGGCCAATGTGGATTTCCTCAGCCAGGAACTGCAGCAGCGCCTGGCCACCGGCCCGGTGCGCTGGAACCTGGTGGTCAGCCTGGCCGCGCCGGGCGATGCCATCGATGATCCCTCGGTGCCGTGGCCTGAATCGCGCGAACAGGTGGTGGCCGGCGTGCTCAGCCTCGACCGCATGCAGTCGCAGGAAGAAGGCGCCTGCGGCCAGCTCAACTTCGATCCGCTGATCGTGCCCAGCGGCGTACGCGGCAGCGATGACCCGATCCTGGCTGCGCGCTCGGCGGTGTATTCGCAGTCGTTCAACCGCCGCGAGCGCGAGCGCGCCAGCGGTGCGGCGGCACAAACGAAGGGGGAGGCACGATGAGCACCGGCAACGGCCACTTCAACCTGCTCGCCCGGGTGCTGCACTGGTCCATGGCGCTGATGATCATCGCCATGCTGTTCATCGGCGTGACCATGGTCGCCTCGCTGCACCTGCGCCCCATGCTGATCGACCTGCACCGGCCGCTGGGTATCGCCATCCTGCTGCTGGCGGTGCTGCGCCTGTACAACCGCCTGCGCCATCGCCCACCGCCGCTGCCAGCGGATCTTCCCGCGTGGCAGGTGCTGGCGGCGAAGGCTTCGCACTGGATGCTGTACGCGTTGATGCTGGCGATGCCGCTGATCGGCTGGGCGATGCTGTCCGCCGGCGGCTACCCGATCGTGCTGGGCGGTGGCCTGCACCTGCCGCCGATCGTGCCGCACACCCCGGCGCTGTACGCCGCGCTGCGCAATGCGCACAGCCTGCTGGGCTACGTGCTGTTCGCCACGGTACTGATGCACGTGGGTGCGGCGCTGTTCCACCTGTGGGTGCGCCGCGATGGCGTGTTCCAGGCGATGACGCGCGGGAAGGATTGAATGGGTTCGCCGGGGGTTCCCGGCTGCCCTTTTCCGCGACTGCGGAGGGGTGTCACTTTCTTTGCTCGTGCACCGCGCTGCAGGAGCAGCGCGGAACGGCGTAGCCGGCCCGTAGGGTGGCGCACATGGATGTGCGCCATCAAGAAAGTAACCAAAGAAACACGCCGCCGGCCGCGAGCCGGTGCTGCGCACCGGTACCCTGCGCTTCTCGGTGAATCAGGGGACGGCGCCGAACTCGCTGCGCTCAGACATCGGCGCCTCTTCGCCCCTGATTCCCCTGCGATGCTCAGCTCGCTACAAGGCGGACCCAACGTCAAAAGCCGCAGCTGCACCCAGTAGATCCACGCCATGCGTGGATGCCTTTGCCGTTGATCGTGACCTCCCATTCCGCCTTGAGCGAGCCGAGCACCGCAGGTCCGGCGAGGGCGAAGAGGCGCGGGTGCCTGAGCGCAGCGAGTTCCGCGCCCTCCCTCGACGGACCGAGGAGCACAGGGCACCGGTGCGCAGCACCGGCTCGCGGCTGGCGGCGCGTTTCTTTTGGTTACTTTTCTTTTCGCGCGAAAAGAAAAGTGACACCCCCCTACAACCACCCCTTCTGCCGCGCCAGCCGATACGCCTCGATCCGGTTGGCCACGCCCAGCTTGCCGATGCATTCGGACAGGTAATTGCGCACTGTGCCGTGCGACAGCCCCAGCTGCTCGGCGATCTCGCTGGCGGTGCGGCCCTCGCCCGCCAGGCGCAGTACGCGGCGCTCGCGGTCGGTCAGCGGGTCGGCCTGCGACCACGCATCCAGCGCCAGCTGCGGATCGATCGCACGGATGCCCTGTTTCACCTTGCGCAGCGCTTCGGCCAGGTTCTCAGCCGGTGCATCCTTCAACAGATAGCCCAGTACGCCCGCTTCCAGCGCGCGGCGCAGGAAACCGGCACGGGCGAAGGTGGTCACGATCACCACCTTGATCGGCAGTTCATGGCGGGCGATGCGCTGGGCCAGTTCCAGCCCGCTCAGCCCCGGCATCTCAATGTCGGTGACCAGGATGTCCGGCTGCAGCTGCTGCAGCATGCGCCAGGCGGCTTCGCCGTCGGCAGCACTGCCCAGTACCTCGATATCCGGTTCCAGGCCCAGCAACGCCGACAATGCGCCACGCACCATCGCCTGATCCTCGGCCAGCAGGATGCGGATCATGCCGCGCCTCCCTGTGCCAGCGATGCCGGCGACAGCGGCGTAGTCGCGGCCACCAGGGGCACGCGCACGGTCAGCAGCGTGCCTTCCCCGCGCGGCGACTGCAGCGTCAACTGGCCACCCAGCGCTGCTGCCCGCTCACGCATGCCAGACAATCCGTTGCCCTCGGCCTGCACGCCACCACGGCCGTCATCGCGTATCTGCATTACCAACTGTCGGTCCTCAAGCATGAAATCCACCTGCACCCGGGTCGCCTGCGCGTGGCGCACGATGTTGGTCGCCGCCTCGCGCAGCACCAGTGCCAGCCCACGCTCTACTTCCACTGGCATCGGCGGCGGCGGCATGTACTGCAGGTGCACCTGCTGGCATTCCAACAGCAGCCGCGCCGATGCCAGTTCGCCGGCCAGATCGCTGGCACGGATGCCGGTCACCGCACTGCGTACCTGTGCCAGCGCTTCGCGGGCGATGGCCTCGGCTTCACCGATCTCCTGCCGTGCACGCGCGTCATCGCGGTCGTACAGCTTGCGCGCCAGTTCCAGCTTCAGCGTGATCAATGACAGCGTATGCCCCAGCAGGTCATGCAGATCACGGCCGATGCGCTCGCGCTCGGCGGTGGTCGCCAGGCGCCGCACCTCGTCCTGGGACAGCTGCAGGGCGACGTCGCGCTGCTGGCTCAAGGCCTCCACGTTCACCACCAGCCCGACAATGAACGACACCGCCGGCATCCACACCATGGCCTGCCACGGATAACCGAAGTAGAGCGCGGTGCTGCAGAACAGGAGATTCAGGCCAGTGAGCTGCAACAGGTACACCCACCAACCGCCGCGGCTGCTCATACGGATCATCACGCAGCCGAACACGAAGTAGCTCAGTCCCGACGGATACCACGGCAGCAGTACCAGGGCCATCGCAATCATGCCCAGCGCGTAGCGCCAAGCGTGGTGCCGTGGCGCCAGCATCACCTTGGCATAGAACAGCAGGAACAACGGATAGCTGGCCAGCGTCAGCAACAACCAGCGCAGCGTGAAGCCATTCCCGAGCACCGGGGTAAGGAAGATCCAGACCGACCACAGCAGGTGGATCGCACCACTCCAGGGCGACTTGCCACGCCGCAGCAGTTCGGCCACCGCCGAATCCGGGGCAGGGCGCAACAGGGACGCAAGCCAGCTCGGTGGCATGGAAGATTCCAGGCGGGGACGATCGCTGCCGATCATGCCAGTTCAGCCGACCCGGCGCAGGCGGCGGCGCGCCAGCAGCAGCGCCGCCGCACTTACGCCCAGCAACACCAGCAGATGACCGGCGAAGCTGCCCACTGCCGGCAACCCGACCACCGGCAGGGCCAGCTGCGCCAGGTGCCAGGTCGGCCACAGCGGTGCCATCGTCGAGAACACCTGCGGCAGCGCCGACAACGGCAGCCACAGCCCTGACAGCAGGGCCAGCGGCAGGTAGACCAGGTTGACGATGGCCGGTGCCGCGCTGGCGCCGACATGGCTGCCGATCAGCAGGCCGATCGACCCCAGCGGCAATGCCGCAAACGCGGCCACGGCCAGCAGCTGCAGCACCTGCACCGCTTGCAGCTGCACGCCGCCGAAGAGGCACGCCACCGCCATCAGCATCGCCGCGATCAGCACCGCGAACAGCAGGGCCATCGCCAACCGTGCCAGCAGCGGCGCTGCGCCAGGCATCGGCAGTGCGCGCTTGAGGGTCAGCAGTCCACCTTCGCGGTCCAGTGCCAACTGCACGCCAAATCCAAACAGCGCAGGCGCCATCGCGCCGAACACGCAGTAGGTCGCCAGCAGATAGACCGGCGCGTGGCCACGACCCAGCAGTACGCCGAACAACAGGTAGAACAGCACCGGGAACAACAGCGAAGGCAGCACGAACGACGGCGAGCGCCAGGCACGACGCAGCTCGGACAGCAGTTCGGCGCGATACGGACGCAGGGCACGCCAGACCGAGGGCGCGGCACCGGCGGCGGTGGTACGGGTCAAGGTGTTCATGCGGCCTCCCGGGTCAGGTCGAGGAAGGCGTCGGCCAGTGCCGCGCCCTGTACTTCCAGTTCTCGCAGCTGCGCATCGGTGGCCAG
>Ga0070668_100001942_pt1 | contig 15086 bp, 7 predicted proteins | sample KBSS43metaG_FD_64661 | JGI IMG/M metagenome (GOLD analysis project Ga0070668, IMG submission 64661) | Switchgrass rhizosphere microbial communities from Kellogg Biological Station, Michigan, USA - KBS S4-3 metaG | ecosystem: Host-associated > Plants > Roots > Rhizosphere > Soil ... | reverse complement strand
GCGGGCGCCGGGCCGCCGGGAGCGGTTCGCCGTCCCGGGCCGGGCCGCACCGGCCGAAGCCACCCGCCCGGAACCGCCGTGGGAGATGTGGTGGCCGGCGAGGGCGGCGGTGCCCGGAGTCGCCGACGCGTTCGTGGGCTCGGCGATCGCGTTGTGGCGGGCGCCAACGGTCGCCCGGTCCGCGGCGTATGCGGCGGCGGTCAGCGGGGTGCTCGACGGGACTGGCGGCGTTGCGATCCCGGAGGTGGGCGAACCGCGCCACCGGGCCAACCGGGCCGTGGACGGCGACGAGCCGGTGGCCGAACCCGTTCCGGCCCGGCCCGGCCCGGTGGACGCCGCCGGACCCGTGCAGATCTCCGCACCGGTCCGGCCCGCCGGGCCCGAACCGGCGGCGACCACGAGGACCGAGACGGTCCGCAGCCGGCTTGGCGGCGCGGTCTACCTGCTCGCGCTGCTCGACCTCGTCGACCTGCCGGCGGCGGCGAACGGTGCCGGCGAACCCGGCGCCCTGCTGACCCGCTGGCAGGTGCTGTCCCTGGCCCTGCTGGCCTTCGGCGCCGACCCCCGGGACGACCTGTTCGCCGCGCTCGACCGCCTGCACGAAGCGCACCCGGACACCTCGGCGACCGACGCCGGCGACCGCCATCCCTGGGCCTACCGGCTCCCCGGCGGGGTGCGCGCGTGGTTCGGACCGCCCGCCGCACCGTGGCGGTGGTCGGGCGCCGGCGGCCGGCTCGTGGTGACCGACCCGGCGATCGGCGCCGGGCTGGTCATCGCCGACGTGCCACGCCGGCCCGACGGCGCCGCACAAGCGAGGCAGGAGGCGGCCCGGGCCTGGCCGTCCGACACGTCCCCGGCGCTCGCCGGCGGGCCCGTCCGGCTCACCGCGGACCCCGGTCCGACGCGGTGGTCCGCCGCCCTCGCCGGGCTGCTCACGGCGCTGCTGGAGCGTGCCGGGCTGGACCGCCGGATCGTCGAGGTGCCGGCGACGATCGAGGTCTCCGCGCTTCACTTCCGGGTCCACCTGCGCGTCGACTCCGCGGACCCGCGGGTCCGCCGCGCCGGGCTCGACCGCGACCCGGGCTGGGTGCCGGCACTGGGGCGCATCGTGGAACTGGTGTTCTCATGAGTGATCCCGACCCGGTCGCCCGCAGCGCCACGCGGCATCTGCGGCTGCGGACCGCGGCCGTCGTCGTACGGCTGCTGGAGCTGCTCGACGACGCCGAGACGCGCGGGATCGTCCACCACGACGACGTCGAACGCCGCCTCCCGTTCCTGGACCGGTACCGGGATCACCTCGACGAGCTCGCCGGAGACGTAGGCTCCGCCCGGGACCCGGCCACCTTCGAGAACCTGGCCGCCGCCGGGCCGGCCGAACCCCCGCCCCCGCTGATCCGGTTGGCCGATTCGGGGATCGCCGGGGACCCCGCCGTGGCCGTCGATGTCGTCGTCACGGCCGCGCTGGCCGAGCGGGATCCCCGTTTCGGCGACCTCATCGGCTTGCTGCAGGCGCCCGCGGCCTTCCGGAGGCCGTGCATCGGACTGCTGGCCACGCTGCTCGGGCGGGAACCGGACGAGATCGCCGGTGCGGTGGCGGCGCTCGTCCGGGCCGGGATCCTCGATCTGGAGAATCCCGGCGATCCGCGCGCCGAGCAGGTCGTCCGGTTGCCCGGGCCGGTCCTCGCGGTGATCGAGGGCGGTCGCCCGAGCGCACCGGCGATGGAGTACACCACGCTCGCCGAGGCCCCGGCGCCGGCCGGCCTCGTCCTGCCGGCCGAGGTCGCCGAGCGGGCACGGCGCGCCGGTGCGCTGATGCGCGACGGCGAACTCGACGTGCTGGTGCTGCGGGGCCGGGCCGGGACCGGGCGGCGCAGCACCCTGCGCGCGGTCGCGGCCGGCCACGGCCGCGGACTGCTGATCGCCGCACCGGCCGACGGCCCGGCCGGTGCCGATCCGCTTCCCGGCTCGCTTGCCCTGCTCCTCGGGGCGATGCTCGCCTGGTCGGTGGAGCCCGGCATCGGACAGCTGGCCGTGGTGCACCGCCCGCCCGGCGCCGGGCCGGTGGGTGTCGCGATCGGCCGCCACGGCGCCGTCAGCGTCACGGATGGCGACCGGGCCGCGGTGATCGACCTCCCGATGCCCGATGCGGGGCAGCGGCGCCGGTTCTGGACCGCGGCCGGGCTGGCCGCCGACGCACCGGTGCTCGCGACGGTGAGCGACCGCTATGTCCTGAGCGGCGGGACCATCGGCCGGGTCGCCGCCCAGGCCGGTGCGATCGCCCGGATCGACGGACGTGCGCGGGTCACCGTCGGCGACGTCCGCCAGGCCGCCCAGGACTCCGGCCGGCAACGGCTGGAGTCGCTGGCGACGCTGCTGCCGCCGCTCGCCGCGGACTTCGCCCCGGTGCTGGGCGGGCCGGCCGCCCAGGAGTACGCGGCGCTCCTCCTGCGCAGCCGCCACCGCGAGAAACTGGGCGCCTCCGTCGCGGGCATCGCCGGGGGCCAGGCCGGCCGCGGCGTGCGCGCGCTGTTGAGCGGCCCCTCCGGGACCGGCAAGACGATGGCCGCCCGTGCCCTCGGCGTCGCCCTCGAACTCGACGTCTACCGGGCCGACCTGGCCGCGCTCGTCGACAAGTACATCGGCGAGACCGAACGCCGGCTCGACGAGCTGTTCACCCGGGCCGAGGACCTCGACGTGGTGTTGCTGATCGACGAGGGCGACGCCCTGATGACGCGCCGCACCGAGGTGCGCTCGTCCAACGACCGGTACGCCAACCTGGAGACGGACTACCTCCTGCAGCGCCTGGAGTCCTACGAGGGCATAGTGCTGATCACCACGAACGCGCCGCACCTGGTCGACACGGCGTTCCAACGGCGGCTCGACGTGACCGTACCCTTCGTACCGCCCGGCCCCGACGAGCGCCGGCGGATCTGGCGCCTGCATCTGCCGGAGCGGCACGCCGTCACTCCCGCCCTCCTCGACACCCTCGCCGTGCGTTGCCGGCTCACCGGCGGCCAGATCCGCAACGCCGCGATCCACGCCGTCCTGCTCGCCCTGGACGCCGGCCGGACGGTCGACGACGCGGTGCTGATCGTCGCGGTGGAGCGCGAACTCGCCGCCGCCGGCCAGACGTCGCCGCTGACCGCCGGGCCGGTTCCGCTGTCCCCGTTCGAACGCGCCGGGGCCGCGCCGTGAACCGCCGGCCGCTGCTCGTCGGGGTCGTCACCCACACCGACGTCGCGGCGCTGACCGGCACGCTCGACGCGCTGGCCGACGCGATCGGCGCCGACGACCGCGTCGTGCTCGTTCCGGACGGCCCCGACGCGGCTCTGGACGCCGCGCTGCACACCGAGCCCCGGTTGGTCTCGCTGGCCCAATGGGGGTTCCCGGTATCGCGCGGCGGTCCGGCGGCGTTCAACCGGATCGCGGCCGGGGTCCCGGACGGCTTCGGGGCGGTGGTGTTCCTCGAGAGCGGTGCCCGGCCGGCCCCCGACGCGCTCGACCGGCTGGCCGCGGCGCTGGATCGGCCGGGTGTCGGCCTTGCCGGTCCGTCCACCAACGACGCCTGGAACGAGCAGTGCGTGCTGCCGCACGGCACCGGCGACCCGGCCGGGTTGCGCGACGGCTCCCGGCAACTCGCCGCCCGCTACGGCGACGACGTCCGGTCGCTGGCGCCGCTGCACTCGATAGCCGACCTGTGTCTCGTGGTGTCGGTGGCGACGCTCCACGCGGTGGGTGCCGCCGACGAGGGCTTCGAGCGGGGGCCCTGCTGGGAGATGGAGTACGCGGCGCGGGCCGCCCGCGCCGGGCTCGCCGCCGTCTGGGTGGGTGCCGCGTACGTGCATCGCGCACCCGCGACACGGCGGCGGCGGGAGGACGAGCAGCGCGGATTTCCGGCGGCCCGCCGCCGGTACCAGGACCGGCTGTGCGGGCTGCGGCTCACCGGCGCGCGCCCGGGGTACGCCGAGCATTGTGCGGGCGAGGAGTGCACGCATTTCGCCCCGGCCGACCGGATCACCATCCATCTGCCGCTGCCCGGGCCAGGGCGGCAACCGCCCACCACCCTGCCCGCTCCAGCGGTGGCGACCGCCTGCCCGGTTCCGCCCCGTACCGAGCCGTTGGTCAGCTGCGTGATGCCCACCGCCGACCGCGCCGGCTGGGCGGCGCGGGCCGTCGAGTACTTCCACCGCCAGGACTACCCGCACCGTCAGCTGATCATCGTCGACGACGGCGCCGTGGACCTGGCCGAACAGCTCCCGGGCCTGCTCGCGCACCCGGCGATCGTGCACCTCCGGCTGCCGCACCGGTACAGCATCGGCGCCAAACGCAACCTCGGCTGCCGGCGCGCCGCCGGGGATGTCCTGGTGCAGTGGGACGACGACGACTGGTACGGCCCGAAGCGGCTCAGCACTCAGGTCGCCCCGCTCCTGGCCGGCGACGCCGACATCAGCGCGCTGCGCGACGCCGTCTGGTTCGACGTCGACCGGTGGCGGTTCCGGCGGCCCACGCCCGACCAGCACCGCCGGCTGTTCGTGGCGGACGTGCACGGCGGCACGCTCGCCTACCGTCGCGCCGTGTGGGAGCGCGGACCGCAGTATCCGGACCTGTCGCTGGCCGAGGACGCCTGGTTCCTCCGCCAAGCCGTACGGCGCGGCGCACGGCTGCGCGCGCTCCCGGCCGACGGGATTTATGTGTACGTGCGGCACGGCGCGAATTCGTGGCAGCTCCAGCCCGGTCACGACGGCCCGGACGGTTGGGACCACCTCGGCGAGCCGCTCGAACTGGCGGCCGACCGCTCCTTCTACGCGGGCCGGTCGGCGCACGCACCCGTCGAACAATCGCCGGCGGCTCCGCTGGCGACGTGCATCATGCCGACCGCCGACCGCCGGCAGTTCGTCCCCGCGGCGATCGAGGGCTTCCTCGCCCAGCGATACCCGGCGGCCGAGCTGCTCGTGGTCGACGACGGCGACGAACCCGTCGAGGACCTGCTGCCGGCCCACCCCCGCGTGCGGTACCTGCGGCTGGCCGGACGCCGGCCGGTGGGGGAGAAGCGCAACGTCGCCGTCGAGGCGGCGCACGGCGAGGTCATCCTGCACTTCGACGACGACGACTGGTCGCACCCGGACCGCATCCGCATCCAGGCCGAGACGTTGCGGCCGGGCACGGCGGAGATCTGCGGCCTCGCCCACATGCTGTGGTGGGATCCGGTGCACGGTCAGGCGTGGCGCTACCGCTGCCCGCCGGTGCGCCGCCCGTGGGTGGCCGGCAACACCTTCGCGTACCAGCGCGCCACCTGGACGAAGTCCCCCTTCCCGGCGCAGGAGATGGGGGAGGACACCGCCTTCGTCTGGGGCCGGCCGGATCGGCGCGTGCTGCCGATCGACGACGAACGATTGGTGATCGGCACGCTGCACGCCACGAACACGAGCCCGAAGCACCCGTCCGGCGAGGCCTGGACCCGGGTCGAGGTCGCCGAGGTCCGCCGGGTGATCGACGCCGCGAATTCCGGCGAGTGATGGCCGGCCCGACCCGCGATCGCGCCGAGCGGCCGCGTGTGGCGGCCGGGGAAGCCGGCGTTGCCGGACGCCGCACCCGGGACGCGCCGCGCTCCCCGCCGGCGTGGCTGGCTCTGCTGCCGGACGGCGGCGAACCCGGGAAGCGGAGGGCCGGCGGGACCGGCCGGACGGGCGCCACTCCGGCCGGCCAGGGCGACGCGGTCACCAGGACGCCGGCGTGGGCGGTGATCTCGGCAATGGAGCGCGCGTTCGGAATCTCCTTCGCCGGGACGCGGCTGCGCGACGACGCGGACGCCGCGTCGCGGGCGGCCTCGCTCGGCGCGGTGGCCTACACGGACGGCACCGAGATCGGCTTCGCCCCGCACGCCCTCGACCCGGACTCGACCGAGGGCCTGCGCACCATCGCCCACGAGTTCGCGCACGTCGCGCAGGCCCGGGGCGGGACGCCCGGCGGCGCCCGGCGCACCGGCGGCATCGTGCGGACGCGGCGCCTGGACGGCACCACCGAGCAGGATGAGGCCGAGCTGCAGGCCGAACAGGCCGCCGACGATGTCGTGCAGGGCCGGCGTCCGGAACTCGACGAACTGTCCGGCGCCGGGGTGCTGCGCAAGCCGGTGCGGGCGCCGTCCCGGCCGGCGCTGGGTCCCGGGCAGGCCAGTTACTACCGGGACCGCGCGGGCACCCTGCACTACGTGTTCCGCCAGACGGACGTGGAGCACTGGGGCGGCCGGTTCGTTTTCGAGGCGCTCCGCCGCTACTTCTCCGGCAACTACGACCTCACCGCGGTCACCGACCATGAGGCGTTCGTCACCGAATTCATGACGGCCTATGACCTCGGGATCACGCCCCTCGGGACGGTTCCGGCGAAGCCCGCGGCGGAGGGGACGGCGCCGGCCGAGCGGACACCGCAGGAGTACGACCTCGCGATCCACCCGGCGCTGCACAACCAGGCGCTGATCTGGGTCCGCCTCAACCACCCCGAGGTCGTGCCGAAGGACATGCCCCAGAGCAGGGCCGAATCGACGCCCACCGAGCGCACCTTCGAGCCGGTCGGGCAACTCCAGCTCGATCCACGCCCGGTGCAAGGCCCGAGCGACCTCCCGCGCTACGTCGCCGGCGGCGACTCCACCGTGCGCGCCACGGTCCACTTCGACGAAGCCGATTCGGATCGCGCGATGCTCAACTTCTTCCCGAATCACGCGCAATTCGACTGGACGGTGTTCTCCGGCGGAAAGGTCGTGGACAGCGGGCCCCTGCTGCCCATCGGGGAGATCAGCCGCGACATCTCCCTGCCGCGGCCGGGGCTCTATCGCATCCACGTGACCGTGAGCTCGTCGCGGTTCACCGGCGGCCGCAAGCTGCCGCTCGACCAGAACGTGCTGGCCGTCGAGGAACAGCAGCGCAGCCAGGAGGTGTTCGCGCAGGTTCTGGTCGGCGAGGACGGCGACCGGCCGTTCCGGACCGGCAAGGGCGGTCAGCTCGAACTCAAGCCGACCACCGTGCCGAGGAGCCTGAAGGAGCAGATCTTCCAGGTCGACGCAATGATCGCCGCGATCGACCGGCTTCGGGAACGCGGGCAACTCGACACCGCGACGGCAGAGCAACAGCGGGCGTACCTGACGGCCCGGCGCGACGGGCTCGTCATGGCGCAGGGCCAGCTCGGTGACGACAAGACCGGCGTGTACCTCGTCGAGGGAATCTTCATCGGGCGGGAGGACTCGCGGGCCGGACGCATCTCCGCGGTCCTGCACCGGACCCGCCGGGACCTCGAGGGGGACAAGGCGCGCTACCGCGTGACGCTGTTCGACCTGACGCTGTCGCCCACGGAGCCGACGCGCCACATCGGCGAGGCCGAGGCCGCACTCGACGGCCGCAGCGCCGCCGAGGTCTACAAGTCGCTCGAGGTGTCGGCCCTCGACGCCATGCGGGTGCACTGGCATGACCACAACGACTACCCGTACGGAACCGTACGCCTGGCGGTCGGCCTGCTGGAGGATCCCGGCGTCGTCCGTACGTTGTCGATCGACACCTACAACTGGAAACGCACGGCCGCGAAGGTCGGCACCGGCGTTGCCGCGGTCGGTGGCGTGATTCTCATCGGCATCTCGGCGTTCACCGCCGGAGCGACCGCGCCCATCGGCGTGATCATCCTGGAGGGCGTCACGATAGCCGCGGGTGCCGCGGTCGCGGCGTACAACATCAACGAACGCATCGAGAAGACCGGCGAGCTGAAGGCCGACGCCCAGCTCGTCCTCGACCTGGTGGCGTTCGTGCCGATCATCGGGCAGCTCGGGCGGGTGCTCAACGCCTCGAAGCTGCTGCTGAACGGCATGATGCTGGTAACCCTGGCCGGTACCGCGGTGGCCATGACGGTGCAGACCAAGAACGAACTGCTGGGCGTCGAGGTCCGGTACAGCGTCGGGCGCGAGCACCTGCTGGCTCAGCTCGACACCGCCGAGAAGGCGGGCGACCTGAGCAGCGTCCAGGCGACCCGCCGCATGCTCGTCACGCTCGAACGGCAGCGGGACAAGGAGTACGCGACGGTGATCGGCGGTGCCGCCGTCACCGGCGGGCTGCTGTTGATCCAGCTCGGCACCATGGTCGCCGGGGGCGCGCTCGCGGCGCGCAAGCCTCCCGGCGGGACCGGACCGGAAGGCACTGTCCCGCCGGAAACGCCGCCGAAGCCGCCCGCCTCGGGCACACCGGAGACCCCGCCGAAGCCGCCCGCCTCGACCACACCGGAGACACCACCGGAGCCGCCGGCGCAGAAGTCTCAGCTGAAGCCGCCCGCACAGGCCGAGCCGGAGGCCGTACCCAAATCACCGGCCGAGGGCACGCCCGCGGAGCCGGAGCAGCTCAAGCCGGCGACCGAGCCGGCGCCGCCGGCGCCGACGCCGCTGGAGGCTCTGCAGCAGCGGATCGGGGGACTGCGGGAGAAGATCCGGGGGCTCCAACAGCGGCTGTCCCAGCTGTTGAAGGCCCAGGTGGAGCCGCGCAAGGAACTCAATCGGCAGATCGGCGCCAAGACCCGCGAGCTCGCCGACCTGAAGCGCCGGGAATCGATCGCCGCCGGCGAGGCAAAGGCGCCGGCGCAGGAGAAGGTGGCCAGGGCCGAGGAGGAACTCGCGGCGCTGAAGGATCGCCGCACCGAACTCGACAACGACGCGGACGAGATCCGCGGCGAGATCAACGACGCCGAGAAGAGCATTGCCAAGGCCCGCTTCCCGCTCGACCGCAACCCGGACGACGTGGCCGTCAGTGGCCGGGCGCCCGAGCCTGCGCTTCCGCTCACCGGCCGGAACGTCGGCGGAACCCCCAACCAGACCGCTCAGCTCGAGGCGGACATCAAGGGACTCATCGCCCAGGGAGTCGACCCGGCCACGATCCGCGTGAACCAGGCGCAGGTCGACGCCAACGGCAAGGTGCAGGGCACCAACCGTCCCGACCTCCAGTACACCCTGGGCGGCAAACGGTTCTACATTGAGTACGAGCAGCCCAGCAATCCTCGTGGCTTCGACCACGCCAAGCGGATCATCAGAAACGACCCGACCGGAACGGTGAAGGTGAAGCTGGTTCCCACCGACCCGGCCTTCACGCCGGGAAAGGGCGTCCAGGAATTGACCTACACCCTCGACAACATCGCGACGCTCGGATGACGCGCGTGCTCCTCGACGGTCGCTTCCTCCCGGTCACCCGGACCGTGGGTTTCATCGACGCGCCGCTCGACCGCTGCGCCGGTCCGTTCGCGCGCATCGTCGCCGGGCGGTTGAGCGTCGATCCGGCCGTCCTCGTTCGACGGCTCGTGCCCGGACCGTTGGAACAGGCCCTGGCCGAGCTGATGCCGCCGCGGGACGGCCCCTCGGGTGACCGGTTTCTGCTGGCCCCGACGGAGAGCTCCTGGACGGCATTCTTCGAGAACGCCGCCGACGGCGGTGATCCGCGACCGGTCGCCGGGGCCGTCCCCGACGAGCTCGGGTGCCGGACCGTGACCGCGTACATCGTGGCCGGCGACGACGGCGGGTGGGACATCCTGGGGTTCACCCTCGCCGCGCCGGGACGAGCCGGGCCGCTCGACGCGGTCCGGGTGTTGATCCTCCACCGCCAGGACGGCGGGTACGAGGTGCAGTCCTACGGCGAGCCGCTCGCCGCGGAAGAGGGCGACCCGGCAGAGCTCGACCTCGGCCGGCTTGACCGGATACTTCGGTCCCTGGGCATCCGGGCATTCGACGCGGACTTCTACCTGCCGCCGCGAACCGAAGGCCTGCTGGTGGAACGACGAGCCCGGTGACGAGTGGCGTGGTGATTCAGCCGAGGCGCGGGCGCGACCACAGGTCCTCGCCGGCGAGCACCGCCGCGAGCACCTCGGACACCGAGGAGCCCGCGATCACCGTGTCGCGGGCCAGCAGCGAGCCGCGATCGGTGAGCAGCACGTCGCCGGGCCGCCCGCCGAAACGTCCCTCGACGTCGACCAGATAGAGCCCGCTTGCTCCGTCGTCACCCACGAGAAGGGCTCCCGGGAAAGCGCCGGCGTAGAGGTCGTCACCGTTGAGCCGCCGCAGTCCCAGCACCGACGGCAGGAAGAATCCGGTGGGCCGGGCCACCCCGATGCCGTCGGATCGCAGCAGCAGCTCGCGCAGGTCGGTGGGCAGCCGCTTGCCGAGGTCCTGCTCCAGCTCGTCGAGGGTCGCCGGCGACCCGCCGCCGGCGAGGAAGCCCCGTCCCGCGGGCTGCGTCCTGACCGCCTCGACCAACTCGTCGGCGCGGCTCATTTCGGCGCCCAGGTCCCGAACGCCGCCGCGAGCGTGGCGTTGATTTTCGCGGCCGGTACGCCCTTGGCACGCATGTCCGCCTCCCAGGCCTGGTAGAGGTCGCCGAAGTACGCGTCGGACTTGTTCACCAGGGTGTCGGCGGTGGACGCCGGTACTTCCGCGGTCTTCAAATCGTCGATCATGAGCTTTCGTTCCTCGGCGTATGTCCGCTTCGACGCGGAGTCCCGCATCCTGATCTGCCGGTCGGTGATCCGCCGGTGTGGGCTGCCGGCGTAGCTGTCCCGCAGCAGGATCGCGGGGCAGGCGTCGCGAGAATAGCCCGGGATCCCCCGGCCCTGGGCCCACGCGTCCTGAATCCCGTGGTGGGCCTGGAAGTAGCTGTTGGTCGCCTTGTCGTCGGCGAGCTTTTTGAACGTGTCGACCTCCCACTCGCGGACCACGGTCTTGTCCGCCCGGGTGAACTCCCACCGGTCGCCCTTCTTGGTGGCCGTACCCCCGCGATCGATCGCCCACCGGGTGATGGCCGCGTCGAAGATGCGCTGTGCCTCGGCCAGCGTCTGGCACTTCGACAGCGCATCGGCCGCCGCCCGCAGCTCGGCCGGGCCCCGGCCGCGCATGTCGTGCAGATACTCGCGCAGTCCCTGGTGGTCCAGCGGCACCTTCGCCCGGTTCATGAAGTCACGGATCTGCTTCAGCTGCGCCGGATCGGGGGGCGGGATGGGGATGCAGCCCGACCCGCACATGGTGAGCACCCGGCGCACCGTCGCAGCAGTCCGCGCCCGGACCGCAGCGCTGCAGCGGCGCCGACCAGAGCAGCGACGTCCACGCCGGCGGCACGTGCGCCGCCGGACGGTCGCGGGCCTTCTCCGGTGCGGCCGGTGCCCTCTGCGGTGCCCGCCTCTCCGGTGCGACCGCCCGCCTCCGCTCGCTCGTGGTTGATCCCCATCCGGCAGGTCGAGGCGCGGTCGGTCCGGGCAGCACGAGTATGGCCGGGCCGGCGTCAACGGCTCGTCCGCGCGAACGTCACCGCGGTGGGGGCTTACGCGCGGGACTACGCCGGCGTGACGCCCGGGGGACGCCCGGCTGTCTATCGTCGGCGGTGATGTCCATGGACGGTGGTCCCGCCTCGCTCCCCCTCGACGAGCTGGAGCCGTCGCACGTTGAGGTCGGCTACGGCGACCTCGGCCGGCGGGGATGGCTGGGCTACGAGGGCGGCCGCGTGACGGTCGCCGGGCGGGTGTACGAGTCGGCGCTCAGCACCCACCCGCCGGCCCGGCTGCGCTTCGCCGTTCCGAGTGGCCGGGTCCGGCTGCGCTGTCAGGTGGCGCTCAACGACGACGTCGCCGCCTGCGGCTCCCACGCCACGTTCACCGTGCTCGCCGACGGCCGGGTCGCCGCGGAGGCGCCGTACGTGCGCGCCGGCGCCCCGCCCGTACCCCTGTCGGCCGACCTTGCCGGGGTGTCCGTGCTCGAACTGGTCGTGTCCACCGCGGCATGGCAGTTCTGCCACGCGGTCTGGCTGGAACCGGTTCTCGACACCGGCGCGGACGGTTCGCCCGGGACCCCCGCGGTCGTCGTCGATCCGTTGCGGCGCGCCGACCTGGCCGTGCCGTCCAGGCTGCGTCCGGCCGGCCGATGCATCGCCACGGTCGGCTCGGCCGGGTTCGAGCAGTGGGTCGACGACCTGCTCGGCTCCGCGCGCACGTTCGGTGGATGCCCGGACGCCCAGCTGGTGGTCTTCGCTCTCGGTGACGCACCGGCGCTCGACGAGGTCGCGGCCCGGCACGCGGCGACGGTGGTGCGCTGCCGGCCGCGCCGGGCGCTCGACCCCACCAGCAAGTCCGTGCTGTACGCGCTGGCGAGCGTCGTACCCGCGGAGCGTTTCCTCTGCCTGGACGCCGACATGCTGGTGCTCGGCAGCCTCGAGCCGCTGTTCGCGGCGATCGACGCCTGCCCGCCCGGCGCGATCCTGGTGTGCGGGGAAGGCAACGACCACGGCATCCCGGACCTGTCCGCCGCCTTGGACCTCGCCTACGGCGGCGGGCCGGATCCGCCGTTCTTCGCCCGTGCCGGCCACCTCGGCAGTTATCCGCTCGTGGTCAACGACGGGCTGATGGCCGGCAGCCGCGCGGCCTTCAGCGCGTTCGACGCCGAGCTGCGCAACCTCGCCGACGTGGTGCCCTGGGTGGACGAGCGGGCCGACATCCGCTGGCGCAACCAGTTCGCGGCCAACGTCGCCCTCGCCCGGCTCGGCGCGGCGGTCGAGCTCGATCCGGTGTGGAACGTCCAGCTGCACGTCCAGGGCGTCGACGTCGACGGTGGCCGCGTGCTCTGGCGCGGCCGCGACGTGCGGGTGCTGCACTTCAGCGGGGCGGCCAAGCACCAGCACGGTGCGCTACGCGACGCGATTCGCGCCGAGGTCCGGCTCGCCGGCCTGGTGGCGACGGGCCGGTTCGAGGCGGCGATCGAGTTCGGCGATGCGCTGGCCGAATCGGGCCGGCTGACCGGGTCGACCGCCGGGCGCCTCGCCGAGGTGGCGGCGGCGATGGCCCCGCCCGCGGCCGGGTCCACCGAGGTGGACCGGCGGTCGTGGCGGACCGACGTGCCGGCGGCCTTCCTGCGGCGGATGCAGCAGGGCGTGCACCACCAGCGCTATCGGGGCCGTCAGCTGGTGAAGAGCCCGTTCGACCTGGCCATGTACCAGCAGCTGCTGGAGCGGGACCGGCCGGCCACCATCGTCGAGATCGGCTCGAAGGACGGCGGGAGCGCGCTCTGGCTGGCCGGCCTGGCCGCCGGCCTGGGGCTGGCCGCCACGGTGTACTCCTACGACATCGCGCCGGTGACCGATCTCGAACACCCCGGCGTGCGGTTCCGCGCCGGCGACGGCCGGCGACTCCACGACGCGATCTCGGCCGCCGAGTTGGCCACCTGGCCGCGGCCGTGGCTGGTGATCGACGACGCCGATCACGCCGAACGGACGACGGCGGCGATCCTCGACTTCTTCCATCCCCACCTGCGGCCCGGCGACCTGGTCGTGGTCGAGGACGGCAACCTGTCAGACCTCTATCCGGAACTGTTCCCCGCGGACGGCAGCGGCCCGCACCGGGCGCTGCGTCGGTTCCTCGGCGAGCACGGGCGTGCCTACGAGATAGCCGCCGGCCTGTGCGACCTGTTCGGCCACAACACCACCACCGCGTCCAACGGCATCCTCCGCCGGCGGGCGCCCGAACCACCGCGGTCGGGCACCGCCGGGCTGTCGGCCCGGCCTTGGCGGCACGCCGAGGTGCCCGCCGCCGCGCTCGCGGTACCGACGATGTTGTCGTACCAGGAACGTCAGCTGCTGCATTGGCTGGCCCGCGACCACGTCACCGGAGCGGGGCGGATCGTCGACGGTGGTTGTTTTCTCGGCGGCTCCACCGCCGCGCTGGCCAGCGGGTTGGCAGCACGGGACGACGGCCCGTGGGACGGCACGATCGCGTCGTACGACCTGTTCCGGGTCGAGCAGTACACGCTGGCCGAGTTCGGCGCGGCGCTGCCCGTGCCGACGGTCGGCGCCTCGTTCCGAGCCGCGTTCGATGCCAACATCGAGCCCTGGGCCCGCCACGTGGAGGTAAGGGAAGGCGACGCCAGTGCGATCGGCTGGAGCGGGGAGCCGATCGAGGTGCTGTTTCTCGACATGGTGAAGACCTGGCCGCTCAACGACCTCGTGCTCGCCCAGTTCCTGCCGTGCCTGATCCCCGGACACTCGGTCATCGTCCAGCAGGACTACCTGTGGGGCTACGCCCACTGGATCCACCTGACGATGGAGTTGCTCGACGACTGCGTCCGGCAACTGGACGCCATGGCCAACGGCAGCGTCGCCTATCTGCTCACCGCGCCGGTGCCGCCCGACCTGATCGGCGCCCGGCTACGCGAATCGCTTCCGGCGGATCGGCAACGCGAGTTGATGGATCGCGCGGTCGACCGCTGGGCGGGCGAGGAACGTGGACTGGTGGAGCTGGCGCGGGCGATGCTGATTGCCGAGCTCGACGGCTCGGACGCGGCCCGGGCCGCGCTGGCCGCGGTGCGCGGCCGGTATGCCGACCGGCCGCGGGTCGAGGGGTGCGCGCGGATCGTGGCGGCCTATCTCGATTCCTGAGCACGCCGGCGGACGACCGCGCGGCCGCCGCGGGCCGGGGCGATCGCGATGCCGCGGTTGTGCCGGCGCTCGCCGGGGGCGTCGGTCGGCACCAGCGTGAAGTCGCGCAGCATCGTCCGCAGCACGACGTTCATCTCCATCGAGGCGAAGGCGGCGCCGATGCACCGGCGCACGCCGCCGCCGAACGGGATCCAGCCGTACGTGTCCGGCCGCGCGCCGACGAACCGGGCCGGGTCGAAGCGTTCCGGGTCCTCGAACAGCGCCGGATCGTCGTGCAGCAGCGCGATGCACGCCGCCACGATCGTCCCGCGCGGCATGGTCCACCGCCCGATCCGCACCGCGTCGGCCCGCACCTGCCGGGTGGTCATCTCGATCACCGGGCGGGCTCGCTGCACCTCGACGATCGTGGCCTCGCGCAGCACGTCGTCGCCGGCCACGAGCCGGGCCAGCACGTCCGGATGCCGCCGCAGCCGCTCGACCGCCCAGGCCAGCGTCGTCGCGGTGGTCTCGTGCCCGGCGGTCAGCAGCGTCAGCAGCTGGTCGGCGATCTGGTCGCGGGTCATCGGGGCGCCGTCGTCGTAGCGGGTCTGCACCAGCATCGCGAGCACGTCGTCCCGCTCGGCCAGGCGGGGGTCGTCGCGGGCGGTGGCGATCAGCCGGTCC
>Ga0070668_100001941_pt1 | contig 15093 bp, 11 predicted proteins | sample KBSS43metaG_FD_64661 | JGI IMG/M metagenome (GOLD analysis project Ga0070668, IMG submission 64661) | Switchgrass rhizosphere microbial communities from Kellogg Biological Station, Michigan, USA - KBS S4-3 metaG | ecosystem: Host-associated > Plants > Roots > Rhizosphere > Soil ... | reverse complement strand
TGATCGGCAAGTCGGGCAAGACGGTCGCGCTGCTCATCCAGCGCGACGAGGGACGGATCTTCGTTCCGGTCACGATCGGCTGATGAAAGGACGGACGAAAGTAAACCCTACTTTCGTCCGAAATTAGTTACCGCAGGAAGCTTGGGGCGGCCCTGCGCTTCCTGCGTAGTGACAGCTTCGAAAAGCCGAGAACGATCCGGGGTCGCGTGCCCCTTCATGAAGTTGTCAGCGATGTAGCAGTGTTGTTGTTGTGGTGTTGTCTCCCCTTTGGCCGACCGATCGGCGACGGGCCCACCCCTGGGCCCGTTTTTTTTTGCCCAACGGACAAAAGTGGACCCCTACTCTTGTCCGGATTATTCAGCGCAGGAAGTTTGGGGCGGCCCTGCGCTTCCTGCGTAGTAACAGCACGAAGACCCGTGAGCGATACGGGGTCGGCTGCCGCAAATGGATCATAAGGAACTTGAGACTAATGTCGTAAGGGGCTGTTAATACGGCAAACGGTTGCCGGGATCATTCCGAATTGCACCGACGAACGGCGGTTGACGACAAGCAATATCTAAGTGATATCATTCTGATAAGCCTCGGCGTGGCGCACTGGGCGCTGCTTCCGACGGCTCAACGGAGGAAGTCACATGGACAGCTCGTCAGGCTTTCGGGAACCGGGGCTCCACGCCGAACGCCCGATCACCACGTACAACGGCTTCGTCGTCCTCCTGATCGGGCTCTTGATCCTCGGCGGCTCGGTCTGGCAACTGATCAACGTCGTCTCGACCCGTCCGACGCTCATGGGCGTACTCGCCGCGATCGGGTTGTTCGTGCTCGGCGTCCTCGTGCTGGCCGGCCTGTACACGCTGCAGCCGAACGAGGCGGCGATCCTGCAGCTGTTCGGCGCCTATCGCGGCACGAGCCGCGTGCCGGGCCTCCGCGCAACCAACCCGTTCTACACGCGCAAGAAGCTGTCGCTTCGCGCGCGCAACCTGATGGGCGACAAGCTCAAGGTCAACGACAAGCGCGGCAATCCGATCGAGATCGCCTGCGTCGTCGTCTGGCATATCGAGGACACGGCCAAGGCGGCGTTCGACGTCGACGACTACGAAATGTTCGTCAAGGTCCAGAGCGAGGCGGCCGTCCGTCACCTTGCGTCGTCGTTTGCCTACGACGCCGGGGAGGGTTTGTCCGAGACCGTGGCCACGCCCAACGAACCGACGCTGCTGAACGCCGCCGACGTCGTGACCCGCGCGCTGGTCAAGGAACTGCAGGCTCGGCTCGCGCAGGCGGGTGTCGTGGTCGAGGAAGCGCGCATCACGCACCTCGCCTACGCGCCGGAGATCGCCCAGGTGATGCTGCGCCGGCAGCAAGCCGAAGCGATCATCGCCGCGCGGTCCAAGATCGTCCACGGCGCCGTGTCGATGGTGCAGATGGCACTGTCCGAACTGTCGGCCAAGCAGGTCGTCGACCTCGACGACGAGCGCAAGGCGTCGATGGTGTCGAACCTGATGACCGTGCTGTGCTCGGAAAGCGACGTGCAGCCGGTGATCAATACCGGAACGCTGTACGGCTGACGCGGAGGCCTCATGCAACGCACTGTCTGGATCGTGCTGGCGCTGGTGCTCGGCACGGCTGCCGCGACGATCGTCGCCACCAGTCCGCTGCTGCCGGCCACGGTCGCGGCGCATTTCGACCGGCGCGGCGCGGCCAATGGCTGGATGACGCGCGACGCCTACACGCTGTTCATGGTCGCGTTTGCCGTCGGCATCCCGCTGCTGATCGTCACCATCACATCCGCCGTGGCACGGGTGGCGCCCGGCACGCTGAACATCCCCAACCGCAAGTACTGGAACACGCCGGAACGGCGTGCGATCGCGATCGCGAAGGTGACGACGTCGACGGTCTGGCTGGCGATCCTTGTCTCGGCCTTCATCGTCGGCGTTCACTGGCTGTTGATTCGCGCCAACACCGGCGCGAGCGCGCATCTGCCGAACGACGCGTTCTACGCGCTGCTCGGTATCTTTGCGGTGGCAATCGTCGGCTGGGCCGTTGCGCTGTTCGCGCGGTTCCGGCGCCCGGGCTGACGCCAAGGGCGAGCCCACACCTCGACTGCGCGAACGCGATGGCCGAACGCAAGGCGTTCCTGCTGCGGCTCGATCCAGCCGTCTGGAGAGAGCTCGAGCGGCTGGCACAGCGCGAGCTCCGCAGCGTCAACGCGCAGATCGAATTCCTGCTCCGCGATGCCCTGACCCGCCGCGGCATCGCGCCGCGGCGCAACGCACCGAGGCCGAAGCCCGACGAAGGAGATATCGATGTCTAGCCGCGATCCAGTGACACGACTCACCGCCATGGCTCTGGCTGCCGGCATGCCCACGGTGCGCTCGGTGCGCCGGCGCAGCGCGTACGAATTCCTCGGCATGCCGCTGTACGACATCGCGATCGGGCCGGATCTCGCGCGCGGTCAGATGCGTGGTCACGCCCGCGGCGTGGTTGCCGTCGGCGATCTCGCCACCGGCATCATCGCGATCGGCGGCCTGGCGCGCGGCGTCATTGCGATCGGCGGGCTGGCGATGGGTATCGTCGCCATCGGCGGTCTTGCGATCGGCGCGCTGGCGATCGGCGGCGGCGCAATCGGGCTGGTCGCGTTCGGTGGCGGTGCGCTGGGCGTCGTCGCGATGGGTGGCGGTGCGATCGGCTACTACGCGGCCGGCGGCGGCGCGCTGGGTGAGCACGTGATCAGCGCGACGACGCGCGATCCGGAAGCGGTCCGCTTTTTCGCGGAGTACGGCTTTCCGATGTTCCCGCGCACGCGGCGGCGGTGATCGTCCGCCGTCAGAGTACGCGCCGGAGGAACTTGCCGACCGCTTCGATCTCCTCGAGCGTCGCCGAGTGCTCCATCGGGTAGACATGCCAGTCGACGGTCCACGCCGCCGCTTCCAGAGCACGGCGTGACGTATCCGCCCACGTCAGGTGGATCACCGGGTCGTGCGTGCCGTGGGCCATGAAGATCGGCAGGTCGCGGTTCGCGGGGCTCGCCTGGGCGACCAAGTTCGGAGGGTCGATCAGGTACGTCGACAGCGCGACCACACCGGCAAGGCGCTCCGCGTGGCGGACGCCGGTGTACAGCGCGATCGCGCCGCCCTGCGAAAAGCCGGCCAGCACGATCCGCCGCGACGCGATGCCGCGCGCGCGCTCCTGCGCAATCAGCGCCTCGACCTGCGTCTGCGATTGACGCACGCCGGCAACGTCGGCGCGCTCGGTGAGGTTGGCGGCCTTGATGTCGTACCAGGCGCGCATCGCGATGCCGTTGTTGATCGTCACCGGCATCACCGGCGCATGCGGAAACAGGAAGCGCGTCGGCAGCGACTTCGGCAACCCAAGCTGCGGCACGACCGCCGACCAGCCGTGGCCGTCGTCGCCCAAGCCGTGCAACCAGATCACCGACGCCGTGGGATTGGCGCCGGTTTCGATTTCGATCGCGGGGAGCAGTTCGGTGGTGGTCATGACCTGAAGTCTAGCAGCCGCATTCTCGCCCGGTGGTTGATCGCGAACGCGCGCGCTGTTGACTTCGGAACCGGAGCGGCGCGGTTCAGCGCCGGCTCGGATCGTCGCCAGCCAAGGGCGACAGCGGCAAATCGAAGCTGCCCCCGAGCGCAAGGTACAGGTTGACCCGCTGCACCAGCCGTTCCGACTGCACGCGCAACAGCGCGACCTGCGCCGCATACATCGCGAGCTGCTGTTGCCGCACGCCGCGAAGATCGCCCGATCCGACGTTCACCCGCACGTTGGCGAGATCGACGGCCCGCGCGTTCTCCCGTAGTCCGCGGGTGAGAATCTCCTCGCGTTGCGCGAGCGAGAAGCCGGACGACAGCGCGTTCTCGACTTCGCTGAACGCCCGCGCGCTGACGCGGCCGTACTCGGCGATGGCGATCCGCTGCTCGGCCGTCCGCACGTCGACCTGCGCCTGCAGCTGACCGCCGAGGAAGATCGGCTGCAGCAGCCCGGCGCCGATGCTTCCTGTGATGCTGCTCGGATTCTGCAGCACGAACAACTCGCTCGACAGGCTGGTGATCGTGGCCGTGAGCGAAATCCGCGGCAGCCGCGCCGCCTTCGCTTCCTCGGTCTGGTAGAACGCGCTGGCGACACGTCGTTCCGCCGCCACGACGTCGGGCCGGCGCTCGAGCAGCTCCGATGGGAGGCCGACCGGAACCTCGGTGCGCAGCGTGTCCAAGCGATCGGGAACCTCGAGCGACGCCGACGGATAGCGCCCGGCCAGTGTTTCGAGCGCGCGGATTGCCTGCTGGTACGCGAGGTCGAACGACACCTCGGAATCGCGATAGGTTTCGATGCCGGCCCGGGCAATGGCAAGGTCGTATTCGTCGCCGCGCCCCACGCGCAGCCGATCGGCTTCGAGCGCGCCCAGCTGCTCGGCGAACCGCTGCATCGCCTGCGCCTGCGCCTTCTGCATGCGCGCCTCGGTGGCGAGGAACCAGCCCTTCGCCACCATCGCAGCGATCGACTGCCGCGCGTATTCGTAATCCAGCTGCGATGCTTCGTATTGCAGCCGCGACGCCGCCTGGCCGGCACGTACGCGACCCCACAGGTCGAGCTCCCACGTCGCGAAGAACCCGACCCCCTGGAGACCGCTGGCGTCGCCGCCCATCTTGCCGCCCCCGCGCGCCACCAGGTTGACCTGCGGGTACAGCGTCGCGCCGGAGGCCTTCAGGTAGCCGGCGGCCGTTTCGACGCGCCCGGCCGCCGCGGCCAGGTCGGCGTTGAACGCCAGCGCTTCGGTGACCAGCGCTTCCAGTTGCGGGTCGCCGAACGACGCCAGCCAGTCGTGCGCCACCGCCCTTGGCGGATTGCCGGCCGCCGACCACTGCTCGGGAACCGCAACGTTGGGCAGCGCTTCGCGGCGGATGTCGTCGCGCGCAGGCGCCGGCGCGAGCGCGCAGCCGGCGAGTCCGCAAACGAGCAAGCAGATCAGACGCGCGCGCATCGGGCCTCCCGGGGGGGCCAGCGAACGCAAGTGAGCGTGGGGGCGCATCGAATCAGTGCAGCTTCAGGACCAGGTAGTTCGTGTACGAGCCCACGCGCAGGATCACTTTGCGCAGGATATGCAGGAAGGCGAGATGCTGCGTGTAGATCGCCGCATCACCCACCGCGCCGGCCGCAATGAACAGTTCGCGGTCGCGATCGGCGAGCTTGAACTTCACTGCATAGGTGCCGGGCGCCATGTTTGCGAGCGATGCCATGGGAATCGTTCCGCTCGCCGGCAACTGTCCCTGCCCCATCGCCCAGATGATCGAATCGACGGTGCCCTTGATGATCTTGCCCGGATAGGTTTCGAGCGCGAACTCCGCTTCGTCGCCCGACTGCACCCGGGTGAGCTCGTTCTGGTTGTAGAAGGCGACGATCTGGCCGTCGACTTCGATCAGCGACATCACGGGATTGAGCGGCAACCCGGCGACGAAGGCGCCTGGCCGCAGCTGCAGGTTGATCACGTAGCAGTCGCAGGGCGAGCGCGTCACGGTTTCACCGAGGAGCCAGCGCGCGTTCTCGAGCTGCGCACGAATCTGGGCGACCTGCGCGTACTGCCCGCCCACCTTCGAGCCCAGTTTCTGCTGGATCTGGCCGACCGATGCGCGAGACTGCTGCTCGGATGCGGCGGCCTGGGCGAGTGCGCTGCGCGCCGCTTCGCGTTGCCCACGCTGCTCCGCGAGATTGGTCTCCGCCTGCTCGAGGTCGAAGCGGTTGCCGGCGCCAGTGCGGGCGAGCTCGCGATTCTGATCGACGCGCTTCTGTGCGAGGGCCAAACGCGCGTCGACTTCGGCGATGCGCGCCTCGGCTTGTGCGATCGCTGCGCGCGATTCGACGACCTTGGCGTTGGCGCCGGTCAGCGACTCTTCGACTTCCTTCTGTCCGCCCACCGCATTGGCAAGCTGCGCTTCGAGGTTGGCGACATCCAGCTGATAGGGCGTGGGATCGACGCGAAACAGCACGTCGCCTTTCTTGACCGGCCGGTTGCCTTCCTCGACCGGCACTTCGAGTACGCGACCCCTGACCTGCGACACGATCGGTATCGTGTATTTGAAGACCCGCAGCTTTGACGACGAAGGCGCCACCACGTTGAGGGTGAGGATCATGATCGTCAGCACGACGATCGGAATCGTGACGACGATGACCTGCGAAGTGATGTTCCACGGCAGCCACTTGAACTTGATGAAGATCAGCCAGACGAAAAAGGCATAGATGCCCAGGAGCAGGATGTCCATCTATGCGTCCTTCGGCGGAGGCGCGAGCGCATCCTTCGGCGCGGGCGCGTCCTTCGGCGTGGCCACTTCCGCGTGCAGGTCCCTCCGCAGCGTCTCGAGATTCGGCGGAAGGCGCCCGCGCTCGGCCATTGCGTCGAGCTCACTGCGCAAGTGCTCGATCTCCGCCTGCAGCAGCTCGCCCTGCCTGGCCTCCTTGCCGCGCTCGACGAAATAGTCGTCGTGCTTGTCGGTGCCGTACGCCATGCGGTAAGCGACGGGGCGCGAGTAGGCCCAGAGCCACGCCAACGGCCACAGGATCCCGCCGAAGAACAGCGACAGCACGCACAGCGTGTTGATCGCGTCCTTCTGCGGGTGGTGGCGCTTCTCGGCGATCTTCTCCGGGAGGATGTGAACGATCCAGAAGACCACGAGCACCACGACCGGAACCACGATGAGAACGATGATCGCGACCACGTCCGCCGCGGCGTCGAGCATGTCGCCACTAAGGAACGCCGCCTGCGCGAATTCCGGGACCATCAGACCAAGCGCGGCGGCGCCGGCAAGGCCGAACCATTTCGCTGCCAGGACCGATGCGGTAGTTCTTCCGCCGCATCGACGCCACAAGTTCGTCACCATTGCCACCTTTCAATCGATCTCGCGCTGCGAAACACCGCGAAGGTATCCGCCACCGTCCCACATTCTAAACGCACTCGCCTTTTGTCAATTTTCAGTGCGCCGGAAGGGGCCGCTCAATGAGCCGGGCACCGTTTTCCTTCAGCAGCCGCTGGAACTCGGGGGACTCGAGGATGATCGTTCCTGCCGCCGCACGCAGGCGGTCGACGGCTTCCGGTTCCAGAACGAACGTCGTCGGCTGCCGGTTCAGGTAGTCGAATTCCTTTGGGTCCTTCAGCGCCGCGAACGAGACGTCGATCGCGTAGATCTCGGCGGCCGGGGCGCGCAGCGCAGCAGCCACCGCAGGGTCCTTGTTGGCCGCGAACGCGGCCGAATTGCGGAGCAGTCGCATCGTCCGCCACTCCGCCGCCGTATCCTTCAACAGCTCGATGGTCTCGAAGGAAAAGGCATCGATCGGCGTGCCGGCAGACTTGAGCAGGATGTCGACGGTGCCCGGCGGGTTGTACGACTCGTCCCAGTGGGTCGGCGGCGACGACAGCGAATTGACGACGAACACGATGATCCTGCGCACGTTGTCCACCAGCGACGGCATCCCGGCATCGTGCAGCGATTCGCTGATTTCCAGCGCGTCGAGCACGCCGCGCATGCCCACGTTGTCCGACACGCCGCCGTCGACCAGGTGGATGTAGGGCCGAGTCGTGCTATCGGTATATGTCTGCAGGTTCTTGAGCGACCGTATCGCCCGCGCGGCGGGCCTCGGCGGTTTGTCGCTGCTGAGGAAGAGCTTTGCCCACGGAGGCGGCTCCCAGTTGCAGGTGCCGCCGTAGTTCCTGATCGTGATCGACGACAGCACGACGGGCACGGCGGACGAGGCCGCGGCGGCGCGCGACAACCGCACGGCATTGAGGTCCGAGCAGATGATGTCGAACATGCTCTGGTTGAAGGCGAAACGTGCGCCGGTCGAGATATCGGTCGCCGAAGCCAGGATCATCGGTCCGTTGCCGCGATTCAGATCACCGAAGGTCGCGCCGTTGAACAGGATCTCGTCGTACAGCTGCGCCGCGAGCTCGGAGCGGCCCCAACCCTCCGACCACAGGTCTCCCCAGTAGCGCGGACTGAAGACGCGGGCGACGATCTCGCCCTGCACGTTGCGCTTCAGGAAGCGCTGCTCGTACTCGTCGAAGAGCTTTTCGCCATAGAGGCCGTAGGCGAGCGCGGTGAAGCTGCCGCCGGACACGCCGGTGATCACGTCGATCGAGTCGAGCAGACGAAACCGGTTGCCGTTCGGAAGTTCGATTTCGGTCCGTCGGAGGAACTCCAGAACGCCGTACGAAAACGCAGCAGCGCGCGTGCCGCCGCCGGAGAAGGCCAGGATGACCAGGTTTTCCTTGCTGTTGGTGCTGCGGACCTTCTGGCGCGTCTCCATCCGATACCCGGTCCCTTGGTCGATCTGGGTGATCGGCGGATTGACCGGCCGCGTGGCGCAACCGCCCAGCGCGAGCAGCAGCGCAAGCATCGGCACGGCGCTGAAACGCCATGGGGTCTGCGGGCTGCGGCAGCGCGCGACGTCGTCGTGATGCGGCGGCTTCCGTCGCAGAGCGGGCATCGGGAGTTCCATGGTTTGCGAACGCGCGTCGACGACGCGCTGCCGCTAGCGTAACGCAACCTCCGCCGGACCACCTTGCTCGAAGTCATCAGGGCAGTCCTCGCGCCCGGCGGACGGCAGACCTACTATGATGACGGGCGCGGCCGTCAGACCGCCAGGCAGCAGCACGACGCAAGGTATCCGATGTTTCGCGTCAGAATGATGCTTTGGCGTCGGGGCCTAGCGATAGAGCGTAGCGCCTGCGTCGAGTTCAACGCTTCCCGGGGTGTAAAATACGAAGAGGTTCTACGTGATTTGGCCACAAGCCATTGATTCGTAAAAACCAAGCCCCGAAAACACGATTCTCGGAGTATCCGATGGCCCCTTCCGGCACTGCGGTCGCCCTGCGCGACATTTCCCTCGACGACAAGTACGCGCTGGAATCCGGCCGTGTCTACCTGAACGGCGTGCAGGCGCTGGTGCGCCTGCTGATGCTGCAGCGGCAGCGCGATCAGGCTGCCGGACTGAACACCGCGGGCTTCGTTTCCGGTTATCGCGGCTCGCCGCTCGGCGGGCTCGACCAGGCGTTGTGGAGCGCGTCGAAATTCCTCGACCGCGCGCACGTCAAGTTCCAGCCGGGCCTCAACGAGGACCTGGCCGCCACCGCGATCTGGGGCTCGCAGCAGGTCAACCTGTATCCGGACGCCACCGTCGATGGCGTGTTCGCGATGTGGTACGGCAAGGGCCCGGGCGTCGATCGCTGCGGCGACGTGTTCAAGCACGCGAACTTCGCCGGCACGTCGAAGCATGGCGGCGTGCTGGTGCTGGCCGGGGACGATCACGCGGCCAAATCGTCGACGATTCCGCACCAGTCCGATCACCAGTTCTCGGCGGCGATGATCCCGGTGCTGTACCCGTCGAGCGTGCAGGAGATCCTCGACCTCGGGCTGCACGGCTGGGCGATGTCGCGCTACTCCGGCGTGTGGGTGGGCTTCAAGTGCGTCTCCGACACCGTCGAGAGCTCGGCCTCCGTGTACGTCGACCCGGCGCGCGTCAATATCGTCGTTCCCGACGATTTCCCGCTGCCGCCCGACGGCGTATCGATTCGCTGGCCCGACGCGTTCCTCGCCACCGAGGCGCGGATGCAGGACTACAAGATCTACGCCGCGCTGCACTACGCGCGCGTCAATCAGCTGAACCGGATCGTCATCGACAGCCCGAAGCCGAGGCTCGGCATCATCACGTCGGGCAAGAGCTACCTCGATGTCCGGCAGGCGCTCGACGATCTCGGCATCACCGAGGCCGACGCCGCCGAGATGGGACTCCGCGTATTCAAGGTCGCGATGCCGTGGCCGCTGGAGCCCGAGGGTGTCCGCCAGTTCGCGGAAGGGCTCGAGGAGATCCTGGTCGTCGAGGAAAAGCGCCAGCTGGTCGAGTACCAGCTGAAGGAACAGCTGTACAACTGGCGCGACGACGTGCGCCCGCGCGTCGTCGGCAAGTTCGACGAAAAAGGCGAATGGGTGCGCCCGCACGGCGACTGGCTGCTGCCGGCGACGTCCGAGCTGACGCCGGCGATGATCGCGCGCGTGATCGCACAGCGGATCCAGCGGCTCGACCTGCATCCGCGGACGATCGAGAAGCTCCGCGCGCGCGTCGACTGGATCAACCAGAAGGAAAAGGCGCTGGCGAAGCCGAAGATCAGCCTCGTCCGCCAGCCATGGTTCTGCTCGGGATGCCCGCACAACACGTCGACGAAGGTGCCGGAAGGCAGCCGCGCGACGGCGGGTATCGGCTGCCACGTGATGGCGATCTGGATGGATCGCAAGACGGAAACGTTCACGCACATGGGCGGCGAAGGCGTGCCGTGGATCGGGCAGGCGCCGTTCACGAAGACCAAGCACATCTTCGCGAATCTCGGCGACGGCACCTACTACCACAGCGGCATCCTGGCAATCCGCGCCGCCGTCGCCGCCGGCGTGAACATCACCTACAAGATCCTGTACAACGACGCCGTCGCAATGACCGGCGGGCAGCCGGTCGACGGGCCGATATCCGCCGCGGCCATTGCCCGGCAGGTGGCGGCCGAGGGCGTCAAGAAAGTCGTCGTCGTCAGCGACGAGCCCGACAAGTACCCGTCCGGCTATTTCGACGCGGCCATCCCGATCTTCCCCCGCGACGACCTCGACAAGGTCCAGCGCGAATTGCGCGACACCGAGGGCTGTACGGTCCTGATCTACGACCAGACCTGCGCGGCCGAGAAGCGGCGCCGTCGCAAGCGCGGCAAGTACCCGGATCCGGCCAAGCGCGTGGTCATCAACGAACTGGTCTGCGAAGGCTGCGGTGACTGCGGCGTGCAGTCGAACTGCGTGTCGGTGGTGCCCGTCGAGACCGAGTTCGGCCGCAAGCGCGCGATCGACCAGTCGTCGTGCAACAAGGACTATTCGTGCGTGAAGGGGTTCTGCCCGTCGTTCGTGACCGTCGAAGGCGGCCAGCTGAGGAAGCCGGCGAAAGCGGCGGCCGGGGAATTCCCGACGCTGCCGGATCCCGTGATCCCGGCGACGACGCAACCGTACGGCATCGTCGTCACCGGCATCGGCGGCACCGGCGTGGTCACGATCGGCGCGCTGCTCGGCATGGCCGCGCACCTCGAGAACAAGGGTGCGAGCGTGCTCGACATGACGGGCCTCGCACAGAAGAATGGCTCGGTGGTCTCGCACGTGCGCATCGGCGACAAGCCGGAGGACATGCACGCGACGCGGATCGCCGCCGGCGAAGCGCGCGTCGTGCTCGCCTGCGACATCCTGACCGGCGTCGGCTACGAGCAGCTCGCCAAGATGCAGAAGAACGTCACCAAGGCGCTGGTCAACACGGCGCTGGTGATGCCGGCCGACTTCACCGGCAATCCGGACCTCAAGTTCCCGCGCGGATCGATGGAACAGGAGATCAAGGACGCGATCGCCCCGGGCGACGCGGAGTTCCTGGATGCGACGCGGCTTGCAACCGCACTGATGGGCGACTCGATCGCGACCAACCTGTTCGTCGTCGGCTACGCGTACCAGCGCGGGCTGATCCCGGTCGGCGAGGCGGCGATCCTGCGCGCGGTCGAACTCAACGGCGCGGCCGTCGAGTTCAACCAGCAGAGCTTCCGCTGGGGCCGACTCGCGGCCGTCGACCCTTCGCGGGTCGAGTCGGCGGCGTTCCCCAAGCAGACGCAGCCGGAGACGCAGGTGCTTTCGCAATCGTTGGACGACATCGTCACGCGGCGCGTGAAGTTCCTGACCGACTACCAGGACGCGACCTATGCGAAGGCGTACGAGGCCGTCGTCGCCAACGCGCGCGCCGTCGAGGCCGCCAAGGTGCCGGGATCGACGGCGCTGGCCGAAGCTGTCGCGCGCTACGACTTCAAGCTCCGCGCGATCAAGGACGAGTACGAAGTCGCGCGCCTGTACGCGGAAACGGACTTCGTCGCCCGCGTCGCCGCGCAGTTCGAAGGCGATTACACGCTGAACTTTCACCTGGCGCCGCCGTTGACCAACAAGCCCGACACCCCCGGCGGCGTGCCGAAGAAATCGAAATACGGCCCGTGGATGATGACCGCCTTCCGGTGGCTGGCGAAGGCGCGCCGCTTCCGCGGCACGGCGCTCGACATCTTCGGCCGCACGGCGGAACGGAAGATGGAGCGGCAACTGCTGGCCGACTACGAGACGCTGCTCGATGAGCTGTTTGCCAAGCTGACGCCGGCCAATCACAAGCTGGCGGTTGAACTCGCACAGATTCCCGAGTTCATCCGCGGCTATGGCCACGTCAAGGAGCGGCACCTCAAGGACGCGAAGGCGAAGGAAGCGGCGCTGCTCGCGCAGTTCCGCGCGCCGGCGCCGGCGTCGCCGGTCGTCGAGATGGTCGCGGCCTAGCCCGGCGCGCTGCTGTCTTCGGCAGGCGCGCGGTCGCGGCGCGGACCTCATGTCCGCTGCTCGGCCGCCCGCAAGCCTTCGCGGGTGTGCAAAAGGCCGGCATCGCGGCGAGTAGAATCGTCGATCTTGCGTCCTTCGCATCGACGATCATGACCCTTCGCGTCCGCCTTGCCGCCGTAGCGATTCCGATCGCCATTCTGAGTGTGATTACCCGCCCTGCTCCCGCCGCAACGTTCGCCGGTGTGACCGTGCCGCCGCCGCTGCCCGCGAAAGTCGTCACGGATACGTACTTCGGCGTGACGATCGAGGATCCGTACCGCTTTCTCGAGAACACGACCGACCCGGCCGTCCAGCAATGGATGAAGGCCGAGGTCGATGCGACCAGCGCGATCCTCGCCAGGATTCCCGGCCGCGAGCCGCTCCTGGCACGGATCAAGACGATCGAATCCGGCGCGTCCGGCCTCGTTTCGCAGGTGCAGCGCACGGCCGACGGCCGGTGGTTCTTCCTGAAGCGCGATCCGGGCGACAACCAGTTCCGCCTCGTCTGGCGCGAGCGCGCCGACACCGCGGACCGGCTGCTCGTCGATCCGGACACGCTGCGCGCGGCCACCGGCCAGCCGCACGCGATCATGGACTTCGCGCCGTCGCCGGACGGGCGCAAGCTCGCCTACGCGGTCCAGGCCGGCGGCAGCGAGATCGGCACGCTGCATGTCGTCGACGTCGATACGGGCAAGCAAACGATCGCGCCTATCGATCGGATTCGTTACGGCAATGTCAGCTGGCTGGACGACGGCAGCGGATTCTTCTATTCGCGGCTTCGCGAAGGCTACGACAAGCTGCCGCCGACCGAGCGGTTCGGCGATCGCACGCGGCATTTCCACGCGCTGACGCCGGAGGTCGATCGCGTGGTGTTCAGCCCGTTGCGCAATACGGATCTCGCACTCCCGATCTACGCAAGCGCGATCAGCGGTCAAGTCCCGGGCACGAAGACGGCGTTCATGTGGATCGCGCTGGGCGTCGAGCGCTACGGTCTGCTGTATGTCGCCGATCTGGAGGGCGCGATCGCCGGCAAGGCGGCATGGCGGCCGGTGGCGACGGCGAAGGACAACGTGAGCGACTTCGCGTTCGGCGGCGGATACATCTATCTGCGCAGCGCGCTGGGCGCGTCGCGCTACAAGGTGCTGCGCGTGCCGCTGACGGATCCCGACCTCGCCCGCGCCGAGGTTGCCGTTCCCGCCAGCGAGGGCGTGATCACCGCGATCGGCGCCGGGCGCGAAGCGCTGTACGTGACGCGCCGCGAAGGCGCGACGACGTCGTTGTTGCGCGTTCCGCATGCACCGGCGATCGCGGTCGAGACCGTGGCACTGCCGTTCGCCGGCAACGTCGAGGCCAGCGCGTCGCCGCGAATTCCGGGCGCCGTGCTCGAACTGGGCGGCTGGACGCGCGCCGTTCGGCCCTGGGTCTACGAACCCGCGCAACGCAGCGTGACCGCGCTGCCGTTCGTGAAGATCGGCGCGTTCGACGCGCCGGCCGACATCGAGGCGCGCGAAGTCCGCGTGAAAAGCCACGACGGCACCGAGGTCCCCGTGTCGGTGCTGGTGCGCAAGGACGTGAAGCTGGACGGATCGAACCCGACGATCGTCTACGGCTACGGTGCGTACGGGATCACCGAGGATCCGTTCTTCAACCCACGCATCTACGCGTGGATCGAGCGCGGAGGCGTCTACGCGTTTGCGCACGTGCGCGGCGGCGGCGCCTACGGCGAAGACTGGCACACGGCCGGCCGCAAGGGGACGAAGCCCAACACGTGGAAGGACGGCATCGCGGTTGCCGAGTGGCTGATCGCCAATCGCTACACCTCGCGCGAGAAAATCGGCATCTACGGCGGCAGCGCCGGCGGCATCTTCGTCGGCCGCGCGATCACCGAGCGTCCGGATCTGTTCGCCGCGGCGGTGCCGGCGGTCGGCTGGTTCGACGGGCTGCGCATCGAAGCCTCGGCCAACGGCGTCGCCAATATTCCCGAGTTTGGAACGGTCAAGAAGGAGGACGAGTTTCGCGCGCTGCTGGCGATGAGCGCGTACGAGCACGTCAAGCCGGCCCCCTATCCGGGAGTCATGCTGGTGCACGGCGTCAACGACATCCGTGTCGACGTCTGGCAGTCGACCAAGTTCGCCTCCCGGTTGGCGACGGCGACGACCAGCGGCCGCCCGGTACTGCTGCGCCTCGAATACGACTCCGGTCACGGCCAAGGCAGCACGCGCGAGCAGTTGCAGTCGCGAACGACCGACATCTGGTCGTTCATGCTGTGGCAGTTCGGCGTGCCCGAGTTCCAGCCGAAGTGACCCCCTGACCGCCGCACGCGGCGCTCGCCGCCGCGAATGGCGACAGGCGCCGGCGGAAGCGCACGCGGCGGCGCGCACGTTCCCTCCGCGACCGCCATCCTTCGCATTCCCGCGGCTGGTCGAGGTGTTCCGCAAAGGTTTGTTCAACGAGCACGCAAGACGCGTGCAGGGACGCATCGCGGCTGATCGGGAAGCGGCCCCGGCGCGTGACGAGTCGTCGTCCTCGCAGCCGTCACGTGCGCGGTCCGGGTTGGACAAACCGTATATGCACCTTCCTTCCACTTGTCCACCGTCAGCGTTGTAAACGACAATAGGTCGGACGCATAATCGCCGTGACGGCCTTTGGCGGGACCGGTGGTCCCAGCGATTTCGTCGTGATT